>Ga0256914_1001550_pt1 | contig 20498 bp, 17 predicted proteins | sample HulkmetaG_FD_191571 | JGI IMG/M metagenome (GOLD analysis project Ga0256914, IMG submission 191571) | Hydrothermal chimney microbial communities from Main Endeavour vent field at the Juan de Fuca Ridge, Pacific Ocean - Hulk | ecosystem: Environmental > Aquatic > Marine > Hydrothermal vents ... | reverse complement strand
CGATGCCATGCTCGACGAAACCGGTAACGACGATTTTAACAAATTGGTTTCGTCGAACATTATGAGGAGTTCCATCGAACGGTTGTTCACCAACGACAGTTCGGTATGGTGGGATAATGTTAACACAAAAACTAAAGAGAGCCGTTCCGATATTTTCAACCGTGCATTTTCGGAAACCTCGGTGGCACTGAAAAACCAGCTGGGGAACGATATATCGCAATGGAAGTGGGGCAGGGTTCATCAATTAACACATATTCATCCCATAGGACGTAAAAAACCTTTCGATAAATATTTCAATGTGGGCCCGTTTCCCATGCACGGAACAAATGAGGTAATAGACAAAGAGGCGATAAATTATAACGAAAACGGAATTTATCCGGTTCTTTCGGGACCCGCTTTGCGGTTTATCATCGATTTTTCAGACACTTATAATGCTCTTTCCATAATTCCCACCGGGCAATCGGGAAATATAATGAGCCCTCACTATGCCGACCAATCACAGATGTTTGTAAAGGGTGAATACCGCAGGCAAATAATGCGAAAAAGCGATTTGAAAAAGGGTAGTACTTTGTATTTGAAACCCGTTGAATAAGTGAAAACCTAATAAAAAAGGAGACTGTTTAAAAAACGACAGTCTCCTTTTAACGGTTTTAAAAAAAATAAGAATATTTTTTTACATCATTCCCGGCATTCCGCCACCCATGGGAGGCATTCCACCACCTGCTGCGGGAGCGGGATTTTCCTCTTTATGTTCACTCAAAACACATTCGGTGGTTAACAACATGCCGGCTATGGAAGCGGCGTTTTCGAGAGCTACACGGGTTACTTTTGTAGGATCGATAACACCTGCGGCAAAAAGATTTTCGTAAACTTCGGTACGTGCGTTAAATCCGAAGTCGTCTTTACCCTCTTTAACTTTGTTTACAACAACGGAACCTTCGCGTCCTGCATTTTCGACAATTTGACGGAGAGGCTCTTCGAGGGCACGTTTAATTATTGAAATACCCGTGTTTTCGTCTTCGTTTTCGCCTTTCAGATCTTCGAGGTCGTCGATAGCACGGATAAATGCCACACCACCACCGGGGATAATTCCCTCTTCGATAGCGGCACGTGTTGCTGCAAGTGCGTCTTCAAAGCGGTCTTTTTTCTCTTTCATTTCCACTTCGCTGGCTGCACCTACATAGATAACGGCAACGCCGCCTGCCAATTTTGCAAGACGTTCTTGCAATTTTTCTTTGTCGTAATCGGAAGTGGTGGTCTCTATTTGTGCTTTAATTTGATTTACACGTGCATCGATGTTCTCTTTGGCACCTTTACCGCTGACAATAGTGGTGTTTTCTTTGTCTATGGTAACCTTTTCTGCTTCGCCCAACATATCGAGGGTTGCATCTTCGAGTTTGTAGCCTTTTTCTTCTGAGATAACGGTACCGCCTGTAAGAATGGCAATATCTTCGAGCATCTCTTTTCTGCGGTCGCCAAATCCCGGTGCTTTAACGGCAACAACTTTCAAAGAACCACGCAAGCGGTTAACCACCAAGGTGGCAAGAGCTTCGCCTTCGATATCTTCGGCAATGATAAGCAAAGGCTTGCCGCTTTGGGCTGCTTTTTCAAGTATGGGAAGCAAATCCTTCATTACCGAAATTTTCTTGTCGTAAATCAAGATGAAAGGATTTTCGTAAACGGCTTCCATTTTTTCGGTATCGGTAACGAAATAAGGCGAAATATATCCGCGGTCGAATTGCATTCCTTCAACAACATCCACGTAAGTTTCGATACCTTTTGCCTCTTCAATGGTGATAACACCCTCTTTTTTCACCTTGCCCATTGCCTCGGCTATAAGCTTACCTATTGTGTGGTCGTTGTTAGCCGAAATGGCAGCAACCTGTTCAATTTTTTCGTTGCTGTTACCGATTTCTTTGGTTTGTTTTTTGAGCGATTCAACAACTTTTACAACGGCTTTATCGATACCTCGTTTCAAGTCCATGGGATTGGCACCTGCCGCAACGTTTTTAAGCCCCGTAGTGACTATCGATTGTGCCAAAACGGTAGCGGTAGTTGTTCCGTCACCTGCTATATCATTGGTTTTCGAGGCTACCTCTTTAACCATTTGAGCACCCATGTTTTCGATAGGTTCGGTAAGCTCTATCTCTTTTGCCACGGTAACACCGTCTTTGGTAACTTGCGGCGCACCGAACGATTTTTCAATAATTACGTTTCTTCCTTTTGGTCCTAAAGTTACTTTTACAGCGTCCGACAATGCGTCAACACCTTTTTTAAGTCCGTTTCTTGCTTCTAAATCGAATAAAATGTCTTTTGCCATTTTTTTAAATTTTTTATTTGTTTATACTAATTTTCATTTTTATTAAATAACAGCCAGTATATCCGATTGGTTCATAATCAGATAATCTTTATCGTCGATACTGATTTCGGTTCCCGAATATTTACCGTACAAAACGGTGTCGCCGACTTTAACAACGATGTCGTTATCGCCGGTTTTGTCAGGAACGGCTACTACAGTACCTTTTTGGGGTTTTTCTTTGGCTGTATCGGGGATGATAATTCCGCTTGCCGTTTTTTCTTCGGCAGGCGCGGGTTCAATAACTACCCTGTCTCCCAAAGGTTTAATATTAAGTTTTTTCATATTCTTACTTTTTTAAAACACTCAAACGTGCAGTTGGCTTGTCATATTTTGTGCCAAACCAATCACAAAAAAAAATGTCAGAACATCTATGACATTCTGACATTTTAAATTTTTTATATAAACGGGATATTCTCTATTTACCGTTTTGATTATCCTGTTGCTGTTTGCCGTTTGCATTTGCCGGCGGCGCTTGAAAATCTATTGGTGCCGGGGTTTGTGTTTCCTGAACATCTTTGAGTTCGGTTTCGGGTTTTGCTTCGGCGGTAGCCCGCGGAATTATCATGGTTGCCGTAAGGCTCAACACCAAAAGTGCCACTGCCAGTGTCCAACTGGCTTTTTCAAGAAAATCGGCAGTTTGTCGTGCGCCCATAAATTGTGTGCCTCCGCTGAAGTTGGCAGCCAGTCCGCCGCCCTTGGGGTTTTGTACCAAAACAATAAGTCCTAACAAGATACTTACAATCAAAATAAGTATTGAAATGAAAATATACATTGCTCTAAAATTTTAATTTTCCAAACTTTTTTTTGCCTTTTCAATAAGGGCTGCAAAGTAACTACTTTTTTCCGGATATTTCAAACTTAATTTTTTAAAAATATTTATCGCTTTTTGATAATGTCCCTGATCCATGTAAATCTTCGCAAGTGTTTCGCTTACAATATTTTCTTTGTCAACAACACTCTCCTTTGCCGATTCCATGGGGTCGAAAAACGAAACTTTGGGTCTTGATATGGAGGGGTTGTTTTTGATGAAATTGTCTATAATCTCATCCGTTGTTTTGAATTTTTTAACTTTTTCGTCCTGTTTTTCGGTCTTTTTGTTTTTCTCTTTTTCTATTTCGCGAATGCGGTCTTCAACGATTTTTTTCAGCTCTTCGAGCGAAAGTTTTTTGCCTGATACGGGTTTTTTCAACACCTCTTTATCTGTTTTCTCATCGGGTTTTGTTGCCGGCCGGTTAACTTGCTCTTTTTTCTCTTTTCCGGTCTTTTCCACGACCGTTTCTTTCGTTTCCGATTGATTTTTTTGTTCCGGTGATTTTTTTGTTCCGGGTCTCTTTTCGGTTGACGTTTCTTCTTTTTTGTCCGTAGATACGGTTCCGGTATTTACTTCGTCGGGTAATACAATTCTCATTTTTTCGTCACTCATGCGGTCGATGTGGCGTTTTAAAATTTTACGGCTTCCCGCATATATTGCCGTTGTTTTTAGTTCCGACTCGAACAAAACATTTTTATCAAGAAAGAGTTTTACGGTTTTCAATATCCTCAGTGTCGAGCAATACGGAAAATCGTTTACCATCATTGTCAAATCGGCAAGGTCTGTGTTTTTAAGTTTTTCGGGCGAGTGCAAACATTGTGTAAATTGTTCCTTATTCATCGCTTTTTCTGTTTTAAGGTTACCAGTTAACAACAGCTTTGTTGAAAATATTATCGGACAAATCTTTTGTAATTTGTTCGATAAGTTGTGCTTTTATCGAATTGAAATCTTCGGTGGAGAGATAATCGATAAATTGTGTAAATTTTGTTTCGAAATCTTTGTCGGGTTCAAAACGGTTTGTAAAACGTACGTTTACGGTAATTGTGAGGCGGTTCATGGCGGCGGTTTGGTCGTGTTGTATGGCTACCGGCGAAATTTTATAATCAACTATTTCGCCTTGAATATCCAAATCGCCCTTTTTTTCAACCATGGTCAAATTGGTTTGGCTGCTGAATTGGTCGCGCAAAGTATTTGTAAAAACCGGGCTCAACAAAGGCTCTACAAGTTGTGCCTTGTTGGGAAAATATTCAACCGATATTGTTTTGGCTCCGGGCGGAATGCTGGCACCTGTAAACGAATATATTCCGCATCCTTGTAATATCGACAGCGAAACAACAATAATTATAAATGTTTTGTTATAAATTGTATTTTTGAAAAATGATTGCATAAAACATTTTTTGCAATTGCAAAGTTAAGAATTAATATGTAACCTTTTTAAACAAGGTAAATTTGAAACAGGTTTTGAAAAAACATGTTTGATAATCGGACGGCAGGCATTGCTTTGTATATTAAAAAAGGTGTATCGTTATTGAACAATTGGAAAATGGTAAACTGATGAAAAAAACGGAGAGACTTTTCTTTCTTTTTATTGCTCTTTTGTTTGTTGCGGGCGGATGCGGCGAAAACACAAAGAAAAAGAGAATTGCCGGAAACGGTGGCATTAATTATCTCCCTTTGCAAAAAGACACTTTGTACAATGATGTAAAAACAGTAAAAGATACGGCATACTCATATTCGGTTTACATACCCGGTGTTTCAGGGGATAATGGAGCATTACCGGTTGTCTTTTTTTTCGATGCACATGCACGGGGTAGTTTGCCTGTAAAAAAATACCGTTCGCTTGCCCGTAAATACGGTTTTATTTTGGCGGGAAGCAACAACTCGAAAAACGGAATGTCGAATACCGAACGGAATAAGATAATCTACAACTTTATGGAGGATGTGGAGAGGCGTACCCCATTTGACCCTGCACGAATTTACGTTTCGGGATTTTCGGGAGGTGCCCGTATAGCTTCGGGTATTGCCCTGAACAATAAGGGTATAGCCGGGACTATTGCTTGTGCTGCCGGCTTTCCGCAAGAAAATGTTAAACCCGGAGCTAATTTCACCTTTATCGGCATTGTTGGTAACTCCGATTTTAATTATCTGGAAATGAAATCGGTAAAGAGCCGCCTTGATGCCTTGAACGTAACCAATTCACTCCTCGTTTTTGACGGCAACCACGATTGGCCCCCCGAAAAAACCATGAACAAAGCTTTTACCCTCCTGCAATTGAACGCCATGCAAAGAGGTTCCGCCGCAAAAAATGCAAATCTTGTTTCGGATTTTTATAAAAATGAAAAAAGAGAAATAGACAGCCTGTCAAAAAATAAAAAATTACTGCAGGCACATTCGTTGTGTAAAGAGACGGAAACCTTTTTGAAGGGGCTTTACGATTTGAAAAATTGTAAAACCGTGCTTTCGGAAACGGAAAACAATCCGTTGCTGAAAAAAGAGATATACAACGAACAACTGCTTTTTAACAAAGAGCAAAAAAATCAACAGCGATTGTTGCGTGCCTTGTACGTAAAAGACAGTATTTGGTGGAAAAATGAACTCTCGTCCTTGAAAAAAGGTGTTGTGAAATCGAAAGACGCAGAAGAGAGACTTATGTATAAACGCCTTTTGAACTATTTGGGTTTGGTATCATATATTTATGCAAAACGTGCTGCCGGAGACCACGATTACGGCGAACTTGCAAAATATTTGCTTATTTACGGAATTTCAAATCCCGATAATCCCGAAGTTTATTTTATGAAAGCTGAATATTATGCCACAAGAGGTTATCCGGCAAAAGTTATCCCCACCTTGAAAATAGCCGTGGAAAAGGGTTTTGACGAACCGTGGCGTTTGGAAAAAAACAAAAGTTTTCATCCCTTTTTCGATAAAAAGGAGTTCAAATTGCTTGTGAAAAAATTGAAAGAGAAAAGAAAAACTCTATAACGACAACCAATTGCCAATAATGATTTTCCCGAATTCCGTCATTATCGATTCGGGATGAAACTGAACCCCGTAAATGGAGTGTTTATTGTGATGAAAAGCCATAATAAGCCCGTTTTCGTCTTCCATGTCAACGGTTAAAACGGAGGGAAAACTTCTTTTGTCGAAATACCACGAGTGATAATGCCCTATGTTAAAAGTTGACGGCAAGCCTTTAAAAATTCCTCCGCCTGTTAATACTTTTCCCGTGTTTCGATAACCGTGTAACGGTTTATCCAGTTGTTTTAACACGGCACCGAAAAACTCTCCCAAAGCTTCAAACCCCAGGCAAATGCCAAGAAAAGATTTCTCCACATAAAAGGTTTTGATAAACCGGCCCAACATTCCGGCTTCCGAAGCAACACCGGGCCCCGGTGAAATTATTACCCTCTGAAAATCATCTTTGCCAATGGCGTCAAGCTCGTCGTTTTTCAGTATTATGTAGTTGTTAATACCATTGTCTTCAACAAGTTGAACCAAATTGTAAGTAAACGAATCGTAATTGTCTATTATTAGTAACGACATAGCTGAAATTTTAATTTGCCTGTTTCCAATACCCGGTCAAACAATATTTTTAGCTTCGGCACAAAATAAATGATTTTTTCTTTTGCATTGGCGATTTTCGTAACGGCGTCACGGCATATCGCGTGTTGTTTCATAAATCCCTAACCAATATTCTTTTATTGTGCTTGCAGAACATTTTTTTTGCAGATAAAAACAATTTCTTTAAAAAAAATACTAAGAAAACTATTTTGTTTTTAAAAGTTTTCTATATTTGCAACGCAAATAACAACAGAGATGGATACAAAGGAGAGAATCATTACCGAATCGTTAAATTTATTTATCCGTTACGGTATAAAAGCGGTAACAATGGATACAATTGCGGAATATCTCGGTATTTCGAAACGTACCATTTACGAACATTTCAAAGATAAAGACAACTTATTGGAAAGTTGTATTGCGTACCAAATGAACAAAGAAGAGATTGCCAACCGTCAAATTTTGGAGCAGTCGGATAATCTTATCGAGGCATTTTTGGAGCATATAAAAAGGAATGTAGCGGCTATGAACTCGGTAAGTCCGCTCTTTTTCCGAGATGCCAAAAAGTATCATTCGGCGGTTTTCAGAAAAATGGGCAGGCAACACGAACACAAAAGCAACGATTTTATCAGGCGTTATATTCAAGAGGGTAAGAAACAGGGATACATCAGAAAAGACGTTAACGATGATATTGTTTCCATACTTCTGAAAGAGCAATTCAGAATAATGGGAAATGAAGATATTTTCCCTTCGGACAAATATTCGAAATCGGAAGTTTTCGAAAATATCGCAATCAATTTTATACGTGGCATTGCCACCGAAAAGGGGTTGCAAATTATTAACAAGCATCACGAATAATTTTTTTTGCCATCGGGAAAACTTTAAAAAACAAAAAAGTTTTCCGGGTTGAAAAATCGCAATAAACGAACAAAAAAAGATAAAAAATGAAAAAGGTTTTAAAATTATTGATTGCCGGGTTGCTTTATATGATAATGCTACCCGTTCAGGCACAAGACACTTTGGTGTTGTCGTTAGACAGTGCCGTGAGTTATGCTTTGCAGCACAACAAAACACTTGTCAACTCAAAGTATGCCATTGACAAGACGCAGCAGCAGTACAAAGAGACTGTTGCCAAGGGTTTGCCTCAGGTTGATGCATCGATGGATTACAACAATTTTTTGGGAGCTACGGCATCGTTGGAGATAAACCCTCATGCTCCTCCCGCCGTTATTGAATTTAATCCGACAAGCAGTCTCAAAGCCGGAGTAAACCAATTATTGTTTAGCGGCAATTATTGGGTGGGGCTTAAACTTGCGAAATTGGCAAAAAAGATGTCGGAAGAAAAATACCAAAAAGACGAGCTCGATGTAAAAGAACAGACCATACAGTCGTATTTTACCATTCTTGCCAGTAAGCAAATATTGCAAACGTTGAGAGAAAATAAAAAGAATGCCGAAATAATATACAATCAAACCGAAAATATGGCTAAAGCCGGGTTGATAGAGCAGACCGATGCCGAAAAACTTTCGGTAATGGTAACCTCGGTTGATAATGCCGTAAAATCGGCGGAGAGGAACCTTGAACTTGCCTATAACCTGTTGCGTTTCAATTTGGGCTTGCCGGGCAATCAACCGCTAAAACTCTCCGATAATCTCGCCAAGGTGGAAGCCCGTCTGAATATAGACCTGTCGAGTCCGTTTAAAATTCAGAACAATGTGGATTACCGTCTTTTGTCAATTCAGGGCGAAATGGCCAAAAAAAATATTGACATGGCAAAATCGAACTATTTACCTACACTTGTGGGATTTTACTCTTATACAAAAAAGTTGATAAAGCCAAAATTCGACATGTCGCCCGAGCATATACTTGGCGTAAAACTTAGCGTGCCGATATTTTCGAGCGGCGACCGCAAGGCAAAACTCAATCAGGCAAAAATAGATTTGAACATAAACGAAAACACAAAAGCCCTTTTGACCGACAGGCTTACTCTTCAGGAAAAACAACTCAGATATAACTACAACAACCTTGTAGAACAATATTTAAGTCAAAAAGAAAATGTCAAAATAGCAAAAAACGTTCTCGATCAAATGAACCTGAAGTTTCAACAAGGATTGGTTTCGAGCCTTGACCTTACGAGTGCCAACAACGATTATTTAAAAGCCGAAATAGATTTTGTAACCACAAAGATGAAACTGTTACAAGCACAACTGGCATTAAGAAAATTGAATAATAACCTGTAAAATACAAATCAATAAAAAACCTGAAAAAATGAAAAATATTAAAATTATTCTGATAGCAACACTAATGGGATTATTAACGGCGGCAACTTCATGTTCGTCGAAAAAATCCGCGGAGAATAAAACCGTTACGGTAAAAACCGGCGAAAAAACAGCGGTTGAAACACTGACGGTTAATCGCAAACCCGTAATAAGAACAATTGAATATACCGCCTCGTTAATACCGTTCAAAGAGGTTTACCTTGCCCCCTCGTCGCCCGGAAAAATCGAGAAAATTTATGTTGAGGTTGGCGATAATGTGAAAAAGGGCGATGTTATTGCCGAAATGAACCGTACAAATTTGGAATCGGCACGTATAAACCTGCTTAACCTCGAGACAAATTACAAAAGGTTGGAAACGCTTAAAAAGACAAACACCGTTTCGGCACAACAATACGACCAGGTAAAAGCGGCATACGAAGCGGCTTTGGTAAGCTACAATTTTCTGCTTGACAATACAAATCTTAAAGCTCCGTTCAGCGGCATTATTTCGGGAAAATTTTTCGAAGACAAAGAAAATTTCACGGGAGCACCAAATACCAAAGTGGGAAAACCGGCCTTGGTTTCCATAGTGAAAATAGATAAGCTGAAAGCCGTTTTCGGTGTGTCGGCAAGTTACTACCCCCTGCTTTCCGAAAAAATGAAAACCGCGGTTACCAGCGATATTTACCCCGGAATAAAATTTTCGGGCGAAATTTATAAAATATACCCTACCGTTGATCCGGCAACAAAAACCGTTACCGTGGAGGTTAAAGTGGATAACGAAGACTTAAAACTCCGGCCGGGAATGTTCTCGAAAATAAATTTGACATTGGGAAGCGACTCGGCAATCCTTATCCCTACAATTGCCGTTATTAAACAGACAGGTACAAACGACAAATACGTATTTGTCATTGAAAAAGGTATTGCAAAACGGATTTTGATAAAAACGGGACAGGTTTTCGACGATAAAACCGAAATAACAAGCGGACTGAAACCCGGTGATAAACTTGTGGTTGCAGGGCAAAACAAATTGATGGACAAAAGTCCCGTTAAGGTAATTAACTAAAAAAAAGAGCTATTATGAGTATTTACAGCAGTTCGGTAAAAAAACCGGTAACCACCATAATGATATTTATAGGTGTGGTTATCCTGGGGATGTATTCATATACCCGCCTGGCGGTAGATTTTTTCCCGAGAATGGACCCTCCGTACATAACGGTATTTACGTTTTACCGCGGAGCCAATGCCGCCGATATTGAAGAAAACGTCACCCGGGTTTTGGAAGACGGTTTCGGTGCCCTTTCGAACCTGAAAAAGATTACGTCCAAATCGAAAGATAATGTTTCGATAATTACTCTCGAATACGAGTGGGGTACAAACCTGGACGAAGCCACAAACGAAGTGAGGGATGCTTTGGGTTTGGCAGAACGGCGTCTGCCCGATGATGTTGAAGACCCCACAATATTCAAAATGAGTACAAGCATGATGCCTGTAATGATGCTTTCGGCAACAGCCGACGAAAGTTATCCCGCTCTTAAAGATATTCTTGACGATAATCTTGTTAAACCGCTAAACAGAATTGACGGTGTGGGAAACATACTCGTTATCGGTGCTCCGGTACGTGCCGTTATGGTTGATGTTGACCCGCGAAAATTGGACGCATACAACCTTACCGTGGAACAACTGGGACAGGTTTTGGCGGCTAACAACATGAACCTGCCCTCGGGAAAACTGGAAATGGGAAAAGCAAACCTGAACCTGAGGGTGGAAGGCGAATTTGATAATAGCGATGAGATAAAAAACCTTATTATCAGCAACTTTAACGGCAAAACAGTACGTCTCAGAGATGTTGCAACAGTAACCGACAGCTTGAAAAAACTCGATATTATCGAAAAAATAAACGGCAAAACGGGTGTGCGTATTATGATTCAAAAACAGTCGGATGCAAATACCGTTACCGTTGTTGACAAGATAAAAAAAGAGTTGCCGCGGCTTACCAAAAACCTGCCTCCCGACATAAAACTCGATGTTTTTATGGATACTTCGGAATATACCAAAGCTTCCATAAACAACCTTTCGGAGACTATTTTATACGCTTTGTTGTTTGTTGTTCTCGTAGTGCTCTTTTTTCTCGGGCGGTGGAGGGCTACCTTTATTGTGGCACTATCCATTCCCATATCTTTAATAGTAAGTTTTATTTACATGATGGTTACCGGAAACACCATCAACATAATAACCCTTTCATCGTTGGCAATAGCCATAGGTATGGTAGTTGACGACTCTATTGTTGTGCTCGAAAACATAACGAAAAAAATAGAAAGGGGCAGCTATCCGCGCGAGGCAGCCATTTACGGAACCAACGAGGTAAGTACTGCCGTTATGGCTTCCACACTGACGGTTATAGCCGTGTTTTTCCCCTTAACAATGGTCGGTGGAATGACGGGAATTTTGTTCAGACCTCTGGGCTGGATAGTTACCATTACCATAGCTTCGTCGGTGGTGGTGGCGCTTACGCTTACGCCTACATTGTCGTCCAAACTGCTTACCGACAAGTTGCCCGACAGAAAAAAAATCGGAGGAAAACTTTATTACTTCTCACAAAATATTTTGAATTGGCTTGATAATATTTATGAAAAATCGCTTCGCTATGCGGTAAACAATAAGATAAAAATAATAGCCGGTGCCCTATTGATATTTGTTTCGTCAATATTTTTGGTGGGACAGGTAGGAACCGAATTTATGCCCGCTTCCGATAACAACGAAATGGGTGCTCAAATAAAACTGGCACAAGGCGTTAATATGGAAGAGAGCTCAAAACTTGCCGATAGTATTCAATCGTTGTGGAGCCATAAATATCCGGAATTAAGATTTATTTCGACAAGTACGGGCGCGGGAGACGAAAACAGCCTTTCGGCAATATTTTTCGAAACGGGCAATTATATCATTACTTTCAACATGCAATTAACTCCCAAAAGTCAACGTTCGAGGGATATGTTTCAAATTGCCGACCTAATGCGCGAAGACCTTAAAAAATTTGCCGAAATAGAGACCTTTGATGTTGACCCCGGAAATACCAGGAGAATGGCTTCAATGGGTATGGGAGGCGGAAGTAAACTGGAGTTGAAAGTTTTCGGTTTCGATTTCGACAAAACCGATATTGTTGCCGAAAAACTTGCCGAAGCATTGAAAAAACAACCGGGAGCCCGCGACGTACTCATAAGCCGCGACAAAGAACGACCCGAATTGCAATTTGTTCTCGACCAGGAAAAAATGACCTCATTCGGATTGAATACCGCTATGGTGGCTACGGCACTGCGCAACAGAATAACGGGTTTGACCGCAACAAAATACAAAGAAAACGGTAAGGAGTATGACGTTTTGGTGAGATATGCCGAAAAATACAGAGAGTCAACCACCGATATAGAAAATGTTACCGTTAAAACGCCGTCGGGAAAATTTGTAAAACTTAAAGAGATAGGTAAAATAAAGCAGTTTTATTCGCAACCGAAAATCGACAGGGAAGATAAAGAACGTCTTGTAACGGTATCGTCGTTAATTTCGGGTTCCGACCTCGGTTCGGTAGTGTCGGCAATGAAAAATGTAATAAATAAAATGGATATCCCCGACGGCGTTACCATCGAAATTGGCGGCAGCGCCGAAGATATGCGTGACAGCTTCGGCGATTTGGCTCTCCTCGGCATTTTGGTCGTTTTACTGGTTTATATTGTTATGGCTTCGCAATTCGAGTCGTTGTCAGAACCTTTTATCATCATGTTTTCAATACCTTTTGCTTTTACGGGGGTTTTCCTGGCGCTCTTTATTACCAATACAACTTTGAATGTTATTTCGTTGATAGGTGCAATTATGCTCATTGGCATTGTGGTAAAAAACGGTATCGTTCTGGTCGATTTTACCAATTTGATGCACGACAGGGGAATGCCCCTTAAAGAGGCTGTTGTAAAAGCGGGAAGGTCAAGGTTGAGACCTATTTTGATGACCACTCTTACAACTCTTCTCGCCATGGTTCCGCTCGCCATTCCGGGCGGCGAAGGTTCCGAAACATGGCAGCCCATGGGCATAGCCATAATAGGAGGACTGTTATTCTCAACACTCATTACGTTGATACTTATCCCCACAATTTATGCGATTTTCGGGGCCGTCAGAGAGAAAAAAGGAAGAAAAAGAAAATCGAAGGTAATAGCCAATTTTAATATTTAATAAGATGAAAGCAGTATTTATTTCATATAATCAAGCATTAACCGACAGGGTGAACGAAATAATCGACTCTTTGAAAATAAGGGGCTTTACACAATGGACAGAAGTGCACGGAAGAGGCTCGCATACCGGCGAGCCTCACATGGGCACTCATACCTGGCCCGAACTGAACAATGTTCACCTGTGTATTGTCGAAGACGGAAAAGCAGAACCGTTGCTCGACAAACTAAAAACCCTGAATGCCGAAGCAGAAGAACACGGATTGAGAGCATTTGTGTGGAACGTGGAAAATACTATTTAACGCCATTCGACAACGGTACCCCTCTCTTTCGAAAGCATTTTTGCGGGTACCGCTTTTCGGATGCTTGCGGCAAGGGTATCTATCATTCGGGTTTTTGCATAACGCCTTGTATATACCAAACTAACCTCGCGCAAAGGAACAATATTTGAAAATCGTCGTACCTGTGCGGCATTCTCTTCTTTTACCTCCATACCTGCCAATTCGGGTATTAAGGTAAACCCGCCTTCGCGATCTATTATCTTCATCAGAGTGTCCAATGAGCCACCTTCAAAATCGAACGGCAGTTTGTCGGTTTCCAAATCGTGAAGATCACACAGGTTTACCACCTGATGCCTGAAACAATGTCCGTCGCTCAATAACCAAATTTCGGGAGTGGCTATGTCTTTTATCTTAATTACAGGCTTTGTTACCAACGGATGTGTTTTGTGCGAATATATCATCATCTCCTCATAATATAGCGGTTGTTCAATGATGTTTTTGTTGTGTAAAGGTGTGACAAGTATGCCCGCATCAATAAGGTCTTTTGTTAGCATCTCTTCAATCTGTTCGGTTATAACCTCCTGAACCTTGACTTGTACCAATGGATTTGCCCTTTTGTATCCTCCTGCAAAAAGCGGTAACAGATATGGAGCTATCGTAGGTATTATGCCTATGCGCAACTCGCCGCTCAACTGTTCCTTTACTTCGTTTGCCAAAAGGTTAATCTTCTTTGTCTCCTGTAAAACCAGTCTCGCCTGCTCTATTATTTTTATACCCGCTTCGGTTGGTATTACAGGTTGCTTGCTCCTGTCAAACAAAATTACACCGAGGTGTTCTTCCAGTTTTTTTATTTGCATGCTTAATGTAGGCTGGGTTACAAAACTTTTTTCGGCGGCAGTGGCAAAATGGCGGTATGTGTCCACTGCAACAACATATTGTAATTGTGTTATGGTAATCATTCTGCAAATATAGATAAAATCTATTACAATATAAAAACATTCGATTTGACAAATGATGCTTTTTAGCCGTTCTTTGCAAAAGAGAAATAAAAAAATGTTTAATCGAAAAAAATAACAGTAAAATGGAACAAGAATTAGTAAACAATGTTATGCCTCGTATAGGCGATACGGCTCCCGATTTCGAAGCCGTTACCACAAAAGGGAAAATAAAATTTTCGGAGTATGCAAAAGACAAATGGATTGTATTGTTTTCGCATCCTGCCGATTTCACTCCCGTATGTACAACCGAGATGAGTGGTTTTGCACGTCGCAAAGCCGAGTTTGAAGCATTGAACACGGAACTTATGGGTTTAAGTATCGACAGTATTCATGCGCACCTGGCATGGGTAAACAATGTGCGCAACAATACGGGTGTGTTTTTCGACTTTCCCATCATTGCCGATATCGACATGAAGGTGTCGAAACTTTACGGAATGCTTCAGCCCAACGAGAGTGAGACGGCTGCCGTACGTGCGGTGTTTTTTATCGATCCCGGAAAGAAAATCAGGTTGATAATGTATTATCCTTTAAATGTGGGCAGAAACATGGATGAGATATTGCGTGTTTTGGAAGCATTGCAAGTTTCGGACAAACACGGCGTTGCTCTGCCGCTCGACTGGAAGAGAGGCGACCGTGTAATAGTTCCGCCTCCCGTTGATTTAAACCAAATGCAGGAGCGCATTGACGGAGATTACGACGAAAAAATAGATTTCTATCTTGTGAAAAAAGATTTAAAATAGAGAACCGTTTTTCCATAAGCTAAAAAGCCGTCCATTCAAATATTGGACGGCTTTTTATTTTCTTGTAAACTCTTTTGATGACAATTAAGAGTGAAAAAAATTTAATTATCGCTCAATACTATATTGTCTATTTGGTAAGAGGTTGTGTTTCCGGCATTTGCATCTCCGTGGTATTTAAAAGCTATATAGGCAAAACCCGATGCTCCCGAAAAAGATGACAAGTCAATGGTTCCCGAACTTACAAATTCGTAGTTGTTGGAGCCTTGTCCCGGAATATTGCAATCAAGAGGTGTCCAGGTGGCGCTTTCAATATTTGCACCGTTAAAGTCGGTTGAAATGAGGACTTCAAGCCCGTCGTGTTTCCAATATGCGCATGCCACATCAAAAATAAATTCAGGATTATTCATTGCCGACAAATTTATTTTAGGTGTAATAAGCCAAATTTCGTTCTCCTCTTCCGAGCCGTACGATGTTGCTTGTGCATAAATGTTGTTGTTGTACTCTTTGGCTTGCCATGTACGTCCGCCAATGGTGTTCATGTTTATCCAACCCTCTATGGTTATGGGGTCGTAGTTGTTTTGGTCTGAAAAATCGATATTTAACGATGTAACACCGTCGCCCCCGTTGTTGCAACGTTCGTTGTGCATATCGAGTTCGGCGGGTGTACGTACGTACAACTGTGCGTTTCCGTTATAGCTTCCGGCTATGGCGATAAATGTACCGTTGCTGTCGGGAAGCGGAAACATGGCAAAACTTGCATAGCTGCTGGTTCTTACGTCTATTTGGTTGTTGTTGCAGTCCTCAAGTGTACGGTTTGCCGCATTATTCTCTTCGGCCCAAGTTTTTCCCACATCTTGTATTGCAAATTGAACATTTGTCAGCTTGATGAGTCTGGCCTGATATTCGCCGGACAAAAGGTCGGGTATTGTAACCTCAATGGGTTTAACGTAATGTTGTGTGGCGAGAATAACAATGCTCGAATCGTTTCGAACGTTATCCAGTTGAAACATTCCTTTGTATTCCGACAAGATAACCCCTTTGAGGTAAACCCTGATGGAGTCGCCGACACGGAGTCCTCCGGTGGCATTAAAGTGCAGGTTTACCGCATCGCCGGCATCTTGTATGTAAGCGCTTTTGTAAATATTTCCCGAACTTTCGTCCATGGTAACCGTGGCATATACCGAAGCATCTTTATCGAATTGATATGCTCCCGAGTCGGCATACATTTGGCGCAGTTGAGCTATGGTATATACGTCGCCTACCGGCAGTTCCCCAACGGGAGGTTTGTCGAAATCTTGTTTTACGCAGGAGGCAAAAAACAACAATATGCCACCCGTTAATAATAATGCTAATTTTTTCATTTTTAATATATTATTTGTTTTTGTTATAATCGTTAATTCTTTTTGGTAAAGTGAAAACTTCATTTTTTTACATTCTTATGTAAATATTTAGAAAGAAATTGCGTCCGTACAAATATGAATATTTGGGAGCAAATTTATTGATAGCCTGTACGTCGTAACGGTATTGTTCGTACCCCGACATGGCATAGCTTGTGTTGTTAAGCAGGTTGCTGACACTAAGTGTAAACCCTATATAATATTGGTGGTTTACTCTCCACGATTTTCCTCCGAAAAGATCAACGGTCATGGCGGAGGGGAGTTGTTCTTGTTCCAACAATTGTTTTACCCTGTAATCGTCGCCGAACAGTCCGTTTATAGCTTCTTGCGTACGTCTGTCGGGATTTGGTTCCAGATAAGCATCACCGAAATAGTTTCCGTTAATACCGACAAACCAATATGTGGGGGCGTTGTATTTAATTCCTAACGATCCGATGGTTTGTGGCATACCGCCGACATAATAATTTTTCAAATAAATTTTTCTGTCGGTGTCCATTATTGCGGCGTCGTTATCGCGCGAGACGGTAGCCACCGGTCTTGAGTTGAAAATAAATTGGCCCCGGCCGCCGACAGCCGAAACCGATATTGTGGGTGTTATATTGGCTTCAATACCAAGTTCGGCGCCGGTGTTCAATTTGTCAACCCCCGTCATTGTGTAATTTACAAAGGTGTTTAAATCTTCGTGGTAAAAACTTCTCGACCACGTTTGATTTTGAAATTGTGTGTAATAAAGTGTTAATCGTGCTTTTACGGCAGGAGTGCGCAACATGTAGCTGATGTCGCCCGAATAGATGTTTTCGCTTTGCAAATTGTCGACCGTAAAGTCGCGTGTACGTGCCGAAATGTAAGAATTGCGGAAATAGGGTGCGCGTGTCATATACAAACCGTTTGCAACAATATAGTTTCGTCCGTTTATTTTGTATGTGATGCCGCTTTTCAAACCCCAATTGAAGAAATTGTTTTTATCGCTGTCGCCATACGAATGGTTGGGGAAGTGTCCGTTTTTCATGTTTCCCGTTCTCCAGAAAGTTGTATGAGAGAGTTGCAATCCTGCGTAAAAATCTATTTTTCTGAAAGAGAAATCGGCTTCGCCGAACATCTCTTGAGTATTGATGTTTGCCACATAATCGTATCCGAAAATGTCGCCCTCTTTAACAATGCGGTTGGGGTGGTTCAAGTCGCTTTGAGCCGAAAGGGGGAAAATAAAGGGGTCGCCGTCGGCATATTTGTCGATATCGAGCCAGTATTCGCCGCCCAAAAGGTCGTTTATTGTTTTAAAACGGTGACCTTTGTACCAACTCAGGTTCAATCCTCCCGCAACGGTGAGGTAATCGTTAATTACACTGTTTACATGCCAATTGGCAAGAATTTGATTTTTGTCGTTTCTGCGGTCTTCCAGGATATATTTTGAGCGGTAACCTGTAACATCGTTTCCTTCAATACCTTCAACATCGTTTACCGTGAAAAGGTATTTGCTGTTTGCAAAATACATATGGTCCCAATTGATTTGGCGAAAACTTTCATTGTTTAACCATTGATTTTGATAAAAGCGGGCTTTTTCGTCGTTGCCTATCAATTGCCAGTAGCTTGGCAAATTGCGATAATAGTCGGGACGGGGGTCGCCTGCTTCCACCCAGTTTAGTGCCGTGGAGCCTCCTCTGCCGAACCAGTACGATATTGAACCCTGGGCTTTGGTATTTTCCGAAATGTTGCAATAATGAGTAAGTGTAATCATGGGTTGGTGGTAATTGGCAACCCTTGAGTTACGTTTTTCGCCGTTTTGATAACCCCAGTAAGGGTTGTAATAATTATTCCCGCTCAAATCGTAGGCTTCTTGTACGGCAATTCCCGAACGTCCGCGTTTTGTCGGTGAACCGAAAACCGTAAGAGACAAACTGTGAACCTTGTTAATTCTTTTTTCTACACCCAAGAAATATGCCCAGGCGTCGTAGAATGTACCTTCTACGTATCCTTCGTTAGCCCAACGGCGCGAGCCCGATGCCACTACCGACCAGCCGTTTGTCATTTCGCCCGACGAATAGGTGAACATAATGCGGTTCCGGTAGCTGCGGTTTGCCAGCGAATAGGAAAATTTCGTCTGTTTGCGGTACGATGAGGGACGTGTAAAAATTTCGGTTACACCGCCCACTCCGCCAAAGGCGTATTCCGACGAAACAACACCCGTTTTTATGTCTTTATACCTTGTGGCGTCGTTCAAACCGCCCCAGCTCGACCAGTAAGCTCTTCCGCTTTCCATATCGTTCAGCGGAACCCCGTTCATAAGCACCGTAAGGTTTTGCGAGTCGTAACCCCTTATGCGAAAACGTGCCGGACCGAAAGTGTAACCGGCTGTGGAAACAAAAATGTCGCGCGAAGCCTGTAACAATCCCGACACATCTTGCGAACCTTCGTCGTCGTTCGATAAATCAGACTCCGAAAGGGTAAATGTGGGTATCTCTACCTCTTCGCTGTTAACCGAAGCGGTATCGGAGATTTGCCCGTAAGCAAAAATACCGTATAAAAACGCTGCGGCAAGCATAAAAATTTTTCTCATCTCTTCTTTTTATAATTAATTAATAAAAGTGTTTTCTTTTTAAAATATTATTAAGTTCTTTGCATGAGCAATAAAAAAAAGGAAGCAAAGTTAATATTTTAATGTTACCGTTTTGTTGCTATATGTTTTTTCATCTTAATTTTTAATTTTTCCATATTATGAAAAGAGTATCAGTATATGTTTTTTTGTTGGGTTTGTTTTTTTGGTCAACGGTATCCGTAACCGAAGCTCAAAGCAAAAAAAAGTATCAATCGGCATTGGTGGGTTTTTACAATCTCGAGAATCTTTTCGATACTATTGACGACCCTGCTATTCGCGACGAAGAGTTTTTGCCAAACGGGAAAAACAGGTGGAATACGGAAAAATATACCCACAAGTTGGCGCAAATGTCAAAGGTGATAAGTAAAATAGGCACCGATATCAATCCCGACGGTCTTGCCGTTTTGGGTATCTCGGAGGTGGAAAACAGAAAAGTTGTTGAAGACCTTATCAGTCAACCGGCTATTGCAAACAGGCATTATAAAATAGTTCACCGCGACTCGCCCGACAGAAGAGGTATCGACGTGGCTATGATTTATAATCCCAAATATCTTGAAGTTACCGGCGTGAAAATGTACAGATTGCACATGAAAGATAATCCTGAATTCAGAACGCGTGACCAGATGCTTGTTTCGGGAGTGCTTAAGGGCGATAAATTTTATTTTATAATAAACCATTGGCCGTCGCGCTATGGCGGCGAAAAACGGTCACGACCCTTGAGAAATGCAGCGGCGAGTTTAACCCGTCACATTGTCGACTCGTTGCTAAATGAAGACAAACATGCCAAAATCATCGTTATGGGCGACCTGAACGACAACCCGACAAACGAAAGCGTATTGAAAATTATGGATGCAAAAGGCAACAGGGACAAGTTGAAAAAGAACGAGTTTTACAATCCCATGTACAAATTTTATAAAAAAGGTATAGGTACCACCGCTTGGCGCGACACATGGAGCCTGTTCGACCAAATTTTTCTTTCGCCCGAACTCGTGAAAAGGGATTTTACTTCGTGGAGATATTATAAAGCCAAAATTTTCAACAAACATTTTATGCAACAGCAGGAGGGAAAATTCAAAGGATATCCTTACCGTACTTTTGCCGGAGGAACATGGCTCGGCGGTTACAGCGACCATTTCCCCGTGTACGTTATTTTAATAAGGGAGGCAAAATAGTTTTTTAAAACGGATTTGTTGCGTTTGGTCTGAAAATATCCTGTTCCACCGGTATTTTCCAAGTGTTGTTGTTAACAGGTGTTCTATATTACCTTTTGGTTTTTTTAAGGTAAGGTA
>Ga0256914_1001549_pt1 | contig 20505 bp, 20 predicted proteins | sample HulkmetaG_FD_191571 | JGI IMG/M metagenome (GOLD analysis project Ga0256914, IMG submission 191571) | Hydrothermal chimney microbial communities from Main Endeavour vent field at the Juan de Fuca Ridge, Pacific Ocean - Hulk | ecosystem: Environmental > Aquatic > Marine > Hydrothermal vents ... | reverse complement strand
CTTCGTCCTTTGGATGCTTCATGGATTTTGTGGCAACTCTATTGTACTATTTTATACTAGATGAGTTTCGACAAGGGGGCGAAGATGAGAGTGAGTACGAGAGAAGGCGATGCGCTGATCGTTGTCGATATGCAAAACGATTTCATGCCAGGCGGTGCTCTGCCGGTACCCGGAGCCGACACGATCGTACCGATTGTCAACCGCTACATCGAGCGGTTCGAGACGAGGAGTCTTCCGATCTTCTTTACGCGCGACTGGCATCCGGAAAACCATATCTCGTTCAGAAAAAATGGAGGGGTCTGGCCCGAACACTGTATACGCCAGACCGAAGGGGCCGGTTTCTGCAGGGGGCTTCGGATCCCGGCGGACAACCGGTTCGTCGTCTCCAAAGGGGTCAGCGAGGATTTCGATGCCTATTCCGGGTTCCAGGGTACGCCGCTCAAAGGGCTGCTGCAGGAGAGGGGGATTACGCGCCTTTTTATCTGCGGTGTGGCGACCGACTACTGCGTCAAGCATACGCTGCTTGGCGCGGAGAATCTCGGTTTTCGTACCCTTTTGCTCGAAGATGCGGTCAAAGGGGTCGATCTCCATCCGGGCGACTCCAAGAGCGCGTGTCGCGAGATGATGCGCAGAGGAGCCGTCCTATGCCGATTCGAGGAGGTTTTCGACCGATAGCCGCTGCTGTCCGTCGCACTCCTGTCGCGACGCCTTTTCGGCGCGGTCCGGGTCTTTCGGGGTGCAAAATGCCGGAGTTTGCGATCATGTGATGTCCGGTGCGGGCAAAGATCCCGACGGCTACCTGCCGATCGAAAACTCTTCCAACTGGGCGTCGATACTCTCCTGCATCGATCGATGCAGCTCTTCATACCACTCTTTCGGCGCCTTCGAGACGTCGATGGAGGGGAGGAAGATCACCTTCAGATCTCCTCCGACCGATGTCTGCTCATGCTCGTTGACGACGCGCTTGCTTCCGACGATGACCACCGGCTGGACCACCAGTCCGAATTTTTCGGCGATGAAACGGGCCCCCTCTTTGAAAGGGAGAAGCTTTTGATCCTTTGCGCGTGTCCCTTCGGGAAAGATCGCAACGGGACGGTGGAGATCCTGCAGGGAGTGCTGGACATCTTTCATCAGTTTGATGAGCCCTCTTTTGTCCTGCCGGTCGATGGCGATCATCTGTGCATTTTTCAGAAGCAGTCCGAACCATGGGACCTCGAAGAGCTCTCGTTTGGCGACCCAGTTGAGGTTTCTGTCCAGAAGCGCCTCGAGGGTGATGATGTCGACGATCCCCTGGTGGTTGACGAGGAAGAGTTGCGCGTTCGGATCCGGTTCGCCGACCACCTCGACATCGGCGAACATCAGTGCCAGCATGATTCTGTTGCCGTAATGGAGGATTTTTCCCTTCTTTGAGGGCAGCAGTTTGAGCAGAACGATCATGCATGAGACGACCAGGGAGATGACGAATGCGCAGTAGTAGAATCTAAGGCGTGCAAAGATCTTCATTTTTGACCCATCCTATCGTATTGTTTGGAAGCTGGATTTTCGTGTACTCCCTGTTCTTGTTCATCTCTTTCGCAACTGTACGTTCATAGAGCGTGATGAACGAAGTGCTCTGGTTCGTCGGAAGGAGATAGAGCCTGCTATCGGGCTTGATACAGACATTTTTGAGCGGTATGAGGTAGGTGACGAGATAACCGCCGGCCAGCAGTATGAGCAGCGGATAGATCCAGCTCCTCCGGGTGAGCCAGAGTACGAGCCAAAGAGCGATCAGGAAACCTGTCGCCATGATCTTGAATTTCGTGAACTCGCTCGCCTGGGGGTCGAGGTTGCTCTGGGTGCTGACACTGCTTCGTTTGACGATGATGGGAACGTGGAACTTCTCGTAGCGGTTTTTTTCGAGATTGAAGTAGCTGAAGGTAACCTGCTCCGTACCTGCGGGAAAGACGGCATAGTAGAAGAGCGTCGTTTCGTTGAGATCGCCGCTGTAGGAGTCGATTCCCTGGTTGGAGGAGTTTTTCAGGCGGAAATCGTCGTAGTTGCCGAAAGCGATCTTCAGTTGCAGAGCCAGAATGTTGCTCTCTTCGGTATAGGTGGAGGCCTGGTAGTTGACGAGCTCCATACTCTGTGCCAATACGTTGCAGAAATCTTTGGGGGGATTGAGACGTATCGCGTGAAGCGACTCGCCCTCTATCCGGTACGACCGCTCGAGCTCATCTTCATACGAAGCGATGAAGTCGGGCAGACGGACGTTGCTGCCGGTCGCCTTGAAATAGTAGGTGTAGCGGCTGATGGCCCTGGGCTCGAATGTCGTAGGCTCCTGTACGAGAGTGACGTTGCGGCCATCTTCGACCCGGATTTCGAGACGCTTCTCTCTTTTGAGGGAGGTGACCTTGATGGTGATGGGGAAGATCTGGCCGACATAGAGTTTTCGGGGAGCCGTCTCGATATTCAGGTAGATCAACTGTTCGGAAGGGTGGAGGTTTCCGTCGCCCCCTTCGCTCCAGAAGGTCTCCTCTTCGGCAAAGACGGACGGTTCGATCTCGTTGCCCATCAGCAGACCGAGTGCCAGAAGGATGGAGAGGAGGAGTCGCATGCGCACTTTAGGAGAGGAACCCTTCGAGCATTCTGATACCGTCGTCCGAGCCGAGTATCGGCTCCATCGCCCGCTCGGGATGGGGCATGAGACCGAAGACGTTGCGCTCCTTGTTGCAGATGCCTGCGATGTCGCCGACCGATCCGTTGGGGTTGTCGGGGTTTCCATCCTTGTCACAGTAGGTCAGCAGTATCTGGCCGTTGTCGTAGAGCGCTTCGAGGCTCTCCTCATCGATGAAGTAGTTTCCTTCCGCATGCGCGATCGGGATATTGAGCCTCTCCCCGACACGGCACTTTCTCAGAAAACGGTTGTCGCTGTTTTCCACCTTCAGGTACTGGTGTTTGGAGACGAAGTGGAGGTTTTCGTTGCGCTTCATCGCTCCGGGAAGCAGATGACTTTCGAGCAGGATCTGGAAGCCGTTGCAGATCCCCAGAACGTATCCGCCGGTATCGGCATAGGCTTTGATCGCCTTCATGATCGGACTGAAACGGGCGATGGCGCCGCTTCGCAGATAGTCACCGTAGCTGAAACCTCCCGGCACGACGATCAGATCGGTGCCCGCCGGGATGAGGCTCTCTTCGTGCCAGAGGATCTGCACGTCGAAGCCGAGCCGTTCGAACGCATATTTCGTATCGTATTCGCAGTTTGTACCCGGAAACTGGGGAACGACGATCTTCATTGGACGATCTCTACGCTGTAGTCTTCGATGACGGTATTGGCCAGGAGAGTCTCACACATCCTCTTCACCTCCTCTTCGGCCGACTGCATCGAGACCGCATCGAGGTCGAGGACGATCTGCTTGCCGACCCTCACATCGCTGACACTGTCGAAACCGAGCGCTCCGAGCGCGTGGTGGACCGCCTTGCCCTGCGGATCGAGGACCCCCTCTTTGAGATAGACGTTGACGATCGCTTTCATCTGTTTTCTCCCAGTATCCGTTTGAGAACCTCTTCGTAGGCGACTTTGAGCCCTCCAAGACCCTGGCGGAAACGGTCTTTGTCGAGTTTTTCGCCCGACTCCATATCCCAGAAGCGGCAGCTGTCGGGGCTGATCTCGTCGGCGAGGAGGATTCTGCCCTCGGCGTCGTACCCGAACTCGACCTTGAAATCGACGAGGTTGAGCCCTTTTTTGGCGAAGAAGGCTTTGAGAATCGTGTTGATCTCCCGTCCCAGCCGCTTGAGCTCTTCGAGATCGGCTTCGTTCTTCACCAGATCGAGGATGATACAGTGTTCGTCGTTGATCAGAGGATCGCCCAGATCGTCGCGCTTGTAATAGAACTCCACCAGTGCGAAAGGCAGTGGCGTGCCGTCGGGGATGTCCAGACGCTTCGTGAGACTTCCGGTGGCGATGTTGCGCACCACAACCTCGATGAGGATGATGTCGACTCTCTTGACGAGCATGTGGTTTTCGTCGGGAGTGTCGACGTAGTGGGTCGGAATGCCCGCGTTTTCGAGAAGTTTGAAGAGTTCGGTACTGATCTTGTTGTTCAGCGCCCCCTTGCCTCTTTCGGTATCGTGCTTCTCACCGTTGAAAGCGGTCAGATCGTCTTTGAATTCGGCCAGCAGCAGGTTCGGATCGTCGGTCGTGAAGAGACGTTTCGCCTTTCCCTCGTAGAGTAGCTCGTTTTTCGTCATTTTCTCTCCTGTGTGATGATGAGTGCTCGCAAAATGTCGATACCCTCTTTGAGTTGGTTGTCGTCGTAGAGGTCTTCGGTCGTGATCACATTCTCGCTGGAAGGGGTCTTTGCCTCCTTTTCCTCCTCCTTCGTCTTGCCGTCGATCTTTTCGAGCTCCCCTTTGAGATGCTCTTTGAGCTGGGACTCTTTGAGGGCGAAGTGGTTCTCTTCGACCGTGACCTTTCCGAAAGAGACGCGGATATCGGGTGTGACCCCGACAGCCTGGATGGTTCGTCCGCTGGGGAGGTAGTAGCGTGCGATCGTCAGGCGGAGCGCCTCACTCTTGCCGATCGGCATGATGATCTGCACACTCCCTTTTCCGAAGGTCTTCTCCCCGACGATGACGGCCCGCCTGTGGTCCTGGAGCGAACCGCTGACGATCTCGCTGGCGCTCGCGCTTCCGCCGTTGACGAGCACGACGATCGGAATCTTTTTATAGGTCCCTTTTTCGTGCGCCTTGTAGACCTGGTTCTCCTCCTTGATACGTCCCTTCTGGGAGACGATGACCCCTTTGTCGACGAAGAGGTCGACCATGCCGACCGCCTGGTCGAGCAGACCGCCGGGATTGTTCCTCAGATCGATGACGAGCCCTTTGGCGTGGGGGTTTTCGGCGAGTGCCTTTTTGATGTCGTGCACCACCTTTTTGTCGAAGGATACGACACGGATATAGAGGATGTCGCTCCCGGCCTTTTTGGTATAGACCGACTGGATCTTGATGATGTCCCGGATGATCGTCACGACGATCGGTTTGGGTTCGTTCTTCCTGACGATCGTCAGCGTGATCTTCGTTTTCGGTTTCCCTCTCATGAGAGACACCGCCTCGTCGAGCGTCATGTTGAGCGTCGATTTGTCGTCGATTTTCAGAATGATATCGCCCGACTTGAGCCCGGCCCTGTAGGCCGGGGTTCCCTCCAGCGGCGCGATGACGGTCAGGGCACCGTCGCGCATTCCGACGGTGACACCCAGGCCCCCGAACTCCCCGCTGGTCTGGATCTTCATCTCCTTGAAGCTCTTGGCGTCGAGAAACGAGGAGTGGGCGTCGAGGTTGGCCATCAGCCCCTTGATCGCCTTGTCGATGATTTCGTTGATCGTCAGGTCGTCGACATAATACTTTTCGACCGTACCGATGACACGGGTGAATTTGCTCAGCGCCTCGAGTTTGGAGACGGTACTGTTGGTGTCGGTTCTGGCGAACAGGCTTGGAGTGCCTACCAGTGTGATTGCGGCGAAGCTGGAGAGAAAGCCCGCGGCGATAATGCCTCTTTTTCGTTTCATCATCTCGTTTGTTCCGTATCCCTCGTGAAATATGGTGGATATTATACCACCGCCAACTAAAAAACGGATAAGGAACCCTGTGCAACCCTCAGTTTTCGACGGGAGAGGAGAGTTTTTTTCGTAAATGTCGCTTTGTTTAGACAATTTTTGTAAAGAAACTTGACAACAATAGACTAAAGGTGATATAATCCCTCCAGTTACATTGAAAAAAGGAGAGATGCACAATGAGTATCTTCGAAAAACTGACACACCAGATGACCGAGACGATCGAATCGGGCGTGAGTCTGGCACTGCACAACAAAAATCCGGAGGTGGAGCCGATCCATCTGGTATGGAGCCAGCTGACCAATTCGGGGAGCGTCTTGAACCAGGCGCTCAACCGGATGGGGGTCGACAAGGCACCGATCGAACTGGAGGCAAAAAGCGCAGCCGACAAGCTGCCGAAAGTCTCTTCCGTCACGAAGGAGAGTATCAAGCTCTCAAGGGCGCTCCAGGAGAGCCTGCAGAAAGCGGAAGGGCTGATGGCCAAGCAGGGGGATCAGTACCTCGCGGTCGATACCTGGCTGCTGGCCAACCTGGACCACCCCCAGATCAGGGAGGTCCTGGGCAAGTACGTCGACATGATGGAACTCAAAAAGACCTTCGAAGCGATCCGTGGAGGCAAGAAGATCGAGAGTCAGACCGCCGACGAGACACTCGAGGCGCTCGAGAAGTACGGAATCGATCTGAACAAGAAGGCGATCGACGGCGAGCTCGACCCGGTGATCGGCCGGGACGAGGAGATCGAGCGTGTGATGCAGATTCTGATCCGCAAGACCAAGAACAACCCGATCCTGCTGGGAGAGCCCGGTGTCGGTAAGACCGCCATCGTCGAGGGACTCGCCCAGCGTATCGTCAACAAGGAGGTGCCTCTGAGCCTGCAGAACAAGCGGGTGGTGGCACTCGACATGAGTGCACTGATCGCGGGGGCGAAGTATCGCGGTGAGTTCGAAGACCGACTCAAGGCGGTGATCGAAGAGGTCAAAAGCAGCGGCGACATCATCCTCTTCATCGACGAGATCCATACGATCGTCGGTGCCGGTGCGAGCGAAGGGAGTATGGATGCGGCCAATATGCTCAAACCGGCCCTGGCGCGCGGCGAGCTGCATACGATCGGCGCGACGACGCTCAAGGAGTACCGCAAGTATTTCGAAAAGGACGCCGCGCTGCAGCGCCGTTTCCAGCCGGTACACGTCAACGAGCCCACGATCAACCAGGCGCTGCAGATCCTGCGGGGTCTGCGTGAGCGTCTCGAGGCGCACCACAACGTCACGATCCTCGACAGCGCGCTGGTCGCCGCGGCGAAACTCTCGGCCCGCTACATCACCGACCGCTACCTGCCGGACAAGGCGATCGACCTGATCGACGAAGCGGCGGCGGAGCTGAAGATGCAGATCGAGAGCGAACCGACCGAGCTTGCGCGTGTCAAACGAGAAATCAGCCAGCTCCAGGTCGAAAAAGAGGCGTTGATGATGGAGGAGTCCAAAAAGAACGAAGCGCGCCTCAAGGAGATCGAAAAGGAGCTGGCCGACCTCGAAGAGAAGCGGCGGAAGCTCGAGGCGCAGTTCGAGACCGAGAAGAAGGTCTTCAACGATATCGCACAGATCAAGGTCGAGATCGATCGGCTCAGGAGCGAGGCGGAGGCCGCCAAACGGAGCGGCGACTACAACAAAGCCGCCGAGATCGAGTACGGCAAGATCCCCCAGCTCGAAGAGCAGCTCGCGCAGCTCAACGAGCAGTGGGAGCGTATGCAGGAAGAGGGGACACTGCTCAAAAACAGCGTCGACGAAGAGGCGATCGCCAAGATCGTCAGCCGCTGGACACAGATCCCGGTGACGAAGATGCTCCAGAGCGAAAAGGAGAAGATCCTGCATGTCGAAGAGGTTCTGGCCGAAGATGTGGTGGGACAGGAACAGGCGATCAGGGCGGTGGCCCGGGCCATCAAGCGGAACAAGGCAGGGCTGAGCGAAGCGAACAGACCGATCGGAAGCTTCCTCTTCCTGGGGCCCACCGGCGTCGGAAAGACCCAGACCGCCAAGACACTGGCGAAGTTTCTCTTCGATACCGAAAAGTCGCTGATCCGTATCGATATGAGCGAATATATGGAGAAGCACGCGGTGAGCCGCCTCGTCGGAGCGCCTCCGGGATATGTCGGATACGAGGAGGGGGGACAGCTCACCGAAGCGGTCCGCCGCAAACCCTACAGCGTCATTCTCTTCGACGAGATCGAAAAGGCGCATCCGGATGTCTTCAACGTCCTGCTGCAGGTGCTCGACGACGGAAGGCTCACCGACAACAAGGGTGTGACGGTCGATTTCAGAAACACGATCATCATCCTCACGTCCAACATCGCCAGCGACAAGATCATGGAGTTCCGTGATCCCGAAGATCGTGAAAAGGCGGTCAAGGACGAGCTGAAGATGTATTTCAAGCCCGAGTTTCTCAACCGGCTTGATGACATCATCATCTTCAACCCGCTCGATCAGGCGGCGATCACGAAGATCGTCGACATTCTCTTCAGGAGTATCGAGGCGAAGCTGCAGGAGCGCGACATCACCGTGACGCTCTCCGACGCCGCCAAAGAGATGATCGCCCAGGCCGGATTCGACCCGGTCTATGGAGCCAGACCCCTCAAGAGGGCGCTTTATGAACTGGTCGAAGACCGGCTGGCGGAGCTGATCCTCGAAGAGAGGGTCAAGGAGGGCGACCGGGTACTCTTCGATGTGCAAAACGGAGAAATCGTCGTCCGCATCAACCCCTGATCCCGCCTCTTGCGGGGCGGGAAGGATCGCCCATCCGCAGAAGGTGGGCCTTTTCCTCTTTTTTCAGCCCTCTTCCGATATGATACCGGCATGTATGGAACCCGTTTCAAAAATCTCCATGAGCGGTTACGGAAGCGATTTCGTTCCCTGTCGATGCGCTTGTGGTTGGATACCGATCCATGCGACTTTTCCGGAAGATACGGTCGTCTATCTTCCAAAGGAGATATCGCAGCCAAGGCCACGTCAGGAAGAAGCAACGGCAAGACGGGGCAAAGACGCTCCACCTTTCGGGTGAACCGCAAAAGAGCCACCCGCGTCGTTGGCAGCATCGCAAAAGAGCTCCGACATCTTCTGTTTCGCGACGATACATTTTGTGGTGCATTCCCGCCGATGGGGATCTTTGGGATGGCCTTTCGTCCGCTCGCCTCTTTTTCGCAACCGAAAACACTCCTTCTTGCACTCGCGCTCCTCTTCGTTGCCGGATCTCTCCATGCGCGGACGCTGCAGCGGATCATCGACGGCGCACCCCCGGGTGCCGCGATCGAACTTCCCGCCGGCCGCTTCCTCGGGCCGATCACGATCGACAAGCCGCTGATTCTCAAGGGTGTCGGGAGTGCGACACGGATCGACGGAAACGGATCCGGCAGCGTCGTCACGATACGTTCGTCGGATGTCACTCTCGAGGATCTCTCCATCACCGGCAGCGGGCGGCAGCGCTACAGACTCGATAGCGGGGTGAAGATTCGCGATGCCGAGCGTGTCACGGTACGACGCTGTTCGCTTTCCCGTACGCTTTTTGGCATCACGATGACCAATGTCCACCACTCCGTGCTCGAAGAGAACAATATCACCTCCTACCATGAGGAGGTCGTCGACAACAGGGGTGACGGCATCAACCTCTGGGGGTCCCGTCACAACCGTATCGTCGGCAACAGACTGGTACGCAGCCGCGATCTCTCCATCAGCCGCTCCAGCCATACGGTGGTGATGGACAACCGGGTCGAGGAGAGCCGATACGGCCTCCTCATCCAGATGAGCGAAGATGTCAATGCGAGCGGAAACACGATTCTGTCGAACTACGCCGGTATCGTCTGCAAAGGGGGCAGGGATATTCTCGTCGTCGACAACCGTATCGTCAAAACGCGGCTCGCGACAGGCATCGGGGTGCTGCTGATGCACGGAAAGAATATCCGGATCGAGCGCAACACCATCATGCGCCACGCCCAGGCGTTCTACATCGACAGCAAACAGAAAGAGAGGGGGATGCAGCGATACATTATAAAAAACGAGATCGCCTTCAACAACGAAGCGTTCCACTTCCACGCTCTGATCAGGAACAATACGATCAGGCAGAACAACATCTTCGCCAACCTCAACGACGTGGTCAAGGATATCCGTGGTCTTCCGACCACCGATAACGATATCGGCTACAACTACTGGGGCGACTACCGCGGATTCGACAGGGATGGCGACGGTATCGGGGATACGCCCTATATCGTCCGGATCTTTGCGGACAGGCTTTGGCAGTTCGATCACCATCTGAAGTTTTTCTATGGCGCGCCGGTACTGTCGGCGATCGATTTCATCGAAAGACTCGCCCCCTTCAGCGAACCCGTCGTTCTCCTGGAAGACCCTCTGCCCAGGCGGAGGCCGGTCGAAGATGCAGGTGCGAAGGAGGAGAGGTGAAACGGATGCTCCAGCCATCCCGATCCGCATCCGCACAACGGAGCATGGAGGGGTTTTGAAGCGGTCCGTTTCGCCCCGGCGGCGACCCCTAATCTCATATTAAGCGAAATTTAATTAAAATATCAGGCTAAAATCCAAAACAGTCCAAAGGAAAGACCAGATGAAACGTACCTATCAACCGCACAATACACCGCGCAAAAGAACGCACGGTTTCCGTGCACGCATGAAGACCAAAAACGGACGCAAGATCATCAACGCACGCCGTGCGAAAGGGCGTAAGCGATTGGCGGTCTGATCCATTTCGACTCTCTCAGGCGCGCGGCCGATTTCGACCGGATCTACAAATCCGGCAAGCGGTGGCACGATCCGGCTTTCGTACTCTTCGCGCTGCCGGGAGAGGGGCGCTACAGGGTCGGATTCGTCGCCAGCAAGAAGATCGGGAATGCCGTCAAACGGGCCAGGGCCAAACGGAGGCTGCGGGCGCTTTTTCTGAAAATGGCACCGAGACTCAAAACGGGAGAGTATGTGCTGGTGGCCAAGCCGCCGGTGCTGGATCGGCCGTTTTGCGAGCTTGAAAAGGCGTTCGGGCGAGCCGTCAAACGATTGGGTATTGGGCAATGAATATGATTCGGACTCTTTTGTCGGGTTTTCTGAAACTCTACCAGAAGTTTTTCACCCTTCTGGGGTATGGAAGCTGCCGCTACTACCCCACCTGTTCTGAATATGCCAAGTGGCAGCTCGAAACCAATCCCAGTCTCCTTCGGGCGCTCCTCTCCTCCGCGATCCGAATTCTGCGATGCAACCAGCTTTTCGACGGAGGCATCGACTATCCGAAAGTCTCGATACGACCCTCCGGGATCCGCCATAGGCACCACGGGTGCCAGAAGGTCAGATACTGGTTCGTTCCGGATCGCGGAAACGGAAAATGGAACGTCATAAAAAACACTTTTTCGAAAGGCCATTCGTGATAGACAATATGAGTACACAGATGCGGGTCGTTATCGCAACCGTACTGTCGTTGATCGTCTTTATCGGTTACGACTACCTCTTCATGCCGAAGATCGCTCCCCAGGCAGCCGACAACAACAAGACGGCCATGAGCGCTCCCCAAACCGCGGCGCAGACGGAGACGGCGCCGCCGAGCGTCGCCCCGGCCGTCTCGCAAGAGCCGCAGAAGCCGAAAGCGGCTCCCGTGCGCGGCGACACCTTCGATCGGGTCATCTCGACGGTCGAGACGACGAACATGACGATGGAGTTCGATGCGCTCGGCCGAATCTCTCAGGTCTACCTGAAAGATCGCCAGTACAGGGACGAAGCGGGCGAAGAGCTCAAACTCTTCAATACTCCGAAGATTCCGAAACCTCTCGAGGTCCGTTTCAGCGACCCGCGGCTCAACGACCTGGCTTTCAAAACCCCCTACAGCGTCTCTCTCTCTTCCGTCACGGTCGATGGTGAACCGAAGACGATCACCTTTACCCAGGATCTGGAGGGATTCGTTGTCGAAAAGGTGGTGACGATCTATCCCGACCACCACTACGATTTCGTCGTGAGACTCAGCGAACCGAAGCCCTTCTACGTTTCGCCGGGCTACAGACCGGATCTGCGGATCGACGCCTACACGGTCCACGGTGCGATGGTCGAAGAGGCGGACGGTACCCTCACGATCATCGAAGACGGCGACGCCAAGGGGACCGAATCGTTCAGAAAGGCCCGGATCGCGGTGGCGTTCGATCGCTACTACGCGACGGCCTTCTACGATTTTGAGAGCGGTATCGACGTGGTCGTCAACAAGGATGCCGAAGAGAACCCGGTCCTCTTCGTGAGCGGAGAGTCGGGCAGAACCATGCATGGGTACATCGGTCCCAAAGAGCACAAGATTCTTATGGCGATCCATCCCGAACTGACGAAGATCATCGAGTTTGGATGGTTCACCTTCATCGCGGCCCCGATGTTCAAGGTGCTGTTGTGGCTGCACACCTACATTCCGAACTGGGGATGGACCATCGTGGCGCTGACCTTCCTGATCCGGCTGATCCTCTACCCACTGACGTACAAGGGGATGGTCTCGATGCACCGTCTCAAGGAGCTCGCGCCCAAGATCAAGGAGATCCAGGCCAAATACAAAGGCGATCCGCAGAAGATGAACGCCCATATGATGGAACTCTATAAAAAACACAAAGCCAATCCGCTTGGAGGATGTCTGCCGATGTTGCTGCAGATTCCCGTCTTCTTCGCGATCTACCGGGTACTTCTCAATGCCATCGAACTCAAGGGAGCCGAGTGGATTCTGTGGATCGACGACCTTTCGGTCATGGATCCGTACTATGTCCTTCCGATTCTGATGGGTGCCTCGATGTGGGCGCACCAGATGGTGACGCCGAGCAACTTCACCGATCCGATGCAGGAGAAGATCTTCAAGTGGCTGCCGGTGGTCTTCACCTTCTTCTTCGTCACCTTCCCGGCGGGACTGGTGCTCTACTGGCTCACCAACAACATCTTCTCGATCGCCCAGCAGCTTCTGATCAACCGGATGCTCGAAAAGAACAAAAAGGCCGAGTGATGAAGAAGTTCGAAGCCCAGACGCTGGAAGAGGCCTACGCCGCCGCTGCCAAGGAGTTCACCTGCTCGGTGACCGAATTGGATATCCAGATCGTGCAGAATCCATCCCGGGGATTCCTGGGCTTCGGTCGTAAAAACGCGGTGATCGTGGCGATGTGCAAAAAGAGGCCCACGGAGCCGAAGCCCGCCGAAGAAAAGGATCGGAAACCGCAAAGAGAGAAGAAGAGGGAGAAGAGAGCCCGTCACAGGGAGAAGGAGACGAAGAGGAGTGTTCTGGCGGGCGAAGAGAGCCAGACACCCAAGAGCGGGAAGGAAAAAGAGGCGCCCGCGAACGTCGAGAGCGCTCCCCAAAAGGAGGGGGCGGTGCGAGGGCAGGCGCTGCCGAGGCGGGAAGAGGAGGAGAGGGACATTTTCGACAACTTCTACGACGAAACGATCGATATCCATGCCGTCGTCGCCGAGGTGGAGCGTGACCTCAACGCACTGTTCGCTTCAGCCTGTTTCAAGATCGAACCGATCCGGGTATTCGCACGTGACGAAGAGACGATCCAGATCGAATTCAAAGGTGAAGACGCGGCTCTGCTCATCGGAAAAGAGGGGTACCGCTACAAGGCGCTCGCCTACCTTCTGTACAACTGGATCCATGGCAAGTACGGCTATAGAATCCGGCTCGAGATCGCGGAGTTTCTGCAGAACCAGGAGGCGATGATGGAGAGCTATCTGCAGCCGATCATCGAGCGGATCGAAAACGAGGGCCGGGCACAGACCAAGGTTCTCGACGGCATTCTGGTTCAGATCGCGCTGCAGAAGCTTCGGAAACGATACCCCAAGAAGTATGTCGCGGTGAGAACGAACAAAGAGGGGGGACGCTACGTCATCGTCAACGAATTCATGGAGCGCAGGTGAATGAGACGATAGCCGCCGTCGCCACCGCCAGCGGAATCGGTTCGGTGGCGATTGTCCGTCTCAGTGGAGAGGAAGCGCTCGCGATCGCGAAAAAGTGTACCGGGCGATCCTCTTTCCTTCCCCGCCACGCCACACTGACCAACCTCTACGACTCCGAAGGGGAGCTCATCGACGAAGCGATCGTCCTCTATTTCAAAGCCCCCCACAGCTTCACGACCGAAGATGTGGTCGAGTTCCAGTGCCACGGCGGTTCGATCGTGGCCGAAAAGATTCTCGACACACTGCTGCACCACGGTGCGCGTCTGGCCGAGCCCGGGGAGTTCACCAAGCGGGCTTTCATCGGCGGGAGGATCGACCTGACGGAGGCGGAGGCGATCGCCAGGCTCATCGAGGCCAGAAGCGAAGATGCCGCGAAGATTCTCGCCCGGCAGATGAAAGGGGAGCTCAAGGAGTTCGTCGAGGAGGTCCGCGAACGTCTGCTGCGGGCGGTTGCGTTCGCGGAGGTGACGATCGACTACGCCGAGGAGGATCTTCCGGAGGATCTTCTGGAGGATCTGGCAGCTCAGCTCGATGATCTGACGGAGCGTATGGAGCGGATCGTATCGGGGAGCGAACGCCGACGCGGACTGATCGAGGGGTTCAAGGTGGCGATCGTCGGCAAACCGAATGTCGGGAAGAGCTCACTTCTGAACGCTCTTTTGAACTACGAGCGGGCCATCGTGAGCGAAATCGCCGGAACGACCCGCGATACGATCGAAGAGCAGATCCGCATCGGTACGCATCTTGTGCGCATCGTCGATACGGCCGGAATCCGTGAAGCGGGTGACACGATCGAGAAGATCGGCATCGAACGATCCGTCGCCGCGATCGAGCAGAGCGATATCGTCATCGCGATGTTCGATGCGAGCCGTCCGTGGGACGCGGAGGATGAGCAGATACTCTCGCTGATCGAAGAGTTCGGGAAGACGAAAGAGATGATCGTCGTACTCAACAAGACCGATCTCGCCCAACGGATCGATACCCGCAAGATCGAACATCTCCACCCGCTCCGGCTGGGGCGCCGGAAGAAGAGCGAACAGATCGTCGCCGAGCTGCACAAGCGGCTCTCTTCTTTGGCGAAGGGAGAGGAGCTGCTGCTGATTTCGACCCGCCAGATCGAAGCGGTCAGGCGTGCCAGGGAGGCGATCGTCCAGGCCAAAGAGCCGCTTCTTGCCGGAGAGCTCGAACTCTTCACCTTCCATCTCTCCGATGCGATCACCGCCATAAGCTCCATATCCAAACCAGTGGATTTTAATGATATTATGGATAAAATGTTCGGTGAATTCTGTCTGGGCAAATAGGAGATCGTAATGTGTGGAATCGTCGGGTATATCGGAAAGAGAGAGATCAAGAGCAGACTGATCGAGGGGCTTCGCGAACTGGAGTACAGAGGGTATGACTCCGCCGGCATCGCCGTGATGCAAAAGGGGCGGATCGAGTCCTTCAAAGCGGTCGGCAAACTCTCCAACCTCGAAGAGAAGACGAAGGAGTTCTCCACCGAAGGGCTCGGCGTCGGAATCGGCCATACCCGATGGGCCACGCACGGCAAACCCACCGAGCTCAACGCCCATCCGCATATGGGCGAATACAGCTATGTCGTCCATAACGGTATCATCGAGAACTACCGCGAGATCAAACGGCTTCTTGAAAACGAGGGCATCGCCTTTCTGAGCCAGACCGATACGGAGGTGATCGTCCACCTTTTCGAACTCGAAGCGGCGCGCCACAGCGACCTTTTCGAGGCGTTCAAGGCGACGATCGGACAGCTCGATGGAGCCTATGCCGTTCTTCTGGTGACCCAGAAGGCGCCCGACACGATCTTTTTCGCCCGGAAAGGCTCCCCGATGATCGTCGGCCGAAACGGCCGGGGTGAGATCTTTTTCGCCTCCTCCGACGCCCCCCTGATCGGAGAGGCCGAGGAGGTGGCCTACATGGAAGACGGAACCGTCGGCTATGCCACACCCGATCTGCTCCATGCCGAGCCGGACCCTCTCGCTTTCGTTCCGCTCTCCGGCGACAAGGTGACGGCGCAGAAGGGAGGGTATCGCTTCTTCATGGAGAAGGAGATCTACGAGCAGTACGAGGTGATGAGCGATACGATGATCGGAAGGGTACTCGACAGCGACATCGCCTTCGAAGAGATCGACGGCTCTTTTCTCGATGGTATCACGAGGATCAAAATTTGCGCCTGCGGCACCAGCTACCACGCCGCGCTCGCGTCGAGCTACCTGTTCGAGAGACTTTCGAAGATTCCTGTCAATGTCGAAATCGCCAGCGAATTCCGGTACAAAGAGCCGCTGCTGAGCGACGATACGCTCTTCATCGTCATCAGCCAGAGCGGCGAAACCGCCGATACGCTCGAAGCGCTGAAGATGGCCAGGGAGGCGGGGCTGAAGACGCTGGCCGTCTGCAACGTCGACAACTCCTCCATCGTCCGGCTCGCCGATGCGACGATCCTGACACGGGCCGGCATCGAAAAGGGGGTCGCAAGCACGAAGGCGTTCGCGACGCAGGTGATGGTGCTCTGGATGCTCTCGCTCTTTTTCGCCAAAAAGAGAGGAAGTATGCAGGAGGAGGCGATGAGAGAGGAGCTCAGATTCATGCACTACGTTCCGAAAGTGCTTCAAAAGTCGCTCGAAGTCCACGAAAAGTGCAAACGTCTCTCGAAACGTTATCTCCACGGCCACGGCTTCTTCTTCATCGGAAGGGATCTTTTTTATCCGCTCGCACTCGAAGGGGCTCTCAAGCTCAAGGAGATCAGCTACCTGCATGCCGAGGGGTATCCTGCGGGCGAGATGAAACACGGTCCGATCGCCCTGGCCGACGCGGAGCTCTTCACGATCGCCCTGATGCCCAGGACACTGCTCTATGACAAGACCAAGAGCAATGTCGAAGAGCTCAGCGCACGGGACTCGACGATTCTCTCCATCTCTCCGGAGATGTTCGAGCTCGCGGACGACTTCATCCTCACCCATCCGCACAACCATCCGATGCTCGAATTTTTCGAGATGATGGTCGTCGAACAGCTTCTTGCGATGGAGATCGCCGTACGGCTGGGCAACGATGTCGATATGCCACGAAATCTCGCCAAGAGCGTAACGGTGGAGTAGCCTATCCGTACCTCCCTCTCCGTCGTCGCCCGTCTGCTGCTTTGGAGCGTCATGCTCATCGGCGGATCGTCCGTCGGCATCTACTTCGATCTCATCCACTTCAGAGATCTCTTTTTCGATCCACTCTACCACGCCTTCACGTTCGTATGCGGCTTCTTTCTGATGACGATGGCGTTTCGAGCGGCTGCTGCGGGAGGAAGGGAACTTGCCAAAGAGGGGAGAAAAAACTCCTCGACACCGAGACTCGAGACCGATTCGCTGGTGACCACGGGCATCTATGCACAGATGCGCCACCCGATGCTCTTTGGCCTTTCACTCGTCCCCCTCGCACTCTCCCTGATCGTCGGTTCACCGACTTTTATCCTCTTCATCGCTCCTTTGGAGACGCTCTTCATCATCGTGATGGTCCTGACACTCGAAGAGCGCGAGTGTCGAAAGAAGTTCGGGGCGGCGTACGAGGAGTATGCCCGGAGGGTTCCCGCCGTCTGCTTCAAAAGGGAGTGTTTGATGAAACTTTTTTCGAAAAAGGTGTAGAATAGAACAGATCCCGATTTTCATTACCGGAAAACGGGTACACCGATGAGACGAGGAGGGGACGCAGATGGCATCAACAGCATGGTTGTCCAAAAGACTCGATGATGGGCGGATCCTGTGCGAAGCGTGCAACCAGCGCTGCAGACTGGAGGAAGGGGAGTATGGAATCTGCGGTGTTCGGAAAGTGCACAACGGCGAGCTCAGGCTGCTGGTCTACGGGATGGCGGCGGCGGTCAACGTCGATCCGGTCGAGAAGAAGCCGATGTTTCACTTCCAACCCGGAACCAAATCGTTCTCCTTTGGAACTGTCGGCTGCAATTTCTCCTGCAAGTTCTGCCAGAATTTCGATATTTCACAATATCCCAAAGAGCACGGCCATCGAATTTTCGGACGGGATCTGCCCCCGAAACTGATCGTGGAACTCGCACTCGAATACGCCTGCGCATCGATCGCCTACACCTACAACGAGCCGATCGTCTTTTTCGAATATACGTTCGATACGGCCAGACTCGCCCATGAAGCCGGACTGAAGAACATCTACGTCACGAGCGGATACGAGACCCACAAGGCGATCGATACGCTTGCACCCTATCTCGATGGGATGAATATCGACATCAAGGGGTTTACCGACACCTTCTACAAAGAGATATGCGGTGCCCGGCTCAAACCGGTACTCGACACGATCAGGTATGCCCACAAAAAAGGGATCTGGATCGAGACGACGACACTGCTGATCCCGGGATACAACGATTCGGAGGACGAGATCAGGAGTATCGCAAAATTCCAGGCCGACCTCGATCCGTCGATGCCGTGGCATATCAGCGCCTTCTATCCCATGTACAAGATGACCGATGTCTCGCCGACGCCCCCCTCCACGCTCAAAAGGGCGTACGAGATTGGAAAAGAGGAGGGGCTGAAGTATGTCTATGTGGGCAACATCGACGATTGTGAACACGAGTCGACCTATTGCCCCGGATGTGCAAAGGCGGTGATCGAGCGGCACGGAACCATCGGCCAGTTCGTGACGAACCGTCTGAAAGATGGGGGAGTCTGTCCCCATTGCGGCTACCGTCTCGAGGGGGTCTGGGAGTAGAAAGAGCCGTGCGGTACTCTTTTAGAGAAGTCTCCTGAACCACTCGAGCATGTCGAGCCTTTCCCAGGGGTAGTCGTCGTATCCGACCTGTCCTCGTGCCGCGACATCCGCATAGAGAAAATGGTCGCCAGAGGGGCGGTCGAGTCGGAACTTTTCCATGATCCAGCGGGGTGTGAGCGGGAATTTTTCGGCGATTCGTTCGGCGAGCGCTTCGTCGCCGGGACCCTTCGTAGAGCTGCCGAGGGTGTCGATCGTGACGTTCAGCGGTTCGGCATATCCGATGGCATAGGCGAGTTCGACGATCACCTTCTTGGCCAGACCCGCCGCCACGATATGTCTGGCGATCCAGCGGGCGGCGTAGAGACCGGAGCGGTCGACCTTCGTATAGTCTTTGGAGCTCTGTGCACCGCCTCCGACGGGCGCATAGGCGCCATAGGTATCCGCGACGATCTTCCGCCCCGTCATACCGCTGTCGGCCAGAGGGCCGTGGGTGACGTAGCGACCGGTGCCGTTGATGATGAAACGGCAGGATTCGCGATCGAAGAGGGGGTCCTCCGCCACCGTTTCGACGACGATCTTCTCGATCGATGCACGGGCCTCTTCGATACCGAGGGCGTCGGTATGGGGCATGGCGACGACAATGGTGTGAATGGATCGGGGCGCATTGGAATCGAAACGCTCTTTCGTCCCGTAATCGAGTGTCACCTGCGTCTTGATGTCGACACCGAAGAGATCGGGGCGTTGGCGTGCATGGGAGTAGAGTGCGTCCCGGATTCTGCGGGCGTAGGCGAGAGCGGCTGGGATATGGCTGTCGGTCTCGTCGGTCGCGAATCCGATCATCATCCCCTGGTCGCCGGCGCCGATCTCGCCACCCTCTTTGTCGACACCGATCCCGATATCGGCGGACTGTTTGGAGACGAATACCAGAATATCGGCCGCTTCCGGATCGAGCGTCTGTGTTTCGTCGAACCCTTTTTCGGGATAGCCGATCGAGCGAAGGGCATCGATGGCGCAGAGCCGGTAGAACCCTTCCGAAACAGGGGCGTTTGTGCGCACCTCCCCTCCGATGACGATCTTTGTCCCGCTTACGAACACCTCCGTGGCCACACGGGATCGGCGATCGAGCTGCAGAAGCCTGTCGACGATCGTGTCGGCGATGATGTCGGCACACTTGTCGGGATGAGCGGCCGAGACCGACTCGGATGTGAAAAGATACATCACGATACCTCCGAACTTTTTTTAGAGCGTACCCCATTCGTGCTGAAAGTGCTATAATTGAAAAAGGCAGCCGGTGTGGCTGAAACATCGCGAAGGAGGGAAAATGGTGGATATGAATCTCGAATACTTCAAGGAGCGATTGGAGCGGGAGCGGGAGAGAATCGTCGGAAATATCGCGCAGATCAGCGACGAGCTCGCGACGATATCGGCAGAGGATGAGATCGACGATATCGAAGATCTGGCGGAACTGAAGATCGAGAACGATCGCGACAAAGAGATTCTGCGGATTTTGATGCGTGAGCTCAGGGATGTCGACGACGCACTCAAAAAGATCGCGACCGGGCGGTACGGGATCGATGAAGAGAGCGGGAAAAGGATTCCGATCAACCGCCTGCTGGCCAACCCGGCCGCCAGAACCGCCTGAACGAAGAGATCTGACCAGGGAGGTGCGGTATGAAGCTTGCGAGTCCGGTATTCGAAGATGGGGGGATGATCCCGCCCCTCTATACATGCGACGGGGAGGATATCTCCACTCCTCTTGTTTTCGGAGAGGTGCCGCAGGAGGCGGTAAGCCTGGCCCTCATCATGGACGATCCCGACGCGCCTGCCGGTACGTTCGTGCATTGGATCATCTACAATATGCCCGCCGATCTGAGAGGGCTTGCGGAGGGGGTTCCCCCGGAACCCTATCTTTCGGAGGGTATTCGGCAGGGGGTCAACGGTTTCGGAAAGATCGGCTATGGGGGTCCCTGTCCGCCGACGGGTCTGCACCGTTACATGTTCAAGCTCTATGCACTCGATATTCCGCTCGAGAGGGAGGCGGGACTGAGTAAACACGAGCTGCTCGGAGCGATGGAGGGGCATGTGGTCGAAGGGGCCGGAACGATGGGGATCTATGGGCGATAGGATCGCCGCTTCGAGAGGTTCACTGCAGCCCGGACCGCTTCGATATAGCTCGTGAGCGAGAGGGTCCGGTTCGGCAGATAGGCGATGTCGTAGGCCGTTCCGTGGTCGAC
>Ga0256914_1001548_pt1 | contig 20512 bp, 19 predicted proteins | sample HulkmetaG_FD_191571 | JGI IMG/M metagenome (GOLD analysis project Ga0256914, IMG submission 191571) | Hydrothermal chimney microbial communities from Main Endeavour vent field at the Juan de Fuca Ridge, Pacific Ocean - Hulk | ecosystem: Environmental > Aquatic > Marine > Hydrothermal vents ... | reverse complement strand
CAAAGTAAAAGACCTTTTCAATAATCTACCTCCTCAAACACGAAGCCATCTACCCTGAAGATACGCCTTTTCAACTCGAATTGATGCACACCTATATACCCCACCACTTTACCCCTCGATGGCTCCTTCAGTCGGAGGAGAATCCATTTGTCCACAGCTTTCCTCAACCGGAGGGCATACCTTTCATCTCTAACAGCGCGTAAGGTCATAGAGAGAACAGCACTACCCAGCACTGCAACAACAACCACAGATACAAGGACTAACACAAGGCTAAAACCTTTTCTCATTTCTTGGGTTTAAACAGCTTCTTTACAGCCAATCTAAGTGCTGTAAAAGACAAAAACTCCTTCTGCCCAGAGATAGCCCCTCTAAAAGAGGCTATAGCATACTTACTGTAAACGAGTTTACCTCCATGGTAGTAGGCGATACCTATTGCAGAGACACCCTGTCTAAGATTGAAAAGAGCAGGAATGATGAGGTTTGGCTTAGACATATCCACCGGAAAGAGAGCCAACAGCGTTGGAACAAACATAGTACCACACCTGTAAACTACGAGCTTCACCACATCAGCATCCAAACGGATACCAATCTCTTTGACCTCTTTTGCAGTAATGGGCAAAAGGAAAGTTGCTTCTCTCCTCTTAAAGTGAAACGGCTTTCCTATGGCGTACTCTAAAGCCTCCTTACTGTAACCCAACGAATACAGCTCCTCAGCCAACTTCTGTGCACTATCTGCGCTACTCTTTACCTCTCTGACGAGCTTCATACCATTCAGCACTGAGATAACCTCGTCCATCGGCAGCACAGTCTTACCTTGCTTGGAAAACTCCACAGAGGCGAGATAATAAAAGTCAGCCGTGAGTTGACTCTTCAAAGGTATCCCATACGGAGGTAAAATAGCAACTCTTTCACCAGCACAAGCACACCCTACCAGCACAAACACAAAGAACACAGCCCAGAGCACTCTCCTCATCTATTCACCCCCTTATACAACCTTCCACCTCGTACCAAACTTCGTGTCTTCCAGAACGATACCCATCTCTTTTAACCTATCCCTTATCTCGTCTGCAACCTTCCAGTTTCTCGCCTTCCTTGCCTCCTCTCTCTCCTTCACAAGCCTTTCTATCTCCTGTACATCGAGCCCCTCTATGGCTGGTTTGCTTTCCAAGATGCCAAAAACGGTATCTACCGAGAGAAGTGCCTCCTTCAACCTTTCCAGCACGACTTTCTTAGGATCGTCTGAAAGGTACGGTCCAAACTCCCTTGCAGTATTAAACAGAACTGCAAGTGCCTTAGGTGTATTGAAGTCGTCATCCATCGCCGCAATGAAGTCTTCAATCAGGGCATTTGCAAGATCGAGCATCTCAGAATCCCGTTTGCTCTGAACTTCCACAAGAATATCACGCAAAAGCAGGTCTTCTACATTGTAGAAAAAGTTTTGTAATCTCTCGAGGCTTGCCTCCGCAGAGCGTAGAAGTTCATCGGTAAAGTTTATAGGGTTACGATAGTGCGCAGACAACATAAACAGCCTTATAGCCTTGGGTTTATACTTCCTCATGGCATCTCTTGCCGTAAGAAAGTTTCCCAGAGACTTCGACATCTTCTCATCATTTATCAATAGATAGGCATTGTGCAACCAGTAATTAACAAACCTCCTACCCGTAGCTGCCTCCGACTGGGCAATCTCGTTTTCATGATGGGGGAATATCAGGTCAGAGCCACCGCAGTGTATGTCAAACGGTACACCCAGATACTTCATGGACATAGCAGAACACTCTATATGCCAGCCCGGTCTCCCTTTCCCCCAAGGGCTGTCCCAAAACGGTTCACCCGGTTTAGCCGCCTTCCAGAGCGCAAAATCAAGGGGATTTCTCTTCCTGTCATCTACCTCTATCCTCGCACCAGACTGCAACTGATCTATAGACTGCCCAGAAAGTTTCCCGTAGCCATCAAACTTCTGAACATCGTAATACACATCTCCATCGACAACATAGGCAAAGCCCTTGTCCAAAAGCACCCGAACAAGAGATATTATCTCATCAATGTGATGGGTCGCACGAGGATACACAGAAGCCCTCTTTATACCAAGGGCATCTGCATCTTCAAAGTACGCATCTATAAAGCGCTCAGCCACCTCACTCGTATCCACACCAAGCTCACTCGCACGGTTTATTATCTTGTCGTCTATATCCGTGAAGTTCTCCACATAGGTAACCTTAAATCCTCTAAACTCGAAGTACCTTCTAATTACATCAAATACAATAAATGGTCTCGCATTCCCTATGTGAAAGTAATTATACACTGTAGGGCCACAGACATAGATACCAACTTCGCCAGCACGAACCGGTTCAAACAGCTCTCTTCTCTTACCCAAAGTGTTAAAAAGGTAAATAGCCATGCAACCACTCCCTCTAAAAGGTGCACCTGTTATTTTACTTCATACTATACACCAAATCAAGCCGCAAAGCCACATCCTCCAAGCCCTCTCCGCTTCCACTCCACATACAAAGTCAAAATTCCCCAAAATACCAACGGAAATGGATACTGAAAATATAGAAAAGTGCCAAAAATCTAAGAAACGCCACCTATACCGGTAGATAAAGGGGCTGAGCGGTTACAGTTAGCCACTTTCGTCCCTATCTACCACTTGCTTTTAACACTCTCGTGTGATAGGATTTTTATCACAAACTAAAGTAAAGGAGGGGTTAAGCGATGAAAAAGGGTATTAGCGTTTTGATCCTTGTGTTGCTCGTGTCAACCCTCGCAATAACAGGCGTGCATGCAGCGGCTCTAAAGTGGGCAGTCATATTCCCGGGTTCTATACAGGATGCAGACTACAACACGATAGGATATGTAGCAATGAAAGAGGTAAGCGGCGCATTTAACATCAAATCTGCCTACTCACAGAAAGTAGCAGTTCCAGACGCACAGAGGGTAATGGAAGAATACATCGGAGACGGCTACAACCTCATCTGGGTACACGGTGCTCAGTTCAACGGCGCAGTATTCAAGATTGCCAATAAGTATCCAAATGTCACATTCATCATAGAGGCTGACGCACCGCTAAAGAAAGACTTTTCCAATGTGTATGCCATAGGCAGAGACTTCTACAAAGGGTTTTATGTGCTCGGTGCAGTAGCTGCTATGAAGACGAAGAGCAACAACATAGGCTACATAGGTGGGCTCGAGTTACCATTTACATACGGTGAAATGAACGCCGTGTATCAAGCCATACAGAAGTACAATCCATCCGTAAAACTGCACTACATCTATGTGGGCAGCTTTAACGACCCACTAAAGACAAGACAGGCAGCAGAGGCACTGATGTCCAAAGGGTGCGATGTCCTGCTCAGTGCGGTCAACCTTGGAAACTACGGCTTATACAACGCACTCAAGAGGGCAAAGAAACCCGTATTCTTCACTGCAAAGTACACAAGCAAAAAGAGATATGCACCAAAACACTACCTTACTTCCGATCTATTCAACTTCATGCCACCTCTCATAAAAGCCATTCAAAACATCAAAAAAGGCGTGAGACACGGTTACTTCCCAATGGAGTTCGGTCCAAACAAGGGGCGTTATACAGAATTCCCGATCTGCAATGTATCAAAGGAGTTTAACGAAAAGATCAAGAAGATAGCCCTCGGCGTTGCCTCTGGAAAGATAAAGGTCATTAAGAATCTAAAGACACTGACATTCAAACAGTAGAGGTGGGGGGGTTCTCCCACCTCTCAAGTGTGGGAGGGAAAATGACGGGCAACTACGCCATAGAGGCAAAAGGTATAACCAAGAGATTCGGTGAAGTCGTAGCTCTTAATGATGTAGACTTCTTCGTGCAAAAGGGTGAAATTCATGGCCTTCTGGGAGAAAACGGAGCAGGGAAAACCACGCTAATGAACATACTTTACGGTCTATACAAACCTGACAAAGGTGAAATTTACATAAACGGGAAGAAGGCACACATATCATCTCCTCTGGATTCCATAAGATACGGGATAGGCATGATTCACCAGTTATCCACGCTGGTACCCGAGCTAACCGCCGTAGAGAATATCATATTAGGCATGAAGGGAGAGGGATTTTCCCTCAATCTGGAAGAAGAAAGCAAAAAGATAAGAAAACTATCCAAGAAGTTTGGCTTTGAATTCCCATTAGATGTGAAGATAAGGGAACTACCAGCAGGCATAAAACAGAAAGTAGAAATCATAAGAGCCCTGTACAGAGGAGCAAGTATCTTGATACTGGACGAACCCACAACATCTCTGGTAGAGGAAGAGTTTGAACAGCTATTGAGGTCTATCAAGGAACTCGTAGCTAACGGGGTAACCGTAATATTCATAACGCACAAGATAAAGGAAGTATTGCAGGCATGCAATCGTGCATCTGTGCTAAAGGGTGGTGTCATGCAGGGCACAGTTGAAATAGCTAAAACATCCAAAGAGGAGCTGGTATCTCTGATGTTTACCGGCCAGAGGATAGATGTCACCGACAGTGCCCTACCAGTCGTAGAGATACACGAAAAAGAGCCATCTAACGAAAAGATCTGCGTGTTTGACTCGGTATCAACCTCCGTAGATCCTAAAAAGGGGTTTGGGCTGAAGGATGTATCATTCGAGATATATAGGGGCGAGATATTCGGCATAGCAGGTATTGCAGGTAATGGCCAGAAGGAACTCGCAGAAGCGATTATATCACCCTCAACGATATCATCGGGCAGCATATACATCAATGGTAAGAAGATAAACGGTCTGCAGACGGTAGATGTATTTTCGCTGGGAGTATTCTATACACCCGAAGACAGGATCAAGGATGGTATCCTCCCCATGGGCAACCTGAAAGAAAACATACTGCTTGGACACCACGAAGAGGCACAATTCGTGAAGAACAGGGTATGGTTAGACTGGCAAAAGGTAGCAAGTGTTACCAGAGATGTGATAAGGATCTTCAATGTGAAAGCCCCTAACGAAAACACTAACATACGAAAGCTATCTGGTGGTAACATCCAAAAAGTGGTGTTTGGCAGGGCTTTGCTGAACCCCATAGACCTTCTTGTCACTCATAATCCAACATCCGGACTCGACATGGCATCAGTAGAGTTTGTGTTCAGCAAGCTCGTGGAATTGAGAGATTCCGGCAAATCAGTACTCTACATAAACGAAGACCTCGATGAACTCATGCTACTCAGCGACCGAATAGGGGTATTACACGAAGGCAGGCTCGTAGAGGTATTTCCGAGAAAACAATTTGACAAGAGGATCATCGGAAGTCTCATGATTGGAGGCTAAAGGGAATGAAGTGGTGGAACTTCTTAAAACCATACATACTGGCAATTGCTATATCTTTCGGCATCACGGGAGTAATAATCGGCATTATGGGATATAGCGTACCTAAAGCATTTCACACGCTCCTACTGGAACCATTCACATCCAAAATAGAGATAACGGAAACACTCAAAAAGTTTATACCTCTCCTGCTTGCAACTTACGCCTTCGCCATACCATTTAAGATAAACCTCTTCAACATTGGAGGCTTCGGGCAGATGCTATTTGGAGGCGCTGTCGTGGGAATAGTGGCATTAGCTTTCTCTCCACACAACGGCATACCCACTATACTAATGCTGATAATTTTGCTCGGGGTAGGAATGGCTGCTGGTGCAATCTTTGCACTCCTTGCTGCAGGACTAAAGACCAGATACAACATAGACCCAATAGTATCCACTATCATGCTCAACTTCGTTGGGGTGGAATTCGTAGCCTATGTCACCACCACACCACCATGGAAAGCAGCACTATCGGGACACCCAATGACAAAAGTATTTCCACAAAACGCATGGTTACCAGAGATTACCTCTGGACTCCACATCGGTATCCTTATTGCAGCAGTAGTCATAATCCTGATACACATACTCATTACAAAGACAAAGCTGGGATACAAAATATCTGCAGTAGGCTACAATCCTGTAGCCTCTAAGGTTTACGGAATAAATATAAACAAGACCATACTTACAACATTCATGTTGGGTGGTGCAATGGCAGGGTTGGCGGGGAGCATAGAGGTGCTTGGTGTCCACCACAAACTGATAGAAGGGTTTGCAATAACGGGAGGCGCCGAATACGGCGTATTCGGTATACTCACATCTCTCATATGTGGAGGTAACACCATAGGCATACCAATAACTGCATTTCTTATCTCAGTCCTACTGGTAGGCGCAGATGCAATGCAGCGCTCCATTCAGGTACCCGTCGAACTCGTATTTATGACGCAGGCACTCATGGTAATATTCATCGTAGCCATAAAGTTACGGGCAAGAAAGGGGTAGGTAGATGGACTTCCTGAACAACTTACTCTCACAGATCGTTATGTATACTGCCATATACTCACTTTCCAGCTTGGGTATAGTAATAGGAGGAAGAACCGGTATATTCAACATATCGGGAGAAGGGACAATGCTATCCGCTGCGTCGATAGGTTTCGCAGTAGCATACTTTACCAATAGCTGGATAGTGGGATTTGTCGCAGGGGCTATAGTCGGAGCAATATTTGCAGGGATACTCGTATATGTGCACGAGTCCCTAAAAGTGAACCAGTTTATCATCGGGATAGCCCTCGTCATCTTCGGAAGTGGACTGTCAGATCTCATATACAAACTGATATTCGGCGTGCAGCTGTTTATACCAGAAGCTCCACCAGTTACACAGGTCACAATACCGGGCATATCTTCTATACCAGTACTACCTGCATTCCTCAACCAAAACCTCATGGTGTACTTTACATACGCCGTCACATTCGCAGCCTACTACATATTCTACAAGACCAGACTGGGTCTAAATCTCAGGGCTATAGGCGAAGACCCAAGAGCTGCAGATGTAGTAGGCATCAATGTTAAAAAGGCAAGATACCTGACATCCATCATAGGTGGTGCACTCATAGGAATATCTGGCACATACCTGCCACTGGTAATAACAGGCACTTACACCTCAGGTATAACAAACGGAAGGGGATTTATGGCAATAGGTATAGCCATATTCGCAAGCTGGCGACCAGAGAGGACACTGCTCGGTGCATTCATATTCGCCGCAATCGAGGTCATAGCATTCAGGACGCAGCTGAGTAGTCAGGTAATACCGTATCACTTCCTATTAATGATGCCCTTCATCGCACTTCTACTGATAATGATGATCTTCCGCAAGAAAGTGGAATTCCCCGCTGCTCTCGGAAAACCCTATAGCAGAGAATAAAATATATTGAAATCTACAGAAAAAGGGATATACTTTCTATTAGAGTGAATTCTTTCTCCACAAAACGCTCAGGTATAGGGAGATGGGAACCATCAGCAGATACAGGATCATAGTGGTCGTAAGTATTATAGCTGTAGCAATTTTAATCATGCTGGGCTATCAGATGTATGAGAGCTTCCAAGAACTCGGAAGCAAATACATGAAGCTCGAAGCAGAGGACCTCCAGAAGTCCATTCTGCAAAGACAAAAAGAAGAAGGATATTCGTTTGCCATGGGTTGGGCATGGTGGGACGAGATGAAAAAGGCGGTTGCAGAAAACGATGTCGCATTTATCAGCAACGAAGTAAAAAGTATTACCTCATCGCTGTACTGGTCAAGCATAGTGGTGATCCACGACAAAAAGGTCATCTACCACCATGGTCCCCTTATACCACCTAACCCCGTAGCCTTTCTGAAGGTTGCACAGGACATACCCCAAAAGGTGCACAACATCCGAATAGGCAAACGGATAGTAGGCGTGATGTCATTCCTCATCTGCAACAACGACGGAGAAGACCCACTACCGGACTCCGCTATACTACTGCTATTCGACTGGAAAAACCTCCTAAAGACACACTTTACCCTGTCATCATTCGTAGGCATCTACATCAGCCTCAAGAAACCCAAAGGGACTTTAGCCTACTATCCCCTCCTGGACATAAAGGGAAAGCCCGTAGGCTATCTCACCATAACGCCTAACAGAAAACTGCTCTCTGAGATGCACACCAAGGTGTACACACTTCTGTGGCTGGAAATCCTCGTCTTGGTCTTGCTCCTGGTGTCCATACTGATATACGTAAAGAGGCACACCGAAATCTCAAGAACGCTCCTCAGAGCCATAGGTGTAAAGGAGAGGTTTGCATCCTTAAAGGCTGTCGCAAGACATGTTGCAGAAACCGTGTTTACAAACACCATATACAGAAAGGCGCTCGAAACTGCACTAAATACTAAGAGCGTGGAAAAGACGCTTTTCGCAATAGCGCATACCGTAGCAAAGACATTACAATCCGACCAGTGGGTTATGATACTAATCTCCGGAGAGAAACAGGAGTGGAAGGTTCTACTCCACTCCGACACGATAAAAGAAGAGGATCTCAAGAAGATGCTAAACATAATAAAAGAGCAACCAATAACTACATTTGACATCCTAAAAGAGAGAAAGGCGTGTCTATTCCTTGAGGATGTAAATGCATTTCCCCAGTGGAGGAAAGCGGACATCAAGGGCATAAAGGAGATTGCCTCCAGCATTTTAATTCCAATGAAGGTCGACGAAGAGGTCGTAGCTGCTCTATGTCTCGACTGGTTTAACAGAAAGTCATTCACTCAGCAGATAAGAAAGCTAACCCTTCAGATAGAGGAGATAATAGACAACATCCTAACAAGCACATACGATATCAGAGACATGTTCTGGTTGTCTTACAAAGACCCCCTACTGGGAATACACAACAGAAGGATAATTAGCAAACTTGCGGAAAGAAAACTACATGGTAGCATTCTATTCATGGACATAGATGACTTCAGACTAATAAACGACAGATATGGTCATGCAACTGGTGACATGGTGCTAAAACAGGTAGCTGAGATCATCAGCAGAATGATGAGAAAAGAGGATGTGCTATTCAGATACGGTGGAGACGAATTCGTCGCATACTTAGAGAACATAGACATAGCATCTGCCAGAGAGATAGCAAAAAGGGTAAGAAATGCCGTAAGAGAAGGGTTAAAGGAGTACACCATAGACCTATCCATAGGTATCAGCGAGACAATGGAAGGTTCCGACATAATAGAGATAATAAAGCAAGCGGACATGCTTATGTATCAGGAAAAGCGAAAGAAAAAGGAGAGAACAGGACATGAGGATAGAAATAACCATAGAGGATAGACTCAAAGATCACACCCGCAATGTGCGTCTTGGAGTAATTACATGCACGGTGACCGTAAGACCCTCCCCGGCAGAGCTTCTTGGGGAGCTGCAATCAGCAGAAAAAGAGGCTACAAAAAGATTCATTACTACATCGTTGACCTCCCACCCCACGATAAGAACTTACAGAGACGCCTACAAATCCCTCAGAAAAGATCCAAGCAGGTACAGGGTATCATCGGAGGCACTGATAAGGCGGATACTTCAAGGAAAAGGTATCTACCACATAAATAATGTTGTAGACATAAACAACATCATCTCCATACGGTCACTCTACTCTCTGGGTTCCTATGACCTCAAAAGGCTCTCTGCACCTATCGTGTTCAAGGTAGGCAACAAAAACGAGTCCTACAAAGGCATAGGGAAAGGTCTCGTAAATGTGGAAAACCTCCCCGTCCTTTCAGACGCCAAAGGTCCGTTTGGTAGTCCAACTGCTGACTCCCAAAGAGCAATGATAACGGAAGAAACAAAAGAGCTGCTGATGGTGCTCTTCTCATTCTCCAAGGAAGATAACATAAAGGAATTCCTCCAGCAGGCAGAGTGCCTCCTTAAGAGATATGCTGAAGCAGAAGACATAGAAAGATACCTGATTACATGAGGAGGGATCGATCATGGAAAAGCGCATGACTATTCCTGAGATCGTAGGAAAAAAGCAGAAAGGTGAAAAGATTGCTGTATTAACCGCATACGACTATCCAACCAGTGCTATACTCTGTGAAGCAGGCATAGACATACTCCTCGTGGGAGATTCTTTAGCAATGGTTGTTCAAGGCAGAGAAACCACGGTTCCGGTTACCGTAGAGGAGATGATATACCACTCAAAGTGGGTGGTAAAAGCCAATAGATGCGCAGTCGTAGTGGTGGACATGCCATTTCTGAGTTACGAAGTCTCCATAAAAGAAGCTGTCCAAAATGCGGGTAGGATCATCAAGGAGAGCGGAGCAGATGCGGTAAAGTTGGAAGGTGGGGAAGAAATGACGCCCGTCATAAGAGCAATGCTAAAGGCTGGTATCCCGGTAATGGGTCACATAGGGTTAACACCTCAATCCGTCGCACTCTTCGGCGGCTACAAGGTTCAAGGAAAAGACTTACAGAGTGCAAAAAGACTGATTAGAGATGCAAAGGCACTGGAGGAAGCAGGTGTATTCTCTATAGTGCTCGAAAGCATACCGCTCGAAGTGGCGAAGATCATCACAGAGAGCATCAAAGTACCCACGATAGGCATAGGTGCTGGTCCATTCTGTGATGGTCAGGTACTCGTAACGCACGACATGTTAGGCATATACAAGGGCTTCAAGCCAAAATTCGTGAAGCTCTACGCAGACCTTCACGCAGAGATGCTAAAGGCAGTCAAGAAATACATATCAGAGGTAAAAGAAGGAACTTATCCTTCGAGAGAGTACTCCTACTCCATCAACCCCGAGGTTCTAAAACAACTGGAAGAGGAGTTGAGTAAGGATTAGAGCGTCATGAGGATAGCCATATTAGGTGCAGGTGCAATGGGCATGCTCTTTGCCACGCACCTGCACAGGTGTGAAGAGGAAGTATATCTCGTAAACCGTAAAGGTACAAACTCGCAAACTATAAAGGAAAACGGTATCTCAGTAGAATGGCCTAATGGCAGGAAAGAGCACCTCCGCATCCCCATCTACACGGAGAGCCACCAACTACCAAGAGCCGATGTAGTATTCGTGTTCGTGAAGGGGTATGCCACAACCAATGCAATGAAACTGCTGATCCCTGCGATAGATGAACAAACCATAGTCGTCTCACTACAAAATGGAATGGGAAATGAGCAAAAGATAAGGGCTGCGATCACGGGTTCTACTCGTGTAGCTGTAGGTACTACTGTGTGCGCATCAACACGCCTATCGGCAGGACATATCCGCATAAACCACATCGGAGAGACACACATAGGATACCCAGAAACCCCTCCAGATGAGGGGTTAAAAGGCGTCGCAGAACTGCTGAGCGGGTGCGGCATACCAACCTCGTGCGAAGCCAACATAAGGCGCAGACTGTGGGAAAAGCTGTTCTCAAACTTGGCCATAAATCCGCTAACAGCCATACTGGATGTACCAAACGGCCAAGTCGCAGAGAAAGAAAGCTGTAAAAGACTGCTAAAGATCTTGATAGATGAAGCCGTAAAAGTAGCAGAATCAGAAGGCGAATCGTTTAACAGAGACACGGTAATAAACTATGTCCTGACCGTTGCGTCAAAAACGGCAGGGAACATATCATCTATGTTACAGGACATAAGAAATGGCAGAAAGACAGAGATAGACAGCATCAACGGGTGGATAGTCACAAAGGGCAAGGAACACGGAATACCTACCCCCGCAAACGAGATTATCACCCTTCTGATAAAGGCAAAGGGGGATAAACGATGCTGAGGTTCATAGCCGTACTGCTTCTTTACATCGTATGGGCAACTTGCACCTGTACATCTACTGCCTCAACTATCATAAAGTTAGGACATGTAGTTCCAAAGACTCACCCCTACAACCTCGGTGCCCTGCGATTTGCACAGCTAATAAAGGAACGAACCGACGGCAAGATAATAGTAAAAGTATACCCCAACAGGAAGTTAGGGGACGAAAAAGAACTGATAGAGAGATTAAGAAGCACATCTATAGACCTCGCCGTGATATCAACAGGTCCACTGAGTGGGCTACTACCAAAGATGGGCGTGTTAGACCTGCCATTTCTCTTCCGTTCCTACGGGCATGCCTACCATGTGCTCGACGGAGAGATAGGTAAGATGCTCTTAGAAGAGCTCGAAAGTATAAACATAAAGGGGTTAGCCTTCTGGGAAAACGGGTTCAGGGAGATCACCAACTCCGTAAGACCCATAACCCTCCCCCGGGACCTAAAGGGTCTACGAATAAGAACCATGCAAAACCCCATTCACATAGCCACATTCAGAGTGCTAAAGGCCATACCCTGCCCACTGGCATGGGGACATGTATTTACTGCACTACAACTACACACAGTAGATGGAGAAGAAAATCCAATACCCGTCATTTGGACGGCAAAGCTGTACAAAGTGCAGAAATACCTTTCTATAACCAACCACTTTTACTCACCTGCCCCTATACTCATGAGCCTATCCCTCTTTAGATCTCTAAGCGAGGACCTGCAACAGATATTCCTTCAAACAGCAGCAGAGGTAGCAGGATACGAACGCTCACTCATACACAAACAGGCATCTAAAGGCTTAACAATCCTCCAAGAACACGGCATGATAGTGAGCCATCCCAATCTAAAACCGTTCATAGAGGCAACCAAACCCGTATACAAGATGTTCGCACCAAGGTTTGGCAAAGAGCTCATAAAGACCATAAAGGAAACACAATAAAAGCACCCCAACATTCCCGCAAGAATGACAATTAGGTCTTGACATCTCTCATACCTCCCACTACAATATATAGTGTAGTAATTCAATTTATTATACTATATATTGGGTGATAGAGGTGAAGTGTCCGTTTTGTGGTAGCGACGAGACGAAGGTTATAGATTCCAGAGAAGTTGAAAGTGGCTCTGCTATCAGGAGGAGAAGGCTCTGTCTTGCATGCGGCAGGAGGTTTACGACATACGAGCGTGTTGAGAGGACGCCTCTGGTAGTAATAAAGAAAGATGGTAGGAGAGAACTATTTGACCAGCAAAAACTCCTGAACGGCATGCTTAAAGCCTGCGAGAAGAGAAACATACCCATGGAAGAGTTAGAGAGAATAGTTTCTGCGATAACCACGAAGGCTTACGACGAAGCAACCCCTGAGATATCCAGTAGAAGGATAGGGGAGCTCGTAATGGAGGAACTAAAGGGGTTGGATCAGGTAGCATATGTACGGTTTGCCTCTGTGTATAGAGAATTTAGAGATGTAGACCAGTTCTTAGAAGCACTAAAAGAGCTCAGCAAAAATGGAGGTGTATGAGATGTTGGAAGGCCTTGTTCTAAACCTAAGAGGAGATGTAGAGTTTCCAGAAAAAGTAAGAAAGAGGGACGGAAGTATAGTCCCCTTCGATTCCAACAGAATAAAGGAGGCCATACGCAAGGCATTCAAGGCAGTAGGTGAAGAGTACAACGGCAACTTAGATGAACTGACCGTAGAGGTCATCAAGAGGCTAAACGGAGATCTCATAGACATAGAAGAGATTCAGGACACTGTGGAAGAAACGCTTATACTTAATGGCTACAGCAAAGTAGCCAAAGCTTACATCATCTACAGAAAGAAGAGACAGGAGGTAAGGGAAGCATTAAAGCAGAGAGTTGATATAGAGAAGTTCGTATCCGACTATATATCACAAAAGGACTGGCGAACAAGAGAAAACTCCAATTCCGCTTTCTCTTACTCTGGCCTTATGCTCCACACAGCAGGCTCCGTTCTGGCACACTACACACTAAACAGGATATACCCCGACGAGGTCAGAGATGCCCACATCAACGCAGACTTCCACATACACGATCTTTCCTACGGAATCACTGCTTACTGCGCAGGTTGGTCATTAGAAGATCTCATAAGAGAAGGATTTGGAGGTGTACCCGAAAAAATAAACTCAGGCCCAGCTAAACACCTGTCAGCACTCACAGGACAAATGGTTAACTTCCTCGGCACTATGCAAATGGAGTTCGCTGGCGCCCAGGCATTCAACTCCGTTGACACATATCTGGCACCATTCGTGCGAGCCGATAAACTCAATTACACACAAGTAAAACAACTGATACAACAAATGGTGTTTGCCATGAATGTGTCATCGAGATGGGGATCCCAACCACCATTCATTAACTTCACATTCGATATGACCGTACCCGAAGATATGAAAGAACGTACCGTCATAATCGGCGGAGAAGAAAGAGAAGAATTCGGAACATACGGAGATTACCAGAAAGAAATGGACATGATAAACAAAGCATTCATCGAAGTCATGCTCGAAGGAGACTACACGGGCAGAATATTCTCATTCCCCATACCCACATACAACATCACTAAAGACTTCCCTTGGGATACAGAGATCTCTAAACTACTGTGGCAACTCACAGCCAAGTACGGCGTCCCATACTTCCAAAATTTCATAAACAGCTCTCTCAAACCCGGTGATGTAAGAAGTATGTGCTGCAGACTGCAACTAAATGTCAGAGAACTGAGGATGCGCGGAGGAGGACTCTTCGGCTCAGCAGACAAAACGGGATCCATAGGCGTGGTTACCATAAACCTGCCAAGAATAGGGTACCTATCAAAAACAGAAGGCGAATTCTTCCAGCGGCTCGAAAAACTTATGGAAATAGCTAAAACATCTCTGGAAATAAAAAGAAAAGTCGTAAACAGAAGTTTAGAAGTGGGCCTGCTACCATACACAAAGCGATACCTCGGAAGCTTTGACAACCACTTCTCAACCATAGGCCTCGTAGGCATGAACGAAGCATGCCTAAACTTCTTGGGTGTGAATATACTACACCCCGAAGGTAAAGCGTTCGCTGTCAAAGTCCTTAACTTCATGCGCAAAAAATTGGCTGACTTCCAAGAAGAAACGGGAAATCTCTACAACCTCGAAGCCACACCAGCAGAAGGGGCAAGCTACAGACTTGCAAAACACGATAAAGAAAAATACCCAGACATCATTACTGCCGGTAGTTCTACACCATACTATACAAACTCCACATTTCTACCAGTAGGTGCCACAGACGACCCATTCGAAGCACTCATACACCAAAACGACCTGCAAACACTCTACACGGGTGGGACGGTGTTCCATGCATTTCTTGGGGAAGCACCTACACCAGAGGCTGCTAAACTCTTCGTAAGACGCGCATTCGAAAGATTCAAAATACCATACATGACAATTACACCTACATTCTCCATATGTCCCGAACACGGATACATCGCTGGAGAACACTGGACATGCCCTATATGTGGCTCAAAGACAGAAGTCTATTCCAGAGTAGTAGGCTACTACAGACCTGTGTCCACATGGAACAACGGAAAACAAGAAGAGTTCAAACAGAGAAAGACATACACCGTACCTACGGAGGTTAAACTAGCGATATGAGATTCTATGGGTGGCAAAAGCTATCCTATATAGACTATCCACAAAAACTGTCCACACTCCTATTCACCGGGGGTTGCAACCTCCGGTGTCCATTTTGCCATAACCCTGAACTGGTTGAGCTGAACAAAGATTTGCCCTCCATAGAAGAAAACGAGATCTTATCGTTCCTAAAAGACCGCATAGGGTTAATCGATGCCGTGGCTATAACCGGAGGAGAGCCCTTACTCCACCTGAAGGAGCTAAAAGCATTTCTAATGCAAGTAAAAGAGGCAGGTTTCCTAACAAAAGTAGACACAAACGGAACACTCCCAGAAGGGATAAGGGAACTTTCCAACATTGTGGACTTCTGGGCAATGGACTTCAAAGCACCACTATCGAAATATTACCTCCTTGCAAAGGAAGACTACTCCCAGAGAGTAAAAGAAAGTCTATCAATTATCACACAAGAACTAAACGCACCTTACGAAATAAGAACAACACTCTACCCACCAATCGTGAAAGTAGAAACACTAAAGGAGATGGCAACAACCCTAAGAGAGGCAAAAGTGTGGGTATGGCAACAGTTTAGAACCGTTAAAACTCTAACACCAGCTGCAGGAAGCATAACCCCTTACTCCTCCGAAGAGATCACTTCCATGAAACTCCAGATACAGGAACACTTTAAGGGCGTAATAGAGATAAGGTCTTAGCCAACGATCTCACCCATAGGCACCACTTCTATACCCTCTTTGGTGAATGCCTGTCTTATCCTCCTGACAAGTGCTACTGCTGTGGGTGTATCACCGTGCACGCATATCGTATCAAAGTGAAAGTCCCTCAAAACCTCGCCACTTATCGAAACTATAACTTTCTCTTTCACCATTCTTATAACTCTGCCAACGACCTCTTCCTCATCGGTAATGACTGCACCTTCCTCTCTCCTGGAAACGAGTGTCTTATCCGAATTATACGCCCTATCAGCAAATACCTCCTCTGCAACCCTGAGACCCATATCTTTCCAGATCTCCACCATCTTCGAGCCTGCAAGCCCGACCAAGATGATAGAAGGGTCAAACCTCCTCACAGCTCTGCCTATGGACTCTGCATAGCTATAATCTCCATTCATTGCCCTCCTGTATGTATCTATGTAAAGTGCCCCGTGGGGTTTTAAATGCTGTAATCTACTCCCATGTGCCTTAAGGAATGCATATATAGCCCCAAGCTGATATAAAACGGCATTTTCTACCTCTTCAGCAGTAAGGTCCATACTCCTCCTACCAAATCCCTGCAAATCCGGATAGCCAGGGTGGGCACCCACCGAAACCCCCATATCCAAGGCAGATCTCACACTCTTAGAGAGCACCATAAAATCACTTGCATGAAATCCACACGCTACATTTGCAGAAGAGACAAACCTTAAAATCTCATCATCGTAACCAAGCGTGTACCTCCCAAAACTCTCCCCCATATCGCTGTTAAGGTCTACCCTCCAAGACAACAGTTACACCTCCTCTACAACGACATCGTATGTCTTACCATTCACCTTAATCTTATACACCCTTCGAGCCTTCACACCAACCACAGCTAATCGCTCCTCCACCTGTCTAATCAACCTATGAGCAAAACCCACATCCACCTTCTCAAACCTCACTTTATCACCGGGTTTGAGCTGCGAAAACCTGTACGCATCCACCGTTATCAGAGTAGCTATCTTCGTATAGCCACCAACCGCCTGCCTATCTTTCAGCAGTACTATGGGGTATCCCTCTCCTGGCACCTGAATAGTGCCGAAAGATATACCATCAGATATAATCCCAGCCCCCTTATCGTTGTGCTCAATATACGGCCCCTGTAACCTACACCCCATCCTATCTATTTTATCCGTCACCACAAACTCTGAGCCAAAAAATACCCTCTTTCCCTCTTCGGTAAAGTGATCATCATCCGGTCCCTCTATCACCCTAAATATCCCTTCCTCACCAAAACAAAAGTCTGAAGGATTCACACTCACCTCACCTATCATATCCCATCTTCTATGGGCAAATGTGTACAGTACATCTCCTTTCTGCAATTTCCTCCCTTTATATCCACCAAGCCTTGCCTTAAGGTCTGTAGCCCTACTACCCATTACCAGAGGTACATCTATGCCGTCCAAAACGGATAAGTAAGACCTAAAGCCACTTTTGCACATACCAAAAGAAAGGATATCACCTGCCCTTACCTTCAAAGTCCTGTACATACTAACAGGAGAGCCATTCAAAGCAGGAGCAAGGTTTCCACCTGTTATGGCAACCGCCGTATCTCTCAAAAAGCGAAAAGACGCACCACCAAAAGTTACTTCTAAAGCAGCCGCATTATCGTCATTACCCAAAAGGCGATTTGCTATCCTGAAAGATATTTCATCCATCGCCCCAGCGGTGCAAATTCCAAGTTCCTGATAGCCATACCTCCCTCTATCCTGAACGGTAACAAGCATCCCCGCCGATACTACCTCTATAGTCTCCTGACCTTCAGGTGCCCAACTTTCATCTATATCCTCAACCTCCATACCTTCGATGTCACCCCTATGAATTTCAAACTCCTCCGGAGATATGGGAATAAATCTCACATAGTCACCTGCTCTGACGAGCGTAGGAGGATTCCTCCCTGGGTCGTAGAAGCGAAGGTAAGTCCTACCTATCAGCTGCCACCCACCTGGCGAGCTTATGGCATATATCCCTGTCTGCTTACCTGCTATCCCAACAGAACCTGCAGGCACTCTTAACCTTGGGTTTTTAAGTCTTGGCGTAGCAATAGTGTCGTCCACGCCACCAAGAAAAGTAAAACCGGGAGTGAATCCGAGCATGTACACGAGATAGGGTTTGTTTGCATGATGTCTAATGACATCATCGACCGTTATCCCATGGTAGCTCGCCACATATCCTATATCCGGCCCATACTCTCCTCCATACACAACAGGTACATCCACAACCTTAGGAGGGGGCAACTCTACCTTCTCTACTTCCTTTTCCAAGGACTTAAGCCTGTTCAGTAAATCCCTATCATCTATTTTCAACGGGTCATAGTGAACATACAAAGAACAATAAGTTGGGACCATCTCTCTTATGCCAGGTATATCAGCCCTCTCTATGAGTAACCGCATACCTCTCACATACCTATTCACATCGGGACTTATCTCATCGCCAAACTTCACAGAAATCGTGCTATCACCCGAATATTTATACTCTACCATAAGACTTTCCTCATTGAGTAATTTTCCTAACTCTAAACTCGACCATAAGAGGTCCTATTGAGTATATATCCTTCAAAGTCAAAACATCTACCCGTGCATACCCGTTTATTGCTTTTATCTCACTAACCGTTTCGTAGAAGGAGGAAGCGAGTATACTTCCTACCGTATGCTTATACGGGTCTGGTACAATACCCTTCTTTACACCTATTCTGTTGACCTCTTTCAATATAGAGAAGAGCTCTTGTTCTATCTTCGTGCGTGAGAGTCTCCCGTCTACTTTTCTTGACAGAACGACCTCTCCCTTCTTAAAGATCAATCTATTTGGAAATATCTCAAAACGACCAATTACCGGTTCTCCCTTCACCGTATTCCTCAGTGCTACGAAGCGTACGCCAAAGCTTTGCCCATTTTTAAGCATTTTTTTGACAGCACGCTCAAACTCCTCTCTCAAAACGAAGGCTATCTGAGTAGCACCCTTAAACGGTCTTGCCCCTTTCATATATGCGATCCTCCCTACCTGTCTTAAAAAGGACGCCAACTCCTTCTTAACAACCTTCGGGTTCGAACTGCCCTTTAAGACTGACTGAAATATAACCTCATTCGTGCTGAAAATGATCTTGCCTTCCCTTACCCAACTCAAGCCTTCCTGCAATCTCTTGGTAATTTCTCTCAGCTCCTTAACATCTGCCAGTAGTTTCTTCCTTTGTTCCTTCAGCTCCAAAATCTGCTTGTTTAAGAGCTTTTCCTCTTCTTCCGCCTTAAGGAGCTCTCTGCTTCTTCTTTCTAATAACTTAGTTTTTACCTCTACCTCCTTCGATAGAGAGGAAAGGAGTCTCTGTAACCGTTTAATACCGAAAAGGGCAGTATTAACAGTGGGAGAGGTATAAGAAAGTATCAACATAATGCTTAGCGCTATAGCTATACCAGTGGTAACGGTGATGAAGCTCGTAGTGTACTTAGGGCGAAGGCCAAATATAGTGGGCCTCTTTTTACTAACCCTCATACCTATGTTATCACCTATAAAGGCGATAACACCTGCTATTAGCAATATTATTATAAGCAAAGACCAATTAAGCTCTGACATATCCTAAAACCTTCTAATACTCCTCCTGTTGTAGGTCTTCTGCGTCTGATACTTCCTCTATCTCTTTAACCTCTTCCTTCAGCATCTCACTCTTACCTATAAACACTGCACCTTCATCTATCTTAAGTGAGTTCGCTCTTATATTCCCCACTAACTTACCCGTGGAGGAGACCTCCAATCTATCCTTCGCTTCTACATTACCTTCAACTCTTCCTCCTATCACAACATTTTTAGAGAATATATCCGCCTTCACCTCTCCATCTCCACCAACAATAACATCTCCATCGGTCTTTATCTTTCCCTCTACACGACCATCTATCCTTACCGTACCAGTTGAGTCTATTTCTCCCTTTATAATCGTGTTGTTACCTATAACGGTCTCCATACCATCAAACCTTCCCCTCTTCTCTACCACATTCACCACCCCCACATTCGTCTTACTTTCCCTTTTACCAAACATTGGCCTTCCTCCTCAATTCTATTTGTGTTTCAAAAACTTTAAAGGATTTATAGGCTTACCTTTGTAGTGTATTTCGTAGTGGAGATGAACCCCTGTGCTGCGTCCTGTTGAACCCATATTCCCTATGAGCTGCCCTTTATACACCTTTTGTCCCCTCCTAACCAAGATGCGCGAGAGATGTCCAAAATAAATCTTGTATCCGGTTTTTGTGGATATGATGATACACCTACCCAAACCCCACTTCCAACCTGCAAAAGAAACCACCCCCTGAACTGTAGAGTATATGGGAGTCCCATACTTGTTCGCTATATCTATCCCCCAGTGCATCTCTCTTCTACCTGTTATAGGGTTTCTCCTCATACCATATGGAGATGTTATAGAACCGAAAGTAGGCCATACATTTGGAGTAGACAACCACCTATCCCTTTTCTGAACGAGCATCTTGTACAGCTTCTTCAATCGATTTTCTATAGAACTTGCTTCTCGTATAGCGTAAGATATTCTTTTGTGA
>Ga0256914_1001547_pt1 | contig 20512 bp, 14 predicted proteins | sample HulkmetaG_FD_191571 | JGI IMG/M metagenome (GOLD analysis project Ga0256914, IMG submission 191571) | Hydrothermal chimney microbial communities from Main Endeavour vent field at the Juan de Fuca Ridge, Pacific Ocean - Hulk | ecosystem: Environmental > Aquatic > Marine > Hydrothermal vents ... | reverse complement strand
GGGCGGGGTGACGATCACCTGCCGGGTCTCGGCGTTCCAGTGGAGGACGGGCATGACGGGGAGGTCGCCGGGGTCGGCGGCGGCCGGCGGGATGGCGCCGGCGAGGAGGGCGAGGGCGAGGAGGGTTGCGCTGCGCGGGAGGGAGATGTGCGTGATCATGGCTCGGCTCCTTGTTCTCTGCCGGGAAGCGGTCGGTGCTTCCCGGGAGGGGGCGGGCGACCTGGCCGGGGTCGCCCGCGGATCGGAGCGGGCCCGCGTTGCTGCCGTGTTCGCGGAGAGGGATACGCGGGGAGAGGGGCGGCCACAAGGGGAGGGACCGTCCCGGTCGAGGGAGGGAGGGCGTCCCGGGAGCGGGATCCCGGATCCGGGACGGGACGCGTCCCGGTCCCGGGAAAACCTGGGCGGGGGAGGGAGCGCGGGAGGCATCGCCCACCGCCGGTCCCCCGGGCCGGGGGGGCTGGTGCGACCCCATCGCACGGGGGAGCGTCGTGAGGCCCCTGGTGCAAGTCGTCCGACTCTCGGGCCTCCTGGCGCAAGGAAACGTGGTCCAGGCCCCGAAAATGCACGGGTTCGCGCCGACCGGGGCCGGGTTCCTTGCACTGGAGGGCCCTGGCTGCGGGGCCCTTGCAAACCGGGCCTTTCGCCCTCGACGTGCGTTCCCCCTTCGCCATCGGCGCTCGCACCTCGGGCCAGTCCCCCCGGCTTCCGACACGGTTCCGCCCCCGCGAGTCGTGTCCGTCAACCTGCTCCGCCGATCCCACGGCGTCGCGACACGGCGTAGCGGAGCTCTCACGGAGGGCGAGCGTCCGGTGCGGGTCGGACGTCGGCGGTCGTGCGCACCGAGGCGACGACCCGTCGTCACCGCGGTTCCCGGGATGCCCCCGGCCCGGGACCACCCGGAAGCGCCGCTGCACCGCGGGGACGTGGACGCGGGCGGGAACCGGGGCGGGGAACGGGGAGCAAGGTGGCCGACCGGGTCCCGCCGGCGTGCGCCCCCCGGTGAGTGGGCCGGCGGGACCCGGTGCGGCCGGAGCCGTCGAGCCTCCCCCCTCGTCCGCCGGGCCCGCCCGATCGCCCCGATCGGCGGCGGGCCTCGCGGCGGCCGCCTCGGAAGCCGTCTCGGCGGCCCCTCGCTCGTCTCTCGAAGCGGCTCCGTCGTATGCATTCATGGATACCGGCTCGCGGGCCGTGCCGAAAGGAGAAACCGTGTTTCCCGGCGAGCGGGGGTTGCGGTTCGGCAACGGCCCGGCGGCGGGAGGCGCCGGGGGCGCTCCCCGCGCCCGCCGGTTCCGACCGCCGCGTTTCCTTCCGTGGCATCATCCCGCGGGAGGAGGGCTGCGCCGTGGCCGACGACGCCCGGGACGACCGGCTGACCTGGACCGAGGAGTTCATCGTCCGTTCCTACGAGATGGACCCGTGGCAGCGGGCCCGCGTGCCCGTCCTGGCCAACTGGCTCCAGGAGGCCGCCGGCAACCACGCCGACGCCCTCGGCTGGTCGGTCGAGGCGCTCCAGCGGGAGGGGCGCACCTGGATGCTGCGCCGCCTGCACGTCGAGCTCTCCGCCTGGCCCCGGTGGCGGGAGCGGGTGCGGATCGTGACGTGGCCGAGCAGCGCGGGACCGGTCCAGGCGACCCGCGACTTCGAGCTCTTCCGGGCGGAGACCGGCGAGCGGATCGGCGTCGCGACCAGCGCCTGGGTCGTGGTCGACATGGAGCGACGGCGACCGGTGCGCATCCCCCCGGACGTGCGGAACCACCCGCTCCCGGAGCGCCCCCGGGCCCTCGAGGACCCGTTCCGCGGGGAGCTGCCGGCGGGCGGGGAGGGGGGCACGGAACTCCGGTTCCGGCTCCGCCGCGGGGAGATCGACGTGAACCTCCATGCGAACCAGACGGCCTACGTCGCCTGGGCGGTGGAGGCGGTGCCGGAGGAGACCTGGCGGGAGCTCCGGCCCCTCGGCCTCGAGATCGCCTTCCTCGCCGAGGCCCGCTTCCCGGCGGAGATCGTCTCGCGGTGCGCGCCGGCCGGCGGGGGAGACGGCGTCCTGCTCCACCGGCTGACCGCCGCCGGGGACGGGCGGGAGCTCGCCCGGCTGCGGACGAGGTGGGCCGCGCCGTGAGCGCGGGGACCACCCCCGGCGGGCTCCGGTTCCGGCTGCGGCAGCCGCGGCCGCTCCTCGCGGTGGAACTGCGCCCGCCCCGGAGGGACCTCGAGGGGGACCGGGCGGTGGACGCCTGGATCGACGTCCACCAGGCGGTCCGGCGGCTCTCCCGGGCGGACACCGTGATCTTCCTGACGGACGACGCCGTCGGGACCGGCGAGGAGGAATCGGTCACCCACCTGGTCCGGAACCTGGGTCCCGACGCGCGGCGCGAGAGGATCGTCCCGTTCCTCACCCTGAAGCACCCGCTCGAGTACTGCCTGCGGTTCGCGCACCGGGCGGCGGAGGAAGGGTTCCCGGGGCTGGTCGTCCTCGGGGGCGACGCGTCGGTGGGACCGCCCCGCTGCCTGCCCCGCTCCTGGCAGCTCCGGGAGAGGATCCGCGCCGCGCGCCCGGGCCTCCTGCTCGGCGGGTGGGTGAACCCGTTCCGCGACCCGGCCGAGATGGTCTCCCTGCTCCTCGACCACGCCGACGGCCTCGACTTCCTGCTGACCCAGGTGGTCTCCCACCACGACCCGGCCCCCCTCGAGGGGTTCCTGGAAGAGGCCGCCCGGCGCGGCCTCGACCTGCCGCTCTTCGCCGGGGTCTTCTACTGGCGGAGCGCCCGGCGGAAGACCCTGGACGCCCTTGCCCGCTTCCTGCCGGTGCCGCGGGAGGGGCTCGCCCGGGAGTTCGACGACGAGGGGGTCTCCCCCGGGGAGGTCGCCGCCCGGACCCTCCGCTGGCTCCTGGCCCTCGGGCTCTCCCGCTTCTACGTCAGCAACCTGCCGACCGGCCGGGCCGCCGTGCTGCTGGACGGGATCGCCGCCCTCGCGGGGCTCCCCGGCCTTGCCAGCGGGGCCCCCGGATCCCATGGAGGGGACCCGGGGCGCCCCCGCCGGGGCCCCGGAGGAGGATGACGCCATGCCCGCACACGCTCTCGACGTCAGCGCCGCGACCTTCGCCCGGGACGTGATCGACCGGTCGAAGGAGGTCGTGGTCGTCGTGGACTTCTGGGCCCCCTGGTGCGGCCCGTGCCAGGTGCTCGGCCCCGTCCTCGAGGACGCGGTCGCCCGCACCGGCGGCAAGGCGGTGCTGGCCAAGGTCAACGTGGACGAGAACCAGCAGCTCGCCGCCCAGTTCGGGGTCAGCGGGATCCCGGCCGTCAAGGCGTTCAAGGACGGGGTCGTCGTCGCCGAGTTCGTCGGAGCCCAGCCGGCCCACGTGGTCGAGGCGTGGGTGCGCCAGCTCGTCCCCGCCGAGGACGAGGACGTGGTCTCCCGCGCCCGCAGGCTTCTCGCCGCCGGCGACGTCGCCGAGGCGGAGGCGACGCTGCGCCGCTTCCTGATGAAGGAGCCGGAGGACGGCAAGGTCCTCCTCGAGCTCGCCCGGATCGTCGCCGCCCGGGGCGCGGTCGACGAGGCGAAGGAGCTCCTCGCGAAGATCCCGGACGGGGCGCCGGAGAAGGAGGCGGCGGACCGGGAGGTCCTGCTGATCGAGATGATCGCGGCGGGAGCCGCGGCCGGGGGCGTGGAGGCCGCCCGGGCGCGGGTCGAGGCGAACCCGGACGACGCCGACGCCCGGTTCGCCCTTGCCGGCGCGTACCTGGCGGCGGGCCGGACCCGGGACGCGATGGAACAGCTCCTCGAGATCGTCAAGCGCGACCGGGCGTACCGGGACGACGGAGCCCGGCGCACGCTGCTGGCCCTCTTCGACCACCTCGGCGCCGACCACCCGGACGTGCAGGACCTGCGCAACCGGCTCGCGATGATCCTCTTCGCGTGAGGCCCGGAGGCACGCCTTGAAGAACCCGGACCGGCTGGACGGCGTCCGCGCCCTCGCCTGCGGGGCGAGCGCGGGGATCGGGAGGGCGATCGCCCGTGAACTCGCCCGGCGCGGCGCCCGGGTGACCGTGCTCGCGCGGCGGCGCGCGGTCCTCGAGGATGCCCGGGAAGAACTCGAGGCGATCTCCCGGGAGCACGGCTCGGCCGGCGGTCACCTGGTCCTCCCGGCCGACATGGACGACCCGGAGGGGACGGCGGCGGCCGTCCGCGCCCACCTCGAGGAGCACGGTCCGCACCTGGTGCTCGTGCACAACTCCGGCGGCCCGCCCGCCGGGCCGATCGTGGACGCGACCCCCGCGGACTTCGAGGCCGCGCTCCGCCGGCACCTCTTCACCGGCCAGCTCCTCGTGCAGGCGCTCCTGCCCGGGATGCGGGAGGCCGGGTGGGGCCGGGTGATCCACGTCGTCTCCCTCTCGGTCAAGGCCCCGATCCCCGGCCTCGGCGTGTCGAACACGACCCGCTGGGCGGTCGCCGCCTGGGCGAAGACCCTCGCCGGCGAGGTCGCCCGGGACGGGATCACGGTGAACTGCATCCTGCCGGGCTACACCGACACCGAGCGGCTCGCGGAACTGTTCCGGAAGATCGCCGGCGAGCGGGGCACGACCCCGGAGGAGATCGCGCGGGAGACCGCCGGACGGATCCCCGCCGGCCGCCTCGGGCGCCCGGACGAGGTCGCCGCCCTGGCGGGCTTCCTCGCCAGCCCCGCGGCCTCCTACGTCACGGGGACCGCGATCCCGGTCGACGGCGGCGCCTCGCCCGCCCCCTGAACCGTTTCTCCCGGCCTTTCGCGTCCGCCGGGGTGGAAGTCGCGCCATGGCGATCCTCGTCCCGCTGTTCCGCGCCTTGGAGGACGTGGAACGCCTGCTCGAGGTCCTGCGCGGGCGCGGCGAGGAACCGGCATGAACGAGCCCCGCTCCCGCCGCGAACCGGGTCCCGGTTCCTTCGAGTGGACCTCGCGGGAGCATGCCGCTGCGCTTCCCCGGCGGCGGGCCTCCACCGCCGCCGGACGCCACGACATCGACAGGTAGAAGAGACGCGGCTCAGGGCGGGGCGATCGTTCCGGGGGGGAGGAGGAGGGCGCGGACGGGGCTGGCGTCCGCGCCGGCGATCCGCAGGGGAACGGCGACCAGGTCGTAGGGCCCGGGGGCGACGCCGGCGAGGCGCAGCCCCTCGATGGCGACGATCCCGTGGCGGACGAGCGCGCGGTGCGCCGGCAGGTCGTCCGAGTCGAACGGATCGACGCTCGGGGTGTCGATCCCGAACAGGCGGACGCCGGCCTCCGCGAGGGCGTCGACCGTCTCCGGCGCGAGCGCCGCGAAGTCCCGGGTGAACTCCCGGTCCGGCTCCGGCACGCTGCCGGTGGCGACCAGCACCCGCGGCACGTCCAGGGCGCCGGCGAGGTCCCCCGGCCGGACCAGGCCGCGGGGCGGCACCTCGACCCGGACGACCCGGCACGGCCCGAGGAAGAGCAGGGGGTCGAGCTCGTCGACGGCCGGCGCCCCGGGCCCGTAGTGCCGCGGGGCATCGACGTGGGTACCGGCGTGGAGCGTCGTCGTCACGTGGGACAGCTCGTACCCGTCGCCCGCCCCGTGGGACGCGGTGACGACCCGCCGGAACGGCACGTCCCCGGGCCAGGCCGGAAGGCCGTTCGCGAGGGGCGCCGAGACGTCGATCACCGGCGCCGGCCCGTTGCCGGTACGCCCGTCCGTGCTCATGCCGACTCCCTCCCGGCGGCCGCGTCCTCCCGGAGCGACGCCGGCGAGACCGCCCGCCGCAGCACCGTCCCGGCGTCCTCGAGGAGCGTCGTCCAGACCGGCAGCGCCAGCAGCGTGAAGATCGTCGACGACGCCAGCCCGCCGATGACGACCACCGCGAGGGAGTCGATCGTCGCCCCGGCGACGGTCGCCCCGCGCAGCGCCAGCGGGACGAGCCCGGCGATCGTCGTGATCGCGGTCATCAGGACCGGGCGCAGCCGGTCGCCCGAGCCGACGACCAGCGCCTCTTCCCGGGGCATGCCGCGGCGGCGGAGCAGGTTGACGTGGTCGACGAGGACGATCCCGTTGTTGACGACGATCCCGATCAGCAGGATCACCCCCATGAACCCGGTGATGTCGAGGTCGTAGCCGCCGAGCCAGAGGGCCCACCCGGCCCCGAAGAAGGCGAGGGGAAGGGTGATCACGATCGCCAGCGGCTGGGTCAGCGACTCGAAGAGCGCCGCCATCAGCAGGACGACGACCAGGAGCGAGAGCAGCGTTCCCCGGCGCATCATCGCGAGGACGTCGTCCCGCTCGCGCCCGAGGCGCCCCCAGTCCCAGGTGATGTCCGCCGGGAACGGGTAGCGGGCGAGGGCGGCCGCGACCCGCCCGCGGGCCTCGTCGGTGGTCAGCTCCCCGGGGAGCGCGACCATCACCCAGGCGGTCACCCGCCGCCCGACCCGGCGGATCGCCTCGGGCGTGTCGGCGACCTTCCAGTCGACCAGGGCGGAGAGCGGGACCGTCGTTCCCCCGCGCACGGGGATCGGCACGTTGGCGAGGTCGGCGAAGCCGGGCAGTTCCCGGTCGGGCAGCCCGACGAAGACCTGGCGTTCTCCCTCCGGCGTCCGCATCCGCCCGATGAAGCGCCGCCGGAAGAACCCGGCGACCGCGCCGGCGACCCGGTCCGGGTCCGCCCCCGCCGCGCGCACCCGCTCCGGGTCGACCAGCACCCGGACCTCCTTCTGCTCGCCGGAGGCGGGGAGCATCACGTCCTGCACGCCCGGGAGGTTCTCGCGCAGCCACGGCTCGAGGCGCCGCGCCTCCCCGGCGACCCGCGCCGCCTCGTTCCCGTGCAGCGCGATCACGATCCGGCGCTGGTCCCGGTCGCCCCCCTGGCGCCGCCAGAACATCCGCTCCTCGGTCTGGAGGGTGACCCCCGGGATCTCCGGCAGCAGCGGCCTGACCTTCCGCCGGATCTCGGCGGCGTGCTCCTCGGTCGCCAGCTCCCGCGGGACGAAGAGCAGCGTGACCGCCCAGTTCCCCTCCTCGGTGAAGAAGGAATAGATGTCCGAGATCCCGAGCTCCTCCCGGTGGGGCCAGATCGCCGCCTCGACCCGGGAGACGACCTCGCGCAGGCGGTCGAGGTTCATCGGCTCGCGGATCCGGTACGAGATCGGCACCCGCCGCGGCATCATCTTCGGCTGGCCGTTCATCTCGACGTGCCGGAGCGGCCAGAGGGTGCTCGCGGCGAGGGCGACGAGGAGGGCGAGGGTCGCGAGCCGGTGGCGGAGCGTCCAGGCGAGGATCGCCCGGTACGCGGGGACGAGGCGCCGCTCGAAGAAACCGGGCCGGTGCGGTCGCGGCCGCAGGAACCGGGCCGCGACGAGCGGGATGAAGGTCAGCGAGATCAGCAGGGAGCAGCCGACGGCGAGGCTGATCGTCGTCGCGATCTCCCCGAGGTACGTCCGGAACGGTCCCGGGTCGGCGAAGAGCAGCCAGGACCACACGATCACGGTCGTCAGGGTCGCCGCGGTCACCGCGAGGGCGACGTCGCCGGCCCCCTGCCGGGCGGCCTCCCGGGGCGGCAGCCCCTTCTCCTGGAGGCGATGGACGTTCTCGACGACGACGACCGCGTTGTCGACCAGCATCCCGACGCCGAGCATCAGCCCGAGCAGCGTCAGGACGTCCAGCTCCATCCCGAGCAGGTAGAGCACGCCGCACGTGACGATCACCGAGAACGGGATCGCCGTCGCCAGCAGGACCGTCGTCGCGAGGCGCCGCAGGAAGAGGAGCAGGACGACCGCGGCGAAGAGGGCGCCCCACATCCCGGAGCGGAAGAGTCCGTTCAGCGAGTGGCGGATCTCCTCCGCCTGGTCGCGCCAGACCAGGATCTGGACGCCGCGCAGGCGCGGGTCGGCGTTGATCTCCTCGATCGCCGCCCGCACCCGGTCGGCGACCGCGACCGTGTTCGCCGCCGGGTCCTTGAAGACGTCGAAGCCGATCGCCGGCCTCAGGTTCAGGCGCCGCCCGTAGGGGAGCCGGGGCGGGGCGAACGAGACCCGGGCGAGGTCTCCCACCCGGAAGCTCGTTCCCGGGACCGGCAGCGCGGCGATCTCCGCGGCCGTCTCCGGCCGCCCTCCGCCGCGTACGTCGAAGCGCAGCCGCGAACCGTGGATCGCGCCGAGGGCCAGGTCCGCGTTGGCCGCGCGGATCGCCCGGACGATGGTCTCCACCGGCACCCGGTGGCGCCGCAGGGCGGGCAGGTCCAGGTCGACCTCGAGCCGGGGGGCCTCGATCCCGTAGAGGTCGACCCGGGCCACGCCGGCGACCCGCTCGAGGCGCGCCTTGATCCGCCGCTCGATCAGCTCCCAGTCCCGGGAAAGGTCCCGGTCGGCGGAGATCCGGCCCTGGAGGGTCGCCTCCGCGTCCGGGCCGTGGCGGCCGACCCGGACGTCGATCCGGTCGACGCCGTCCGGCAGGCGCGGACGCGCCCGGTCGACCGCCTCCCGGACCTCGAGGCGGCGGACGGTCATGTCGTCCCAGGGGGAGAACTCCAGGTCGATCGAGGCCGACCCGGCGCCCGCCGTCGACTCCATGCCGACCACCCCCTCGACCAGCGCGAGCTCGTCCTCGAGGGGCTCGACGATCTCCCGGAGGACCTCCTCCGGGTGGCTCCCGGGGTAGGGGACGTCGACGACGACCCGCGGCCGGTCGACCTCCGGCATGAAGCCGAGGGGCAGCCGGGTGACGGCGACGGCGCCGAGGACGACCAGGCACAGCAGGCCCATGAAGGTCGTCACCGGGCGGTCCACCGCCAGGTCGGGCAGGCTCATCGCTCCGGCTCCGCGGCGGGCCGGGCCTTCTCCGAGACCCGCAGGACGCACGGGATCACGACCAGGGTCAGCAGCGTGGCGACCGTGAGGCCGCCGATCACCGAGACCGCCAGCGGCACCCGCAGCTCTGCTCCCGGCCCCCGGCCGAGGGCGAGGGGGAGCAGGCCGAGCACCGTCGTCGCCGTCGTCATCAGGATCGGGCGCAGTCGCTCCGAGCCGCCGCCGACGATCGCCTCCTCGAGGGACTGGCCCTCCCGCAGCCGGCGGGCGACGGCGTCGACCAGGACGATCGCGTTGTTGACGACGATCCCGGCGAGCAGGACCGTGCCGATCCCGACCAGGACGCCGACCGGCGTGCCGGTCAGCCAGAGGGCGAGGACGACACCGACGAGGCCCAGGGGGGCCGTGAAGAGGATCACCAGCGGCCGCCGCAGCGACTCGAACTGGCTCGCCATCACGACGTAGACGAGGAAGAGGGCGAGCACGAGGGCGAGGCGCAGCGAGCGGAACGACGCCTGCATGTCCTCGTCCTGGCCGGCGAGGCGGGCGTCGACCCCCTCCGGCAGATCGAGGGAGGCGAGGCGTCGCCGGATCTCGGCGAGGGCGCCCCCGAGGTCCCGCCCGCCGTAGGCGGCGGTCACCCGGGCCATCCGCCCGCCGGCGAGCCGGTGGATCGCCGCCGGCCCGCGGGCGAGGACCACGCGCCCGAGGGCGGAGACCGGCAGGGCGGTGCCGGTCCCGGTCGGGACCATCAGGGAGGCGACGTCCTCGGCGCGGCGGCGGGACCTGCCGGAGACCCGTACCCGGATGTCGATCCGGTCGTCCTCCCGGCGGAACTTCCCGACCAGGTCGCCCCGGATCGCGGCCCGCAGCAGGTCGCCCACGGTCGCGGCGTCGAGCCCGAGCCGCGCGAGCCGGTCGTGGTCGAGCAGCACCCGGACCTCCGGCTGCCCCGCCTGGGTCGTGCTCGTGACGTCGCGCACGCCGGGCACCCGCTGGATCTCCCGCCGGATCCGCTCCGCCGCGGCGGCCAGCTCCTCGAGGTCGTCCCCGTAGACCTCGACCTCGACGGGCGGCCGCACGCCGAGCAGCGCGGCCCGGGTCAGCTCCACCTCGGCCCCGGTCCGCCGCTCGACCAGGCGGCGGACCTCCTCGGCGATCCGCGCCTCCTCGGCGGGACCGGTCCCCGGCGGCAGGGCGACCTCCACCTGGGCGAGGTTCTCGCCGATCGTCTCCTGGCTGCCGCCGGCACCGGGGAGGATCCCGCACAGGGAGAAGACCCGCGCGAGGTCGTCCCGGGCGAGGAGCGCCCGCTCGGCGGCCTCGACCCGGGCGGACGTGACCGCGAGGGGCGTCCCCTCCGGGAAGACCACCCGCACGCCGAACTCCCCCTGGGAGAGGTCCGGCACCAGCTCCGTGCCGAGGCGCGGGACCAGCAGCAGGCTGCCGGCGAACGCGGCGACGGCCGCCGCGAGGACCGCCCAGCGGGCGGCGAGGGCGCGGCGGAGCAGGGGCGGGTAGGCCCGGGCGATGCCCCGCCAGGCGACGAGCACCGGCCAGGTGACCACCGCGAAGAGCCCCGAGGCGACCTTCCACAGGACGAGCACCGTCCCGCCGACGGCGAGGGCGACGAGGCGCACGAGGCCGAAGACGAGGAGCCGGAGGGGGAAGGTCGCCCACCAGGCGGCCTCCTCGACCGGCGAGCGGTCCGCCGGCGGCCGGGCCGCCAGCGGCCAGCCGAGCCCGGCGAGCCACGCCGGGAGGCCGGGCCGCGCCCGCCGGCCGGTCTCTTCCGAGAACGCGAGGACGAACGGCAGCGCCAGGAGGAACCCGGCGGCGCCCAGGACCAGCACCACCAGCCGGACCGGGAACAGCAGGACCCGCGCGAGCCCGCCGCCCGACCCGCGCAGCACGTCCGCCGGCCGGGGGAACGCCCGCGCCGCCCGGGGCCCCTCGAACCGGTCGAAGAGGAAGAGGGTCCGCGCGCGGGCCGCCGCGGCGCCGGTGCCGTCCCCGAGGGCGGCGAGGGCGGGGACCAGGGTCAGCGCGACCGCGAGGGAGGCGAGGAGCGACCAGCAGACAGTCAGCGCCAGGTCCCGGAAGAGCTGCCCCGCGACCCCCTCGACGAAGACGATCGGCAGGAAGACGGCGACGGTCGTCAGGGTCGACGCGGTGATCGCCCCGCCGACCTCGCCCGCCCCCTTCGCCGCCGCCTCCCGGCGGGAGAGCCCCTCCCGGCGGCGGCGGTCGATCGCCTCGAGGACGACGATCGCGTTGTCGACGAGCATCCCGATGCCGAGGGCGAGCCCGCCGAGGGACATGATGTTCAGGGTGACCCGCTGGGCGAGCAGCGGCAGGAAGGTGGCCGCCACCGAGACCGGGATCGCGAGGGCGATGATCCCGGTCGAGGCCGGGTCCCGCAGGAAGAAGTACAGGACGAGCACGGCGAGCAGGCCGCCGAGGAGGGCCGCCGACTTCACCTCGGCGATCGCCCGGTCGATGTAGCGGGACCGGTCGGAGAGCAGCTCGAGCCGGAGGCCCGGCGGCAGGCCCTGCCGCACGCCGGGGAGCGCCTCCCGCACGGCGGCGGCCATCTCGGTCGTGTTGACCGCCCCCTCCCGGTAGAGGTCGATCTCGACGGCGGTCTTCCCGTCGACCCGGGCGACCTCCTCCGGGTCCGCGTGCCCGAACCGGACCTCGGCGACGTCGGCGACCCGGACGACGCCGTTCGCCGTCCGCCGGATCACCGTGCGCCGGACCTGGTCCAGGTCCTCGAACTCGTGCAGCGTGCGCACCAGGAAGACCGCGCCCCGGTCCTCGAGGCGGCCGCCCGGCCGGTTGATGTTCTCGGCGCGGAGCGCCCGGGCGACGTCGGCGATCCCGAGGCCGAGGGCGGCGAGGCGCCGGTCGTCGACCAGCACCTGGACCTCCGGCTCGAGCCCGCCCCGGACCTTCGCCGCGGCGACGCCGGCGATCGACTCGAGGCGCGGGCCGACCTGCCGCTCGGCGAGGCGGCGGATCTCGGTGAGGGGAAGCCTCCCGCCGAGGGCGAGGCGGATCACCGGCTCCTGGTTCGGGTCGAAGCGGAGGACGCGGGGAGCCTCCGCCTCGCGGGGCAGCTCGACACGGCCGAGCTTCTCCCGCACGTCGAGGGCGGTCTCCTCGATCCGCGTCCCCCACTGGAACTCCAGCGTGACCTCGGACCGGCCCGCCCGGCTGACGGAGCGGACCCGGCGCACGCCGGGGATCACGCCGACCGCCTCCTCGATCGGGCGCGTGACGAACGTCTCCACCTCGACCGGGGCGGCGTCCGGGTAGTCGGTCTCGATCGTGACGGTCGGCCAGGAGAGGTCGGGCAGCAGCCGGACCGGCAGGCGTCCGGCGGCGAGCAGGCCGAAGGTGACCACCGCGAGGGTGATCATCCCGACGGCGACCGGGCGGCGGACGGCGGTGGCGGGAAGGTTCATGGTGGCGTCCGCTCAGCGCCCGCCGGTGCGGCGCATCCCGGGCCGCCGGCGCCGGGCCGGGCCGCCCGGCCCCCCGGGCCCGCCCGGGCCGAGGGGCCGCACCGGCGTGCCGTCGGCGAGCGCCGCCGCCCCGGAGACGACGACCGGGGTTCCCGCGTCGAGGGAGATCTCCGCCTCCTTCGCCGGGACGATCTCGACGTCGTCCCCGTCCTCGATCCCGGTGGTCACCGGCACCGCGCGGGCCTTCCCCTCGACGACGACGTAGACGAGCCAGCGCTCCCCGTCGGCGACCAGGGCGTCGCCCGGCGCGACGAGGGCGTTCTCGTGCCGCTCCGTCGGCAGCGACACCTCGACGAACGAGCCCGGCTTCATCCCGGGAACCGGTTTCGCCGAGAGGGTGATCTTCACCGTGCCGGTTTCCGGGTCGACGGCGGCGCCGACCCGCTCGATCCGCGCCGGGACCTCCCGGCCGAGGGCGGTCGGCTTCAGCAGCGCCTCGCCGCCGGGCCGGAGCTTCACCGCGATCGTCTCCGGCACCGGGATCTCGGCGAGGAGCCGGGAGACGTTCGCCAGCTCGAAGATCGCCTGTCCCTGGCTGACCGTCGCCCCCTCGTCGAGGTGCCGCGCGGTCACCACGCCGGGGAACGGCGCGGTCACCCGGGTCCACTCGAAGCGCAGCCGCGCCAGCTCCCGCGCGGTGCGCGCCTGGGCGAGGGCGTTCTTCTTCTGCTCGAACTCCTCCGCCGAGACCAGGTTCTCCCGGAGCAGCCGCTCGGCCCGCTCGAACTCCTTCCGCGCGACCTCGAGGTCCACCTCGGCCTTGTCCAGCTCCGCCCGGGCCTGGTCGTCCTCGAGGAGGGCCATCGGCTGGTCCTTCGCCACGCGGTCCCCCTCCTCGACGAGGATCTTCCGGAGGATGCCGGAGGCCCGGGCGACCACCGGGGCCTGCTGGAGGGCCCGCAGGGTGCCGGACGTGACGTAGACGCGCCGGACGTCCCGGCGCTCGAGCGGCGCGACCCGGACCGGGACCGGCTCGTCCCCGCCGGCTCCCTGGCGTCCCGGGCGGTGCGGCCGGGCGCCGGGACCCCCGGCTCTCCTCCCGGCCGGGCCGGGACCTCCCTTCCGCGGGCCGACCTTCGCGGCCCCGGGGCGGCCGGGGGCGTCCGCGGCGGCGGCCTTCGCCGGGTCCCGCGCCGGGTCGCCCGGGGCGGTCGCCTTCCCCCCGCAGGCGGGGAGAAGCAGGAGAGCGAGGAGGGCCGCGGCGAGGAGCGGCGGCGCGGAGGGGGTCCGGGCGGGTCTGGTCACGGCACGGTCTCCTCGCCGGGCGCACGGCCCGGCGCGGGACCAGTCTGCTGCGGGCCGCGTCGACGAGGCCAGCCCTCCGCCGCGGGCGGTCGCCCCCCCGGCCCGGGCGGTCGGCGGCCCCGGCGGGGCTTCCCCGGAAGGGGCGGCGCTACCCGGACGTGGACCGGTAGATCCGGTAGAAGGCGGGCTCGGGCGGGTCGTTGTCGACGTACTGGCCGCTCGGGGATGCCCCGAGCATCTCGGCGTCCGAGAAGTCCGGGCGCGTCGAGCGCCACACCTCGCAGAGGTCCCCCTCGAAGTAGTGGGTCCACTGGAGGTAGACCGCGCCGTTCTCGAGGCGGGAGACCCGGAGGTCCGCCCCCGAGGGCCACATCTCGAGGTGACGGTAGTCGATCTTCGTGTAGGTCATCCGGGCCGGGTCGAACAGCTGGCCGACCGGCAGCTCGACGTGGTCGAACGTCCCCTGGCCCTTCGCCTCGGCGTACTCGAGGTACCGCCGCGCCCAGGAGCGGATCGAGCCGCACCCGCCGTCGTAGGCGGGTTCCTGCTCGAGGATGTCCGCCATCACCGAGTCGGCGGCGACCGGGTCGTCGGAGACGACCAGGGAGTTCGGCCACTCGCCCCGGAAGATGTCCCAGGGCCGCGGTTCCTTGCCGAAGTTCGAGCAGGGTTGCCCGTAGAGCATGTCGCCGACGACGAGCGCGGTCTTCTCGGCGAGCGACTTGACCGACGGGTCCCCGGGCACCGTCGGTGAACCCAGGATGTCGGCGAGGACCGAGGCCTCCGGCACGTCCTGGTACACCCAGGGGTGCAACCGGTCGCACCGGTCGATCGTGCCGAAGTGGTTCTTGTAGCCGAGGGTGATGTTCGCCTGGCTGTGCCGCTTGACGATCGGCACGTTGACCAGGTAGTCCCACTCGAGGGCGAGGCCGTAGATGCGGGTCTCGGGGGGCGGGTCCTGGTAGGCCGGGTCCCAGGTGACGCACTCCCGGGGGTCGCAGTCGCGCCCGTCGCCGTAGTCGTCGTAGCCGGAGCCCCCGTGGAACTGGACGTCGGGGAAGTACGCCCGGACCTTCTCCCGGAACCAGGTCGCGATGTGTCGCTGCGGCGACGTGTTCGTTCCGTCGTAGACGTGGCAGTTCGCCGAGCGCCCCCCGGCGGTCACGAAGCCGCGGATCACGGCGATCACCGGCTCGGGGATCGCGTCGATCTCGTTCCCGGCCCCGTCCGCGGGATCGAGGGCGTTGTTGCAGTTGACCTTGATGCCGAGGTGCCGCGTCTCCGGGTTCGCGAGGGGGAAGACCGCGCGCCAGGCGTCCTCCGTCGACCCGCCCTTCAGGTGGCGGACCGCCTCGTCGAGCATCAGGAAGACGGTCTCCTGGTCGACGAAGTCCCGGTACATGCCGGTGTCGCGCGGCCAGGTGGCGGCGCGGCCGTGGTGGACGTGGACGACCCGCGAGAGCCCGTCCCGGGCCGCGGGCGAGCCGAGGGTCAGCCGGGGCGCCGCCAGCAGCCCGCCGGCCGCCCAGGCGGTCCGCACCAGGAACTCCCGTCGCCGCAGGGGGGGCACCATCGAGACGCTCTCCTTCCTCCCGGCCACCCCGGGCCGGCGCCCAAGAGGTACGGGCATCCCTCCCGCGGGGCAACCGGTCCCCGCTCCGCCCGCCCTGGGGCACAATGGCGGTCCGCGGCGGTGCCGCGGGAGGAGGGAAGCCGATGTCGATGTCGTCCCGGGCGGCCCGTGCCGTCCTCGCCACCGTCCTGGCCCTCGCGGTCCTCGCCGCGCCGGCCGCCCTCGCCGCCGGAAAGGCGAAGCACCCGGGCCGGAAGGCCGACGGGCCGGCCGGCGTCCTGCCGGACCGCGTGCTGCACCTCGGGCCCCTGCCGGCCCCGCCGCCCGACCGGCGGGCCGAGACGCCGGCCCTCCTGCCGGACGTGGACCCGGTGCCGGAGCTCGACCCGGCGCGGGCGTGGCCACGGCCCGGGGAGTGCGTCGCCCTCGCGCCGGGAGCGACGGCGACGTGGGGCCTCGCGCCCGCGGGGAAGGGCGGCGTCCGGCTCACCGGCGCCGGGGTCCACTGGCTCTTCACCCGCCTGCTCTCCGACCGGTTCGGCGAGGTCGTCCTGGACGTGGAGCCGGGCGGCGGAGCGAAGCTGCTCGGCCTGTGGGTCGCCGGGGACGAGTGGGACGCCGGCAAGGCCCACGTGCTCCCGCGGGCGGACGTGCCGGTGCTTGCCCGCGTCCTCCTCGAGCGCGACGACGCGGCCGTCGTGCTCCGGGCGACCGCGAAGGGCGGGCAGCGGCTCGCCTTCCGGGTGACCGGGCCCCGCGTCGGGGCCCGCTACGAGGACTGGGGCGGGTTCGTCTCGCTGGGCCCGCTCGCGGTCGCGCCCGGCGGGACGCTGGTCGCCCGGGTCGCGGCCCGCCGGGGGCCGGACGGGAAGCGCCACTCCTTCCTCGACGTCCTCGACGCGAGGGGGCGGCCCGTGGCGGTCGGCCTGGGCGGAGAGGGCGCTCGTCCGATCGCCTTTCTCCCGGACGGGCGGCTGCTCGTGGACCGCCCGGGGAAGGACGGGGACGACCTGTTCCTCTGGTCCCGGGAGTCGCCCGAGCTCGTCCCGGTCGTCCGCGGGGAGCCCGACCTTTCCTTCGTCCGCGTCGATCCGACCGGGCGCTTCCTGCTGCTGGCGTCGAGCCGCGGGGCGACCTGGCCCGAGGCGGACGAGGAGGAGCCGGACCGGCTCGTCGTCCTGCGTGACACCCTGCCGGACTGGGACCCGTCGGTGCATCTCCACCTGGTCGACCTGCGCACCGGCGCCCGCCGCCGCCTCGTCGCCCCCGGCGACTTCAACCTGGAGGACGCCTGCTTCTCCGCCGACGGGACGAAGGTCGCCTGGGCGCGGACGGTTTCCATCGACCCGTACCCCTGGTTCCGGACGGAGTTCCGCGAGCTCGACCTCGCGGGCGGCGAGGACCGGCTGCTCGCCACGTTCGACGCCGGGTGGGAGTCCCGCCCGGCCAACCTGGCCGCCTCGCCGGACGGGAGATACCTCGCGTTCACCGCGCCGCCGGAACAGGTCGGGAAGGATCACCCGCCGCGCAACGTCTACGCGCGCCGGGCATGGCTCCTCGACCTCGCCGGCGGAGAGCTGCGGCGGATCGAGCACGGCGGTCCGTACGCCTTCGACGCGGACGCCGACCTGCTCTTCGCCTGGGACGCCACCGGGCACAGCCTGCTGGCGGCGGCGACGGAGGGGTCCCGGGTGCGGATCGTCCGGATCACGCCGGGAAGGGACGGAACGCCCGACCGGGTGGAGCCGTTCGCCACCGCCGGCATGCTGGCCACCCGGGCGGCGATCTCGCCGGACCGCTCGGCCGTCGCCTACGTGGCCGTCGGCCGCACGATGCCGGCGGTGCTCGCCCTGCTGCGCCCGGCCTCCGGGGAGGACCGGATCCTCGAGGACCCGAACCGGGAGCTCGTTGCCCGGTTCCGGATCGTCGAGCCGCGGGACGCCTCGTTCACCGGGCCGGGCGGACAGGAGATCGAGGCCTGGTGGTACCCGCCCGTCCGGGACGTCGCGCCCCCCGGGGAGAAGGTTCCCCTGGTCGTCTACTTCTACGGCGGCGCGACGCCGCGCCTGCGCTGGTTCGACACGACGAGCCAGTTCCTCGCGGCCAACGGCTACGCCGCCCTGGTGATCAATCCCCGCGGCTGCTACGGCTACGGGGAGGAGTTCGCCGACGTGCATGCCGGCGACTGGGGGCCGAAGGCGGGGAAGGACATCGTCGCCGGGATCGACGCCTTCCTCGCGGCCCACCCGGAGGTCGACGGGACGAAGGTCGGCATCTACGGCGGTTCCTACGGCGGGTTCATGACGGAGTACCTGGTCACCAACTGGCCCGACCGGTTCGCCGCCGCGGTCTCGATGTACGGCATCTCCGACATCACGAGCTACTGGGGCCAGGGGGCCTGGGGCTGGACCTACGGCACGATGGCCTCCGGGGGGAAGCTGCCCTGGGACGCGCCCCACGTCTACGCCGGCCACTCCCCCGTCTACCACGCCGACCGGATCGTGACGCCGCTGCTGCTCCTGCACGGGGACGCGGACGTCAACGTTCCCCCGGGACAGTCGGACGAGCTGTTCGCCGCCCTGCGGGTGCAGCGGAAGCACGTGGAGCTGGTCGCCTTCCCCGGCGAGGACCATGGCATCTCCGGAAAGTGGTCCAACCGGGTGGGCCACCGGGCGATGATCCTCGAGTGGTTCGACCGGTGGCTCCGGGACGAGCCCGCGGCATGGGAGCACCGCTGGAAGCAGAAGGAGTAAGATCGCCGGCCGGGCGCCCGGGACCCGCCGGGCGGCGCCCGGCACGCACGAAAGGAGAGCCCTCGATGCGCACCCTCGCCCTCGCCTGCCTGCTCCTCCTCGCCCTCGTCGGGAACCCGCCGGCCGCGGCCGGGGAGACCCACCCGTTCTCGGTCCACGACATGCTCGCGATGGACCGGGTCTCGGACCCGCAGGTCTCGCCCTGCGGGAAGTACGTCGCCTTCACGGTGCGCGTCACCGACCTCGAGGCGAACCGGGGACGGACCGACGTCTGGATGGTCGGCGTGGACGGCACGGGGCTCCGGCGGCTGACGACCCACCCGGAGAACGACTGGAACCCGCGGTGGGACCCGAGCGGGGACGGGATCTTCTTCCTCTCGTCCCGCTCCGGCTCGGTCCAGGTCTGGCGCCTGCCCCTCGCCGGGGGGGAGGCGCGGCAGGTGACCGACCTTCCCCTCGACGTGGCCAACCTGGTGGTTTCCCCCGACGGGAAGCACCTGGCGGTGACCGTCAGGGTCTTCCCGGAGTGCGGCGGCGACCTCTCCTGCACGAAGAAGAAGCTCGAGGAGCGGAAGAACCGGAAGGCGAGCGGACGCCTCTACACGAGGCTGTTCGTGCGGCACTGGGACACCTGGGAGGACGGGCGGCGCAGCCACGTGGTCGTCGTCGACCGGGACGGGAAGCACCCGGTCGACGTGATGGCCGGGATGGACACCGACACGCCCTCCACGCCGTTCGGCGGCCCGGAGGAGATCACCTTCACGCCGGACGGGAAGGAGATCGTCTTCTCCGCGAAGCCGGAGATGGGCTCCGCGGAGGCGTGGTCGACGAACTTCGACCTGTGGGCCGTTCCGATCGACGGCTCGGCGAAGCCGCGCAACCTGACCGCGGAGAACGAGGCCTGGGACACGCAGCCGGTCTTCTCCCCGGACGGGCGGACGCTCGCCTACCTCGCGATGCGGGTGCCCGGCTACGAGTCGGACCGGTACCGGGTCGTCCTTCTCGACTGGAAGACCGGGAAGCGGCGGGTGCTGACCGAGGACTGGGACCGTTCTCCCCGCTCGATCGCGTGGTCGGCGGACGGGAAGGAGCTCTACGCGACGGCCGACAACCTGGGGCAGACGTCCCTTTTCGCCATCGACGTTCGTGGCGGGAAGGTCCGGGAGCTCGTGCACGACGGAACCTGCCACGCTCCCGCGCCGGCGGGGCCGTGGGTGGTCTTCGGCCGGGACGATCTCTCCTCGCCGGTGGAGCTGTGGCGCGTTCGGCCGGACGGGAAGGACCTCGCCCGGATCACCCACCTGAACGACGAGAAGGTCGCCGCCGCGCGGATGGGGGAGTACGAGCAGTTCACGTTCGAGGGCTGGAACGGGGAGACGGTCTGGGGCTACCTGGTCCGGCCCGCCGACTTCGAACCGGGGAAGAAGTACCCGGTCGCGTTCCTCGTCCACGGGGGGCCCCAGGGGTCGTTCGGCAACCACTTCCACTACCGCTGGAATCCCCAGGCCTACGCCGGGCACGGGTACGCCGCCGTGATGATCGACTTCCACGGGTCGACCGGGTACGGGCAGGCGTTCACCGACTCGATCCGGGGGGACTGGGGGGGCAAGCCCCTCGTCGATCTCCGGAAGGGGCTCGCCGCGGCCCTGGCGAAGTACCCGTTCCTCGACGGGGACCGGGTCTGCGCCCTCGGGGCCTCGTTCGGCGGCTACATGATCAACTGGATCGCCGGCAACTGGCCGGACCGGTTCCGCTGCCTGGTCTGCCACGACGGCAACCTGGACGAGCGGATGGCGTACTTCGACACGGAGGAGCTGTGGTTCCCGGAGCGGGACCACGAGGGGACGCCGTGGGACAACCCCGAGGGGTACGAGAAGCAGAACCCGGTGAACTTCGTGAAGAACTGGAAGACGCCGATGCTGGTGATCCACGGGGCGAGGGACTACCGGGTCGTCGACACCCAGGGGCTCGCCACGTTCAACGCCCTCCAGCGGCGGGGGATCCCGAGCCAGCTCCTCTACTTCCCCGACGAGAACCACTGGGTGCTGAAGCCGGCGAACAGCATCCTGTGGCACGACACCGTGCTCGCCTGGATCGATCGCTGGACGAGGTAGGGGCGGCCGGCAGGCCGCCCGAGGGTGGAGGGCGCGCGTGTCGGCGTCATGCGCGTCCGTCGCGTGGTGCGCGGCGCTGCGCGCCGCCCGGGTCGCCTTCCGGCGACCCCTACAGGAGACCCGTACACGAGGGCGCGGGCTGCGGGTTTCGTGGGTTCATGTAGGGGCGGCCGGGAGGCCGCCCGAGGGTGGAGGGCGCGCGTGTCGGCGTCGTGCGCGGTCGTCGCGTGGTGCGCGGCGCGTTGCGCCGCCCGGGCCGCCTGCCGGCAACCCCTGCGAGAGACCGGTCGCCTGCCGGCGACCGCTACGAAACCCGCGGGTTACCTGCCGGCGACGTCTGGGCCGGGTCCGTGCGCGGGGCCCGGCTCGCGGAACGCCGGTCCCTCGGCCGGGGCGTCAGGGAGAGAAGCGGACGCGCTTGCCCTTTTCCCACTCGGCGACCACCCTGCCGTCGGGAAGGACGAACCGGGCCGTCGTGTAGCCCTTCTTCTTGATCACCGAGGCGACGGAGA
>Ga0256914_1001546_pt1 | contig 20515 bp, 20 predicted proteins | sample HulkmetaG_FD_191571 | JGI IMG/M metagenome (GOLD analysis project Ga0256914, IMG submission 191571) | Hydrothermal chimney microbial communities from Main Endeavour vent field at the Juan de Fuca Ridge, Pacific Ocean - Hulk | ecosystem: Environmental > Aquatic > Marine > Hydrothermal vents ... | reverse complement strand
TGGTCGGGCGGTTTCCGTCCATCGTTACCCCCTCCCCGGCCCTCCCCCGCCCGCTCATGCACGTTCGCTCGCGGGGGAGGGAGCCATCCGCGGGCAGCGCTTCGCAGTCAATCGCCAGCCCCTCCCACCGTGAGGCCCAGCCGAAACGGGGAGAGGCCGGGAGGGGGCAATCTCCATCGAATCTCCAAATCCAACACAAAAGCCCCGCCTTTCCGCCGCCCGCGCAGTTGACCTGTCCCCCGTCCCCGGTCTTCCGTCTCAATCCGCGGTTAACCGGCTGCTTTCCGCCGCGGGCTGGTTTGCCACGGTCGGGCGGGCGTGGTAGCATGATGGCAGAGGCCCGCTGCGACTCCCTGCCCGCCTTCGCAGGAAACGAGATAAAGACGACTACGGTCTGTATCATCGCCCGGGCGTCTCCGCGGGCGTGAGGTCCGCCATTATTTTGCGCCGATGGCTCCGCTATCCTTGCTCATTTCTCCTGGCTAACACTGCGCTCAGGAGAGAGGTTAATCGCCCGGGTTCCGGGCAGTGCGATGCGGAAATGGGCGTTGTATCGGGCTTTGGCAGTTGCCCCGAGCACCCGCCCGCCCCTGGCGCTGGTCGTTGGGCGGCAAAAAAACAGGAAATCTCCAGAAACTAATGATAGCGAGTTAGATACAATAGCGTTTCAGCCCACCCCTTTTTGCAAATAAACACAAAAGGAGATAAGTGCCGATGCAACCTAAAATGCTACAGATTCCATCACAAAAGGTCGCTTATTACGAAAGTTCTGGGACAGGCCCGGCCATAATGTTGATCCACGGCAACTCATCATCCGGGCTGGCATATCAGCATCAAATCAATAGCTGGCTCGGTGAAAAATACCGTCTTGTGGCAATTGACCTGCCCGGTCACGGTAACTCTGAACCGTTTGCAGAGACCTCTGCATACAGTTTGCCGGGATACGCAGCCGTTGTTGCCGCCGCAGCAGAAGCGTTGGAGATGGAGGACGCTGTTCTTGTAGGTTGGAGCCTGGGCGGGCACATAGTATTGGAAACCCATAACCAACTGGAAAAGGCAAAGGGTTTTGTTATTTTTGGTACGCCGCCACTTGCATTTCCTCCGGCAATGGAAGAAGCATTCTTGCCAAATCCAGCGGTGAATATAGGCTTCAAAGCAGATGTGACGGAAGAAGAGGCCCGGGCTTATGCTGCATCTTTCTTTGCTCCCGGAACATCGGCGCCCGAAACCCCCTTTGTTCCAGACATCTTGCGCACGGACGGTAACGCCCGGGCCGGTTTAGCCGCCAGTATCAAACCGGATGGTTATCAAGACGAAGTTGAAATAGTAGCCAATTTGTCGATTCCACTGGCTATCTTCCACGGGGAAGAAGAACAATTGGTGAATAAAGCCTATATTGGCAAATTGACCATGCCAACGCTCTGGCGAGGTGAAATTCAGGTCATTAGCGCCGCGGGGCACGCGCCTCAATGGGAACAACCTGAAGAATTCAACAGCCTACTTGAAGCATTCATGACAGATGCAACAAAGTAAATGAATGGGCGCCTGCAAAGGGTGACATAACGAGTGCATTGTGGACATGATTGAGATAGCAACCCGTTTATTTGGGGTGCTATCTCAGAAAAAAGCCGCCGCGCAATAACCGTTATGCGTCAGCGCGCAGTAATCCCCCAGCATGGAGATAAGCCCCAGTGGAAGTCGAACTCATTACCAAAGCCGCCTTCGCTGTACTCGGTATAGAAGGAAGCGGCCCGGCAGACAACGGGCCCGAATGGATCAGGCCCTTGTGGAACAAAGCTCGAAATAGAATTGATGAAATACGGGCACTCATCATTGGAGATGCTTGGGGCCTTATGAGCGCTATCGATGAACCATTTGCCCGTTGGCAAGAGGAAGGCAAGTATTTGGCCGGTTGGGAGGTCAGACTTGAGACGCAAGCGCCGGAAGGCTGGACACTATGGGGGGTTCCGGAGACCACTTTTGCGACGATAGCCTGCACCATGCGAACCTACGGCGACGCCTGGCAACATGTTCGCAATTATTTTTTGCAAAACAAAGACTATGACCAAGCGGGAGCGGTACACGAGTTTTATCCATCGACGTTTCAGAATCCCGAAAAGGACACGTTCTATCTGTATTTCACGATTAAAAAGAAAGTTGGCAATTGAAAAGTTGGAGGGCGGTCGTAGCCATGGCCCGGTTCAACATCGTTTGACGCTGACGGGCGGGCGTGGTAGCATGATGGCGGCGACTTGCTGCGATACTTGGTTGCCCTTCGCAGCAAGCGAGCTCAAGATGACCACAGATTGAATCATCGCCCGGGCGTCTCTGCGGGCGTGAGATCTGCGGTTGTTCTGCAACGATGATTCCGTTGCTCTGCTCATTTCTCCTGGCTAATCCTATGCCATGGGATGGACTGGTCGCCCGCGATTCAGGCGGCGCAGTGCGGAAATGGGCGTTGCGTCGGGCTTTGCAGGTTGGCCCGCTCCGCCCGTGCCTGAATGTGGTCTTTGGGTGACTTTGTATAAACTCATTTTAGAAGGACGGTAAAAGAGTATGGTTAATGAATTGCAACAAGAACCACATCAGCAAAGAAGCCAATCTGCGCCCCAAGTTTCTGATTCGTCGCCCGCAAAACCAAAAAAATCAAGAAAAAGACCTTGGGTAATCATTGGTATTGGTGTTAGCATTCTATTCATATGTTTGGCTGCGATTGTAGTAAAGTTTATGGCAGTACTAGATAAGGCGTTGGGCACTGTAAGTCAGGAAATAGCCCCTATTGAATTAGTGTTAGATAGTTTTATGAAGCATATGGTCAAAAAAGATTCTGATAGTGCGTATGCTCTATATTCTCCTGATGCACAGCAAAAAAATTCTATCTCAGTGCTGGAAGAAATGCTTGAAGGGGATAATTACTATCTGTTTGAGGGGTATCAAAATTTGTCAGTGTCAACTATACACATTTCCAATATTGCAGTTACCAGCCCTGATATACCACAAGGGATTATTGCAAATATAAATGGCGTTATTTTTTACGAAAATGATGTACAAGGCACCTTTTATGGAATGATGATAGAAGTTGGTGATAGATGGATGATTTATAGCTTTTTCATTTCAAAGCCACCAAATGTCCCCGAGTGAGGAGGAAATATGCTATGGAGGATGTGATTGTAAACACTATATTCGGTTTATCTGTTTTTCTAACCTTGCCTCTGGCCATGATTGGAATACTCAAACATTCATGCAAATTACTAGGCGTGGCAAGTGTTTTATCCCTTCCCTTTTCTTTGTATGCCGCTGCTGGCTATTCTCTAATTTTTAAACTTTCTATCTTTGTCCCTTTGTTGTTTTTACTGTCGTGTTATTTCCTCAAACGAGATAAAAGAAGCATTTTTTGGGCGTTAATGCTGATTGCAGTAATTATATTTTTATTCATCTACATGACTTTAAAGTTTTCGATTATGCAGGAGTAAAAGTTTTGTCGTCGAATAGTGTTACACACTCTCTATCGTCCGCCACAATCTCCCCTGAATTTCCACGAATTTCTGCGAAGTCTCAAATCTCACGCAAAAGCCCCACCGGCCCGCGCAGTTGACCTGTCCCCCGTCCATCGTCCGCCCGCGCCGCGAGCTGCCTCGGCACTACCCCTTGACAAACAAACTTCAGTGTGCGAAAATAAATTCAATCATTCAAAATTTATTTAATGGTAAAAATAAATGGAACGAGAAAAGTCGCCCGCACATCTACAGACAACACCCGACACCTTCAACATTACCGACCTGGAAACGCTCAAGGCGGTTTCCACGCCCTTCCGCCAAAATCTCATGCGCCTGATGGCCGATGAACCCCGCACGGTCAAGGAGATGGCGCAAGAGCTGGGCACGCCTCCTTCCCGCCTTTACTATCACATCAATCAATTGGAAAAACATGGCATTATCCGGGTGGTCAAAACACAAGTCATTTCCGGCATTATCGAAAAGCAGTATCAGCTCAGCGCCCGTGATTTTCGCGTGGATCGGGCGTTGCTGACGCCAGGCAGCGGCCAGGGGGACGCAGCCATCGAAGCGGTGCTTCTGGGCACGCTGGATGCCGGGGCGGAAGAAATACGTCAGGGAATTCGCACAGGCGTCATCGACATGAGCAAACGACGACCAGAGCCGGGCACAACCTTCATCGGACATTCTCTGGCGACCCTTACTCCTCAACAATACAGCGATTTTCTGCAGCGCCTTTTCGATCTGTACCAGGAATTCGAACGCATGACCTCCTCGCCCGATGAAGAAACCGTGCAATTGACCGGCCTTCTTGTGGCCCTCTATCCCACCACATCCCCCAGCGGCGATGATTGATCACTGAGTCAAACTTTTTCATTCCCGGAGGAACCATCTCATGAGCGAAGCAGCCGCCCCCACTCCGCAGCCGAGTCTACGCGATCTGTTGCGAAACAAGAATTTTCGCTGGCTCTGGTTGGGCCAAATCATCTCCAACTATGGTGATAGTCTCACCAGTCTGGCGCTCCTCATTCTCATCAACCGTCTCACCGGCTCCACCGCAGCCATCGCCACGGTCGCGATTCTTATGGCCCTCCCCCAGGTGACCGTGGGCATGGTGGCGGGCGTGTTCGTCGACCGGTGGAGTCGTAAAATGACCATGATTATTTCGGATATGTTACGGGGCTTTGTGGTGCTGGGGTTGTTGCTGGTGCGCGGGCCCGAGGATGTATGGATTTTATACGCGCTTACCCTGATTCAGGCCACAGTGGGCGTTTTCTTTTCTCCGGCCCGCATGGCGCTATTGGCCAGTGTCGTCGCCCCCGAGGAGTTGCTGGCAGCCAATTCCATCGCCCAAACCAGCCGCATCATCTTCGCTTTGCTGGGGACTGCCAGCGCTGGCGTCATCATTGGTTTGTGGAGCGATTTCGCCATCATTTTCATTGTGGATGCATTGACCTTTTTCATCTCGGCCCTCTTTACCTGGCGGGTGATCGCACCGCAATCTATCAAGGAGCAGGTTGGAACCAGCGCCCGGGCCATTTTCGACGAGATGATGGTGGGGTTGCGCCTTATCTTCACCTCCAGGATTCTCATCGGCGTCCTCAGCTCCGCGGCCATCGTCATGTTGGGCATGGGGGCGGTGAATGTGCTTTTCGTGCCGCTACTGATTAATGAACTGGGCATGCCCGAAACCTGGTTTGGCGCTATCGAGGGGGCGCAGGTGGCGGGCATGGTATTGGGCGGAGCGCTCACGGCTGCGTTGGCCATGCGTCTGCAACCCACCCGCCTCATCAGTCTGGGCCTGATTGCCCTGGGCGCGGGTATTGGCGCGATAGCAGCTGTGACCCGAGTCTGGCACATCATGCTCCTGCTCTTTCCTGTCGGGCTGGTGATGACTCCGGTTAATGCAGGCATCGCCACGCTAACGCAGACCCTGGTCAGCGATGATCTGCGGGGGCGCATCGGCGCGGCGCTGCAAACCATGATTGGCGCGGCCAACATCACCTCCATGGCGCTGGCGGGCGTGCTGGCGGGAATTGTCGGCGTGCGAAACGTCTTCCTGCTGGCAGGCGTTATGGCAGCCATCGCCGGCATCGTCGCCATCCCTATTTTCGGCAAACAACCAGCCCCGGTTTCTGAAGAGGTGTAGATTTCCTCCTGACCTTAAGAAGCTGCGCATTTGAAACTTGAGAAAAGCGCCTGTGTATCTCGACCAACGGCGAAAAGGGCGTTGTCGCCATGGCAATCACAGATGACACAGATGGCACAGATTTTTTGTTACGATTAAGGTAGCCCGGCTAGAAACCACTAAGACACGAAGCCACAAAGAAAGAAAAAGTTTTGAAATGCTTGGTGTACTTAGTGCCTTTGTGGTGATTGAAGTCGGGTACGTTAGTCGTTACGATTTTTTTGAGCATGAGCCGTCCCCCGTCCCCGGTCTTCCGTCCCTATTCCAAACCCCGCCGGAGCTGAGGTGCAACGCTGGAAAACAGCAACCCAACGCTCAGCATGCTGCCATAAAGCCTTTTTCATACAACGAGCCATTCTTTCAGCAAAACATCAGTCAATCCTCCGAGAAAACCTTGCCCCGCTGCCGTTTAAGGCCCGAACGCCGCCGTTTAGCTTGCAACCGTCGCTCCACCGCAGCCCGCGAGGGTTTGGTAGCCACGCGTTTACGTCGCGGCTTGAGCGCCTCGCGCAGCAGCACCAGCAACCGCTCAGTCACTGCCCGCCGATTTTGCAACTGCGAACGGCGCTGACTCGATGTCAGATGCAACACCCCCTCCCGATCAATACGATTCCCCAACACCTGCATGATGCGATACCGCTGCGTTTTGGAAAGGCTGGGCGATTGCAGCACGGGCCACAAAAGCTCTACCTGACTCTCGGTGCGGTTCACATACTGTCCGCCGGGCCCGCCACTGCGCGCAGTACGATAGCGCAACTCGCTCAGCGGAATTTGCAAAGTGCTGCTAACATGCAGCTTCTCGGAATCTGTCATAGCCATTTTCTGGAAACTTGGGGTATTATTACAACCATCATTTTACTGGCCCACCGCACCTAACGCAAATTAGTGCCCAATAGCCAATTTCCAAGACCCACTACCCCTCGCACAGGAACAGCCTCATGCAAACAGCCCAACGCTTCAACAACATCCGCGAATCAGTCATCCGCGAGATGACCCGGCTGGCGCTTAAATACGACGCCATCAACCTCAGCCAGGGCTTCCCCGATTTTGGCCCGCCCCAAGCTGTCATCCAGGCCGCCACCCATGCCATTGCCAGCGGCTTGAACCAATACACCGTCACCTGGGGGTACCCGCCCTTGCGCGACAAACTGGCCGAAATCTACACCCAGCGTTTGGGCTGGCAAGTACTGCCCGATGAACACATCGTTGTTACCTGCGGCGTGACCGAGGCCCTGGCCGCCACCATGCTGGCAGTGCTGGACCCGGGCGACGAAATCATCATCCTGGATCCCTCCCACGAAACCTTCCGCCCGGGCGTCCAACTGGCCGGAGCCACCGCCGTTTCCGTGGTACTCGAATCTCCCGACTTCCGGCTGGATGCCGACAAGCTGGCCGCAGCCATTACGCCCCGCACCAAAGCCCTCATCTTCAACACACCCCACAACCCCACAGGTCATGTTTTTGATGATGAAGAGGTCGCCGCAGTCATCGATGTGGTCACAAAAAATGACCTCATCCTCATCACCGACGAAATTTACGACCGCATCCTGTACGATGGTCGGGTTCATGTCAGTCCCGGCAGCATCGACGCCCTAAAAAACCACACCATCACCCTGGGCGGCATGGGCAAAACCTATGCGGTTACCGGATGGCGTCTGGGCTATGCCATTGCCCCCTCCCATCTGATCCGCACAGTCAAGCCCGCCCACGACTTTTTGACCGCATGCGCGGCCACACCCTTGCAGGCCGCAGCTCTGGCAGCCCTGAATCTTCCCGAAAGCTACTACACACAAATGACCGCAGACTATCATCAACGGCGGGCGGTGATGTCGGAAATTTTGAATGATTTGGGCTTCATTTTTAGCCAACCCCAGGGCGCTTACTACATCTTGGCCGACTACCGCCAACTTCCCATTCCCCAGGCCCGCTGGAATGCTGACCGCTTTGCTCGCTGGATGGCCGCCGAGATAGGAGTTGCCGTTGTTCCCGGCTCTAACTTCTATGCCGACCCCGAAAATGGCGAGGGCCTGATTCGTTTTGCATACCCCAAAAAGCTGGAAACACTACGAGCCGCGGGCCAGCGCATGGCCCGGCTCAAAGGCTAGGATTGTATGGCGCACAGATTGCGGGGCATTCTCGCAGGCATCCTCTTACTGGCATGGCTGTTGTTGGGGGGATGCGCGCCCGCGCATGATGCCCCCGCGCCCGCGTCCATCCCGCCCGCCACAGCAACCCCTGCGCCGACCCGGGCCCCCACCGCCACACCGCAGCCTACACCCACCATCACAGCCACCGCCACCAGCACGCCTACGCCCACGCTAAGCCCCACACCCACATCTACGCCCACTCCGACGCCGACACCAGGTCCCACACCCGATGGTCAACAACGCAGCATCCGCGTGCCCATTTTGATGTACCACTACATCTCCAATCCACCCGCCACGGCCGATGTTTACCGTGTTGGCCTCTCGCTGCCTCCCGAAACCTTCAGCCAGCACTTAGATTATCTGGCAGAGCAAGGCTACACCACCATCCATCTGCAAGACTTGATTAGCTACTTGCAGCGAGGCGCCCCCCCCTTGCCCCAAAAACCAATCATCCTCACCTTTGATGATGGTTATTTGGATAATTACGAAAACGCGTTCCCCATCTTGCAGGCGCATCACATGGTGGCCACCTTCTTCATCATCACCGACTTTGCCGATTTGGCAGCCACCGATGCCCACTACGCCCGCTACGCCACCTGGGATAAACTGGCCGAAATGGACGCCGCAGGCATGGAACTGGGCTCGCATACCCGCAATCACCCCGATTTGGCGGGCAAAGATGATGATTTTCTTATTTGGCAGGCCCTGGGCAGCAGCCAAACCCTGGAGGCCAACTTGGGCAAGAAACCGCGAGTGGTCGCTTATCCCTCAGGCTCTTACGATGCAGATGTGATTCGCATCTTTCAATCAGCGGGCTTTTGGGGAGGTGTCACCACCAAACCGGGCGTCGAACATCGCACCGGCGCAGTCTTTGAGCTGCAACGCCTGCGCATATTGCATGATACCGGCGTGCCACAACTGGCCGCCATCCTGGCTTATTGGGCCGAGGAGTGATGCTCCAATTTGGACTTGCTAACTACTTGCGCTTGAATTCATCGGGGCGGGGCATGAAGATGCGTTTGCGCACTTTCTTTTTGCGGGGATGCCGTCCCCAGAACCACCAGCCGCTAACCAGCACCACCAGTGTGGCAAACGCGCCCAGGCGAATCATATTTTCATCGATGGGCCTGGTTTGTATGTCCAGCGGAAAAGCCACCTGCGCTTTGTTTAGATCATCTTTGACCACCAGCTCAAAAATCCAGGTTTCGGCATAAGGAATGGTGATATCTGCGGCATAGCGGCCATTTTGCGGAGTCATCACCACCTGCAGCACATCGTGATGCGGAGCTCGGGCAATGAGGGTAACTTCAGGCGTGGTAACGCTTTCGCCCGATTCGGCGCGGGTGAGCTGGGCGACGATGTGAATTGGCCCGTGTACCGGAGGTTCTGGCCCTGTCCACACCGAAATCGTATACGCCCCCACCGCTGCTTGATGCAAGCGTTCGGGCCCGTCATCCTGGGCCAAAGTGGGCTGCGTTAGTAGCCATAGGACGGCCAAAAGCAACAGAATGAAGGTGGGCAGGCGTCGGGCAATGTTGGGGATAGACATAGTGCTGCAATCATACGACCAACCGGGGCTGTGGGGCAAATTGCTACTTGACCCATTTCCATAGCAGCACTGCGGCCAGCAAAGCCAGACTGCTACCAAACAGGAAGGGGGCCGCGGGCCCGAGACCGCCCCATCTTCCCAGGCCTTGCCATAGCACACCTGCAATAACACTGGCAGGCAGCACAGTGAGGCCCACCGCTGCATTGAAGACGCCATAAGCAGTTCCCCGGCGTTCGGCAGGTGCAAAATCAGCCACCATAGCTTTGGCCACGCCCGCGGTCAACGCATAATAAATGCCGTACAGCGCATAAAGCAGCCAAAAATGCCAGCTTTGTCCTGCCATCGAAAAGCCCAGATAAATCAAAGCATAGAGCAGCCATCCGGTAATCACCACTTTGCGCCGGTCGATTTTATCGGAAAGTGCGCCCGCGGGTGTGGCCAACAAGGCGTAAACCAGATTGAATCCGGCAATCATGCCCAACACCATCACCACCGAGGCCCCTGCACTTTGCGCCCGCAACACCAAAAAGGCATCGGTACTATTGCCCAGCGTAAAAAGCACCATTACCAGCAAAAAACGTTGATAGCGCTGTCCCAGCCCTTGCAAACTGAATTTGGGGGGCGCTGTGGCACTGGCCGGCGTTTTGATCACCTCTTTAACACCCAACGCCACTACCAGCGCTGCCAGAGTTGCCGGCATCAGGGCCCACCAAACAATGGCATGAAAAGTCTCGGCGCTGAGCTGCCAGTTGCCCAGTTGCATGCGCCAAACCAGCATCATGGCCAACAACAGGCCCACAAAAGCGCCACCGGTATCTGCTGCCCGGTGCAGGCCAAAGGCCACGCCGCGATGCTCGGGCGCAATCGAATCTGCAATCAGGGCATCGCGCGGCGCGGTGCGAATGCCTTTGCCCATGCGGTCGATGAAGCGATAGAGGAGAACCACGGGCCAGGTGCGGGCGATGAGCAGCAGTGGGGTGGCCAGTGCTGCCAATCCATAGCCCGCCACGGTCAGCCCTTTGCGCTGTCGCAATTTGTCCGAAAGCCAGCCGGAATAGATTTTCATCAGGCTGGCGGTGGTTTCGGCCACACCTTCGATGAGCCCGATGAGCGCAGTGCGAATGCCCAGCACATTGGCCAGGAAGAGGGGGAGCAGATGAACCAACATTTCGCTGGCAATATCCCGCAGGAAGCTGGTAAGTGACAGCGCCCAGATATTGCGTGGTACTTTTCGCAGTGTTTTTAGCATGAGTTTCTCCTGTTTTGCGTGATGAGTGTCCTATCTGACGCTGTCAATTTGTCATAAACATCGGTGTGGTGTCGGGCGAAGCCAACTGTCATCAATCCACATCTTCGCCAATCTCGTTGATGAGCTCACGGGCTTTGGCATAGGCTTCGCGCAGGGCCCCCTTGCCCTGAGGCGTGGCGGTGTAGTATTTGCGCACCTTGCCTGCCACCACCTGCTTTTCCGAGACAAGATAGCCCTGTTTTTCCAGTTTGTGGAAGATAGGATAAAGTGTTCCCGGACTTATTTGGTAGCCGTGATGCTCCAGTTCGCGGATGAAGTCGAGGCCGTAGATAGGTTCTCGGGCCGCGTGGTGCAAAATGTGTAATTTGATGAAGCCAAGAAAAAAATCTCGAATCATGGCGTGCTGGTGTCCTGATGCGTGAATGCGGGGGGGAAGGGGCGGGCGAGTGGTTTTTGTAAGTTGTCGATATCGTCACACGTTATCGCGATTCGATAATAACAGCTCGGAAACATTTTGTCAAGTAGCTGTAATCGGATGACTTCCTCCTTTGTGAGCAAATGGGACTGCGCTGGCGGGAGCGGGCAATGTGTCAGGGCGCACGCCCCCCTCTTGTTTGCTCCTGTGTAGCTTGACAAAGCCCGCAATCCCATTTATCCTCTTCCGAGAGTTGTCTCTCCTGTCACTTTGGCTGCTCATCCTCTTTGGGGGGACACTTGCTTTGATCATGCTGAAATACTGGCTTGGATTCAACAAGGTTCCGGGCGTGGGAGCCAAAAAGCTGCAAGCGTTGCTGGCAATCTGCGGCGATGTAGAAAAAGCATGGCACGCGCCCCGCTCAGTTCTCATCGAGGCCCGACTGGATCGACGGGCCCTGCGCAACCTGCTCAAGGCCCAAGAAACCCTGGATCTGGATGCACTGCAGGCCCGCTTGCAACGCTCTGGCCTGCGCGCCCTCACCTGGGACGATGACGACTACCCCGCAGCTCTGAACCGCATCGATGCCCCACCCCCCGTCATCTTTATTCGGGGCGAGCTTCTCCCCGAAGATGATTGGGCTGTAGCTGTGGTGGGCACACGTCGTGCCACCACCTACGGCAAAGAAGTTGCGCGCAAACTCACTACCGAGCTGGCCCGCTCCGGCGTCACCATCGTTAGCGGCCTGGCCCGAGGCATCGACGCCGTCGCACACCGGGCCGCACTGGATGCAGGAGCCCGCACCATTGCCGTGTTGGCCAATGGTCTGGATCAGATTTATCCGCCGGAGCACCGGGAGTTGGCCCGCAAAATCACCCAGCAGGGGGCACTCATCAGCGAACAAGCCCTGGGCACGCCCCCCGAAGCCCGCAACTTTCCTGCACGCAACCGCATCATCAGCGGTCTGAGTCTGGGCGTGCTGGTAGTCGAATCCCCCTGGGCCTCGGGCGCCATCATCACAGCCAAGCAGGCCCTGGAACAGGGACGAGAGGTCTTTGCAGTACCGGGCGGCATCCTTTCTGCCAACAGCGAAGGCCCCAATCGTCTCATCAAGAATGGTGCTGTGCCCGTGACCGAGGTCAACGACATCCTGGAAGCGCTGAATTTGACCCGGGTCGCCCAATTTGTGAACGCCCGTCTCACCCTGCCCGAAGACCCCATCGAAGCGCAGCTACTGGATTTGCTCAGCGCAGAACCCCGCCACATCGACGACATCCGCCGCCAGGCCCAACTGCCCGTGCAAGAAGTAAGCAGCGCCTTGGCCATGATGGAGCTCAAAGGCATCGCCCGCTCGGTGGGCGGCATGAAATATGTCATCGCCCGTGAACCGGGCCCGGTTTACAAAATCGATTAGCATCTCAAGCAAAACCTAGGAGATGTTTACGAAAGTTGAAATGTAGCGGTTCATGGCTATCCCGAGCGCACCACCAAGGCATCAAGAAAAGGCTCAACTGGAAAAATCTGTCAATCCTTCCCTTCCCCTTCGCACTCTCGGCATCCTTTCTGAGAGCGCCACCTAATTACCGGAAATTACATGAAAGCTTATTGCGTTAAATGCAAAGCCAAACAGGAGATGGAAAATCCCATCCCCGTTTACACCGCAACCGGCACACCCGGAACCCGCGGCAAATGCTCCGTTTGCGGTACGAATGTGTTCCTCATGGGCAAAACCGAGGCGCATCAGGGCATCGAAAAACCTGAGCCGGTCAAGCGGGCCCAAACGAAGTCTGCTAAAAAGAAAACCACCAAAAAGAAAACCACCAAAAAACGAAGCAAAACCACCCGTCAACGTGGCAAACCTGCCTCGCCCGCCGACCGCAAAGGCAAATTGGTCATTGTCGAATCGCCCGCCAAAGCCCGCACCGTAGGCCGATTCTTGGGCCGCGGCTACACCGTCAAAGCCTCGGTGGGCCATGTGCGCGATCTCTACAAATCCAAACTTTCGGTAGATGTGGAACACGACTTCGCACCCATCTACTATGTGCCGCGCGATAAAAAGAAACTGGTACGAGAACTGCAAGCCCATGTCGACTGGGCGGAAGAAGTCTTTTTGGCCACTGACCCTGACCGCGAAGGCGAGGCCATTGCCTGGCATGTAAAAGAAGCCACAGGTCTGGAAGATGCGCGGGCCAGGCGTGTGGTTTTTCACGAAATCACCAAATCTGCGGTGGATGAAGCCTTTGAACACGCCCGCACCGTAGACATGGACCTGGTGGACGCCCAACAGGCCCGCCGCATCCTCGATCGCTTGGTGGGCTACAAAATTAGCCCTTTGCTGTGGCGCAATGTGCGTCGTGGCCTTTCTGCTGGTCGGGTACAATCGGTGGCGCTGCGCTTGGTGGTGGATCGCGAGCGTGAAATCGATGCCTTCATCCCCGAAGAATACTGGACCATCACTGCCGATTTAGCCAAGCAAGAAGCTGCCCGACGGCACTTTTTGGCCAAATTGCTCAAAATTCGGGGCAAAACCTTTAAAATTGGCTCGGGCGAGGAAGCCCGCACCATCGTTGCCGAGCTTGAGCAGGCCCAATGGCAGGTGAGCAAGGTCAAACGTGGCACACGTCGTCGCCGTCCCTATGCCCCCTTTACCACCAGCACCCTGCAAATGGAAGCCTCACGCAAGCTCAACTTCAACGCCCGCCGCACCATGCGCACCGCCCAATCCCTTTACGAAGGGGTCAAGCTGGGTAGCGAAGGCGCCGTCGGTCTCATCACCTACATGCGTACCGATAGCACCAACGTGGCCAAAGAAGCACAGGTTCAGGCCCGAAACTTCATTGATGAGCGCTACGGCGATGCCTACTTGCCCAAAAAGCCCCCCTTCTACAAAACCAAATCCCGTTCCGCCCAGGAAGCGCACGAAGCCATCCGGCCCACATCTGTTTATCGCACGCCCGAAAGCATGCGAAAATTTCTCAAGGATGACCAATTCAAACTTTATCGGCTCATCTGGCGTCGTTTTGTTGCCAGCCAGATGACCCCCGCCATCTACGATACCTTGACCGTGGATGTAGAAGCAGGGCCTGCACAGGGCAAAAAGCCCTACCTCTTCCGAGCCACCGGCTCTGCATTGCGCTTTCCCGGTTTTCTCAAAATCTACGAACCCTCTAAATCGATAGAAGAAAAGCGCAAAGAAAAAGAAAACCTGGAAAACAAGGACATTCCACCTTTGACCGAAGCCGAGCTGCTGGATTTGCTGAAACTCTTGCCCGAGCAGCACTTTACGCAGCCCCCACCTCGCTACACCGAAGCCTCGTTGGTCAAGGCGCTGGAGCAATATGGCATCGGGCGACCCTCCACCTACGCAGCCATTCTCTCCACCATCCAGGATCGGCATTACGTGGAAAAACGGGCCAAATTCTTCCATCCCACCGAGCTGGGCATCACTGTGAATGATCTGTTGGTCAAGCATTTTGGCCGCTACATCAACGTTGATTTTACTGCCCGCATGGAAGAAGTCCTGGATCGCATCGCTCGCGGTCAAGAAGATTGGGTAGAAGTGATGCGTAAATTCTACGGGCCCTTTGCCGAAGCTGTGGAAAAAGCGGGCGAAACCATGGTGCGCCAGCACATCGAGCCGGTAAAAATCGGCGAAACCTGTCCCGACTGTGGCGGCGAGCTCATCATCCGTGAAGGACGCTACGGCAAATTTATCGGCTGCATCAACTATCCCCAATGCAAATACACTCGCCCCATTGTGGATGACACCGGCGTCAAATGTCCCAAATGCGGCCAGCGCATCGTCAAAAAGCGCAGTCGCAAAGGACGTGTTTTCTACGGCTGCGAAGCCTGGCCCAAATGCGATTTTGTCACCTGGAACCAGCCCATCGACGTGCGTTGTCCGCAGTGCAACAGCGTTTTGGTCAAGGCCAACAAAACCACCGCCAAATGCGCCAACAACGATTGCACATTTACCATGCCGTTGAAAGAAGCACAAAAACAGGCCCGGGCCCAAAAGAACACCCACCCTCATGCCTCGTCCCAAACGTCGTAAACCTGCTACGCACCCCAGCAAACCCCATACAGCCCTGCGTCCAGCTTATCTGGCGCTACTTCTGGCCTTAGCAGGCATCCCCGCCCTGTTCAACATCCACAGCGGCGCCAGTTTCGAGCCCGATAAAGCTGCGGTACTGATACTGTTGGCCGCGGTGGCGGGCGCAGATTTGCTGCTGGGCGCCGCTTCTCGCGGCCCGCGCCCGCGCATCATGCGCCAGCCCGCCCAGGCGCTCCTCGCGGGACTGGCTGCGTGGGCCATGCTCATCACACTCACCAGCATCGACCCGGTGACCAGCCTGTGGGGCAACTACTATCGAGCCTATGGCCTGCTAACCTTGTTGGCGGGCCTTATTTTTCTGCTTACCGCCCGCCAAATGACCCAGGCAGGTCTGCACTGGCTGCTGATAGACGCCATCTTGCTGGGAGCAGTCATTCCCCTGACCTACGGCTTGCTGCAACTGCTCAGCCTGGACCCGGTGCGGGGCATGGGGGTCAGCTTTCCGTTGGGACAGCGAGCCTCCTCAACCCTGGGCAATCCCCTTTACCTGGGCGATTACCTGCTCCTGACACTCTTTCTGGCCCTGCCGCGGCGTCTCTTGCACCCCCCTGCAGCCAAGCTACCCCGCCGCATTCTTGAAATCTTCATCCTACTGCTGTTGCTACTGCTAGGACTCACCTTTAGTCGCAGTGCCTACCTGGGACTGCTCATAGCCGCCAGTGTGGCACTTATTCTTTGGAGAATGAAGCGTCGTGCCGGGCCCGCGCGTCTCGCTTCCTCCTCCTTGGTTCTGTTGGCTGGCGCGGCTGCATTACTGCTTGGCAGCGCGCTCCTGGTGTGGCTGTGGCCGCGATTACAGCACGGTGGCACCTTGCAGCAGCGGTGGCTCATTTGGCAGGCTGCGCTGAATTTGATGCGCTCGCGGCCTCGGGCGTGGTTGCTGGGGTTGGGCTTCGACACCCTGCCCCTGGCGCTGGCCCCCCACCTTTCGCCCACATTGGCCCACTTTGAACCAGACTTCATCTTTCGGATTCCTGACCGGGCGCACGCCTGGCCTTTGGATGCACTGGTAGCCGGAGGCGTGCCCTGGCTGCTGGGATGGCTGGTGCTGGGGTTGCTGGCACTCACCCGACTGCTGCGCAGCAAACATGCGCTGGCTCCGTGGCTGGCCGCACTGTTGCTGGGGCGGGCCACACTGTTGCTGGTCAGCTTTCCGACCCATGCGCCCGATTTGCTGGGTTGGGCGATATTGGGCATGGCATTGGGCCTTTCGGCACAGAAAACCATCAGTCCTGCGCCCGCGGTCACCCTGGATGCGTTGGTGGTGATGGCCGCCTGGATGGCTGCATTCGGATTTATTGCCGCCTGGCCCGGCGGACTCTTTTTGTGGCTGATGGCACTGCCCCTGCTCATAGCGCTGCGTCATGCCCTGGCTCCCGAAAGCACACTTGCGCTGACATCGCCCCTGTTTTATGCGGCGCTTCCCGCCATCTTGCTCAACCAGCATGGTGGCATGGGCTCCTGGTTGGCCTGGATTCTGCTGATGGTGTGGATCGTGGCAATGGCATGGCAGCAATGGCCGCAGCATCGGGCCGGTTGGCAAATGGCGCTGATTGCGGTGATGCTTGTGCTGATAACCGGGCCTCGGCTGGGCGACATCGCCTACAAAACCGCGCTGCTCAGCTCCCATACCGATGAACGTGAGCAAGCGTTGGCAGCAGCGCTCAGGTTGGCGCCCTATGATCACATCATGGCCGCAGGCGTTGCCTGGAGCAACACCCAACGCGCGGCCACCCAGCCCCATGCGCGGGAGTCGCGCACGGCAGCCATCTCCCAACTGTATGAACGGGCCATGCAGGCCCAACCGCTGGCCCCCGAGCCTGCCGCGGCCTATGCCCGCTGGTTGTCTGACCAGCAAGCTTCCCACGCAGATGCTGCATTTGAGCATGCCCTGAGCCTCTCACCCCATGACATCCAGCTATTGAATGACCGGGCGATCTTTTGGGCCGCTACCGGACGTAGCGCAGCAGCCATTGACGAGCTGGAGCGTTTGCTCATGTTGGCGCCGCGTTATGGGCCCACGTATCGCCATTTGGCCCAACTTTACCGCGAAATAGGCGATCCGGCCGCGGCAGATGCTGTGGAGCAACAAGGACGGGCACAAACGCCCTGGTGGACTTTTTGGAACGCAAAAAACGCCCCCGAGTAACAGGGGCGTTTGTTTGCTGGTTGTTGCCTGGCAAAAGTCAGGCCGCTTGTTGAAGTTTCTTTTCCAGTGTCGGGCGGGGGGCAAGATACCACACCAGCCTTTTCAATTCTTCCAGGCGTTTTTCTTTATCGAAGCGCTTCTTTTCTACGGTTTTCAGTTGTCGAAATTGTTCTACAGCGCTTTCCTCTTTCATGTTTGCCTCTTTTTCTTGATGAAATAGAGTTTTGATTCGTTCGGCGGCTCTGGTTTTTGCCAATAAAATGAGCTCTTGTGCCTGAGATACCTGAGTTGGGTCTTTTGGGGCGTCTGCCATATCCGCACCTCAGCGGCAAGGGATGTGTTTGTGTGCGCTCGATGGCGCAGGCGGACAAAGTCGCTGGCGATTTCCAGCAAAAAAGATTATAGCACGTGAGGGTGTGGCTCGGCAAAGGAAGCTGGCTTCCATAGCAACGCGGGCGGCAGCACTTTACAAACGGCCAGCCTCGATGATGCGTTGCAAGAATTGCTGTGTGCGCAACGCTTGCGGCTGTGTAAACAGTTGCCGGGGCGGGCCCTCTTCCAGAATGCGTCCTTGATCCAAAAAGCATACGCGGTCGGCCACATCGCGGGCAAAGCCCATCTCGTGCGTGACAATGACCATGGTCATGCCCTCAGCCTTGAGATCGCGGATGATATCCAGGACGCCACCAATCAACTCGGGGTCCAGGGCTGCGGTCACTTCATCCAGCAAAAGCACATCAGGATTTGTGGCAATGGCGCGTACAATGGCCACCCGCTGCTGTTGTCCGCCCGAGAGCCTATCTGGGTACGATTTGGCTTGATCCGCTAAATCGAACAGCCCCAGCAGTTCACGGGCCCGGGCCTCGGCCTGCCGACGGGGCACTTTATGCACTTTGCGCGGGGCCAGGGTAATGTTATCCAGGACGGTCATGTGTGGAAAAAGGTTATAAGACTGAAACACAATGCCGATGCGCTTGCGCAGCAGATTATCGGTCATGGCTTCACTCTCGATGTCTACGCCATCCAGCAAAATGCGCCCGTGATCAAAGGGGAACAGTCGATTGATGCAGCGTAGCAAGGTCGATTTACCAGAGCCAGAAGCGCCAATCAGGCAAACCACCTCGTGCGGCATTACATCGAGATTGATGGCATTGAGGATGAGCTTGGTTCCAAAATACTTGGTAAGATTTTGGATGCTGATTTTAGGAACTTGTGTTTCAGTCATCATCTTGTTGTTTGGAGTCGCCGTTCCTGGTCTCGTCGGGCAATGCTATCGGTCAGGCGGGCCAGAGGCACACTGGCCAGCAAAAAGAGGCCCGCGGCCACGATGAGCGAGGAATAGTTGAATGTGCGTGCCGTGTAAATCTGCGACGCCCGAACAGCTTCCCGCACACCGATGATGCTGAGCAGCGCCACATCTTTTTGTAATGAAACCGCGCCATTGAGCAACGCGGGCAGCACATTGCGGATGGCTTGGGGAATGATGGCGTAGCGCAGGGTTTGCCAGTAGCTTAATCCCAGCGCCCGAGCAGCGGCTTGCTGGCTATTATGCACCGCCTCCATCCCCGCCCGATAAACTTCGGCGGTATAGGCCGAGTAGCTGGTGACCAGGGCCACTGTGCCCCAAAACATGGCGCTGGAAGGAAATCCCGGCAGTTTTAGCGCGGGAATGCCAAATCCAAATAGTAAAATCAGCAACAGTGCAGGAACGCCGCGCACGATATCGATGAAGAGAACTGCTGCAAATCGAATAGGGGTGGCAATGGGTGTCTTGAGCGAGCGAGCGATGGCCAACAAAAGTGAAAGGCTATGAATGAAGATTTCGGCAACAAAAAATAATTTCAGATTCAGCCAAAAGCCGCGGGCCACGTCGGGGAAGGACTCTTTCATCGCTTCCCACGAGAAAAATTGCCTTTGTACCAGGGGCCATTGCTCTGATGAGCTAATGACCCAGGCCGCCACTGCAAAGAACACGCCCGTGCTGACCACGCTGATCAGCACGGGGAGTATACGTTCTTTTCGTGTTGGAACCTTGGGCGGTGGAGGCTGGTTGGCAATGGTGTGAGTTGTGCTGGTTGCGTCCACCAGATTCTCTCTGTTATTTGGTGATGGTGGGAATGTCGCCGTTACCCTGGAGCCATTCTTCGGCCAGTTTATCCAACGTGCCATTCTCGCGCAGTTTTTGGATGGCCTGGTTGACGCAAGGGGTTAGTTTGCTGCCTTCGCTGAACAACATGCCAAAGCCTTCTTCATCTTCGCTGGGGAGGACTCCGGCAATTACGCCGTCATCAAGCTGCACTGCGGTGATGTAGAATGCGGTGGGCAGGCCGATGACTGTGGCATCGATTTGTCCGGCGGCCATGGCCGAAACCACATCGACTTCGGTGTTGTACACAGCCACATCTTTGGCGCCAATCACTTTTTCAATGTATTCCAGGTCGGTGGTTCCGACGGTCGCACCAAATTTGACCTTTTGCAGGTCGGCAAAGGTTTTGGCACCAACTGCGGGCGAGCCTTTGATGGTGACCACTGACTTAGGCACAAAGTAGTAGGGCGTAGAGAAGTCGACAATTTTTTCGCGCTCTTCGGTGATGGAGTATTGCTGGATGTTGAAGTCGTATTTTTTCTCTACCGGGGAGATAGCTTCATCGAAGGAGGTGCGCACCCATTGTACATTTTCGGGGGCGATGCCCAGTTCTTTGGCCACTGCATAAACGACAGCACTTTCAAAGCCTTTGCCGTTGCTGGGGTCATCATCCATCATCCAGGGGGGATAAACAGGTTCGCCGGTGGCAACGGTGAGTTTGCCTTTTTCGAAGAGGGCCAGATTTTCAGGTGCGCATTGGTCGACCGGCTCACTGGTGGGTTCCTCTTTGGCTGCGGGGGCCTCTTCTTTGGCTGCAGGGGCTTCCTGTTTGGGGGCGGGGGGAGCTGCGTTGTTGCAGGCAGCCAGCATGAGTCCCATAAGCAGCAGGACGCTGAGCAAGATCAGTAGTTTCTTCATGTTTGTCTCCTTTTGATAAAGGTAAGTGAGGATAATTGCCGTTGCTTTCTACAGAAAGTTGGCAGTCTTTTTGAATCTTGCTAAGAATAGGGCATATTCGGCAATAATGCAAGCATGTAGCGTTTGGACAAAGTTGCAGGGCCGCTCAGGGGTTTAGGGTTGCTGGTTTAGGGTTGCTGGTTTAGGGTTGCTGGTTCAAGGTTGCT
>Ga0256914_1001545_pt1 | contig 20515 bp, 16 predicted proteins | sample HulkmetaG_FD_191571 | JGI IMG/M metagenome (GOLD analysis project Ga0256914, IMG submission 191571) | Hydrothermal chimney microbial communities from Main Endeavour vent field at the Juan de Fuca Ridge, Pacific Ocean - Hulk | ecosystem: Environmental > Aquatic > Marine > Hydrothermal vents ... | reverse complement strand
AGGAGCTGGAGATTGACTACGAAACGCTGCCCGCGAATGGCTCCCTCCCCCGCGAGCGAATGAAAATGAGCAGGCGGGGGAGGGCCGGGGAGGGGGTAGCCCCGACGGGGCTTGGCAACGGTAGCCCGCGGCTAAAGCCTCGGGCGAACGCGGTTGGGGCGTACACGCTGGAACGCAGCCGTCTGATGTTCGGGCCAGCGGGCAACCCGCCGAGTCGCATACACGCCACTTCGCCATTTATCCTTGTCTTGATTCCAGCATTCATTAGTGCTAAACTAAATAAATGGTAACGACTAACGTACCCGACTTCAATCACCGCAAAGGCACAAAGACACTAAGAACACCAAGCATTTCAAAATTTTTTCTTTCTTTGTGCCTTTGTGGCTTCCTGTCTTCGTGGTTTCTAGCCGGACTACCTTAGTCGTAACGATTTTCCTTGATAATTTCCTGCATCTTCCGTGAAAATCTGCGATTGAGTAAATGCGCATTTTGACGAACCTCCACACCAACTATCTGTAAATCGTCATGCAAAAAGACACCCGCAGAAAAATCCTAAAAAAACTCATCTCCTTTTGGAGCAACGCCGAATTCGTCATCTATGTCGTCATCGGACTTACGCTGATGATGGCAGCCTTGGGGGGATTGGGGCAACTATGGTGGCAACGCATCATTCCCTGGCTGGGAGGCAAAGTCTCATTGGATGTGCTGCAAATTCTCGATAGCCTGCTACTCATTTCCATGCTGGCCGAAATTATGCAGATGGTGAAAATTTCCATCACCCAACGCCGCCTTTCCAGCGAACCCTTTCTCATCGTCGGCCTCATCTCTGTTGTACGACGAGTGCTTATCATCACCGCCGAAGGCTCTCGCTACATTGCCATTGCAGGCAACGAAGAAACCTTCACGCTGATGATGGTAGAACTGGCCATCTTGGCCCTGCTGCTCATCGTCCTCATCTACGGCATCCGCTCGGTACGCCAACAACGTCTGGACGAAGCCCGAAAATTACGAGAAGAACACCGCCATCACCCTGCCGATACTCCCGACATCGGTGTCATGCTGGGCAACAACTAGGCCCGGGCCAGGCGTTCATAAACCGCCAGGGTCAAACGTGCGGTTTCTTGCCAGGAGAAATGTTGCGCCCGCGTGGTTCCCAACCGGATGAGCTGCGCCCGACCCGACACATCTGTACCCAGCCGGAACAAAACATCTGCCATCTCGGCCACGCTGTCAGCATCGAAGCCAAGAGCGGCCTGGCCCGCCACTTCGGATAAGCCCGGGGCGCGACTACATGCCACCGGCACACCGCTGGCCATGGCCTCCAACACCGGAAGCCCAAAACCTTCGTACTGGCTGGGAAAAACAAACGCCCACGAAGCTGCATACAGCAACGGCAAATCGTGCCCCGAAACTGGCCCCAAAAATCGAACACCATCTGCCAAACCTAACGAAACCGCCATCGCTTTGGCTTCGGGATAACGCTCATCCCAGTGCCCCGCCACCACCAGCACATTCTTGGGCCCTGCCCCCTTTAACTTTTGACTTTCGCCAAAAGCGCGGATGAGACGGGGTAAATTCTTGTGCGGCTTGTTGGAACCCAAATAAAGAAAATACCGCTCCGGCAGCCCCATTCGCCGCCGAAAAGCCGCCATCTCGGCCTGAGGTCGGGGATGAAAAACAGGGTCAGGAGCCAGGGGAGCCACCGTAACACGCTGACGCGGCACATGATACAGCGTTACAAAATCATCAGCCGTACTCTGCGAAATCGCCACCAGCGCATGGGAGGCCCGCAGCGCCGCCCGTTGAATCCCCTCAATCTTCCAGCGGGCGGTGCGAGCAAAATAGTGGGGGAAACGACGGGGAATAACATCATACAGCGTAAGCACCGAAGGCAAGCCCAAAGCCAGCGGGCGCACATTGTAAGCAAAATGCACCACCTGTGGCCCCAAAGACCGAATCAAACCTGGCAATGTCGTTTGACTGCGCCAATGAAAAACAGGAATATCGGTGGGAACAAGCAACACATTGGCATGGCGTGCCAGATGCTTGAGATCGTAGCGAGTATTGACAGCATGAGCAGCCACCAGCAGCACCAGCTCCCCATGCCATTGCGGCGCCATGGCATCGACAAGATTATAAACATAACGCCCGATGCCGGGAAAATGATCCTGAATGACTCGGGCGTCGATGAGAATGCGCATAAAACCGGCTCGCAAAACGTTATTCAGCGCTCAAAACATCATCCGCTGCCGCAGGAGCAAATTGGCGCCACACCCAACCCCGCTCGGGCGCAAAAAGCGCTGCCAGCGCAAAAATCACCGTAGAAACCAACACGATGGCCGCTCCCGAAGCCATGCTGATGTAAAAAGAAAGATAAAGTCCGGCCACCCCCGAAAAAGCGCCGATAGCCGCGGCCAAAGCCATCATGGTGGACAAACGTCGAGTTAGCAAATACGCGGTAGCTGGAGGTGTCACCAACATGGCCAGCATCAGCGCCACACCCACAGTCTGCAACGAAACCACAATGGTAATGGCCAGCAGCACAAAGAGCAGATAATTCAGCAATTGGGCAGAGATGCGCAATGTGGCAGCCAGCACCGGATCAAACGAAAGCACCAGAAATTCCTTATAAAACAGAATCATGGTGATGATGACAATGGCCCCAAAAATGAAGATGAGCCACAAATCCTGATTACTGACCCCCAACACATCTCCAAAAAGAAAATGCGCCAAATCTACCGCATAGCCCCGCACCGTAGAGATGAGCGCAATGCCCAGGGCAAACATGCCAGCAAACACAATGCCAATGGCTGTGTCCTCTTTGAGCTCAGTCCCCTTGCTAATAAAACCGATGCCCACCGCAGCCAGCACCGCAGTAACCAAAGCAAACCAAAAAACCGCAACCTGCGAGCCACCACTAACCAGATACCCCACCGCCACGCCGGGCAAAATGGCGTGCGCCAGGGCATCTCCCAAAAAGGCCATGCCCCGCAGCACGATGTAAGTGCCCACCGTGGCGCAGACAATACCTACCAAAATGGCGGCCAGCAAACCGCGCACCATAAAGGGATAACTCAGCGGAGAAAGTAGCAAGTCAAACATGATTTCAAGCCATTGCAGCGGGTAAATCGTCACGGGAGATGAGCCGCGCCTGGCCATCGGCGTGGTAGGAGGAGCGCACCAGTGGGGCAGATTCCACCCACTTAAAGCCCAATTCCTCCTCGCCCAAGCGACGCAACTCAGCAAATTGCTGGGGATGCCAGTATTTTTCGATGGGAAGATGGAAGCGAGAGGGTTGCAGATATTGACCGATGGTGAGAATGTCCACATCCACACGACGCAAATCCTTCATCACCTGAATCACCTCTTCCCAGCGTTCGCCCAGGCCCAGCATAAAGCCCGATTTAGTCAGCGTTTTGGCATCCATCTCTTTGGCCCGACGCAGCACTTCCAGCGAGCGGTCATATTTGGCCTGCGGGCGCACCCGCCGATAAAGCCGGGGCACTGTTTCGACATTATGATTCAGGATTTCCGGTTTTTCCCGCATCACCGTCCACAAGGCCGCGTCATCCCCCATGAAGTCAGGAATCAGCACCTCGATGGTGCATCCCGGCTGAAATTCACGAATTTTACGAATGGTGGCGGCAAAGATGAAGGCGCCCCCATCGGGTAAATCATCACGATTGACCGAGGTCAGCACAGCATGGCGCAGGCCCATCTCTTGCACCGAGCGGGCTACACGAATAGGTTCGGTGATATCGACCTTTTCGGGACGTCCTACCTTAATTTTGCAAAAGCTGCACGAGCGGGTGCAGGTGTCGCCCAGCAGCAAAAAGGTGGCTGTACCCCGATTCCAGCATTCGCCCAGATTCGGGCAACCTGCCTCTTCGCAAACAGTGTGCAAGCCTTCTGCTTTGATGAGATGATTGACCTCGAAAAAGGTATCGCCATTGGCCGCGGTTACGCGCAGCCAGTCGGGCCGTCGCCCGCGGGTAAGTTGCGGCTTGTGCCAATCATGCTTGGGGGGATTTGGATCCAGTTCGATGGGGAGTGGTTGGGTTGTGTGGGCCATGAGTGGAATGGAGATGGCGTATGCGAATGAAGGTGTGAGGTTGGAGCCAACAGGCCTACATGTGGATGGCGTGACCCAAAACCGCGTGGGCCGCTTCCATCAGCGTTTCGGAGAGGGTGGGATGGGCATGAACGTTGCGCCCGATTTCTTCCGGCGTCAGTTCCAGCATGCGGGCCAAGCTCAGCTCGGGCAGCAGCTCAGTGACCTCGGGCCCGACCATGTGTACACCCAAAATTTCGTGGTAGGTGGCATCCATGATGATTTTGACAAAACCATCTCGCTCGCCCAGTCCCAGAGCCTTGCCATTGGCCTGAAAGGGAAAGCTGCCTGTTTTGATTTCGTAGCCAGCTTCCCTGGCCTGTGCCTCGGTCAATCCCAAACTGGCTACTTGCGGATGGCAGTAGGTGCATCGGGGCATGTTGCTGTAATCATCCATGGGCACGGTCTCGACACCGGCAATGGTTTCAGCGGCGACAATGCCCTGAGCGCTGGCAACATGGGCCAGGGGCATCTTGCCATTAAGGTCACCAATGGCGTAGATGTGTGGTATGTTGGTTTGCATGACATGGTTGACAGGAACCCAGCCTCGCTCGTGGATGTTCACACCTATTTTATCCAGGCCAAAGCCCTGGCTGTTAGGGCGAATGCCAATGGCTACCAGCACTTGTGCGGTCTCGATGCTTTCTTCCTGTCCCGATTCCAGATTTTTCACGCGCACGGTCACGCCCGAGTCGGAGATCTCGATGTTTTCGGTGCGGGTTCCGGCCAACAGACGAATGCCCTGTTTGTGAAAATCTTTGGCGACCACTGCGGCTACTTCTGGTTCCTCGTTGGGAAGCACATGGGGCAGCATTTCGACCACAGTTACTTTTACGCCGTAAGCATTGTAAACATAGGCAAATTCCATGCCGATGGGCCCTGCGCCTACCACCAGCAGGCTTTGGGGCAGAACGTCTTGCACAATGGCCTGCCGATAGGTAACGATGCGTTGGCCATCCACCTCTATGCCAGGCAACAAGGCTGGACGGGCGCCCGTGGCAACAATGATCGATGCGGCGCTAACAGGTTGACCATCGACTTCAAGGGTGTGCGGGTCGGTGAATCGTCCAAAACCGTTGAGGAGGGTGATGTTATTTTTCTTCATCAAAAAGCCAATGCCCTTGACCAGTCGTTTAGAAACCTGGCGGCTGCGCTTGACAGCGACCTTGTAATCCAGTTTCAGATTATCAAATTCGAAACCAAATGTTTTGCCTTGCCCCAGCAAATGTGCAATATCGGCATTGCGGATGAGGGATTTGGTGGGCACGCAGCCCCAGTTCAGGCAGATGCCGCCCAGGTTTTCTTTTTCGATGAGGGCTGTTTTAAGGCCTAGTTGGGCTGAGCGAATGGCTGCAACGTAGCCGCCGGGCCCGCCACCCAACACCAGAACATCGTAATCATACGAATGTGGCATGGTTTTCTCCATGAAGCGAGATGGATTGATTCATTATCTGTAACGACTAACGTACCCGACTTCAATCACCACAAAGGCACAAAGAGGCTAAGAACACCAAGCATTTCAAACCTTTTTCTTTTTTTGTGCCTTTGTGGCTTCGTGTCTTCGTGGTTTCTAGCCGGGCTACCTTAGTCGTAACCATTATCTGCTGTTACGCAATTTGATGCTAGAAAAGGGCCGAAACAGGATGGCTGAGTGTTCGTCAACTTCCGTCCACATTGCTCCAAAATCAGGCGATCAATCGGTTGGTGCGTAACATGAGTCATTATATCACAGGATTTCGGGCTCACGTGCGGGCGCATGATGCACGCGCGGCAGCGTGCCGCTCAATCCAATCCATACTGCTGCCAGCGCCGCGTGACTCGCTCTTTGATGTCATCAGACATGGACACCAGCGTGGGCCAATCACGATGATAGCCCTCTTGGGGTAGCTTGCGGGTGGCGTCGATGCCAATTTTGCCGCCAAAGGCAAAGTTGTAGCTGGCATGATCCAGCGCGTCTACGGGCCCGTCCTGAATCAACACATCCCGGCTCCAGTCCACATTGCCCAATAGATGAAAGAGTGCTTCCTGTTCGTTTTGCACATCGACATCTTCATCGAAAATGGCGATGCCTTTGGTCATGGCCATGAGCCCCATGCCCCACAAGCCGTTGATGACCTTGCGGGCGTGGCCGGGATAGCGTTTTTTGATGGAAACGAAGATGAGGTTGTGGAAGACGCCCGCGGCCGGCATGTTCCAATCCACAATCTCGCCCTGGAATAGCTTCATCAGGGGTAAGAAGAGCCGCTCTGTGGCCTTGCCCATCCAGTAATCTTCCATGGGGGGCAGCCCCACCACTGTGGCGGGATAAATGGCGTCTTTGCGATGCGTGACCGCTGTGATGTGCATGACGGGATAGGCGTCGGGCGGGGTGTAGTAGCCGGTGTGGTCGCCAAAGGGGCCCTCGATGCGGCGTTCGTTGGGGTCCACCCACCCTTCGATGACAATTTCGGCGTTGGCGGGCACTTCCAGTGGCTGACTAACGCATTTTACCAGTTCCACCGGCTTGCCGCGCAGCCATCCGGCCAGCAAGAATTCATCCACGCCCGGGGGTAAAGGTGCGCTCCCCGACCAAATTACTGCGGGGTCGCCCCCCAGGCTCACGGCCACCGGGATGCGCTCCAGGCCCGCGGCCCGCGCTTCCCGCTCATGTTCGGCCCCGCTTTTGTGCAATTGCCAGTGCATGCCTACCGTTTTTTCATCGTAGACCTGCATACGGTACATGCCCACATTACGCCCGCCTGTCACCGGGTCTCGGGTGATGACGGTGGGCAGGGTGATGAAGGGGCCGCCATCTTCGGGCCAGCAGGTGAGGATGGGCAGTCCGGCCAGCGACGCGGCTTCACCAGTCTTGACCACTTGTTGCACCGGTGCATTGCTCACCAGTTTGGGTTTAACACCTGCGCTTTTCAGCGCTCCCAGCATGTCGCGGGCTCGCCCCAATGCGGGCCCCAAGCCCCGGGGCGGTTTGGGATCGATGAGCCGAGCCATCTTCTCATTAAGGTCTTCCAGTTCGCGCACACCCAGCGCCCACGCCATGCGCATGGGGCACCCCATCATGTTGATGAGTACGGGCATCTGAGAACCTACCACATTCTCGAACAACAGGGCCCGGTTCTGCGCCATGGGCCCTTTGCTGATACGGTCGGTAATTTCGGTAATCTCGAGATAAGGATCGACCGGCACGGTAATGCGCCGCAGTTCGCCCCCCTTATCCAACAGCTTGATGAATTCTCGTAAATCTTTGTAAGCCATAAAATGCCTGTTGAAGGTCAATCTGCCAGCGCTTGCTGATTATCGTAGGCGCGTATGGATGGTTTGCTCATGCCTCACGTTTCACACCAGCCATGAGCAAACCAATGTTTTCACGGGTGGCAGCCGCGCGGGGCACAATGTCGATGATTTCGCCCTTGTACATGACCGCAATGCGATCAGAAAGGGCCATGATCTCATCCAGCTCAGAGCTGACCAGCAGCACAGCCACGCCCTCATCTCGCTTGTTGACGATTTGGCGATGGATGAATTCGATGGAGCCGACATCGATGCCGCGGGTGGGCTGAGCCGCAATCAGCAATTTGCTGGGACGGCTGAATTCACGGGCCACCACCATTTTTTGCTGATTCCCGCCCGAAAGGCTGCCGCCCGGTGTCAGCGGCCCCGGCGTGCGCACATCAAAGGTCTCGATGAGTTCCTCGGCATGCTTGATGATGGCGGGACGATTGATGGTGATGCCTTTGGAGTAAGGCTCCAGATTGTAGGTGTTCAGAATCAGGTTGTCGGCTACCGAGTAAGAGGCCACCATGCCATAGGCGTGGCGATCTTCGGGCACATGGCTGCTTTGTCCCTTTTGCGTAATGGTTCGTGGCGAAGCATTGGTCATCTTTTCGCCACTGATGAAAATTTCGCCTGCGGTAGCCTTGCGCAGGCCAGTTATGACCTCTACCAGCTCAGTTTGACCATTGCCTTGCACACCGGCAATGCCCAAAATTTCGCCACCACGCACATCAAAGCTGATGCCACGCAGCGCAGGCTCACCCAATTCATCCCTGGCCTTGAGCTGCTTGACCGAGAGAACCACATCCTTGGGCGTTGCCGGCTGCTTGTCGATGGTCAAAAGCACTTCGCGGCCCACCATCATGGCAGCTAACGATTCCTGAGTAGCTTGTTCGGGCGTGGTTTCGCCCACCACACGTCCGCCGCGCAATACCACGATGCGGTCAGAAATGTATAAAACCTCTTTTAATTTGTGCGAAATAAAGATAATCGACTTACCTTCCTCCCGCAACAATTTCATAATCTCAAACAGCCCTTCAATCTCCTGTGGTGTCAACACAGCAGAAGGTTCATCCAGAATAAGAATTTCCGCATCCCGATACAACGCCTTGATAATCTCGACACGTTGTTGCACGCCTACCGGCAAATCCTCAACAATGGCATAAGGGTCAACATCCAAATGATACCGATGCGACAAAGCCTTCACATCAGCCGCCACCTTTTTTATATCCAGCAGGCCATTCTTGACACTTTCGGCCCCCAGCATAATGTTCTCGGCCACGGTCATCACGGGCACAAGTTGAAAATGCTGATGCACCATGCCAATGCCCAAAGCGATGGCATCTTTGGGGCTGTGCATCACAACCTTTTTGCCATTGACAAAAATATCGCCCTCGGTTGGCTTATAAAGCCCATAAACGACATTCATCAAGGTGGATTTGCCAGCGCCATTTTCACCCAGCAGCGCCAGAATTTCGCCCTTCTGCAAAGTCATATTGACATCTGCATTGGCCACAACGCCCGGAAAGCGTTTGGTAATAGCTTTTACTTCGAGGACAGGAATTTGATTTTGACTCATGTGTGCCTCCGCGGGAATCAGTCCGAGCTCTCGGTTTCGTAGACTTTGCCTTCAGCAGCGGGGGGGCGTACCCGGCCCACAAAGCCCGCTACCGCAATGATGGTTACCACATAGGGCAACATGCTAATAAAATGCCGGGGAATGTTGGCCACACCTGCCAGCAGCAAGGCATTTTGCACGCCTTGGGTGTAGCCGAACAGTGTGGCTGCCCCCAACGCGCCAAAGGGCATCCAATTGCCAAAAATCATGGCTGCCAGCGAGATAAACCCACGTCCCGCAGTCATGCCTTCCTGGAATTGCCCCACCGCCTCCAGCACCAAAAAACCGCCAGCCAAACCTGCCACCATGCCGCCAATGGTGGTGTTCAGGTAGCGATAAAAATTCACATTGATACCCACAGTGTCAGCCGCGCGGGGATGTTCGCCCGCGGCCCGGGAACGCAGCCCCCATTTGGTATGGAAAAAGGCGACATGCAGCACCACCACCAAAATCAGCGCGGCATAGGTGATGGGTGGGTTCTTGAAGAAGATATCGCCAATTACCGGAATTTTGGAAAGCCCGGGAATAGCAATGGGCGAAAATTTGCCGATGGCCACCGAGTCAGGATTAAACAGATAAGCACTCAAGCCACCAGCCAAAATGATGAGAAACGTGCCGGAGATAATCTGATCCATCTTGAAACGAATGGAGAAAACGGCATGAATGTAACCCATCAGCCCACCGGCCAAAATGGCAGCCAGCACGCCCATGAGCAAGCTGGCCATCAGGGGCCAGTCGTTGGTAGCCACTTTGGCCACAAAACCGGCAAAAGCACCCGCCAGCATCATGCCCTCGATGCCGATGTTGATGATGCCGGTGCGTTCACACAAAATGCCCGCCATCGCCCCCAGAGCCAGGGGAATGGTGGCCCGCAGGGTGAAGTTCAGCGTGCTTACATCAAACAGCACCCGCAGCCAGGTAACTTCGTGCAATGTCGGGCTCAAGTTGACCACAATGCCAACAACAATAAGAGCCAGGGCAATGCCCAGAGAGATAAGAGATGTTTTCTTGAAAAACGTTGCGCTCATAAGCCAACCTCAAATAAATTGATGTCTGAAACCACTCAGGAAGTCAAATTCGGACAAATTGTCTACGGGTGCAGCTTAACCGCCCCACGAAATCTTGGGCGTCGATTCTTGGTCTGCATCAGATTTGCGAATGCGGAAAACATAGCGAATGATAGCCGGAGCTGCCACAAACGCCAGCATCAGGGCATTGATGACCTGAATGATGTCAGATGAAACGCCCGAATCAAACTGCATCTTGGCGCCACCCGCTGCCAGCGAAGCCATGAAAAAGGCAGCCAATCCCACACCAAAGGGGTTCGTTTGCCCCAACAGCGCCACGGTGATGCCATCAAAGCCCACCGAACCGCCAAACTCCGGCGCAAATTTAAAATTCACGCCCAACGTCTCGATGGCGCCCGCCATGCCTGCCAGCGCCCCGGCCAGCATCATGGCCAGCACCACCGTCCAGCCCACGCGAATACCTGCATATTTCGAAGCCTTGAAATTTTGCCCCACTGTCCGCAGCTCAAACCCGATGGTAGTTTTATACATCAGCCAGGCAATGAGAAAAATGGCGACAATCACCAGCACCACGCCCCAATGCACCCGGTAGGGCGGGCCAAAGATGAATGGGATGCGGGCACTTTCAACCACTGGCGGCGTGCGCGAGATAGCCTTGGCCGCAGGATCCCACAACGGGCCCGGCTTTTGCCCACTGGAACCACCGGCATACACCGTCCAGCCAGCAAACAACGCCGCAATATAATTTAGCATAATGGTCGAAATAACCTCATGTGCGCCAGTTGTCACCTTGAGAATGCCAGGAATGGCCCCCCACAAAATGCCGCCCAGAATGCCGGCCAAAATAGCCAGCGGCACATGAACAAGCGCAGGTAAGTCGGGAAAATGAATGCCTACCCACACCGAAAAAATCGTGCCCATCATAAACTGGCCCGAAGCACCGATGTTGAATAGGCCCGCCTGAAAAGCGACCGCCACCGAAAGACCGGTTAGCAACAATGGCGACCATTTACGAATCGTGGTGGCCCAGCCCCTTTTGCTGCCAAAGGCTCCCATAAACAACCCTTTGTACGCCTCAATCGGGTCATCACCAGCCAGCCACATGATGGCAGCTCCCACAACCAAAGCCAAAAACACAGCCAGTAATGGGATAAGGAGCGAGCGTAAAAGTCGGCGAAGAGAAAAATTGCCCATAAAAACCTCTCATCGATGAAACGTTGAGTGTGACGAGTACTGCTTCGTATGATAACTGTCTCACGCAAATGTGCTGCGCTGCCAGGAAAGCGTTGCCGTTGGATGGAATCGGCCATGCAATCGGGCCAAGATTCGTCCTTTTGCCCAACGCTTTATGCTGTAGCAATGAAAAAGCGAGATGGCTTACATTAGTCTAAAACCATCTCGCTTTTTATGCAACTAACGGAAACAAAGTCCCCGACGATTTGTTAGGGATAGGTGCGGAGCATCAACCACCAGGATGATAACCGGTGTCGATGTCGCCACTGAGCAACCCTTGCTTAATCTCTTTCAGCTTGGCCTGCAGGTCGGCGGGCACTTTGTCGGCGAAATCGTGGAAGGGGGCCAGACCCACATCGCCCACATAATTGCCACCAGGGAAGTTATCCTTGTTGGCCATAGAAATCAAACCGGCCACACCGGGAGTGATAAGCTTCATGGCCGAGGAAACCAGGCAGGGATGGGCCGCGGGCAGGGTTTCCCACTGATCGCTGTCCACACCGATGCAGTAAACCTCTTTGCCCGATTCAGCAGCCGCTGCAACTTCTTGCAAAGCGCCGTTACCGGTCATGCCGCCCGCACCAAAGATGACATCAGCACCCTGATCCATTGCCTGCTTGGCCGTGGCAGCACCCCATTCGGGATCGACAAAGGCTTGCGAAAGCTCGCCGGGATGATAGGTGGAGATGAGCTTGATGTCGGGATTGGTCGCTTTGGCGCCCGCTTCGTAGCCCTCTTTAAAAGCAACTACCGGTGGAACCAGGTCGGTGCCCAGCACGGCGCCGATGGTTCCCGTCTTGGAGAGGGAAGCAGCCAGCACACCAGCCATGTAACCCGCTTTATCCTCGGGGAAGATGAGCCCGGCATAGTTGGGCAGCGCCTCGACCTGGAATTGATCGACACCGATGAAGAAGATGTCGGGATTGGCCAACGCTGCTTCATGCGTAGCATCGCCCATGCCAAAGCCCACGGTAACGATAACATCGTAACCATTCTCGATGAACTGGTTCATGTTATCTGCGTAGTCTTTGGTGTCTTTGGTCTCGATGTATTTGATGTTGTCTTCGGGCATACCCAGTTTCTCGGCGGCCACTTTCACACCTTCCCAGGCCGACTGGTTGAAACTGCGGTCATTGATACGACCCACATCGGTCACCAGGCCAACCTTGAAGTCTTTGATGTCGGACGCAGGAGCTTCTTCTTCGGCAGGAGCGCCACCAGGATGATAGCCTGTGTCAATAGAGCCATCCAGCAAACCCTTCTTGACAACTTTCAGATGATCCTGCACGTCGGCAGGCACTTTGTCGGCGAAATCGTGGAAGGGAGCCAAGCCCACATCACCCACATAATTGCCACCGGGGAAGTTACCTTTTTGGGCCATAGAAATCAACTCGGCAACACCGGGGGTGATGAGCTTCATGGCCGAGGAAACCAGGCAGGGATGGGCCGCGGGCAGGGTTTCCCACTGATCGCTGTCCACACCGATGCAGTAAACCTCTTTGCCCGATTCAGCAGCCGCTGCAACTTCTTGTAAAGCGCCGTTACCGGTCATGCCGCCCGCACCAAAGATGACATCAGCACCCTGATCCATTGCTTGCTTGGCTGTGGCAGCACCCCATTCGGGATCGACAAAGGCTTGCGAAAGCTCGCCGGGATGATAGGTGGAGATGAGCTTGATGTCGGGATTGGTCGCTTTGGCGCCCGCTTCGTAGCCCTCTTTAAAAGCAACTACCGGTGGAACCAGGTCGGTGCCCAGCACGGCGCCGATGGTTCCCGTCTTGGAGAGGGAAGCAGCCAGCACACCAGCCATGTAACCTGCTTTATCCTCGGGGAAGATGAGCCCGGCATAGTTGGGCAGCGCCTCGGCCTGGAATTGATCGACACCGATGAAGAAGATGTCGGGATTGGCCAATGCTGCTTCATGCGTAGCATCGCCCATGCCAAAGCCCACGGTTACGATAACATTGTAACCATTCTCGATGAACTGGTTCATGTTATCTGCGTAGTCTTTGGTATCTTTGGTCTCGATGTATTTAATCGACTTCTCATCAAGGCCCAGTTGTTCGGCAGCGACTTTAACGCCTTCCCAGGCCGACTGGTTGAAACTGCGGTCATTGATACGACCCACATCGGTTACCAGGCCAACCTTGAAGTCTTTCACTTCGGTTTTAGGGGCTTCTTTGGCAGGTTCTTCAGCTTTGGGAGCCTCGGCAGCAGGTTTTTCTTCTGCCGGAGCGGGGGTATCTTTTTTGCCGCCACAAGCACTCAGCGCGAAAACGCTAATGAGCAGCAGGGCAATCAAACTATACAAGAGTGACTTGCGCATTGGGTTTCTCCTCCTAATCTATTGAGAGAAATAAAGATAGAGATGGACAGAATTATTGGCTAAGACCTTTATTGCCAGCTACTAGTATAAAAGAAAAGGCAATGGATGCGCAACATTTTCTACTGTAAGGCTGAAGGAATGTGTTTGGTATGGGATGATGCGGAGCATCGATCAACGCATCGCAAGACAGAATGAAAAAATCTTTCCCCAGAGTTTTGACCACTGTCGAACTGTAGCTTACATCACCTTGACACGATTCTTCGTAGGCTGTTATAATCTCTCTGCCTGCGTCATAAAAGGCGCTGTCCTAAGGCATTGCGCTATGATAGCGTGATTGCCGAATAGGCTGCACGGTCGCCACTTTTCCAGCGCCCCGCATCCAATCTCAAAGGTAACGATACCATTTCGTTTGTATGGTTACTGTCAAAAAAAAGGAATAAACAAGGGTATGGCAAACGACAATCAAGTTCCTGAAGAAGTCAAAAATAACGTCTTTTTGACGACCGTTGATTTCTTGTACAACTGGAGCCGCAAAAATAGCTTGTGGCCCATGTTTTTCGGTCTCGCCTGTTGCGCCATCGAAATGATTAGCACTGCTGCTGGCCGCTATGACATTTCCCGGTTCGGGATGGAAGTCATGCGGCCATCACCGCGTCAGGCTGATTTGATGATGGTTTCGGGCACTGTGACCAAGAAAATGGCTCCCACCATCGCTCGGCTTTATAACCAGATGGCTGAACCGCGATATGTGCTGGCCATGGGCGCCTGCGCCACCAGCGGCGGACCTTTCAAAGATGGCTACAACGTGGTTTCGGGCGTGGATAAAATCATCCCGGTGGATGTCTACGTGCCCGGCTGCCCTCCTACGCCCGAAGCTTTGCTCTATGGCTTGATGAAATTACAGGAGAAAATTGCCGGACAATCCATCAAAACAGTGCCCTGGTATCGCAAAACAACCCCCAAAACCATTGCGATTCCGCAACTGGGGCCCGATATTTTTGATCCCGAACGCGCGGAAGAAATCCGGCAGTATACACTGGCGGCCCAAACCGGCGCAGAGGAGAAGAACTAATGACTGAAGAAAGCGTCGCTATCAACACTTATCCCTATGCCGAGGCTGTCCCCGGTGCGGTGCTGGATTCTGATGAGTCGGGCATCCTGGTTAATCGAGAAAAACTTATTGACTTTGCCCTGTTCCTGCGCAACGAGGCAGGCTTCGACTACCTCTCATCATTACAGGCAGTTGACTATCTTGGCTACGCGGGTCGCAGCGCCGATGATCGCTACGAAGTGGTGTATCACCTTTTCGACACCAAGAAGGGGGGCGATGGCATTGTGCTCAAAGTACGCCTGCCCGAAGATAACCCTGAGCTTCCCAGCGTGATTTTGGTGTGGCCCGGTGCCGATTTGCAAGAGCGTGAGGCCTGGGATCTGTTCGGCATCAAATTCACCGGACATCCCCGTCTGCGCCGCATCTTGCTGTGGGAAGGCTTCCAGGGGCATCCCATGCGCAAAGATTGGAAAGAAGCTTATTACGAAGCTGAGCATAAACCCTTTAAAAGCCGTTGGCCCGAGGGCAACTATCGCTGGAGCGAAGATCGGGCCCCGTGGGGCGACAACGTCAATTATCCCCAGGGCTGGGATCCCAACACCTTTGTTCCCCCCGCACAACCCATGCCCAAAATCCACAAAGCGCCGGTGGCCGAAGGTGACACACACATGGAAACCGAAACCATTGTGGTCAACATGGGCCCGCAGCATCCCTCCACGCACGGCGTTTTTCGCATGATTGCAGCGCTGGATGGTGAAACGGTAGTGGGGCTGGAGCCAGAAATGGGCTATTTGCATCGCAACCACGAAAAAATCGGCGAACGCAACACCTGGTTGATGAACATCCCCTTCACCGACCGATTGGACTACCTTTCCAGCATGTCCAACAACTTTGGCTATGTGCTGGCTGTAGAAAAAATGTTGGGAGCCAAAGCTGTGCCGCCGGAGCGAGCCGAGTATCTGCGGGTCATCATGGCCGAGCTTACCCGGGTGCAGAACCATTTGTGGACGATTGGCTTTTTGCTTAACGATTTGGGCGCATTCTACACCCCCGCCCTCTACACCATCGAAGAACGTGAACTGATTCTTGACCTGTTCGAGGATGTTTCGGGCAGCCGCATGATGTGCAACTATATGCGCTTTGGTGGCGTGCGCCGCGATGTCAGCGAAGGCTGGCTAAAAACAGCCACCGAGCTGGTCTTTAATCGCTTGCCCGCCAAGGTAGATGAATTTGATCGCTATCTCACCGAAAGCGAAATCTTACTGGAACGCACCATTGGCGTCGGCCATCTTTCGGCTGAGGATGCCATTGCCACCAGCATGTCGGGCCCGATGCTTCGTGGCTCAGGTGTTCCCTACGATTTGCGCAAGGCCCGCCCCTACAGCATTTACGATCGCTTCGACTGGAACATTGTCACCCATGACGGCTGCGATGTGTACGCCCGCTACATGGTGCGCCTGGGCGAAGTCCGTGAATCTATCAAAATCTTGCAGCAGGCCCTGAAACAAATACCGCAAGGGCCCATCATGAACAAAAAGCCCGCTTACGTCTTTAAAGTTCCCAAAGGTGACGCTTACGCGGCGGTTGAGGCCCCCAAAGGTGAGCTGGGATTCTATGTCGTTTCGGACGGCAGCGACAATCCCTGGCGCTATCACGTTCGGGCCCCCTCTTACATCAACATCAATGCGCTGGAACACATGTCCATTGGCTACAAAGTCGCCGACCTCATCATCATCCTCGGCGCTATCGACATCGTACTCGGCGAAACTGACCGTTAACTGACATTTATTTACTCACAGGACGCTATTCTATGTTTGGAAGTGGCATTATCCGTGGCCTGACTATTACCATTAAGCGTACCATCGCCACCTATACCGATGATATGAAACGGGTTCCGACCCGCTACATCAACGCAATCGAAACCCCCGCGGGCAAAGTTTTGCAGCAGCCGCCCGAAAGTAAGGGCCTGTTCACCATCCAGTATCCCGAAGAAAAGCGGCAACTACCTGAAAACTTCCGCTTTATTCCCATGCTGGTTTACGAAGAGGATACAGGCAAACAGCGCTGCACCGCCTGCGGCATTTGTAGCAAAGTTTGCCCTTCGCAATGTATCTGGATTGTGCGAGACCAGACCAAGGCTGGCAAACCGATTCCGCAGCCCAAAGAATTCTTTGTTGATGCCAGTGTCTGCATGAGCTGCGGACTCTGCGCCGAATTCTGCCCCTTTGACTCCATCAAGATGAACCATGATTACGAGCTGGCCGTTTACGATCGGTTCCCCAGTTTGGTTATGGATCTCGAAGAGCTTTCAGTTCCCAGCAGCTACTATGCGGCCCTCTATCCGCAAGCATGGGAAGCAGAGCAAGAGGCCAAGCGCATCAAAGAGGAACGCAAACGGGCCCGGGCCAAAAAAGCCGCCGAAGCCAAAGCCCGAAAAGCAGCCGCGGCCAAGGCAAAAGAATCGTAACTCTCCTCTGAGCATTTCGCAACCATGCTCTTATCTAAGAAATTCCAGGAAGCCGAGCCTGCGCCATGAGCACGGGCCCGGCTTCTTGCTTCCATGGTGTATAATAATCATAACGACGCATCTGTTGCTCTGAGTAGCACAAAACAAGTCATAAACCCCTCGATTCAAGGGGACATTGCACCTGAGTCTATGGCATCTGATTCAAATCCAACAACTGGAGGCACTCATGGCTGAAAACCCTGTCAAAGTAACCTTTCATGGTCATGCCAACATCGGCATCGAAAGTGATGGCTACCACATCCTTATCGACCCCTTCTTCACCGATAATCCGCAAGCGCAAATCGGGCCCGACGAAGTGGATGCAGACTTCATTCTCATCACACACGGACATGGCGACCACGTAGGCGACGCTGTGGCCATTGCCCAGCGCACCGGCGCAACAGTCATCGCCAATTTCGAGATTGCCACCTGGCTGGGCAATCAGGGCGTCGAAGACGAAAAAATACATCCACTGCACATTGGCGGCGGCAACACCTTCCCCTTTGGCTATTGCAAGCTAACCATCGCTCATCACGGCTCTTCGTTGCCCGATGGCAGCTATGGCGGCAACCCGGGCGGCTATCTGCTCAAACTAAACAATGGCAAAACCATTTATTTTGCCGGTGACACTGCACTGACGTATGATATGAAATTATTGGCTGATGAAAACGTCGACTTGGCCATTTTGCCCATTGGCGATAACTTCACCATGGGACAGGATGATGCCATCAAAGCAATTACCTTCATCCAGCCCAAACTGGTACTTCCCATCCACTACAACACCTGGGGCTTCATCAACTCCGATGTCAACCGCTTCCAGCAGCGCGTGCTAGATGAAACCGATGCCGGGTGCATTGTGCTGGAGCCCGAAGACTCTTATCTTTTGTCCTGAAATGTTACTACTAAGGTAGCCCGGCTAGAAACCACGAAGACACGAAGCCACAAAGGCACGAAGAAAAGAAAAAGCTTTGAAATGCTTGCTGTTCTTGGTGTCTTTGCGCCTTTGTGGTGATTGAAGTCGGGTACATTAGTCGTTACCCTGAAATTAGCCAGAGGACAGGGGCGAAGCACAAAAACACCTGGCGTAGGCCAAAATTCGCGGGCGGGCGCATCATGCCCGCAGGCGCGATGCCGCTTCTCCCATCTCACACCGCTCATTCCTTTTCACCATGTATCCCAAAGCCGAAATTCTCTTCCCCTTTACTGTCACCCCCAAATTGCGCAATCTGCGTGGCGAACGCTGGGCCGAGCTCATCGACCGGGTATCGAAACTTCCTGAAACCGACCCGGATGCGCTGGCCTTCATCCTGATGATGATTCGCATTAACAATTGCCTTAAATGCTACAGTGGCAGCTACAAATTTATGCGCGGTTGCCAAACATGCTCGACCCAGGGTGTGATGCAATTCAAGGGAGAGGATGAAGGATTGATTGCGCTTTATGAGCAGACCCGGGCCGAACTACTGGCACATCTGGCCGGCGAAGCTCCCCCACCAAAAGGTATCCTGGATATCCCGTTAGTAGCAGAAGAACTGCAGCCGGACATTTAACAGGTTGATGACCGGCACCTCTTCATGGGCCCGTCAGGATGCCGTCTCCCCTGCATCCTGCGGGCTCATATTTTGATTTTGACGAGTAACGATTCACATTTCCTACCCTTTTTTTTCGTGCCTCGGTGCCTTTGTGCCCTTGGAGGTGCGCTCTGGATAGCGGTGAACTGCTACATTTCAAATTCATATCATCAACTACTTGAGTTCATACCATTAACTACTTAACACAGCTTATGAGCAAAATTGCCATTATCGGCGCTGGCTTTGCCGGGCTTTCCGCCGCTTATGATTTGACCAACGCAGGCCACCAGGTAACTGTTTACGAAAAAATGCCGCAAACTGGCGGCATCGCCTCTGGCTTTAAGGCCCCGCATTGGGATTGGAGTCTTGAAAAATTTTACCACCACTGGTTTCAGTCCGATAAGCACATGCTGGGACTCATCGAGGAGCTGGGATGGCGTGAAGATGTTCTCTTCCCTCGCCCCTGGACAGTGGTCTACACCGATGGGAAATTCCAGCCCCTGGATTCCATCGTCGAGGCGGCCAAGTTCACGCTCAAGCATTTTCCGTTGTGGGATGTGGCCCGATTTGGCGCGGTAGGCTTGTATTTGCGCCTGACACCCTTGTGGCGTCCACTGGAAAAGGTCACAGCAGATGCGTGGATGCGCAAATGGGTGGGCTCGCGGGTTTATGAATCGTTGTGGCGCCCGCTGCTAGTGGGAAAATTTGGCGAAGAGAATTTGGATGTTGTGAACATGGCCTGGCTATGGGCCCGATTGAAAACCCGCACGACCAGACTGGGAACTTTTCGGGGAGGCTTCCAGGCCTTTTTCGACCGTTTCGCCCGGGAGCTGACAGCGCGCGGGGTAGACATTCGCTTGGAAACCAGTGTGCAGCAAATCCACCAAACCGCCAACGCCGGTACTGCCCCGCGCTGGCAGGTGCGAACCGAGACCGGAACCGAGGCCTTTGATGCAGTTTTGGTCACCAGCTCACCGCAGCAGATGGCGGAAATGACGCCGCAGCTCCCGGAGGCTTATTTGGAGCAGTTGCGGGCACTTAAATCGATGGGTGCGGTGGTCATGGTCATTAGCCTCAAACAAAAATTAGGCGATTATTACTGGTACAATTTGCCCAAAGATGCCGGATTTCCCTGCCTGGCGCTGGTAGAGCATACCAATTTTCTGCCCGCGGCGCACTACGGCGGCGATACGCTCATCTACATGGGAGATTATCTGCCTCCGGAGCATCCCTATTTTGAGATGAGTAAAGAGGCGTTGGCCGAGATTTTTCTGCCGGCACTTAGTCGCTTTAATCCCGATTATCGGCCCGAGTGGGTCAAGGATGTCTGGCTCTTCCGCACCCGGTATGCCCAGCCTGTGCCCCCGGTCAACCATTCACAGAACATTCCAGCGCTGCAAACCCCTTTGCCCGGCCTTTATTTTGCCAGCATGAGCCAGGTTTATCCGTGGGATCGAGGCTCGAATTTTGCGGTGGAAATCGGGCGGCGAGTAGCTCGCTTGATGCTGGACGCGCTGGGTGGTGCGGCGTAAAGGTGCAAGTAACTTTTTCCCTGTCCCGGCAATCTTACATGTGTGGCACAAATTTGTACTGTTGAATGGCGTCACATGATAAAATCACCCTCTTTCACACCACAAAAGCACAAAGAAAGAAAAAAATTGAATGCTTGGTATTCTTAGTGTCTTTGTGGTGATTGCAGTCGGGTACGTTAGTCGTTACCAATAAATTCTGTTTCAACAAGTCTCATCAACAAGGATTTCTATTTTATGAGTGTAAAACCCACCAAAGAGCTGATTCTGGC
>Ga0256914_1001544_pt1 | contig 20519 bp, 19 predicted proteins | sample HulkmetaG_FD_191571 | JGI IMG/M metagenome (GOLD analysis project Ga0256914, IMG submission 191571) | Hydrothermal chimney microbial communities from Main Endeavour vent field at the Juan de Fuca Ridge, Pacific Ocean - Hulk | ecosystem: Environmental > Aquatic > Marine > Hydrothermal vents ... | reverse complement strand
GAAGAAGCAGATAGAACTTATCAGATATGGCAAGAGGGTTATCAGCCAAAACTCACACAGACAGATGCTATAATGATAGCCAAGATTAACTATATCCATCATAACCCAGTAAAAAGAGGTTATGTAAATGAAGCTAAACATTGGAGATACTTCATCTGCTAGAGATTATGAAGGTATTGATGGTTTGATTGCGGTGGAAAAATTTTGGTAGTTTAGGCTCTCGTACGCATTCCCACCGAGGACGGATGGGAACGAGAAAAAATTGATATCAAAAAGAACTTGTTCATTTTCATAAAAGTGGTTTATATCATTGGCTTTAATCATGAAGCATTTCCTTGTATAAGTATGATAGGATCAGTTTTTCCAGCCTTAAGTGCAGGTATAATAGCACCAATAAGTGTCATAGTCATCGAAGCTATAAAGACAAAGAGTGCAAGTTGTGATGATATCTCACCATTTACATAACCTTGCAGTTGTTCACTATTTTTGATGAGGTAGAAGATGATGTTTGATATAAAGTATGCACTTATATATGCCAAAACTCCGATAAGAAGACTCTCTATCATGATCGTACCAACCACTCGTTTAGTACTGATTCCTATAGCTTTTAGTATCCCAAATTCACTTTTTCTCTGGTTTATAGTGATACTCAAGATCGAAACTATCCCCAAAAGCCCCATCGCAAATGCGATAAATGATATAACATATGATGAAGTTTTTATGATTTTAAACTGGTTATAGTTTTTTACAAAATTATCTGTTGATTTGACATCTATCTTTTGGCTTAGTTTTTTTATGTTGTTAACTATCGGTTCTATTTTATGATCAAGTTTTGCTGAGATTAAAAGCATCGAAGCACTTTTGTTGAAAATCTCTCCAGCATCTTTTATAGTAAGAACCACACCACCATTTTCAAATCCTATATCACTTTCATAAACACCACTCACTTTAAAAGTCATATCAGCAATGGCTATAGAAGTTTTATCTTCAAGTTGATTATATATAGGTTTTCCTACTATCACCTCACTATTTTTGGGATACTCTCCATTTATAAGTTTGTAGTTTTTAAGACGATTATCTGTCACCCCATAAACAGCAACTATAGGTATCTCTTCAACAGGTGAAGCACCAACTATCAAAGCAGTAGCATTTTTAACACCATCAATCTTTTTGATTTTATCTATAAGAGCTACACCAACATTGCTAAAAAAAGTATCAGATATTTTGGCTTGGGTTACTATGATATCGCCATCAGTTTTTATCATATTTGAGTACATGGAGATGATACCATTTGATATGGAGGTTATGAGAAATATAGCAACTATGGCAAAGATCAGACTAAAGTAGATAAGGGTTGTCTTTAGTCTATTTGCTTTTAGTGCTTTTATGGCTTGGTTAAACACGGATATCCTTTAGATTTTGATTCTAAAGGATATGTTATCTCGTTCCCATCCGTCCTCGGTGGGAATGCATACGAAAATATAGCAATAAAATAGACCCTTAATTTCAAAAAAGCTAAAATGTTCCATGGGAAGAAGCAGATATAAAATATATGAACCAACACATCCATATTTTTTAACTTGCAGTGTTTTAAATTGGCTACCAATATTTACAAGAAAAGAGAGTGTATAGATAATAATTGATAGCTTAAAGCTATTGCAAAAAGAAAATGTACAAACCTTATTAGAACAATTTAGATTTTATAAAAAAGCCCATAAATCAGATAGAACTTATCAGATATGGCAAGAGGTCAGCCAAAATTCATACAGACAGATGCTATAATGATAGCCAAGATTAACTATATCCATCATAACCCAAGTAAAAAGAGGTTATGTAAATGAAGCTAAACATTGGAGATACTCATCTGCTAGAGATTATGAGGGTATTGATGGTTTGATTGCGGTGGAAAAATTTTGGTAGTTTAAGCTCTCGTACGCATTCCCACCGAGGACGGATGGGAACGATAGAACTTAGCTTTAGCACACATTAGCACACAAGGGGGCAGTATTTAAAATAAGCTTTTAAATTACACCCCTGCCGTTCACTTTTTATAATATAATATAATGTTCTCCATTGTCAAGACCATTTAACAAGATATTTTTATTACATACATGTAAAACAAGTTTTAATAGCAATTGCATTTATAGGTTTATTATTTTGATACATCTCTGTAAATATATCTTTATAGAAACTAGAAGATTTATCTAGGTTATATCTTGATGGTTTAATAACTGCTCTGTTTTTTATAAATGTAGTTGGAATTACAGCTGGATCAGAAATATCAATCAAAGATAGATATTGAATCATTGGACTAGGTTCACCATTTATATTTGAGCTATGTCTGATAAGTAGATTTTTGATACTTTTGATTAAGTTAGGTCTACTTGAATAGTTCTTTTTAGATGCTCTATTAACATAGTCAGCTATATCTACATTGATTATATCTTTTTGTAAAAGTTGGTTACTCTCTTCATTGATTACATTGACAATTGATTTAGTAAATGTGGGTTCATCACTACTGCTATTAATATCCCAAATTTTTGATGTAAATGTCACATTTTTATCAGCAGGAATAACAAAAGACAATGCATTATCTATCTCTTCTACATGAATAGGAAATGTAAGTGTCAAATATTCTGATTTATCTACACATTCACTTTTACAAGGAAAATCTAAAACAAGTGTAGCTAATAGATCTTTACCCTCTATAGGTAAAGCTTTTGAATGATTATAATCTAGTTTTAAATTTATTGTAAAGATATCTTTTAAATAATCTTTGATAAGAGTAAATTTATCAAGTGAACTATTTATATCTTTATTGAAGTGAATATACTCTTGAAATAGTGTAAATAGTTCAACTTCTTTATTATCGTTGTCATCTTTGTAATATTTTGTTACACCATCAATTTTATTCATGAAATGGATATCATAAAGAGTTACACCTCTATTATCAAATGAGCTTTTAAGAGTTATAATATCTGTTATAGGTCCTCTAACAATATCTGAACTTGAAGTAAATTTCATAATAGTTTTTAGCTCTATTAACTCCTCAAGCTCTTCCAAATTTATAGGAGTAGTAAGTTTTTTAGCTCTTTTTAGTTTGATGATTTGAGTTACTAGTTTTCTAATATCAATAATTATCTTCTCTTGTGTCGCTCTTACTTTTGTATCAATACTATGAGCTAGGATATAAGCCTCTAGTACATCTCTGTTATCATTAATCCACTTAGTTACATTATTATCGCCATTTGTAAAGTTTCCATCTTGAAGTTGAGCGGTAGATTTTAGTGCTAAAATTGCAAGAGTTACAACATCTCTATTTATAGGAGATGCAACCAAATCTACCATGAGGCTTACGATTTCCTCCTTTTTCTCACTATCTTTATTACCTGTAACATTTGCATCATCAAGTATTTTTTGTGCAGATGTAATGTTTTTTGAATTAATTGCTTCCAATATAATAGGATCATAATTATTAAAAGGTACACCCATTAATTCATAAATATCTCCTATATAACTTCTAAACATGATAGCTCTCTCTTTTGTAGCTAGAAAGGTATCATCATAATTTAAATCGGGTATTTTTGAATTACACTCTAATGCTTCACCACTAATAAAATCTAATTTTCTAGAATCACATTTTGTCGTGATACCTAAAACTGAATCTACACCACCAACACTAGCGATTTTTACTGTTTGAGGTTTTTCATCAAAACAGTATTCACCATTTACTTCTCGTGCTTTATCACCTTTTTCACTAACAACAATTGCCCCAGAAATTTTACCTATGTTTGTAACTGGTGCACAATAAGATTGTTTTTTAGTTACTGTATTATTATCTTGTTTTGGCTTATCAACAGAGTATACAGGTTTATCTACAACTTCTTTAGTTGTTATACTTTTATTATTTCCACATCCAGAAAAAATAGATATAGACGCTAATATTGTTATAGCTATAATTTTTGCTTTCATAAAATTATCCTTATATTAAATATTTTTAAATTCTATTATTTAATTGTGAAATAATTGTATATAAGTGATGATGCAACTCTTGATTTTGTCCGAATTACCTCTTTTTTGGTACAATAGATCTACTGAAAAAATTATTATGGGATATGTGAATGTTTGAAAAACTTATAGAAAAGTTACAAAATGACAAATTTTTAACACTGGAGACAACACCAAAACACTCTCCTAGTTTTGATGGGGTTATAAATCGTATAGAAGAGCTTGGATTGGCTGATATGGTTGATGGTTTTAGTGTTACTGACTCTCCTTTGGCAAAGATGAAATATAGTTCTCTTTTTGCAGCATTGAAACTACAACAAAAATTTAATAAACCAACTCTTGCTACAATGTCTATGCGTGATAAGAATAAAATAGCTCTACAATCAGATTTATTAGGTGCAAATGATTTTGATGTACGAGCGATATTAGCTCTTACAGGAGATAGTGCTTCAGCAAGTGATCAACCAAAAACAAAAGGAGTTTTTGAGGGCAATAGTACACTTTTATTGGAAATTATCAAATGTTTTAATGCTGGAATTGATTATGCAGGTAAGCCTTTGGATGTAAAAGCCAAAAAGATATACCCTTTTGCTGTAATTAATGCTTATGCAAAAAATCCAAAGAACCTACAAAAAAAATTAAAACAGAAATTAGAAAATGGAGCAATGGGTATTATCTCTCAACCCGTCTATAGTGTAGAAAATGCACAAATGCTTTTATCTCTATTTGAAGCTGCCAAAATAGAGTCAGGTAGAGAAGACAATCCTCAACTTATAATCGGTTTTTTCCCAATTACAAAACTAAGAACCGCACAATTTCTAAGCTCTCATGTACCTGGAGTTCATGTACCCAAAAGCCTAATGGATAGACTATATAAAGCCAAAAAAGTTTCAGAAGATTATCAAGAACAGATTGGCTTTGAATTAAGCTTAAAAGCCATGAATGATATTTTTGAGCTACATCCTAAAATGCACCTTATGGCTGCAAATAACTTTGCTTTAGTAAAAAAATTACTAGATAATAGAGAAGTAAGTAAGTACTAAGGTAGAAATAACTTCATAGTATAATGAAGTTATTATTGCCTTAGTACTTGTAAACTTCTCTAAAAAGTTTAAAGCCCTGGAGCTTTCCACATAGATTGTGTGATGTTATCATCGACAAGTAAAAGTTCTCTCTCATAAGCTCTTTTCCAATTTTTGCGAATTTCTCTATATTTTTGGTGATTTTCCATATTTGGTTTATAAGTTTTTTCAAACTCTACTAGATCTTTTGCAACATCTTTAATACTTCTGTATACTCCTGCTCCCACACCCGCTGCCATTGCACATCCAAGTGCTGTAGCTTCGGTGACTTTTGGAATTTTTACATTAAGTCCTGTTACATCTGCAAGTGTTTGTGACCATAAAGCACCCTTACTAGCTCCCCCTGCAAATACAATACTTGAAGGCTTCACTCCTGTAAATGCAAAGATATTATCAAGATTTTCCGCAGAGACAATACAAGCATTTTCTTCTAAACTTTTAAACATTGAAAACTTATTATATTTTTGAGGATCAATACCAAGATTGAGAAATGATGGACTAGCATGATACCATTTTTTGTACTTCATGATATCTGAAAATATAGGAATAATACCATAAGAGCCAATAGGTATATTAGATGCTTTCTCTTCTAATAGAGTATATGTATCAATACCTCTTTTTTTGGCTTCTATCTTTTCAAGATCACAAAAAGCATCTCTAAACCACCGCATAACAAGACCAGAGAAAAAAGTTATCCCCTCTGCTTGGCTTATGCCTTCTATAACATGGGGATTAATACGCACACTCATATCTTTTGGCGGGGTAGGATCAGGCATATTTACCACTTGTTGCCAAAAAGTACCGCCCAAAATAGCAACTTCACCAACTTCTACAATACCAAGTCCTGCACTTCCAAGTTGAACATCACCACCACCCATTACAACTTTTGTATTGGTAGATAGTCCTGATTCTTGTGAAGCTTTGATTGAAACAGTTCCTATTGTTTTACCACTCTCATATGAAGGAGGAAATATATCAGATTTTATATCCACTTGTGATGCCATCTCGGGTAGCCAATCCCTCTTTTGTAATGAGTAAATTCCAGCTGTTCCTGCATTTGATGGATCACTAGCGATTTTTCCACTAAGTTTTGCCAATACCCAATCACTAATCATTGAGATTTTTGCTACTTTTTCATAAATTTCAGGATGGTTTTTTTTTACCCATAATAGACGAGGTAATGCTCCAAGAGCAAAAGTTTGTCCACTTAGGGCATAAAATTTCTCCTCTATATGAGGGTAATTTTTTTTTAACTCTTTTACCTCTTGAGATGCTCTAGCATCAACATTAGCAACTGCCCAGAGTTCATTACCCTTCTCATCGTATAATACGATCCCCTCTCTCATACTTGTAGCACTTAAAGCCAAAATATCTTTGGGGTCTATATCTGCACTATCAATAGCCTTTTTAATACATCTGCATAGAAGTTTCCAATTGTTTTTATAATCAAATCCCATGGAGTTTTCTACACCATCCTCACTTAAGTGAGTCCACTCCTCTTGTCCTGTTGATATTTGATTTCCTAATGTATCAAATATAACAGCTCTACCGCTTCCTGTACCTGCATCAATTGCCAATAGATATTGCATAACAACTACTTTTTTGTAGGTGAAAGTTCTATTGATTTTAGTGCAAACATTGCAGTCAAATCCTCACTATCCAAATGTAATTTTTTACAAAAGGCACCAAGTTTTAGTATATGATACTCATTTGGTTTCTCCTCTTTTATATTTAATAAAGCAGAAAGTGGTTTATTCATCATTGTGGCGATCTCTTCATCTGATATATCCATAAGTTCTTCCTTCCCGTGATTTCCTAAAGATGGTACATGTTAACATAAAAGATACAAATATTTAATATACTTTATTATGTTTTTATCTTTTAATTTTGTATTATTTTTGTTCTTAATTGTATTAATTAAAATGATATTGGGTATATAGTTACAAAAGGAAACATTTAAGATCTCTAACTTATTTTTAGTGAAATATTTTAAATTTTCAAAAAAATAAATATTTTTCATTTTTTTTACTAATTTTTTATATAATTGTCTTTATATCTTCACCTAGTAAAATATTTGTAGTTATTGCTTATGAATTAATTTATTTGATCTTGACAAGAATATTGTTTTTATATAAACTAGGTCGATATTCTCTTATAATAAAACATTAAAAGGAAAAATTAATGAAAAAAATTTTATTTCTTGTTGCTCTTTTGCCATTTCTAATATTGGGTTGTGGAAGTAGTGGCGGAAGTACCAATGTTGGTGAACAACAGCATAAGCCAGCAGCCATAGTACAAGCACCGGGTCAAGTATATGCCCAAAGTGAAGTTCGATTGGCTGATGGTGGTAGTTTTGATAGTGATGGAGATTTGTCATCTTATCAATGGTATGATCAAAATGGCAATCAACTATCTACAGATTCTAATGGTAATGCTGTATGGACTGCTCCTGAGCAAGAGGGAGAATATACATTACAGTTGGAAGTTTCTGACTCATTAGGTAATGATAGTGTAGCTGATGTTCCAATCAATGTAGTTGACTCAAATCATCTTAAAAATTTAATTAAAAGTGGTGAAGCTACTTATATATGTGTGGGTGATAGTACAAGAGCAATTGATGTCTCTGGTTATGATGGTGGACATGTGTTTGAAACTGTTAAAGGAGCTTTGAGTGTTTATGGTGTGAAGAGTCTTTTATTTGCAAAGCATGGATATACTGCTAGAAATTTTAATAATGAAAAAGTTGGAGTAGTGTGGTTTGATTGGAATGAGATTAAAAATTCGATACCAAATGATGGTGCAACGACTATTGTAGATATTACTTTGGGTATTAATGATATTAGATATTATAATGATCATAATATCTCCAATGATCTTTCTAAGGCAATTTTAAAGATTAGAAATGAGAAGCCAAAGACAAATTTTTTATTAACAATGCCTAATAAAATTGTAAGTCAAAAAGCTCATTTTGAAGAGAAATCAAAATTAATTAGTAAAGCATATTTTAAAGTTTCTCAAGATTTAGGATTACCAATAATTGATGTAATGGGTGAGCTTTTTAGTGGCTATTATGATGATTCTATGTATAGAAGTGCAGATGGAGTAGATTATGCCAATGAAACAGGTTCTGATACTCGTATACATCTCTCTAGAAAGGGACAATCTGCTGTAGCTGAATTAATCTTGGATAGATTACTACCTTAATTTTTTATACTTTAAAGGCTCTGTTGTATAATGGAGTTTTTAAAGGATACTATTTGAAAACACTCTTAAATAAAGTTTTATATGTTTTATTAATGTTATTGATTATCTCCTTAATATCATTTTTGGCAATTCATGCTGCCCCAAACTCCTTTTTTGCAGCTGGAGAATTAAATCCAAATATTACACAAGAGTCAATAGATCATCTAAAAGAGGTTTATGGATTAGATAAACCTCTCTATATTCAATATTTTTCATGGGTTTGGGCTTTGCTTCATTTTGATTTTGGAATCTCATTTGCTAGTGGAAAAAGTGTTGGAGATGAGATACTCTCTCGTCTACCTATTACACTAATTATCAATATAATAAGCATGATCTTTGTTTTTATAATTTCACTATATCTTGGTATTAAATTGGCACTAAAACAAGATTCTGTTTTAGATAAAGGTTTAAAACAGTTTGCACTTTTTAGTTATGCTTTACCATCTTTTTACCTTGCTCTTCTTTTAATTATAGTTTTTTCTCTCTCTTTGGGGTGGTTTCCTATCTCTGGATTAGAATCTATTGAGCCTAAGGAGGGTATATATAAATTTTTTGATCTCTCTTGGCATCTATTTTTACCTATTTTTGTTATTGTTTTTGGTGGTGTTGGAAGTTTAATGATGTATGTTAGAAGTTTAAGTATTGATATTTTAAAGAGTGATTATCTATTTTTTGCTAAATCAAGAGGAGTAGATGAGAGTACGATAATTAAAAAATATATTTTGCCAAATTTATCTCCTCCTATTATCACAATGCTAGGTTTATCAATACCGGGATTAATAGGAGGAAGTGTTATTTTGGAATCTATCTTTTCTATTGATGGAATGGGTTTACTATTTTATCAGAGTGCATTAAGCCGTGATTATCCTGTAATTATGGGTATTTTGATTATCTCTGCGTTTTTAACACTTTTGGGAAATATTGTCGCAGATTTAATTTTATTAAAATTAAATCCACACTTCAGACAAGCACAAGGATAGAATTAATCTCCAAATAGTGCCTTAAGAGCATCTCCACTATTCTCTTTTGGTTGATTTTGATTTGATGAATCACTCATTGTTGTTTGTGTACCTTTTTGTTCAACTAATTCAATCTCAAATCCAGTAAGCATAGATGCTAGACGAATATTTATACCGCTTTTACCAATTGCTTTAGACTTTTGGTCAGAAGGTAAAGTAACAATAGCTTTTCCATTCTCTATTCTAACAGCAGAGATAATTGCAGGAGAGAGTGCTCGAGATACAAATTTTTCTGGAATTGCTGTATACTCAATACAATCTATATTTTCATTATGTAATTCTCTACTTACAGCATTTATTCTAATACCTCTTGTTCCAACAGTTGCCCCAATAGCATCAATATTTGGACTTACAGCTGAGAGTGCAATTTTGGCTCTCTCTCCTGGAATTCTAGCAGAGTTGTGTATAATTACCAATTCATCTTTGATCTCTGGTACTTCAAGAGCTAGCATCTCTTCAAGAAATTTTGGGCTTGTACGCGAAAGTTCAACTTGCATACCTGTCTTCTTATCAATATAAACTCGTCTAATGATACTCTTCATGGTATCACCTAGCTTAAATTTTTCACCCTTAATTCTACTTTTCATAGGAAGGATCGCACGAACCTCTTTAAATTCTCCATAAGTATTTTCATCAGCATCTATTTGAGTTACTCTAATATTAATAATATCACCTATTCTATCTTTGTAGTTATCAAATATATTTCTCTCTACAACTCTCTGTATATGGTATTCAAGCTCTTTATATAATACTGCAGCAGCAGTTCTTCCCATGTCATTTAGGGAAATTTTATAAGTAAGTTCATCACCTACTTCTAATTCACTATTAAGCTCTTTGGCATCTTGAAGTTCAATATATTTTTCGGTTGGTTTTCCATTGTATGCTACTTCATCCATTTTGGGATCATCATCGGCAACAACTTGTTGTTTTTGAAAAAGAGCTAACTCTTTTGTCTCTTCATCTAATTCTACGGCATATTCATACTCTTCGCCAAAGATCTGCTTGGCTGTTCTTGTCAGTGCATTTGATACAGCCTCTTTTGCATCATCGAGCTCTAACCCCTTTTCAAGAGCGATAGACTCTATAATATTCGCTATTTTTTCCATTTATAACTCCTTATGTTTAACAATATCTGATTTTTAACAATAAAATTATTTTGATTTTTATAAAATTATGCAGTTTGGAAATTATATCAGAAAAATCCATATAAGTTACATATTTAATGAAAAATTGATATACTCCATTTCAAAATATCTATAAGGTTTCTAAACATGAAGTTGAAGTTAGCAAAAAATAAAGATACTCAAGAGATTAAAGAGGTGAGTATTGATGAGATTGAAGAGCAAGTTAAACAAGATAGAATGGGTGCAATTCTCTATTTTGATCAAGAAAACTCTCATAAAGATTTAGTTGAGATGGTTGAGGTTTTTGAAGATAAAGGTTATAGCGTTTATCTTAAAGAGATTCGTTTTGGACTTGATGAAAATAATTATATGTATGAAGTACATATTCTATAGGTCTGATTTTGAGTAAAAAACTTTTTATTGAGACACTTGGATGTGCCATGAATGTACGGGATTCAGAGCATATGATTGCACAACTGAATCAAAAAGATAGTTATGAACTTATTGAAGATTTTAGGGATGCTGATCTTATATTGATAAATACATGTAGTGTTCGTGAAAAACCTGTACAAAAACTTTTTTCAGAGATTGGTCAATTTAACAAAAAAAGAAAAGAGGGTTCAAAACTAGGTGTTTGCGGATGTACGGCAAGTCATCTAGGTAGAGATATTATTAAAAGAGCTCCTTATGTGGATTTTGTTTTAGGTGCTAGAAATGTATCTAAGATTACAGAGGTATTAGATAAAAAAGGTGCTGTTGAAGTAGATATTAATTATGATGAGAGTGCATTTGTTTTTAGTGATTTTAGAACTTCTCTATATAAGGCTATGGTAAATATCTCCATAGGTTGTGATAAAAAATGTACTTTTTGTATAGTTCCAAATACTAGAGGTGATGAGATATCTATTCCCTCTAATCTTATAGTTCAAGAGGCTAGAAAAGCGGCTCAAAATGGAGCTAAAGAGATCTTTTTACTTGGACAAAATGTAAATAACTATAATCATAATGGTGTAGGTTTTGCTGATCTTTTGACTTTAGTAAGTGAAATTGATGAGGTTGAACGCATTCGCTTTACATCTCCACATCCTCTTCACATGGATGATCACTTTTTGGAAGTTTTTGCATCAAATCCAAAAGTGTGTAAATCAATGCATATGCCTCTTCAAAGTGGTTCTTCTAAAGTTTTGAAAGAGATGAAAAGGGGATATACAAAAGAGTGGTTTTTAAATCGTGTTGAAAAACTAAGGTCAATGGTGCCTGATGTTCATATTAGCACAGATGTAATTGTTGGTTTTCCGGGTGAGAGTGATGAAGATTTTGAACAAACTATGGAAGTTGTAAATAGTGTAAAATTTAATCAGATGTTTAGTTTTAAATACTCTCCTCGTCCACATACTAAAGCTGCTGAGTTTACAAATCAAGTAGACCCTCAAATAGCTTCTGCAAGATTAAAGACTTTACAAGATAGACAGACAGAGATTATTGATGAGATTAGTGATAAGCAACTAAATAGAGTTTATAAAGTCTATTTTGAAGAGCTTAGAAGTGGTGGTAGTGTTGCAGGACGAACAGATAATAACTTTATGGTTCAAGTACAAGGTAGTGAATCTCTTCTTGGTAAAACCCTAAAAGTTAAAATTACAAATCCAAAAAGAATGGTTCTTTATGGAGAAGTTATTGAATAAAGAGAATAAGAGGAAAATTTTAATTTTTATTCTTCCTCCTATTTTATCATTTGTAATGTGGTTACTGTTTTTGAGTTTGAAAAAAAGGTTTCATATTCCAAAAGATGTTCCAAATGAACCCATTATATTTGCTTTTTGGCATGGTAAGCTTCTGCTTGAACCTCTTACATATAAAAAACTAAGAAAAAATGTTAAAATTAAATTAATGATTAGTGACCATTTTGATGGTGAGCTACTTGCAAAAACTATGTCTTTCTTTGGTTTTGGAACAATTCGTGGGAGTTCTTCTAAAGGTGGAATAAAGGCGTTGAGAGAAAGTTTTAAAAGAATAGGTGAAGGTTATGATATTGGGATTACTCCTGATGGACCAAGAGGACCTGGAGAGAGTGTTGCTGATGGAATTGTTGCTATGTCTCAGAAAAAGAGGTTAAAAATAGTGGCTTTGAATTATAGAGCTTCATCTTTTTGGCAGTTGAAGAGTTGGGATCAGTTTATAATACCAAAACCATTTTCACAAGTAGACCTTTATGCAAGTGAACCTTTTAGTGTTGATAATGTGCCGATGCAAGAGGCAAAAGATATAATTAGGAAAAAAATAAATGAAAGCGTATAAAATTGTTTTTAATATTGTTTTAGTTCTTGTTGCTTTATTGGTTATATTCTTTTTTAGTTTTACAGAATCTTACAAACTTTCATTAGAAGCCAAAGTCAAATATGGAGTTGGAGATTATAAAGAGGCTAGAAGATTAGCAAAAGAGGCTTTTGATTTAGATCCTTATAATAAAATGGCTGTCTCTATTTTGGCTCAAAGTAAAATATCCACAGTATTGAAAGATTATCTTGATGATTCAAAGAAATATTTAAAAGAGATTGATCGTTTAACAAAAAAGAGTGATTTTTCAGATGCTAGTAAAATAAAAATTAAGATGATGTGTGAAGTTATGATTGGACGCTATAAAAAATTGAACCCAACAATCATGACAGATAAAGACCTTTATGAAGAGTGTACAACTTATTATAATAAATATCAAAAAATATATAAAGAACTTTAATTAGTTATACCGATTTCTATTGATTGGTGTTAAAAAAGAGTTAACTCTATGCTTAAATTTATTTAATATAAATGTTATAGTTTGTAGCTTATTGAGTATTAAAGAAAAAGGTGATAAAATTATTACCATATTTAATATAGTTAGGCTAGCCTTTATGGGGTTTTCTAAAAATAATCTATTCAGGGAGTGCCATTATGAGCTTATTTGGTTCTGTTAAAAAAAGAATGACAAATCAATTTCTTGCTTTGATTGTTGAAGAGAAAAGATGCAAGGTGAAGCAACGAGTTGTAAGGGGAGATGATACGCTCTTTGTAGAGGAGAGTACCTTTGAAATAGAGTCCAAAGATAAGCTAAGTATTGAAGTTATTGACTATATTAATAGATTACAAGAGGAGTATCAACATACATATATAACACTTTTTTTAAATACATTGGGTCAAGGTGCTATTCCCACCTGTGATATAGAAGCACTAAAAAAATTTAGTGTAGATAAGGATAAAGTTAAGGCAGTTTGTGTTGAGGGTCGCTATCTAATTTATGGTACACTTATTGATATAAAATGGGCAGATAAAACTTTTGCTGATATTGGTCTAGATTTTGTTTTCTCTCCATTTTTGGTTTTAGATTATTTTATTAAAAAAGATATTGATGATGAAGATATTGAAATTGATAATATAATGTTATATGTACTTAGTACAGGTAATGCATTAACTGTCATGATTATGAAAGATAGAGATCTTCTTTTTGGGTCATTTTTTAATATAGCTAAAGATGAAAATCTATTATATACTGACTATGGTGAAAGTAGTGATGATATTTTTGCTGAGTTAGATTTTGTTGAAGATGATGAGCTTTTGATAGAGAATTTAACTGATTTGGATGATGTACCTGGTTTTGAAAATGGTGAGCCTGAGGGAAAATTGGAGTTGGCAGAACAAGATGAGAGATTTGTCAAATATTTGAGTGCAGCTCTAAAAGAGTTTTACTCTAATGATCTTTATGAGAGTGAATTTATCCAGAGTGTACGAATTTTTGATGATGTTCATATTAATCCTAATATTGTGAAATATCTCCAAAATGAGTTACTTTTGGATGTTTCATCTGAGAATGTAAGTGTTAGAAATGCTCTAATTGATCTTTCTCGTAAGGAGGTCTTTAGATAGATGTACAGTTTTACAACTCCACGGAAAAAATCTTTAATTGATAAAATAACATGGTTATGGTTGAGTTTTATTGTTATTATGTTGGTTGCATTGAGTGCTTTTGGTTTTTTCTTAAAGTACCAAACATCATTTTATGAAGAGATGCTTAGTGGCACAAAATTAACAAATAGCAAGTATAGCAGTTCTGTCTCTAATTTAGACAAAGAGTTAAAAATTGTAGATATGAAAAAAGCACTGAATAATGAAGTTAGATCTTCAAATGCTCTTCTTAAGGCAAGTATTAAAAATCTATTTGATCTTGTCCCTGATCAAATTACACTTAATGAAGTTGTTATGAAAAAAGATGCCCTTTTTATAAAGGGTTTTACACCAACAAAAGACTCCTATAAACTATTGCTTGAGCCTCCATTAAAATCTATTTTTAATGAGAGTAAGGTAACTTTTTCATTTAATGGTAGAGTTGGAAAGTACCAGTTTGAGTCTATGAACACTATTAATGAACTATTAAAATAGAGGCAAGGAGAGGATATTGGCGAAAAGTGATAGTAATTCAACAATAAAATTTTTGATTTACATACTACTGTTTTTAATTTTTACACTTTTTCTTCTACTTGTATTTATTATCCCTAGTATTAAAGAGTATAAGCATAAAAAAGCTGAGTATGAGATGTTTAGAGTTCAAAATGAGAGTTTGATTTTGAAAGAGGAGAGTATTAAAATTAAACTAAAAGATTCAATGGAAAAAAATAGTGAAATTTTGAGTTCATTTAAAGATGACTTTAATAAAACAAATTTTATAGAATTTTCAAAAAGCTATTTTAGAGATATTGATATTAAATTAGATGATAAAAATGAGAATAATAAGAATGTAAGATTTAAGAACTATAGCTTTTCAGCAATACTAAAAGAGAGTACTCCCTCCAATTTTTATGATTTTATAGATGCTTTAAAAAACTATAAAAATATTATAAAAATTAATTTTCCAATAGAGTTAACGATTAATAAAAAGGGTATGCATATCAAATTTGAATTGAGTGTATATGAACCAATTAGGAATAAATAATTTACTTTTGTTTAAGCTTTCACTATTTAAATCATGAATAGTAAATAAAAAAATAATTTAATTTATTAAAACAGCTTTTATTAAAAAAAAATTTGTTACCATTGTCATGTTTTTTAATATTTTTAAAAGGAGAGTAGAAAATGAAATTTTTTACAAAAAGTTCAATTATTGCCGCAACAGTATTAGCTGTGGCGTTTAGTGGTTGTGCTCAAAAAGCGGAGACTAACTGTAATTCTGTTGCAAGTGTCACTAAGACTAAAGCTACAGATAACAGAGATGCTGAGATTTTGAGATTACAACAAGAGTTGGCATCAGCTAAAAATGCACCAGTTAAAGTTATCACGAAAACTGTACAAGGTCCAAGTGATCTTTACCCACCAAACGCACAGCCGGGTAAATGTTATGCAAGAGTATTAACTCCTGCTAAATATAAGCTTACTACTGAGAAAGTTCTTAAAAGTGAAGCTGCTGAGAGAGTTGAAGTAATTCCTGCGAAATATGGTTACAAAACTGAAAAAGTTCTTGTAAAAGAGCCAAGTGAAAGAATTGTTGTAATTCCTGCAACATACAAAACTGTAACAGAGAAGATTCTTGTTAAACCTGCAACTGAAAAACTTGTAAAAGTTCCTGCAACTTATGGAACAGTAAGTGAAAAAGTTCTTGTTAAACCAGCAACAACAACATGGAAAAAAGGTTCAGGTCTTCAAACTAGAATTAATGGAACAACTGGTGAAATTATGTGTCTAGTTGAAACTCCTGCCGTATATAGAACTGTAACAAAAAGAGTTGTGAAAACACCTCCTTCTACAAGATCTATACCAGTACCAGCAGTATATAAAACTGTAACAAAAAGAGTTGTAGATAGACCAGCTACTACAAAAACAATTCCAGTACCAGCAGTGTATAAAACTGTAAAAGTTAAAACTATTGTTTCACCTGCTTCAACAAGAAGAATACCTATTCCAGCAACATACCAAACTGTAACAAAAAGAGTTAAGGTCGCTGATTCTCACTTGGATTGGAGAGAAGTTAAGTGTAGAACTGTTGTAAAATAATTTTTATAACATGTTTTAGTTAGTAGAGAGAGCTCACTCTCTCTTCTTTCATGTTTAGATGTATTCTCTGTAAAGGGGTATCCCTTTCGATTATTTGTGCTACTTGCCAATCTAGCCTACTTATGCCCTCCATTCATCGTCGTAATATTTCACACTCTCATTCAATATATAGCTTTTATAAATATAGTGAAATAGAACTTCTATTAAAAACTAAATATAGTTATTTAGGTACATCCATATATACAATTTTGGCAAAAAACTCTTTTTCTATCTTTGCAAAAAAATTTCAATTTACAAATAGTGTATATGTCTTTGGTATTGATGATGTTATTAAACATGGATATTCTCATACAGCTATTTTAGCTAGATCCATGAAGACAGATATATTAAAACCAGTGTTTGGTTCTATACGAGCAAAAAATAGTGTTAAATATGCAGGGAAAAGTTTAGATTTTAGATTAAAAAATCCAAGAGAGTTTCAATATAATTTTAAAGGTGGTATTGATGCCATTTTGGTAGATGATATTATCACTACGGGAGCTACCTTGCAAGAAGCAAAAATTACATTGGAAAAACATGGTGTAAATGTACTATTTTCACTCACTATTGCAGACGCCAAAGAGACCTAATAACAATCTTTATTAAATTTTTACTACTTAATGATGAATGCTATTATTGCACCTTAGTACTTAAGAGCTTTTTAGGTAAAATATTGTTATATTAACATAAGGTAGACAGATGGATAATCTTTTTGAAAATAAAGAAGAGATTGAAAATATCAAGATTGAAGATTCTATAAAAGAGAGTTATTTAGATTACTCTATGAGCGTCATTATAGGGCGTGCCCTTCCTGATGCAAGAGATGGGCTAAAACCTGTCCATAGAAGAATTCTCTATGCTATGAGTGATTTAAATCTCTCATCGAGATCTCCTTATAAAAAGTCGGCTAGAATTGTTGGTGATGTTATTGGTAAGTATCATCCCCATGGTGATAATTCTGTTTATGATGCCTTAGTAAGATTAGCTCAGCCATTTTCTATGCAACATCCAATTATTGATGGTCAGGGTAACTTTGGTTCTATTGATGGTGATAATGCGGCAGCGATGAGATATACCGAGGCTAGAATGACTTCTCTATCTGAAGAGTTATTGAGAGATTTGGATAAAGATACAGTTGATTTTGTGCCAAATTATGATGACTCTATGAGTGAACCTGATGTATTGCCTTCTCGCGTTCCAAATTTACTGCTCAATGGCTCTAGTGGTATTGCTGTTGGTATGGCTACAAATATTCCTCCTCATCGCTTAGAGGAGCTTGTTAATGCTCTTATTTTATTGATTGATAAACCTAAAAGTACTATTGATGATCTTATGGAGATTGTTGAAGGTCCTGATTTTCCAACTTATGGTGTAATTTTTGGGAAAAAAGGGATTAGAGATGCTTATACGACAGGAAGAGGGCGTATAAAAGTAAGAGCTAAAACTCATATTGAAACCAAAAAAAGTAAAGAGGTAGTTGTTATTGATGAACTTCCTTATCAAGTAAATAAATCGAGATTAATTGAGAATATTGCCCATCTTGTAAGAGATAAGCAGATTACAGGGATTAGTGAAATAAGAGATGAGAGTGATAGAGAGGGAATTCGTGTTGTTATTGAGTTAAAACGAGATGCCATGAGTGAAATTGTTCTTAATAATCTATATAAATCAACATCCATGGAGATTACTTTTGGTGTAATTTTGTTGGCAATTATGAATAAAGAGCCAAAAGTATTTAATCTTAAAGAACTTTTAGCTCTGTTCATATCTCACCGAAAAACAGTTATTATTCGTCGGACTATTTTTGAGCTTGAAAAAGCAAAAGCTAGAGCTCATATTTTAGAGGGACTTATTATCGCTCTTGATAATATTGAAGAGGTTATCAAGGTTATTCGTGCTAGTAAAGATACAAATGATGCTAAAGAGGCACTAGTTGATAGGTTTGGACTTTCAATAGTTCAATCTGCTGCTATTTTGGATATGAAACTACAGCGTTTAACTGGCTTAGAGAGAGAAAAGATTGAAGATGAACTTAGAAGACTTCATGCAGAGATAGATAGACTTACTTCTATTTTGAAAAGCGAAGAGATTCTTAATTCTCTTGTAAAAGAGGAGCTAATAGAGATTAGAACAAAATTTTCAATTCCAAGAAGAACAGAAATTATTGATGATTATGATGAGATAGATATCGAGGATTTGATTCCAAATAATCCTATGGTTGTCACTATCACTCATAGAGGTTATATCAAAAGAGTTGATTTAAAACAGTATGAGAAACAACATCGTGGAGGAAAAGGTAAAACAGCCTTAACCACATATGAGGATGATTTTATTGAAAACTTCTTTGTCTCTAATACTCATGATACACTCATGTTTGTAACAAACTTTGGTCAACTATATTGGCTTAAAGTATATAAAATTCCAGAAGGTAGTAGGTCTGCCAAAGGTAAAGCAGTTGTCAACTTAATTAAATTACAACCAAATGAAAAAATTAGAGCTATTATTCCAACAACAGATTTTGAGGAGAGTAAATCTCTTGTATTCTTTACCAAAAATGGTATTGTCAAAAGAACAAAACTTAGTGAATTTAGTAATATTAGAAGTGTTGGTGTAAGAGCAATTAGCTTAGATGATAATGATGAATTAGTAGACTCTAGAATTGTTTTAAGTAGTGATAAAAATCTATTTGTCGTAACTAAAAAAGGTATGTGTATAAGATTCTTAGTAGAAGAAGCTAGGGAGATAGGTAGAACAGCTAGAGGTGTTACTGCTATTAGATTTAAAGATGAAGATGATGAAGTAGTTGGTGCTACTGTTATTGCCAATGAAGATCAAGAGTTATTGACACTTAGTCAAAAAGGTATTGGTAAACGAACAACAGCTTCTGAGTATAGAGAGCAAAAAAGAGGTGGTAAAGGTGTTATCGCTATGAAACTTACAGCTAAAACCCAAGAATTGGTAGATGTTGTACTTGTTGATGATACTAAAGATCTTATGGCTCTTACCTCTAGTGGTAAAATGATTCGTGTAGATATGCAAAGTATTAGAAAAGCTGGTAGAAATACAAGTGGTGTTATTGTTGTGAGAGTTGATGGGGATGTAGTCTCTAGTATCTCAAGATGTCCTAAAGAGGAGGAGATTTTGGGAGAGACTAGTATAATAGAAGAGTAAATCTTTATACTCTACCTACATTAAAAAGGTAGAGTATTTGTAAGTAGTTGATTAGTATTAAGTTAGTTCATAAATCCCAAATCTTGTTGAGGGAAATTTTTTAGTTCTGGTAAAACATGATCTAATATTTCTCCTTCTGCTCCAAACCATTTAAGTATAGTGCCATAATATTGACTCATTGAGGTAGTAGGAATCAGTCTTCCTTTTTTACTCATATCATTATCACTTCCAAGCGTCAAGTCTGGCATGGTTCCATATAATCCACCTTTAACAGCTCCGCCCATAGCAAAATAGTTGCTAGCCCAAGCATGATCTGTACCGTCTCCATTATCTCCTGTACTTCGTCCAAAATCAGAGATATTAAAGGTTGTAACCTCATTTTCCATACCCATATCTTTTAATGCTTTGTGAAAATCGCCAAGACCCAAACTCATACCTCTTAGTTTTCTTGCATGTTGTTGAGTCTGGTTGCTATGAGTATCATATCCTCCATCAAATACATAAAATATTTGTCTTTTTAATCCTCTATTTTTTCCAATATATGCCAATTTTGCTACAGCTTTTAAGTTTCTTAACATTGAAGTGTCAGCAAAGGTTGGACTAGCTTGTTCTAATTGAGCATTTGATGGATTAGAGAATAGTTCTCCTCCATAAGCATTTGTACTACTAAACGAAGGAGAGTTGTTATTCCAATCATTTACGATAATATCTTGCATCTCAAATGAGTGTCGTTGGAGATTTGAATACAATTTTTTAAACATATTATTTGCATTAATAGCAAGAAGTTGATCATATAAATTTCTATTTAATTTCTT
>Ga0256914_1001543_pt1 | contig 20521 bp, 13 predicted proteins | sample HulkmetaG_FD_191571 | JGI IMG/M metagenome (GOLD analysis project Ga0256914, IMG submission 191571) | Hydrothermal chimney microbial communities from Main Endeavour vent field at the Juan de Fuca Ridge, Pacific Ocean - Hulk | ecosystem: Environmental > Aquatic > Marine > Hydrothermal vents ... | reverse complement strand
CCGGATCATCCCCTGGGAACTCTTGACCTGGACAATGGGACCCTCGGCAATGAAAAGCCCCGAGACCTCGACGGCATCTGCCAGGGAGCCGCCGCCGTTGTTACGCAGATCCACGATCATGCCGCCAAGTTTCCTGTCCTTCATTTCCCGGAGTACCCGCCGCACGTCATCCGAAACATTACGGCTGTCGCTGCCATTGCGGTCCCCGGCAAAATCCCTGTAAAAACTTGGAATCTTGATATAGCCGATGGGACCGGCCTCCCCGCCGTCAAGGACGGCGGATTTGACGTAGGTATCCTCGATCTTCACCACATCCCGGGTAATGGCGATCACCTTTTTCCCGGCGCCGGCCCGCCTGATGGTCAGGCGCACCACCGTGCCCTTGGGACCGCGGATATACCCCACGGCTTCACGAATCCGCATGTGGGTGATATCCACCGGTTCGCCCTCATCCTCCCCCACGGCGAGGATGATATCCTCGGCCTGCAGTTCCCCCTGCTTTTCGGCGGCACTGCCGGGGATGATGCGAACCACCTTGATATACCCATCCTCCTCCCGCAGCAGAGCGCCGATACCCTCCAGGGTGCCGCGCATGTGGATATCGAAATCCTCCTTGCTGGTGGGCGGCATATAGCTGGTGTGGGGATCAAAGGCCCGGGCCACTGAATTGAAATAGCGGTTGTAATAATCCTGGCGGGTTTCCTGGAGCAGCCGCTGGAAAAAAGAATCATAGCGCTTTTTGATTTTCTCCTTTGCCTCCTGCCAGATTGCCGTGTGCAGCGGCGCCCGGCCCTCCGGAACATTGACCGGTTTTTCCAGTTCCGAGAGCAGATTCTGAAAAAAACCTCCCTTTTCCTTTTCCCCTTCCTTTTCCTCCAGCAAAATGAAGTATTCGGTTAACGTCTGCATCTGCAGGATGCGACGCCATCGCTGCCTGAGCTCTTCCGGAGTGGCGAGAAAATCCCGTTTTTTCGGATCGATCTCCAGATAATCCTCACGATTGACATCAAATCCGGCTTCCATGATTTCGCCGACCATGTCCCGTACCTGCCTGATCCGTTTTTCCAGAACGGCAGCCCCCCTGTCGGGAAGGACGATATGACCCCGCTGCAACTCATCGTCGATCTCGGCGGCATAGGCCTGCAGCAAGCGGACGTCCTCTTTCAGCAAAAATCGCTTGCCGGGATCCAACTGTTTGAGATAGAGGTCAAAGGCCGCCCTGGAGAGATCGTCATCCATGGCCTTGTGGCTGAAGTGCTGGGCGGGAAGCTGTTTGCCCAGGATATAGGCGATCAGACGGTTGCGGCCGGCATCGAACTCCACCGGCATAACTTTGCCGCCGGCGATATCGGCCCAGATAAGAAGAAACAGCAGAAAAAAAATGTATCGTAACCTGGAATTGTGCATAAAAAAACCTGATCCGCTCTCAATGATCCGCATATCCATCTCCGACCGATTGCCATGGCCGGCAGGAGATGCGGCGTAACCGATCACAGGGGACTCACCACCCGCGAGGCCTCATTCATGGCACTCATAATGTCATACATATTGGAAATCCTCCCCACCTTGATCTTGGCCTTGAGCTTATAGAAGTCCAGACAGGTGCCGCAGGCAAGGATCTCCACCCCCTGGTCACGCAAACGGCAGAGGGCGTCCAGGGCACCCGATTCACCGGCAACGAGTTTCACGCCGCTGTTGTAGAAGAGAATCTTTGCCGGCAACGGCGGCACCTCCCGGATGGTCTGGATATAGGTCTGCATGAGCCCCCACCCCAGTTCATCATCTCCCCGTCCCATGGTGTCGGCGGAGATCACATAGACCAGACCGCCGCCGGCCGGAGCCGTTTCACAGGTGAACTCCCCGGCATGAAACTCCTGTTTCTCCCGGTCGCGCTCCCCTCCGGGCCCTGGACTGAGCGTTATATGGTAACAGCCTCCCTCTTCCCTTTCAACTGTTGTCTGCCATCCCCGGCTTTTCGCAAAACGCTCCACATTCAGGCGCGAGGCCTCGTTGTCCACCAGGACCCCGAAACGATTGCTTCCTCCTTCTTCCAGGGCATTCTTTGTCTCGATAACCGGTTGGGGGCAGGTCATCCCCCTGCAGTCGATGATGGTCTTCACGTTTTCACCTTTCGTTGCCGGCCGATATTGATAGCCGTTAAAGCTGAATCTCCATGCCTTCCCGCGCAAAAAAGATCCGCGGGCCGTCACCGTCGGCATCCGTACAGTATGTCTCGGTCATGGCATCGAGCTGGGCATCGGTGCGCTCCGGATCATGATGAAAGAGGGCCAGGGTTTTAACCCGGGAACGGCGGGCGCAGGCAATGACATGTTCCAGGGGGCTATGGCCCCAGCCTATCTTGCCGTTTTCATACTCCCGGGCCGTATACTGGGCATCGTGAACCAGCAGGTCGGCGCCGCGATAAAACTCCTCCAGGGCAAGATTTTGCTCACGGGCCACCTCCTCGCCCTCCATGGCCATGAACTCATCATAGGCGGGATCGTCGGGATCGGTGACAAAGAGATTGCGGAACGGTTCCGTGTCGTAGGCGGTGCAGAACACCTTGCCCTTGTAGGTAAAACGGTAGCCGAGGACCGTTATGGGATGATTGAGAATCTTGGTGGACAAGGTGATGCCGTCTCCCAGGTCGATAAAGGGATTTTCCTTCAGGCGATGATATTCGATATCCGCGGCCAGATCCACCATGTTGACCGGAAAATACCGATATTTCATCTGTCCGCCCACCACCTCTTCCAGCGGATCATCTTCATAGGTCACCGGCCCGAAAACCCTGATCTTGGTACCGGCGATGTAGGCGGGGATAAAAAAGGGGAAACCCATGATATGATCCCAGTGGGTATGGGAAAGAAAGAGATCCGTTCTGATCGGTCCCCCGGGAAGATCGTGGGTCATCAGGTGATCGGCCAGTTCCCGGATACCGGAACCGGCGTCAATGATAATGTGGCGGTCGACTTCGGGAAACCGCAGTTCGATACAGGCAGTGTTGCCGCCGTATTTTTGCGTCCGCGGGCCGGGACAGGGGATGGACCCCCGCACGCCCCAAAATTTTATTTTCATCATGGCTGATCACAAGGTTATGAAAAACGCTCGGAGGGTCGGCATCCCGGCCGAATATCATGCTTCCTGCCTGTTACCGGCAACAGATGCGGCCTGTTCGCGGTCCCACCGCCTACCTGTTGAATCTCTTCCGGTGACTATATCCGCAACTATACGGGCTGAATAGATTCAATGAGGATCGGTGCCCGGGGGTCGATGACGGGTGTTGGACAGGGGCGGAAGTACGGTACCACAGGTCGGCATCCCTTGCATCAAACCTGGAGAAATACTTCGGCCTTTTTGATTTCCTCACTGACCGAATCGGAGAGTCCGGCCACCTCCTCCCAGCGGAGACCGGAGATCGACAGGGCCTGGACAAAACGTTCCTCATCGGGAAAGGGATTACCGGCGCTACCGATATCGAAGAGATTGACATAGCAGTCCGCCAGGCCAATGAGCGCGGAGAAATCGCGGTGTTCCTCTTCGGCCTCAGCGGGATCGTGATGATGGACGATCGCGCTGGTCACCGCTGGGTTCAGTTTCCACTTCTCGGCAATAAAGCCGCCAATCTCCTGATGATCGACGCCCAAAAGAAGCTTCTCAACGCCAATGAGTTCAAGCCGGCCGTTTTTCGCCCGCCTCACCACGTTGATATAGTCATCGCCGTAGGGAATTTTGCCGAGATCATGGAGAAGACCGGCAACAAAATACTCCTCCCGCTGGGAAATGGGCACTCCCCTGTCGGCGGCCAGCAACTTGGCCACCACTCCCACACCGATGGAGTGGGCCCAGAAATCCCTGATCGGCAGCACCTTGGACTTTTCACTCTGCCCCACACATTGAATGATAACCGTGGACAGGGCAAGGTTTTTTACCGTATTGATCCCAAGCATGATAATGGCCCGGGTCAGGGATGTCACCTTGTTCATCAGGGAATAATAGGCCGAATTTGTCAGTTTCAGCACCTGACCCGTGAGAACGGGGTCCAGAGAAATCACCCGGTTGAGTTCGTTGGGGGAGGAATCCTGGCGGCTGCAGATTTCCATTACCTTGCCCACCGTGGTGGTAAGGCTCGGCATTTTTTCGATAAATCGATGAATATCACGAAGCTGGGCTTCCCGGTCGAACATGTTGCGGATCAGCGGCCAAGGTTTGATGATTCAAGGAAATACGGGACACGTCGGCACGAAAGGTGGAAAATGCTGCAGGAGCCGGTTACCGGTATTGTATCGGAAGTGGAATGAGGGGTCAAGCGGCATGCCGGGCGGCCCCACGTGTCAACATCCGTGCCGGCGCAGAAACTCTTCCACCAGCTCATGCATGATATCCAGCTGGCTGCACCCGGTTTCATGCACCCGGATCCAGACGCAACGCTGAAAGGCCCTGTAAAGATCCGGCGGAATCCTGATTTTCAGTTCGCAGAGCTCCGGTTCCCCGCCGGCCGACTTTGCCGCGGTAACCTTGTCTGTTTCATCCATCCTTCTCTTCCGGAGCGTGAAGATAGTATCTCCCGTCACTGCCGGGCGTTTGCCGCATTGTGAAAGTCCACCACCTGGCGATAGGTCAGGGTTGTGCCGCCGAAGATATCCAGAGCACTGCCCACAGTGGCATCGAGCCTGTCCCGTCCGGTTTCCCGAATCAGTTCCAGATCCGCCATGGTGGTGACACCGCCCGCGTAGGTAATTGGAATCTCGGCCCAGTCGGCAAGCAGGGCGATCAAACGACGGTCAACCCCCATACATTTGCCCTCGACATCAACGGCATGAATGAGAAATTCGTCGCAATATCCGGCCAACCAATCCAGGGTACGCCGCTCGACGGGCGCATCCGTAAATGTCTGCCAGCGATCGGTCACCACATAATAACGGTCATCGTCGGGCCGGCGCCGGCAGCTCAAGTCAAGAACCAACCGCTGTGGTCCGGTTTCGGCGCAAAGGTTGCGCAAACGCCTCTCGTCAATTTTCCCGTTACTGAAAATATACGATGTAACGATAACATGTGATGCACCCCGCTCCAACCACCAGCAGGCATTATCCGCGGTAATACCGCCACCGACCTGCAGGCCGCCGGGCCAGGCGGCAAGGGCGTCGCAGGCGGCGGCCTCGTTGCCCGGCCCCAGCATGATGACATGTCCACCGGCGAGATTATCCTGCCGATAGAGTTCGGAATAAAAAGATGGAGGATGGGGAGAAGAAAAGTTGACCCGCAGCCGGCGGGCATCGTTGTCTCCCAGAGTAGAGCCGACGATCTGCTTGACTTGTCCGTTGTGGAGATCAATACAGGGTCGAAATCGCATGGCTGCAGAGAGCCGGCGGGCTACGCCTTTTCTATCATCATAGTTGCCGGATCCAGGTTTAAACCGGCCTCGGCATTGCCCGGCTGCCCGCCATCTTTGATGATATTGAGGCGAATGACGCCTTCCTCCGGCTGCAAGACGATGATGGTATCAAAAAGGTCATCGGTGTCATGGCACGGCGCCGGCACTCCGGATTCGGAAACCCGGGTATCGTACCGATGGCTGGTTGCCGAAAACCAGACCTGCAGGTTCATGAGACCGGCCAGCTCCCGAATATCTTCAAGTCCTTCATGACCGGCCTCGTCGAAGTTGAAGCCGTCGATCACCAGACAGTCGGGTCGAAAAATGTCCTGGAGGATAAGGTCATTTAAACGCTCTTCAAGTTTAGGACGGCTGAAAGCCGACTCCTTGAAGGTCATGATAATGCGGTTGCGCGCCACAGAGTCGGCCAGTTCCTGGGGATTGTCCACCCGATGATTCCCGACGATCAACTCCAGCATATCATCATACCACGCCCTGGTCTTGTCGATGGACTCGCCGATACTCACATGCAGCACCTTGTTCCCCCGCAGGATGGAGTCCAGCGCTATCTGCACCAGGAGCGCGGTTTTTCCCACTCCGGCACGGGCCATGACCAGGCCCATCTTCAAACCATTGTCCTTGTCGGTCTTTAAAACTCTAAACGGATTCTGGCTCACCAGCGACTCATATCCCATCATACCCCCCGTTCGTCAATAACCTGCTCGTTTGCTTGAATTCCTTTCCTTTGGCCCGTCTTGTCATGCCTTCTTCTGCGCCTCGTTATACGCCTTGACCAGCTCTTCACCCAGGGCCTTGGGCACCTGCTTGTAAGTGGAGAACTCCATGGTGAACTCCGCCTTGCCCTGGGTCAGGGAACGCAGCACCGTGGAATACCCAAACATCTCGGACAACGGAACTTCGGCCTCCACAACCGTGTAATTACCCTCCTCAAATGTACCGACAATAACACCACGGCGCTGGTTGATACTGCCCATGATTCCACCCTGAAACTCCGACGGCCCCTCCACGGCAACCTTCATGATCGGTTCCATGATCACCGGTCCCGCCTTGGCATACCCCTGCTTGAAGGCACCGATGGCCGCCAGCTGAAAGGCCACGTCCGATGAATCCACGGAATGGGAGTTTCCGTCGTTAATGACACAGCGGACACCGGTAATCGGAGCGCCGGTCAGAGTTCCCTTGGCCAGGCTCTGCCGGAAGCCCTTGTCGCAGGAAGATATAAACTCCCGTGGAATAGCGCCGCCGACGATCTCGTCGACAAATTCATATTCCTCGTCCTCGAGGGGTTCAAGGTAGCCGGCGACCCGGCCGAACTGACCGGAACCGCCGGTCTGCTTCTTGTGGGTGTAATCAAACTCCGCCCGCCGGGTAATGGTCTCGCGGTAGGCAACCTGGGGAGCGCCCACCTCCACGTCCGCCTTGTACTCCCTTTTCATCCTCTCGATATACACCTCGAGATGCAGCTCTCCCATACCGGAGATAATAGTCTCTCCGGTCTCATGGTCAACGAAACTTTTAAATGTCGGGTCTTCCTTGGAGAAGCGGTTCAAGGCCTTGGACATGTTGACCTGCGCCTTGTTGTCAGCCGGGTTGATGGCCAGGGAGATGACCGGAGCCGGGACATGCATGGAGCTCATTGATACCGAAATCTCCGGCGATGTAAAGGTATCTCCGGAGGCACAGTCAATCCCGAAAAGCGCCACGATATCGCCGGAGCCCGTCTCCTCTATATCTTCCATCTGATCGGCATGCATGCGGACAAGCCTGCCGATTTTCACCTTTTTGCCGGTACGGCTGTTGACAACCGTATCACCCTTTTTCATTTTCCCCTGATAGGTGCGGATATAGGTGAGCTGTCCGTATCTGCCGTCTTCGAGTTTGAAGGCCAGGGCGATCAGCGGATCATCGGGATTATTGGTGACCGGTATTTCCCTTTCATCATTCTCAAGATCAAGGGCGACATTTTCCACATCCGTGGGACATGGCAGATAAGCATTCACCGCATCCAGAAGAGGCTGGACACCGGTGTTTTTATATGCGGAGCCGATCATCACCGGGGCCAGTTCCAGACTCAGGGTCCCGCGGCGGATCGCCTCGACGATCATCGCCTCGCTGATCTCCTCTTCTTCAAGAATCGCCTCCATGAGTTCATCGGAAAACATGGAAACCGCATCCAGCAGTTCCTCGCGTTTTTCATCGGCCTCGGCCCGCAGTTCAGCGGGGATCTCCTCGATTCGGACCTTTTCACCCTGATCGCCGTCGAAATAGAGCGCCTTCATGGTGACCAGATCCACCACACCCTTCAACTCGCTTTCGAGACCGATGGGAATCTGCAGCATGACCGCATTCATATCCAGCTTGTCGCGGATCTGCTGGGTCACCCGGTAGGGATTGGCACCGGTGCGGTCGCACTTGTTGATGAAGGCTATGCGCGGCACCTTGTAACGCGTCATCTGCCGGGTAACCGTGATACTCTGTGATTGCACGCCACCGACCGAACAGAGGATGAGAATGGCCCCGTCCAGAACCCGCAGGGCCCGCTCCACCTCGATGGTGAAGTCCACATGGCCCGGGGTGTCGATAATGTTGATATCGTGGCCCTTCCAGCTGCAGTAAGTGGCAGCAGACTGGATGGTGATACCGCGTTCCTTTTCCAGTTCCATGGAGTCCATGGTGGCACCGACGCCGTCTTTGCCGCGTACTTCGTGGATGGAGTGAATCCTCTGGGTATAAAAGAGAATTCTCTCGGTCAGTGTCGTCTTGCCCGAATCAATATGGGCGGAGATACCGATATTGCGTACCTTGCTCAGATCCTTGTTCATAACCCCGTCCTCGGTTTTTCGCCGGAAAGCCGGCGTCCCGATCTTGAAAAAAACCTCTGATAAACTGCGTTACACACAAAAAAAAGAGAAAATTATACAGGCGGCAACTCCTGTCAAGGAGAAATCCCTCGCCAAAAATTCATCCGGCAACAAAAGGGGAAGAAGCCCTGTGACCACCGCCGGGAATAAAAAAAGGAGCTACAGGATAATCTGCAACTCCTTCATCGCACCTGCAATGGTGCCGAGACCAGGATTCGAACCAGGGACACACGGATTTTCAGTCCGTTGCTCTACCGACTGAGCTATCTCGGCACCTCATTAAATTTGTTATATTACCAAAAGAGAAAATCATGTGTCAATCTTTTTTTGTAACCACTCGCATAGGGTCCGCATCTTTACTGAATCTCCCCTGGCCGCATAACGGGGCTGTAGCGGGCAGGAGAGATCGTGTACATCTGCGGCACCTGTGACCAATCACGTTTCTCTCCGTTTTTCTTCGCCTACAGTTCCCCCAGGTCGAAATCAAATTCGTCCAGGGCGGTTCCGGTGCGGCCGGGAGCGGATTTCTTCTTTTTCCTGTCCTCGGGTGAAAAGGAGATCGATCCGCCACCTATATCGATATCATCCAGCTGCAGGTCCTCCAGGCCGTCACTGTCGGTGCCGCCCGTCGGCTCGAAAAACATGTTGCTTTCCTTGTCGTCGGGGGCGGATTCACTATCCCGTTCAGCGGTTTCCGGTGGAGCCAGGTCGGAGAGATCGATACCGTCAAAATCGATGGTGGGCGGAGGAAGTTCGGCCTCCTCCGCCTTTTCCTCCTCATCCTCCTCCTGGAAAGCGCCGGGGATAAACTCGATACCTTCGGCAAACTCCTCCTCCACCTCATCCCCGGAAACATCCCCGTCGACATCATCGGTTATACCAAGCTCCAGAAATTCCTCGTCACTCTCCGGTTCCCGCTGCGGATCGGCTTCTGCGGCTTCTGCCATATCCGGAACCTCGGCCGCAGCCTCCTCCGGCTCCTCGTCGTCATAGCTGATATGAAGAAAGGACGGCGGTTTTATCTTGTAACCAACGCCGTTTAATTCCGTTGAAATTGAGCTGATATCCTTCCCGCATTTTCCGCAGGTTTCGGAATGATCAAATGATATATAACCGCACTTGGGACAGCGCATTACATCAACCTCGCATTCTCAGTTCACGTCTTACGCCAAAAAATATAACAGGTTCAGGCAAATGGCTAAATAAATATTTATGGCGTTCCTCATTTTTCCCTAATGCCATATCGGTTCACCACCGAAAACACTTTAGGTGTAACGAAGCTTTACGCTGATATCACCCAGGCACCACGAAACAGGGTAACTGATCACAGGCACGGCATCTTTGCCCGCCCTCTCTTGGCCGCATAGTGGGCCATAGGCCGGGAGAGGGCGGGTAAATCTGCAGCACCTGGATCAATTACAGTTTGGAAACATGATTATGCCACGGGGGTTACATACCCCGTGTTCGGTTACGGAACAGGTAATCAAGTGTTCCCGCAGGCACGTTTCTTTCAGAACATTCCATTACTCTTTTCACAACAGGATAGATGACCGGCTATGAGTTTTTCGGCACAACGGACAAACGGAATTGCAACTCTCGATACTGATTTTACCGTCAATTTCTTTCATCTTGTCATCAGCTCACTGGTCATCAATCTGCTGGCTCTGGCCATGCCGATCATGATGCTGCAGACCTATGACAGAATCCTGCCCAATTACGGATACGGCACCCTGACTCTCCTTATCTGCGGTGTCGTTACCGCGGTCATTCTCGAGATGATTCTGCGCATCGCCCGCTCCTATCTCACCGGCTGGTCAGGGGCTGTTTTCGAGCACTCCGTCTCCTGCAACGCCCTGTCGCATATACTCAGGGCTTCCATGCAGCCCTTTGAAAAACAGGGTTCAGGTGCCTATCTGCAGAAGATGGCATCCATCGGCCGTCTTCGGGCTTTCTACTCGGGCCAGGCGCTGCTCACCATCGTCGATCTGCCGTTCGTCCTCATCTTTCTCCTGCTGATCGCCCACATTGCCGGCAACCTGGTCTATGTGCCTCTGACACTTTTTGGCGGTTTCTGCCTGCTTGCCGTCATGGTCGGCATCAAACTTAAAAAAGAAGTGCAGGAACAGGATTTCAGCAATAAAATCAGATACAACTTTATCATCGAAACCCTCTCCGGAATCCATACCATTAAGGGATTGGGGCTGGAAAAGTTCTTTCTCCGCCGCAGCGACCGGTTGCAGAACCGCATTTCCGCCGCCCATTACCGTGTAGCCCTGACCAATAACATCGCCCAGAACTGCGGCACTCTCTTTGCCCAGCTGATGACGGTGGCGGTTGTCTCCATGGGCGCTCTCAAGGTGATCGACGGCCAAATGGGCACCGGCGGCCTTGCCGCCTGCGTCATGCTCTCCGGTCGCATCATGCAGCCGGTGCAACGCGCCCTGGGACTCTGGACAAGATTTCAGAGCTTTTTCATAGACCGCCGGGAGCTGGGAGATATCTTCGCCCTCCCCGTAACCACCCAGGAAGATGACTCCCGGCTGACGGCACCTACTGGTCACCTGCGTTTCGATAACGTCTCTTTCGGCTATTCCGATCACAAATTGTTGTTTCGCGGAATCAACTTCGCCCTTTCTCCCGGCCAGTCAATTGCCGTATCAGGAACTCAGGGCAGCGGCATGACCACCTTTCTTCACCTGGTCTGCGGCCTGCTCGTTCCCACCGGGGGATCCATCACCGTGGATGGGGCCAACCCCCATCAGGTCGATCCCGGTCTCCTGGCCTCACATATCGGCTATCTGCCGGAAAACGGAACGATTTTTTTCGGTACCATCCGGGAAAACCTCACCTTTTTCGGCAACGTGCCGGAAAAAGATGCCATGATGGCCGCGAAACTGCTGGGCATCGACGAGGCAGTGGCCGTTCTGCCGCAGGGATATGACACCCAGCTCACGGACAATGTCACCGATCCCGTACCTCCCGGTCTCAAGCAACGCATCGCCATCGCTCGGGTGCTGGCCAATAAACCGCGTATCATTCTTTTTGACAATGCCGACCGGGGACTCGACAAACAGGGCTACAACAAGGTTTTCCAACTCCTGGGACGACTCAAGTCGAAAACGGTTATGATCATCATCTCCGATGACCGCAATATTCTCAGGTTGGCGGACAGGGAGTATTACCTGCACAACGGCAGACTTCAGGAAACGGCGCCTGCGGACAGTAAAATCCATAACACTTTACCGTTCCGGCAATTCAAGGTGTATCCCCCGGTAACAGAGCCTGCAATCGAAAACACTTTTCATCCATGAACACCACCTTTCGACAACTGCTGACTACATCGGCTGAATTCAGGGAAACTCTCGAACCTTCCGGCTGGCTGGGACTTGACAAGGTCTCCGGATATGCCCGCTGTCTCACCTTTTTACTGGGAGCTCTCAACTGGAAAGGCGTCGCCGGCCAGGTGTGCGAGGCCCTTCCCCACATGCCCGGAGAGCTGGACCGGGTGGACTTCATCAACACCATGGTCAATCTCGGTTTTCACGTGCGCAGTACCGGGATCAGACTGCAGAACTTCGACGCCCGCCTGGCTCCCTGTCTTTTCTCGGCCGGTGCGCCGAACGGCAAGGAGGCGGTTTTCGTCCTGCTCACCGACGACGCCGGCGGAGTACACGTGTACAACCCGGATGATGAATCGATCCTGCCCCTGGAAAAACTCGGCAACCCATCAGGCATTCTCTTTGTCTTTCAGGAACTCACCAAGGGGCTGCAGCAGGAAAATACCATCACCGCCAACGTCCATGAGAAAAGTTCCGTCTGGTTCCGCAATTTCATCAGGCGCTTCGATCCCATCTTCAGACAGGCATTTTTCGTCAGCCTGATAATCAACTTCCTGGCGCTCGCCTCGTCACTGTTTGTCATGGTGGTGTACGACAAGGTCATCGGCAGTCGCTCCACCGACACCCTTACCTATCTTGTGCTGGGAGCATTGCTGGCCATTGGCGTGGAATCATTACTGCGGTACCTGCGGGCCCGCAGCCTGGCCTTTTTCGGCGTGCGCATCGATGCCATCACCACCACCTCGATCTTTGAACGCCTCATGTTTCTGCCGCCGCGGCTCATCGAGGGTTCATCAATCCCGTCGCAGGTTGCCCGCATCAAAGATTTCGATTCTATCCGCGAGTTTTTTTCAGGCCCCACCGGCATCACCATTCTTGAGCTTCCCTTTACTCTGATCTTCATCATCACCATCGCCCTCATCGGCGGCCGACTGGCCCTGGTGCCTCTGGCCCTGGGGGTCTGCTATACGATCCTCGGCCTGGTAATGCTGCCTCGGATTAAGGCCAGAACCGAACAGGGGGCAACCGCCTCCGTGGCCAAACAGGCGCTTCTGGTGGAGACCATGAAAAAAATCCGCGCCATTAAATCCCACGGACTCGGCAAGGAGTGGCTGGAACGTTTTCGTGAACTTTCCGGGGAAGCAGCGGTGAGTAATTTCCATTCCACCTTCCTCACCTCGCTCATCGAGTCTTTTGCCTACGGCTTATCGGTTATCGCCGGTCTTTCAACCCTTTCCCTGGGCATCTGGCTCGTCTGGCAGCAGGAAATCACCGCCGGCGGTCTCATCGCCTCCATGATGCTCATCTGGCGTGTTCTTACTCCCATGCAATCCATCTGCAACTCGCTGTTACGCATCAGGTATATCTTCCGTTCCATCTCCCAGGTGCACAAACTCTTTCGCACTCCGCCGGAAGGCAGCATCACCGCTCTTGATCCGGAGTTGACCAGGATCAAGGGGGATATCGAATACAAAAGCGTCGGACTGCGTTACAGCAGTGAGCGCAGCCCGGTCATCGCCGGCCTGTCACTTGCGATAGAAAAGGGAGAGATCGTTGCAGTGGCGGGACACAGCGGGGCCGGCAAGTCATCGCTTCTCAAGATTACCAGCGGTCTTTACAGTGCCCAGATGGGTTCAATACTCATCGACGGTATCGACATCAGGCAGCGGGACAGTGTGGAGTTACGGAAAAACATCTCATACGCACCCCAGATCGCCGAGCTCTTCCACGGGTCCATAGAAAAAAACCTGCGCATGGCAAAGCCCGACTCCAGCGATCAGGAGCTCTACGATGCACTGACCTGGGCCGGAGCCCTGGAAACCGTCAACAGTCTGCCGAAAAACTTCAACACCTTTATCGGCGACTATCGCTCGGAACAGCTTTCCACCGTCTTCGCCTTTCAGCTCAACCTGGCCAGGGCCTACCTGCGCGATGCGCCGATCATGCTGTTCGACGAGTTCCCGTCGGCGGTGCTCAACGGAGTCTCCGGAGAGCTCTTCCGGGAATACCTTGCCTATTATCGCGGCAGGAAAACGATATTCTTCGTCACCGACCGCCGGGACGACGTGCTTCTGGCGGACAGACTTCTGTACCTGCCGGGCAACGGACAGGTCCTGGCGGGAGAACCGGCCGAACTGCTCGAAGCCCTGCAAATGCATATCAACTGATAGTTACGTAAACCCTAGCTTTCCATCCACGTACAATGACCGGTAAAGACAAAACCAAACAACTTCGTATTCTGTCGCAATCCGTCCTCCTGGAAGAGGCCCGGACCCCCTATCTGGTTCGCACCACCATGCTGATCATCTGTCTGGCTTTCGTCGGCTTCGTGTTCTGGGCACATGTGACTCCCATCAAGGAGATGGCCCGCACAACAGGGGCGATCATCCCCTCGGGTCACGTCCAGACAATCCAGCATCTTGAAGGAGGGGTGGTTGCGGAGATCCTCGTCAAAGATGACGACATGGTCGAAAAGGGCCAGACTCTGCTGCGTCTCAAGGGGGATGCGGTGAAAAGCGATCATCAGCGGTTGCAGACAAAGCTGACCATGCTGCAGCTCCGGGCGGCCCGCCTTCGCTCCTTTCTCTCCGGAGAATCCGCTGACCTTGAAAAATTCGCCGGGGAACACGCCGCTGTTGCCGGTACCCAGGATGAAATTCTCCAGGGTATGGTCGAGGCCCAGAAACGGGAACAGGAGGTGCTGACCAGGCAGCTTGACCAGAAACGGGAACAGCTCAAGATTCTGCGCAGTGAAATGGTGACCACCAAGGCCGGTCTGAAAATCGCCGCAGCGGGTTTTGCAACCCAGGAAAAGCTTTACCGGGAGCATCTGATCCCGGAATCCACCTATCTGACGGCGCTCAAGGAAAAAAACAGCCTGGAGGGCAAAGTGAGTACCTTGCAGCTCCAGATTGCTCAGGCGCGCCAGACAATCAAGGAATATGAATGGCGACTGAAGTCCATGGTGTCGGCCACCCGGGACGATGCCCTGCAGCAGCTCGGCAATATCAAGACCGAAATCGCCGAAAACCGTGAACTGCTGCATAAACTGGAAAAACAGATCCGGCACCTGGAAATCCGTTCCCCGGTCAGCGGTGTCGTCAAGGGGCTAAACGTCCATACCATCGGCGCGGTGATTCAACCTGGACGAACAATCATGGAAATCGTTCCCACCGGCAGCGATCTTCTGGCGGAAGTCCGGATCTCTCCCAATGATATCGGTCATATCAAGACGGGATACCCGGTAACCATCAAGGTGACATCCTATGATTTCTCCCGCTACGGCTCAATCAACGGCAGGGTGTCCGGTCTCTCTGCGACCACCTTTACCGGTGAACACGGGTCCGCCTATTACAAGGGCATCATTGCCCTGGAAAAGAACTACCTGGGAAACAATCCCTCCCAGAACCTGATTATGCCCGGCATGATCGTCAATGCCGAAATCATCACCGGACAGAAAAGCCTGTTATCCTATCTGCTGAAACCCATCCATGTGGCCCTGACCTCGGCATTCTCGGAACGGTGAACCCTTCCCGCATAACCTAAAAACACAGGAGACTTCCGCAACATGACGACACTACCCCCCAACTCCGATATCGATGGTGTATTGGCCCTGCAGCCCCATATTTTGGTGGTCGATGACAACCGGACGGTTTTGCATATGCTGTCAAGTCTGCTGGAAAAAGAAAACTACCTGATCACCCGGGCAAGCAACGGCAGGGAGGCCATGGATATCCTCCTTGCCCATGAAAAACCCATCGACGTCATCCTTCTGGATCGTCTGATGCCCGTCATGGACGGCATGGAGGTTATCAATGCCGTGCAGATGGACGAAGGCCTGAAAAACATCCCCATCATCATGCAGACCGCGGCGGACAAGCCGGAGGAAATCAGCGAAGGGATCAAGGCCGGGGTCTTTTACTATCTCACCAAGCCCATCGAACGCAAGATGTTGCTGTCGGTGGTTTCAGCCGCGGTCAAGCAGGTTGAACAGCACCGCCAGCTGCGGAGCGAGATGCTGCGGCACCATATGAGTTTCGGACTCATCGATGTGGTCAAGTGTACGTTTAAAAACCTTGATGAGGCGGAAAATCTCTCTTCGTTTCTGGCCAACTGCTTCCCGGATCCGGAGCGTGCCCTCTCGGGTATTTCCGAACTGCTGATCAATGCCGTCGAACACGGCAACCTCGGCATCAGCTATGATCAGAAAACCGAGCTGCTGGAAGAAAACAGCTGGCGAACGACAATTACCGAGATGCTCGCCGCCCCGGAACATGTGGACAAGCAGGTGGTGGTGATCTTCGAAAAGAAAAACAATACCTGCTATCTCCAGATTACGGATCAGGGAGATGGATTTAACTGGAAGCAATTTCTGGAATTCGATCCATCGCGGGCCTCCCACAATCACGGTCGCGGCATTGCCATGGCAAACATGATCGCCTTCGACAAGGTTGTCTACAACGAGAAAGGCAACCAGGTAACCGCGGTCATGCAGGCCCGGAAGCCGGATGATCCCGATGGCGATGATGAATACTGGACATAGCCCGGGCTCGTCCATATCCCCGTTATGCGGCCGGGAGAAATTTACTTAAAGATGCGGTACCTGTGATCATTATACGGGAAACAAGCATCCGGTCCGTCTTGCCGGGACGGACCGGATGCTTGTTTCCCGGCTCACCGGATACCATAAAATTCAATTTTGTAATTCAAATTTCGCCGATCCCCCCACCCCCTGTTCCCCTTCGATCCGTTTCATTCCATTAACCAGCCGCAATCTCAGATTTTTTCAAAAACGGCTTCCCCGGGCCCGGCAATTGCTTCGGATAATGCCCAGAGGCGATGTGCAATCGTTATCCACCAATGGGAGGAACCGCCATGAAAATCACCAACTACAGATTTGTCTGGGTGCTGCTGGGCCTCGGGCGCTACTACGAGGGACACAGGGCCACGATCCAATGCGGTAAAAAAATTTGCCGGGTTATGGGCAGACGGCACAGCAGGGGACAGCTGGAATTTTCCTACCAGAAAGCCGGAGGCTGAGCCTTCAGGCCACAGTCCCCGGTGCGGCAGAATCATTCAGGCGCTTCCGGCCTCTGACAGTCACGCCGTGTGAACGTTGGAATCGGCAAAACAGGGAAGGACGGTGATTACGTGATGGTAATCAAACATACGAATTCACCATAGCTCTTCCCTTCACCTGGGGAGACACATACAGTTAATATTTTGATTTACCTAGGTTTTTATTTTTCTTCTCTTCATGGCCCATACATTGCTTTCTCTTTGAGGGAAAACAACAGGCAAGCGGACAAAGTCCCTGCAAGTAAGGGGCATAGACCATGTAAGGAATAGACATGACTGACAACGGTAATTCTCCGACGCAAAGACCGGAAAATCTCAAAACGGATTCCCACCACGAAATATCGGCCGAATGGCTGAATATTCAGGGAGGAGACCAGGATGGCGAGGCCCTGAAGGCCAAATCCTGGGCAGCGAAAAGCGGAAAGGCCATTGACTCTTCTTCCCTGGGAAACGTTCACCTGGGTTCGAGCACCATTGAAGAAAATCTGGGCACTCGCCGGGAGGAGACATCTTCACCGCTTCCACCCGAGTCTCTGGAGCAATCTTCGGTCGATCACCCCCATCCTGTCCGACGACACGGTGAAGAACAACCCACCGTTGCAGAACATGAAACCGAGCCTCCGGAATCGGTAACCACCATCCAGGCGGCTGCCATGGCCTCCCGGGACGGCCACTTCCAAAATGAGGACAAGAGCCACCCGGCCGAAAAGATTGAAGTGCTCCGGCCGGAATCCTTGCAGGCGGAGCAGGGAGCGGATCCCGCATGGAATCCCGCCTCGCCGCGCAGATCAAAACACCGGCCGGATACGACGGATACGGCCACCGCCGATTCTTCCTCTCCCCCTGTTGCTCCGGCGGCAACCGGAGCGGCACCGGAACAACCGCAACAGGTCGATAGCGCGAAAAGCGAAGAGACAAGCAGGCCGCTTCCGCCAAAAGACTCTCCGGAAGAAGAATCCGCGCCGGCCGATCCGGAGACGGCAGAGTCCAGCACTCCCCGGCAATGGGATTCCCCTCCCCCGTCACAACCCGAAGTACAGATGGATGCCGCCGCCTCAGCCCCGGAATTACGGATCAATCCTGCATCCGGAGATGAGGACGGCGATATCGCACTGCATATAGATGTTCGGCTCACCGACAGGGACGGCTCGGAAACCCTCGGGGAAATCAATATCAGCGGCCTTCCGGAAGGCGCGGTTCTGTCCGCCGGTACCCGCAACAACGACGGCTCCTGGTCACTGTCGCCCGGCGACCTGGAAGGATTGACCATGACTCCTCCGGCGGATTTTAATGACGATTTCAACCTGCGCGTCACCGCCACCTCCGTGGAACAAAACGGTGATACGGCATTAACCTCTGCGGAGCTGCCGGTAACTGTCAATCCGGTTGAAGATGCGGCGGAAATATCAGGAGACCTGGGCGGTTCAACCACTGAAGATGACGCCGGTCCGGTCACCGGCCACCTGCAGGTCGAAGACCCGGATAGGGGTGAATCATCATTTACGGCAGGCAGCATCGACGGTCGGTACGGTGTCCTGGAGATTTCCGAAGACGGTACCTGGAACTACACCCCCGACCGCCAATCGGATAAAATCCAGTCGCTTGGTGAGGGTGAACAGCTCCAGGATGTTATCACAATCCACACCGCGGACGGCACCGAAGAGCAGATCACCATCACCATCAACGGCCGGGACGATGCCGAAGTCGTCAGCGGCCGGGTCAGCGGAAATGTTACCGAGGATACGGATGATCTCCTCAGCGTCTCGGGCAGCATCAGCGTCGAGGATATCGATAATCCCGATGCCGCAATAGCCCCGCAGAGCATCGATGGATCCTACGGCAATCTCACCATCGATGGCGAGGGAAACTGGGAATATACGGCGGACAACAACCAGGATGCCGTTCAACAGCTGGGTGAAGGTGATCAGCTCACCGAGAGCTTTAGCGTCAGCACGGTTGACGGCACCCGGCAGGAGATCACCATCACCATCAACGGTACCAATGACGGGCCGGTAGCCGCCGATGACGCAGGCGGGGAGCAACTGACAACGGATGAGGACAGTGCCCTCACCATCACACCGCAAACTCTGCTGGCCAACGATACCGATATCGATGGCAACGATTTGTCGATCACCGCTGTATCGTCGGATGTCGTCGATGCAGACGGTCGGGTTATGGGCAGTGCAGTTCTGGATGATGACGGCAATATCGTCTTTACTCCCAACGACAGGCTGGATTCTCTTGCCGAGGGTGAAACCGAAGAGGTACATTTCAGTTACACGCTCAGCGATGGAAACGGCACAACCGACAGTGGAAACGTCACCCTGAAAATTCAGGGAACAAACGACGAGGTCGGCTTGGTGATCGATCAGGATGTCCGGGAAAACATCGTCCTTGAAAACGCCGAAAACGGTACGGAAATTCATATTACAGGATTGGCTGCGGATGCGGATGGGGATGCAATTACCTACTCGCTGGTCGACAGCAACGGTAAAGAGGTTACCGATGGGCCCTTTGCCGTTGATGAAAAAACAGGTGCCGTGACTGTAAACGACCGCTCCCAGATCGATTTCGAAAGTGCGGCCAGTCACGACCTGACCATTAGGGCCACCAGCGAAGACGGTTCCACCAGTGATTCCACCTTTCAGGTGCAGGTCAAAGATGTGGAGCTGGTTAAAATTACTGATCTCGGCGGCGATGAAAACGGCATACCGGTAACCTTCAAACTGACCGGTGACCATTACGATCCGGCCGACAACCAAGATGTGGGGGCAGGATCTCCAAAGTATCAGATCCTCGTCAACGGAGAATATGTGACCGTGGATGGTCGCGATGTCTTTACCGTGGAGGCAAACCGGTCTCACGTCGTTCAGACGGATCAAGATATCGACAACAACGGCTCCGCTGATCAGATCATGGTCCACAACGGTAACGATTACGAGCTGGTCACTTTCAAGGTGCCGCCGGGAACGGATATACAATCGGTCAGTATCCAGTTCGTCAACAATGCCTCGGATGGAACTGATGATCGGGATGGCGACGGAGTGTTCGGGGAAGACCGTAACCTGGTGGTGGACAATCTCAACATCGGCGGCAAAGTCAACGAAGACGGCTCCATCAACGGCGGTGTTACCCTGGAGGCGGAGGATGCTTCAGTCAGCCGGTATCTGGCTGCCAATGGCACGGATGTATCGGGTACGGAGACAATGTCGTGGCAGGGAACCATGTCCTTTTATCCGGATGGAGTCCCGGATAATGTGGAAGAGCTTTTCACCGAAGGCAGCGACAACGTCATTCTGGAGAACTCTGACCCCCGCTATGGAGAGGAAAAAATATATGACGCCTTGGACGGTAACGATATGGTTATCGGCGGTAAAGCGGATGATCATATCCGTGGCGGCCGTGGCAACGACAGGCTGGGCGGCGGCGACGGCGACGATACCTTTCATGTCAGCGGCAGTGAAGACGGGTACGACATGGTCCAGGGCGGCAATGGAATCGACCGTATTCTGGGAAGCGACGAGGATGACGTTATCGGTCTTGACTCCTACAGCGGACAAAATACCGTCGAAATCATCGATGGTGGAGGCGGCGACAACGTCATTCAGGGGTCAGCCAAGGCCAACCTTGACTTCTCACATACAGAACTGAAAAATATCCGGGAAATCCGGGGAGGAGAGGGAGACAACAGAATTATCGGATCCCGCGGAAACGACAACATCTCCGGTGGTGAGGGCAATGATACTCTCTACGGCGGCACCGGTAATGACTCCATAAGCGGTGGCGCGGGCAACGACAACATCAGGGTCGGCGGCGACAAGGAGGTGGACAAGGTCGATGCCGGCCAA
>Ga0256914_1001542_pt1 | contig 20541 bp, 17 predicted proteins | sample HulkmetaG_FD_191571 | JGI IMG/M metagenome (GOLD analysis project Ga0256914, IMG submission 191571) | Hydrothermal chimney microbial communities from Main Endeavour vent field at the Juan de Fuca Ridge, Pacific Ocean - Hulk | ecosystem: Environmental > Aquatic > Marine > Hydrothermal vents ... | reverse complement strand
CGGAAGGTCTTTTAAAAGTGCGCTTCCGGCATTTTGACCTACAACCTTTGCAACCGGACATCCGCAGTTTAGATCTATACCGGCTATCCCTTCCATATCATTTAGCATCAAAACAGCCTCTTTGATCACTTCCGGATCGCTTCCGGCTATCTGTACTATATATGGATTTTCATTTTGGGCTTTTTTTAACATCCTGAAAGTTTTGGAAGAGTTTCTGATAAGTGCATTGGCACTTATCATTTCGCTGAAAGTAAGATCTGCTCCGAATTTTTTTACTACTTTTCTAAAAGGAAGATCGGTAAAACCGGCAAGAGGGGCAAGAGCCGCCACCGGTTTGGAAAAATCAATCAAACTTTTCAATTCTTATATAAACATCTCTATATCAAAATTTTTGCCGTTATCTCTTAAAAAGAGAAGATGTTTAAATTTTACATATTCATCAAGTGCGGAATTTTGAAGGATCTCTCTTACTTTATCGATCATCTGAAGTTCAAAAAGGATAAAGAGATATGCATCACTTGCCTTTGGAAACTCATTGAAGAGTCTTTCAAAAAGAAACATCAAAGCATCGGGGTTCATTTTCGGTTTTAATTTTTTGGCAAGTTCTATAAAGTCCTCTTTGCCAAAATCAAGACCTTTGATCATCTCAACGATCTCATCATTTGTCAATTTAAGTTCATTTTTTTCATTTTTATATCTGTCCATTATGATCTCAAAAGCCTTTGTGTCTATTTTATATCCGTATTTTTTAAGTTGATCATAAGGTGCGTATGTTGCTATGGCATAAAATGCCTTTTTACAGATAGGTTCATCTTTTTTGTCTCCGCAGTTTTTAAGGATACCGTCTGCGTGCAGTTTATCTTTGGCAAGTTTGTTTTCAAAGTTTTGGATAACCAAAGGATTATCTTTTGGAAGTCTGTATTTTGAGAGATCTGCAACTTCTCCTCTGTCTAATTTCTCTTTTAGATCCAATATCTCCTGAACATCCTCATTTGGTACTTTTTTAGCCCGTTTTTTAGGATCGATATTGAAAACATTCAAGATAGCTCCCGGCAGTTTTAACCATTCTGACCTAAACTGAACATTGTTGTCAAGTCCCAAAAGCACATTTTTAGTTGCTCTTATAAAATTTTTATGCCCTTTTTTTAAAGCTCTTTTTTTGGTAAAGTCAATGGCTCCGTAAAACATCATATGAAGAAGAGTAAAAAGATAGAGTATCAAAGCCGGTACTATAACCCATACGGCAACAGGCAAAGTTACATTGATACCGAAAAAATCGAGTGAATATCTTCCACCCTCAAAGCTAAATACATAAATACCTATAATCAGGATCAGTAAAAGAGCAAATACCAAATATTTTTTTAGTCCCATAGCTATTCCTTTTTTCTGTTTTTCTCCACAATTTCTCTGCAAACTATACAATATTTTGCCTGAGGTTTTACTTTTAATCTTTGAAAACTTATAGGCTCTTCGCACATTTCACATATTCCGTAGGTGTTGTTTTCTATCTTTTTGAGAGCTTCTTCTATCTCATGTAATTCCACATTCTGTTTTGTTGTTATGGCATTTTCTATCAGTCTGTCCGTACTTACAGCCGCAAAGTCCGCATCATCACTCAGATCCACATTTTTCAGTTCATTTATCTCTTTTTGGACATCTTCAATATTTTTTAATACCTGATCTTTTCTGTCTATCAGCATTTTTTTAAAATATTCTATATCATTAGGTTTCATATACTCTCCTTAGTTAAGTGTGCTTGTTCTATATCGTTTGTTTATAAATTTTATTTATGATAAGGATGATTATTCATAATTGAAAAAGCTCTGTATATTTGTTCATACAGAACTATTTTTGCTATCTTGTGACTCATTGTTAAACGACTTAGAGAAATCACAAGATCATTTTTTTTGACAAACTCTTTTTCAAAACCGTAAGCTCCTCCTATAAAAAAAGATATTTCACTTTTGTCTTCAAACAGTCTGCTGAAAACAAAGCTGTCGATCTCTTTACCCAAAGGATCTAAAACAATGTTATATTTTCCCATCCGTTTTAAAAAGATGTCGGTATAACTTTTTTGGGCATCTCTTTGGGAGATATTTTGAGAGATGGCTATCTGTTTGTTGAACAGTGGAATATCCTCTATATTTGAATATCTCGATATCATCTTTTTATAGCTTGATATTATATCGTAATAATTATCTTTTTTTACTTTTTCAATGGAAAAAACTTTAATAGTCATATAAGTTTGACCCTATAACCAGATATGTTATATTTTTTATCTTGTCATTTAACTTTACGCCTCCTATTGCTCCGACAGGGTGGGAAGAGTAAGAGGCGATTTGTTCTATCTCGTTTCCCAAAATATTATCCGTCTCTTTTGTTGAGGTTTTTCTGTATGCTCCCAAACCGATGTAATCCAAAGGAAGCTCATTTGCTTCTAAAACCTCTTTTACATTGTGGGTTGAAAGCCCCAGTATTTTATCCCCTATCTCCTCTCTGACTTTGTTGGCGGCTTTTTGCAGATTTTTGTCAAATTTTTTCATATCTTCCTGTCCTAGATGCAATCCGTCGCAACAGGAGACAAGTTCTATTTTGTCATTGACTATCAAAACTCCTTTCCAGTACTCTCTTAACTCTTTTATCACATCTCTCATTTTGGAGAGAGAAGATATTTTGTCTCTGTACTGGATTATCGAAACTTTTTTATCATAACAGAGATCTGCAAATTCTTTCACGCTTATATCTTTGGATAAGAAAAGCTTATAATCAAAAAGTGCGTAAATCTTATGCATGAAAAAGATTGGAAGAGGAGCTTAAAAAGCTCTCTCTTGTTCGGAGTATTTGGGGGAATATTCAAAATAGCGTAAAAAATCGACAATTGTTCTTTTCATTGCGCCTCTTTGTACGATCATATCTATAAGACCGTGTTCAAGCAAAAATTCTGATCTTTGAAATCCTTCAGGCAATTCCGCACCTATTGTCTGTTTGATAACCCTCTGTCCGGCAAATCCTATCAAGGCTCCCGGTTCTGCGATAATAATATCTCCAAGCATTGCAAAAGAGGCACTGACTCCTCCCATTGTAGGATCAGTCAAAACGGATATATACGGCAGTTTTGCCTCATCAAGTTTTTTCAAAGCTGCTGAAGTTTTTGACATCTGCATCAAAGAGAAGGTACTCTCCTGCATCCTCGCACCGCCACTTGCGCTTACTATGATAACACCCTGTCTCTTCTCTATCGCTCTGTGTACGGCTCTTACTATCTTTTCACCTTCGACAGAACCCAAACTGCCTCCCATGAATTTAAAGTCAAAAACAACAAGCTGCACAGCGATACCGTCCATCGTACACTCTCCGCTTACAACTGCGGAGACTCTTGAAGTCTTTTCCTGATTTTCCGACACTCTTTTTTTATATGACTTTTTATCAACAAATTTCAGGGGATCGACTGGAACAAGATTTGCATCAAATTCTACAAAACTTCCCTCATCCGCCAAAAGTTTTATTCTCTCTTCCTGTCCTATTCTCATGTGAAATTTACATTTGGGACAGACATAGTTTCTGTTTTGAATCTCTTTGTAATACATAAGAGACTGGCATTTGTCGCACTTTATCCAATGGCTTGGAGCCTCATTGGGAGAGGACTGCTTTTTTATATTTCTAAAAATATGACCGAAATTCATTTTATTTCTCCGATTTTTTTAAACCCTTTATTATAACATCATTTGAAAAATTTATCGATAATTCCTTTGGCTGCTCTTTTTCCGTCATAAGCAGCTGTAACAACAAGATCGCTTCCTCTGTAACAGTCTCCTCCGCAAAATACCTTTTCATTGCTTGTCTGGTAGCTCTCATTTGTTTCAATTCCACCCCAAGAGTTTGTTTTTATACCGTTTTCTTCCAAAAAAGAGGGGTTTTGAGGATCAAAACCTAGTGCAAAGATAACAATATCGGCATCTACTGTAAATTCGCTGTTTTTGATGATTTGTACTCTTCTTCTTCCGGTTGAATCTTTTTGGGTGAGTTTGGTTTTTTGCATCTCTATGGCTTTTACCTCTTTGTTCTCATTCACCAAAATTTTAAGAGGAGAGGCGTTGAAGATAAATTCCGCCCCCTCTTCAAGCGCATTTTTATACTCTTTTTTGGATCCGGGCATATTCTCTTCATCTCTTCTGTAGAGACATTTAACACTTGCTGCGTTCTCTCTTATGGAAGTTCTGATACAGTCCATTGCGGTATCACCACCGCCGATAACAACAACTTTTTTGCCTTTTACACTGTATTTTGAATCATGGGAAAGATTGAATATCTTTTGTTGAATATTTTTCAAAAATTCGATAGCTAAAAATACCCCTTTGGCATCTTCGTTTTCGATACCGGCTTTTTTTGATTTTTCCGCTCCAATACCTACAAAAACGGCCTCATATTTATCCAAAATCTCTTTAAATGATATATCCTTGCCGACCTCTTTATTTAAAAAGAGTTTCATCCCTGCATCTTCAAGCCATTTGAATCTTCTAAAAACCACCTCTTTATCCAGCTTGAAATTTGGTATTCCAAATGTCAAAAGACCGCCGGGTTTTGGAGCTTTTTCAAACATATCCACGCCGATTCCGGCTCTTAAAAGATAGGTAGCTGTTGAAAATCCTGCAGGACCTGAGCCTATGACGGCAACTCTTTTATCGCTTTTTATCGGCATAAATTCCGGTTTTAAGCCTTTTTTAAATCCCTCTTCACTGATAAAGGTTTCAATTGATCCTATCGTAACAGCTCCGTATCCTTCATTTAGAGTACAGTCGCCCTCACAAAGTCTGTCTTGGGGGCAGACTCTTCCTGTAATTTCCGGAAAAGGATTGCTCTCATTGGAAAGTCTGAAAGAGAGTTCGATATCTTTTTTGGCAGTTGATTTTAGCCAAAAAGGGATAAAGTTGTGGAGGGGACACTTGTTGTGACAATAGGGATCACCACACTGGATACACCTCTCTGCCTGAGAAGAAGCCTCTTCAATCTTATAAATATCATAAATTTCATTGAAATCTTTTTTTCTTTTGTTCGACTCTCTCTTTTTAGGTTCTATTCTCTCTACATTTATAAAATTTTGCATATTAATCTCCTTCCTCAGGATTTAGAGGTACTTTGGTCATATCCTTGGGTATAACCATCCAAAAATGTCTTATCGCATGTCTGAAATTATCCAGGATATATTGGGCTTTTTCACTTCCTGTTTCGTTGATGTATTCTCTTAGTTTCTTTTTGATAAAGTGTCTCTCTTCATCTCTTTCATCAGTATCTATTCTTGTTGCATAGACAAGTCCCTGATTGAGTTGATCTATAAAAGAGTGATCGGTGTCATGCACAAATGCCACACCTCCGGTCATTCCCGCACCGAAATTATTTCCGGTTTTTCCGAGAATTATAACAACTCCTCCGGTCATATATTCACAGGCGTGATCTCCCGTGCCTTCCACTATCGAAACAGCTCCCGAATTTCTGACGCAAAATCTCTCTCCTACACTTCCGGCTACATATAGTTTTCCTCCGGTAGCGCCGTAAAGGCAGGTATTTCCGGCACAGCTGAACTTTTCTCCCTGAGTTCGTGGGGTAATGACGATCTTTCCGCCGTTCATTCCTTTGCCCACATAGTCGTTACCTGCGCCTCTTAGGTAGATGGAGATTCCGTTTATCAAAAATGCTCCTAGAGACTGACCGGATATACCGGTGAGACGAAACTTGATAGTGTCTTCGGGCAATCCCGTATTACCGTAATATTTCGCAATCTCTCCGCTTATCAGTGTTCCGAAACTTCTGTTGATGTTTTGTATCTTCTCTTTTATTACGATAGGGGTGGAAGGATCTTCTATTGAACCGTAAACTTTTTGCAAGATATTTTTTTCAAATTCATTTTTGTCAAAAGGCTCGTTTGATTTTACCTGGCAGGTGTTTACGCCTTCAACATAGTGCAAAATGGAAGAGAAATCAAATTTTTTGGTTTTGGGATGGTCAACCACCTTTAAAAGATCGCTTCTTCCGATGATATCCTCCATCCTCTCATATCCGAGTTCTGCAAGTATCTCTCTTACCTCTTCTGCTACCAATGTAAAATAATTTACAAGTCTGTCAACTGTTCCTACAAAATGTTCTCTTAATCTCTCATCTTGGGTAGCGATACCGACACTGCATCTGTTTAAATGGCAGATTCTCAGTATCTTACAACCGATGATGGTAAGAGCTGCCGTACCGAATGCATAACTTTCAGCTCCGAGCATTGCCGCTTTTACGACATCAAGTCCGGTTTTCAATCCACCGTCTGTTTGCAGATGAACCATTCCTCTTAGGTTATTGACTTTTAGAGCATTGTGCGCTTCGCTGAGACCAAATTCCCATGTGTTTCCGGCAAATTTGATGGAAGAAAGGGGAGCGGCTCCCGTTCCGCCGTCGCCTCCGGATATGATGATTTTATCGGCATAGGCCTTTGCAACTCCGGCGGCAATCGTTCCGACACCGGCGGTAGAGACCAGTTTTACAGTAATCGTGGCATCGGGATTTATCTGTTTTAGATCAAAAATAAGCTGTGCCAAATCCTCGATAGAGTAGATATCATGATGGGGAGGAGGGGAGATAAGCGTAACTCCGGGGATCGTATATCTCAAAGAGGCGATAAGAGGAGTTACTTTATGTCCGGGAAGCTGTCCTCCCTCTCCGGGTTTTGCTCCCTGGGCAATTTTTATCTGAATCTCCTCGGCACTTCTTAGATATTCGGGTGTTACTCCAAATCTTCCCGATGCTATCTGTTTTATTTTGGAATTTTTTTCGCTTTTCAGTCTCTCAGGCGCTTCACCGCCTTCACCGCAGTTTGACTGACCGCCTATTTTGTTCATCGCCAGTGCCAAAGATTCATGGGCTTCGGGAGATATGGAACCAAGACTCATAGCGGCAGTCGCAAATCTTTTGAAAATCTCCTCTTTTGGTTCAACCGCATCAACGGATATCGGTTTTTTGTCCGAATTGAACTCAAAACAGTCTCTTATCATCTTTAGATTTCTTTGATTGATAAGCTTTTTGACTTCATCATAATCTTTTTTGTCAGCTGTAATTGAGGCTTTGTGAATGGCATTTGTTACAAGAGGTCCATAATCGTGAAATTCTTTGTTATGGATAAATTTGTAAAAACCTCCGAGTTTTAACGGAAAAAGTTTTTTGACTTCATCTATCTCACACGCCTCTTTGTAGTATCTCTCTATCCTCTCTTCAATATCTTTATAATCCAGTCCCGGAAGAAGAGCTATGGAGTTGGTAAAACACTCTTTTACAAGTTCGTTTGAGAGTCCTATAACATCAAAAAGAGCCGAATTTCTATATGAAGCGATAGTTGATATACCCATTTTGGACATTATTTTCAAAAGACCGTTGTTTAAGGCTGCGTAAACATTTTTAAAGCTGTTTCTTATCTGATAGACAGAGCGGTTCTGTTTTGCGCAGTGTTCATATACCGTTGCAAAAAGAAGATAAGGGTATATGGCATTTGCCCCGTAAGCTATCAGTACAGCGCAGGAATGGGTATCGTAAGCCTCCGCCGTTACCGCTATGATCGTAACAAGATGTCTGACTTTTGAGTCCAAAAGTACACGGTTTAATCTTCCTACAACCATTGCTATTGGGATAGCTTTTATATTTTTGCCTTCTCCCCTGTCGTCTAAAATAACTATTCTGACATTGTCCTCTTTGACGGCTTTGACTATCTCGGAAGTGAGTTTTTCCAGACTGTTTTTCAAATCATTTTCAAAAAGAGTTGAAAAAGTTCTGTTTTTGTAGTGTTCTTTGTATCTTGGCTTTGAAGGATCTCCAAAAGAGAGTAAAACTTCAAATTTTTCTTCCATTAGTATAGGTGAGATTGCCTTTAATCTGATCGCATGGTTTGGATCTTCTTTTAGGATGTTCCTTATCTCTCCAAAACCGGTATTTAAACTCATAACTATTTTTTCTCTGATAGGATCTATCGGAGGGTTTGTAACCTGAGCGAATTTTTGTTTGAAAAAGTCTGTAAAATTTCTTTGATGTTCGCTGAAAGCGGCTATTGGAGTATCATCTCCCATAGAACCGGTATTTTCCTTTCCGTCTTTTATCATCGGTTCTATAACCATCTCTATCACCTCTTCGGTGATATTGAAAAATCTCTGTTTTCTCTTTAGATCTTCTATATTGTAACAGGAGAGATTTGCAAAAGGGATATCGATAAATTCTTGCAGATAGGTCATATTTTGCATAAGCCACTCTGCATAAGGATTTGAGTTTTTCAGATAATCATCTATCTCTTGTGGTTTCATCACCTTACCGAATTTTAGATCAATTCCTATCATCTCACCGCTTTGGAGTCTGCCTCTTTCAACTATCATCTTTTCATCTATATCCAATACTCCGTATTCGCTTGTTATGATGATTCGGTTATCTGTTGTGATAACATATTTTGCAGGTCTTAACCCGTTTCTGTCCAAAATACATCCTATATATCTTCCGTCTGTCAAGGAGACGGCAGCCGGTCCGTCCCACGCTTCAAAACATGCACTCATATACTCATAAAACGCTCTGAGTTCCGAATCCATGTGAGGGGCATTTTGCCAGGGAGCCGGTATCAAAGCTCTTGCGGCTTTGAAGAAATCCATACCGTTTGCTATCAAAAATTCAAACATATTATCCAAACTTGCACTGTCGCTTATATCCTCTTTGGTAATAGGGAAAAGTCTTTCCAGCTCATCTTTTGAAAAAACTTCACTTTTTATAAATTCAGATTTCATTTGGACATTGTATCTGTTGGCAGATATGGAGTTTATCTCTCCGTTGTGGGCAATGTGCCTAAAAGGCTGTGCCAGTTTCCATTTTGGCAGAGTGTTTGTAGAAAATCTTTGGTGGAATAGAGCAAAACTTATCTTGAAATCTTTATCGCTTAGATCTTTGTAAAAATGTTTTATGTGAGTGGGCATAACAAGCCCTTTGTAAGAGATAACCTTGTTGGAAAAAGAGGATATATAAAAATCTTCATCATCTTTTAAAGCATTTTCTATCTCTTTTCTTGTCAAATACAAAAGGGCTTCAAACCTTTTGGTTGCTATCAAAGAATTTGTTGTTATAAATACCTGCATAATCCGAGGCAGAGTTTCAAGTGCCAACTGTCCCAAAGCACCGGTATCGATAGGAACTTCTCTGTAAAAAAGAACTTTTAGATCGTTTTTATCGCAGATTTCGTTGATAATCTCCTGCTGATTGTAATTTTGCATAAAGATCATACCGACTGCTATCTGTTTTGGCAGATCTATACCTGCTTCCTCTTTTGCCACTTTTTTTATAAAATCCTTGGGCATGGATAAAAGTAAACCACTTCCGTCGCCGCTTTTTCCGTCTGCGGCTATGGCTCCTCTGTGCATCATCCTCTCAAGAGCCGTTATGGCATCTTCCAAATTTTGATGGGAAGGAATATTGTCAATATTGGCCAAAAGTCCAAAACCGCAATTATCCTTAAAGCTTGTGAGCAAATCCATTGAACAACCTTTATTTAGTAAACTGGTTAGAAAATTGTCCGATTATAACTAAGAAAAAGTAAAGATTTGATAAATTATTTCTCTTTAGGTAGAATTAGGTATGCAAGGTTACATTTTGAATATATTTGCAGTACGAGACGAAGATATGATAGTCTATGTTTTGACACCTCGCAAATTGAAAACACTTTATCGTTTTTATGGAGCAAGACACAGTACTATTCAAACAGGTTATAAAATAGATTTTGAAGCAGTCTCTTCTGCCAAAGCCAAACTGCCTTTGTTAAGGGGAGTATCTCACTTGGGTTATGAATGGCTCTATGATCACAATAAAACATATCTGTGGCAAAGTTATATAAAACTTTTTTATAATCACCTAAAAGGTGTCGAGGATCTGGACAGTTTTTATTATAAACTTTTGGAAAGCAACTCTTACAGATGGGAAAAGCAAAGTCCAAAACGGATCATTGTAGAATCTTATGTAAAAATTTTAGAATATGAAGGAAGACTTCATAAAGATTACAGATGTTTTGTATGTGAAGGAAAGATAAGAGGAGAGGTTTCTCTTGTCAGAGGTTTTCTAACTGCTCATCAAGAGTGTGTTATTGGCAGAAATTTTGACAAATGGAGGCTGAAGGAGCTTTTTGATAACAAATCCACCCTCTATTTCAGTGATGATGAGGTGGATATGTTATATGATATTGTCTGTGAGGGATTTTGATATCTCAATCTGTGATTGCATTGATATCATAAATCATCACTCTGTGGCTGTTTGTGGTCGGAGTGTTTGCATATTCGCTTTTACCTGTCAGTTTTATCGTTACGGTGTGAGCAGTACTCTCTCTTTTTGGATCTCCTATTACAAAGGATTTTATCAGATTATCCTGATAGTAACTCTCTCCTCTGTATTTGTAAAGATCTACGCTTTTAGTCAGTTTTCCATCTTCGTATATCTCTATGATACCTCCGCTTTTGCCTTCTGCCAAAAGCAGATTCAAAGCTTTGCCCGTATAAGATATCTTTAATTCATCTCCTGTATTATCGGTGTATAGTACTTTGGGAAATTCATAAACACTGCTTTTATTTTCCTCTTCACTCCATCCGCTACCTATTTTTTGGGTATCTTCAAAGCCTATCTCTTTTAAGTCTCTTGTCAAAGCTCCCAAGCCGTAAATCCTCATCGTACCGGAAAGTACATTGACCCTCCATGCATGACTTCCGTAACTCTCTTTCATATCCAAAGGTACCAAAATAGGAATGGTATGAAAAGAGACATTTTCCTCTTTTAACTCTATCTTTTTGACAACCTTGCCGTTTTCATCCACAACTTCCGCTCTGAAAGGGTGTTTTACCTGTATAAGCAAAGCTGCCCCTTTACAGTAGGGATGAATATATGTTGCCGATTCGCCTTCCATGATCTCGCACAGTTTGTCATATCCGTGTCTGTGCGGCGGATAAAGATTTTCTGCTCCGTCAGTCAGGATATAATCGCTGTATTTTACCTCATCGGTTATCAAAGGAGTGTAAAATATAAGCTCCATAGCCGTAGGGAAGTTTTCATCTATAAAAACTTTCTCCAATCCTCTTGTTTTTGCCTCCCCGTTGAAAGAGTAAAGAGTGGAGAAGATGGCATTTGCATAAAGTTCATGTCCTTCATCGTTCATGTGAATAGTATCTTCCACCCATATATTTTTACCCTCTTTTGCCGCTTCATAGGTATAATCCCAGCTGTTACACAAAGAACAGCCGTATTTATCTGCCAACTCTATCTGCCAATCCACAACATCTTCATGATAATTGTGAATTTTTTTGTTGTTGCTTTCAGTTACTATAAGAACCTCTTTACCCTCTTTTATCAGTCTTCTTATCAGTATCTCATAAAATTCTTTGCTGTATATTGATTCTGGCGAATCATAATCCATTCCCGTATTTACTCCCAATCCTATGATATAAAGATCATAATTGTCTTTTAAGAGTGAATCAAAATCTGCCGGTTTCTCTTTTTTTGGGTCAGTATCTTTGAAATATTTTTCCGTAAATTCGGCATTTCTTGTAGATGAAACAACACCTCCTTCCATAAATCCAGATGTAAGCACACTAAGAGAAACCTGTGCGACACCCCACATTGCCGTTTCTCCGCCGACGGAAAAGTTTTTGTAGGTTACATTTGGCGGTAAAAGATATTGTTTGTTTTCATTGTTTTGATCAAAAAGTCTTGCCATCCACTCGTTTCCGCTTCCGGTATCGGGGCGAAAAAGGCTGTCTCCTATTATCGCTACCGTTGCTTTTTCTCCTGAGAACATCTTTTTTTGAAAATTTTCAATACCGCTTTTTGGAAATGCCGGATCAATGGGTATAATCTTTTCTATACTTTTATCATCCGTTTTTACAAATCCCAAAAGTATCCCGCCGTCATGAGAGTAATGTTTAAAACGGTGAATCTCTTTTGTAGCCAAATCAATAAAAATATATTGTCCCTCATTTGGAAGAAGAGTGATCTCTTTGGAATAAGATTTAAATCTTTTGGAATTTTTGTCTGTCAGTTCAAAGGATTTTATACCAAGATTTAAATCTCCTTTATTTTCCAAGATATTTTCCTCTTTCAGATATGAATTTGAGAGTTTTTCATATTCATTTGAATCCAAAAAGTTTTCTATAACCTGTTGTCGATTCATCTCTTTTGTGTTTAGTTTGTTTACCCAAAACTCCAAACCTTCACTTTCTGCCGCTCTGTTCATTATCGCCTGATAGAGGACTGTTACAAAAGTTTCGTTGTCTGTCTCTTTATCCAAAAACTCTTTTGAGTATAAAAATCCTCCTGCAACCTCTTTTGTAGTAATTTCACCGTCTTGAAGTTTTTGATACCAGTATTCAACCTCCGAGGGAGAGGGGATTCTGTCTAAAATAAGATTGTAAAATCTCTCTATGAAAGAGTATATTTTCTCTTTTTGGTCACTGGCTCTTATCTGGTATTTGATACTTAAAAGAGCAAACTCTCTTGAAAATGCGAAACTGTAAAATATCTGATCTCTTTTAACCCTTTTTTCATCAAGCATCTTTAGCCAATATTCAAATCCCTCTTTATCGGGAGTTCTGTCCAACAGAGTAAGATAGAGTTTTTTTATATAATCACTGTTTGAAACATTTGAATCTATAAATTCCTGACTTCTGAAAAATTCTTTAGCTATATTTGTAGCATTAGAATTATTTTTTAAGAGATTAGTCCAATAATTCACTCCTTCATCATCTCCCTGCCGATTTAAAAGGTTTTCATAAAGTCTTTTTACAAAAGATTCTCCATTATCGGCTTTTGCATAAAGGGAACTGAATCCGATAAAAATGATCAGTAAAAAAGAGATAAACCGGATTTTATTAAGTAAATTATTACTCTTCATTTTTTATTCCTTACTGTATTTGTATATATAATATCGAAAAATCTGATAATAAAAAAAGGGTTTTTTATCAATTAATCGATAAATATCAGATTTCTTTACTTATTTACATATTTCTGTTTTTTTGAACAAAATGGCAAAAATATATTATACTTATTTATTAATGAAAATAATTAAGTAATTTATAAAATTTTAAACCAGAATGATATATAATAATTAATAGTTTTTATTAAATGGTAAGGAGACCGTTATGAAAAGGAAACTGATAGTTTTATTTGACGGAACATGGAACAGCCCAAAAGATGAAACAAATGTTACAAAAATCAAAGAGTGTCTTGACTCCATCGGAAAAGATGATGCGTATCAGCCCTATTTTTATGATACGGGTGTGGGTACCCATTTTTATGACAAACTCACAGGCGGTGCTTTTGGAAGAGGATTGTCTGTAAATATCATGCAAGGCTATAAATGGCTTTGTGAAACATATAAAGATGGAGATGAGATATTTACTTTTGGATTCAGCAGAGGTGCATATACTGCCAGAAGTCTGGTGGGACTGATAAGAAAATGCGGTTTGCTCAATGATCCCAAACTAAGTCTCATAATACAGGCTTATGATCTTTACAGAGATAAAAAGATTCATCCAAATACCAAAGAGGCAGTTGCTTTTAGAAGAAGTTTTTCAAGAGAAGTTCGTATAAAATTTATAGGGGTATGGGATACTGTCGGAGCGCTTGGAATACCTCTTTCTCATGTACCTTTTGGAAGAGATTATTTTCAATGGCATGATTTGGAACTCAGTAAAATAGTGGATTACGCCTATCATGCCGTTGCGCTTGATGAACACAGAAAAGATTATATGGCGACTATGTGGACAAAGATCAAACCCCAAAACAAAGATGTGGAGCAAAGATGGTTTATAGGAGCTCATGCGGATGTCGGAGGAGGGTATAAAGATGATCCGCTCAGAACCATTCCCTGCAAATGGATAGCTACAAAGGCAAAAGAGTGCGGATTGAAATTTAAAGAGGAGATAGGAACAAGGGAAAATGATTTTTTAGCGCCTATTCATGACTCTTATTCGGATTTTATGTTTGGAATATATAAACTTGTAAAACATGAGTATTACAGACCGATAGGAACAGGGGTGAATGAGACGATTGACGAATCTGTCTGGAAAAGATGGGAACATGATCAAAGTTACAGACCGGTTTCTCTAAACAGCGGTTCCAAAAGTTCGATAGAAGAGTTGTTGAAAATGAGTGCCAAAGATACTGATAAAAAGTTGTGGGATATGGAATCGTAAAAAAAATGGATAAAAAAATCTTAAACAATAATTGTTCTTTTTTTCGTTATTGGATGTTAAGCGGATTTATCTCAAAATATATTAACAGATGTAAAAGGTAAAAGAATGTTCAAAAAAATATTTTTATTTTGCTGCATCATTCTTTTTTCTTCTCTCTTAGAGGCAAAAGACAAAGGAGGAGAGATGAGGATCATAAGTAGTGCTTTTGATGATAAGTCTGCGATTCCCACTAAATATACATGTGAAGGAGAGGATATCTCACCGCCTCTCACTTTTGAAAATATCCCACAGGAAGCTAAAAGTCTGGCTTTGATCGTGGATGATCCCGATGCTCCCGGCGGAACATTTGTGCATTGGGTTGTTTATGATATAGATCCGCACACTGTAAAAATCCCGGAAAATCAGCCAAACAGTTCCACAATCCTAAAAGGTGCGAAACAGGGAACAAATGATTTTCCAAAGATAGGCTATGGAGGTCCGTGTCCGCCAAACGGTGAACACAGGTATTTTTTTAAACTTTATGCATTGGATGTAATGTTGGATCTTGATCCCTCTCTTACAAAACTGCAACTTCTAAAACATATGCAACGACATATTATTGCTCAGAGTATTTTGATAGGCACATATCAAAAGAGAGTCAAACGGGGATTTTTCTCTTTTCTTTTCTGACAGTTTGCATACTTCAAAGGCGGTTTTTGCCGCCTCTTTAGACTTTTTTTCAAGGAAATTTTATGAATATAAAACCAGAATGTATGGTATGTTTGTTAAATCAGGCTCTAAAAGTTGCCAAATTGTTAAAATTATCGGATGAAGAGACAAAAAAGATCATGGATGAAACAACATCTCTTTTACCAAAGTATGATCTAAATCATACTCCTCCACAAATAGCAAAAGATGAATATGCTCTTATATCATCTTTGACAAGAGAGGGTGATCCTCTAAAAGAGATAAAAGAGAAATCGACACAACTCGCCAAAAGTATCGATACCTCCTTTATAAAAACACTTCATGATGCGATAAAAGCTTCCGTGATAGGAAATGTCATAGATTTTGGTGCCCAAATGCAGTTTGATATAAACTTGATGTTTAAAGAGGAGTTTAACAAAGAATTTTCCGTAGATGATTTTAAACAGTTTCAAAATGAACTCAAAAATGCAAAAACAATGGTGATTTTGGGAGATAATGTCGGAGAACATATATTTGACAAACTGCTTATGGAAAAGATAAAAGAGCTTTATGATATCAAAATTTACTATTTTGTCAGAGGAAAACCTATCATAAACGATATAACAAATGAAGAGGCGAAGATTTTGGAAGATGTAGCCGTTATAGTCGATACGGGTGTGGCAACACCGGGTTATGAATTACGGGAAGCCAATGAATATTCAAAAAAGATTTTTAGAAAAGCCGATATCGTTCTTTCCAAAGGAATGGGTAATTTTGAATCGCTCTATAATCTTACTGATAGGGAGATATATTATCTTTTTGTGGTAAAGTGTGAAGTTGTAGCTTCTGCTATTAAAAAGAATATTAAAGATACGGTATTTTTCAAAGGTTGAAATGATGGAGAGTAAAATCGCTGATATAGAGGCAAAGAGGGTAAAAGAGCCAAAAAATATCAAAATTTATGAGTTGTCTTTTTTACAGGATGGCAAAAGGATAAAAAAAGAAGTTGTAAAATCAATGGATGTTGTAAAAATACTTCTATATCATGAGGAGAAAGATGCATTTGTTCTCGTAAAACAGTTTAGACCTCTTGTCTATATAAATCACCCAAATTTAGCTTTTAGATATGAGCTGTGCGGAGGCAGGGAGGATAAAGAGGGACTTACAAGCGAAGAGGTGGCAAAAGAGGAGGTTTTGGAAGAGTGCGGATACGAGGTGAACAAACTTCAAAAGATAACCACTTTTGTAACCGGAGGCAAAATGACTCTCTATTATGCTGTTGTAAACGAGTCAATGAGAGTAAACAGTGGTGGAGGAGTGGACTACGAGATGATTGATCTGTTTTTTCTTCCTCTAAAAGATGCCAAAAAATTTATGTTTGATGAAAATATTCCCAAAAGACCCTCTTTAATGTTTGCCTTTTGCTGGTTTTTTAATGCTAAAATATGATGGTTTTATGTGTCAGTATCTGGCTATGAAACCTTTGTATTTTTTATTTTTACCCTGTATGATGTGAGAAAGAGACAAAATCTGTTCATCGATGATAAAAAGAAGTTTATATCTGCCTTTTCGCCACTTTGTCGGAGTTATAAAACGCTCTTGAATATTTTGGCTAATGATTTTTATACTTTCTGATGTCAATTTTCCTTTTGATGATTTTAATTTTGTTCCCCGATTTAGTATAGATATGATCTCTCTGTCAACAGTGGGTTGTCTGAATTCTTCTATGATGTCATATACGAGAGTCGGTTTGTTTGCCTGTTCTTTGTGTAGAAAGGAGTGATAAAGGCTGAGTCCGGTTTTTATGATGGCAGATTGGATACGATTGTATAAAAATCCGTAACCGTAATTGATGGATTGGTTGATTGTATCGGGAGCATTGTAGGTAATTCTTTTAAATTCCGGTTTATCTATCAAAATACCAAAAGCACTCCAGTAGTGGGAGCTTATGTTTCCTTCATATCCCATCAGCTGTTCCGTATTTTTTGCATTTTTGATTTTTTTGTATAGCTGCTGCATTGTTTCTATTTTTTTATCAAGTATTTTAAATTCATCATGATCGGTATCTTCTCTGTATCTCATGTAATATTTTATAAGGTTTATCTGGTTTTTTGCTTTTGTTTTGATAAATTCTATGGCTACAACAAGACTTTTGGGAGAGTCTAAAAAAGCCAACTGTTTTTGATGAAGTTTGTAGCTGATACTTTTATGATAGGTGATCATGGCGTATGGTTCGTCTTTGTAGATGAAATCTATATCGATTTTTCTTTTACTGCACTGATAGATGAGCATAGAGGAAATATTGATGCTTGGACTCAATATAATGATACGGGTAAGAGTGTTTAATGGGATCTGTTTTATAACTTTGCCATACTCTTTGACTACTGCTTTTCCTTTTGTTACACCTGCATAAACTCCATATCTTGAGAGTATAAGTTCACTGCTTTTTATCTGTTTTTTCAAAAATGTTGTTTTATTTTTATCGATCTCCTTTTGGGCACTTTTTAGGGGAGTTTGTAAAGAGAGTTGTTTGTAAGCCTCGCTTATGAGTTCATCCATCCTTTTTTGGTTTTCCTCTTTTGTAATCGTATCATAGCTTTTTAGTTTTGAGAGGATCTCTTTGAAAGCAGATTTTTTATTGATGGTTTTTGAGTTTTTTGCCAAAATGATTTTTCTTATTAAAATTCCGTTTATGTGATTTTGAAGTATTTTAAATTGGGTTCTGTCTGTCAGAATCTTTGCATAATATCTTCTAACTCCTTCAATATGCTCGTTTATTGTCTCTACTGTCTGAACAAGAGGTTTATTTTTGGTTTTTTTGGAAATATCAGAGATCTTTTTTTGAAGTTTTTTATTATCCATTATAATAGTCTCATTTTTAAACCAGAGACCGAGATAGGAAAACCCCTCTTTTTTGTTTGAGATAGAGGTTTTATCTTTGCCAAAAGATAAAGAGAGAGAATTTAGATAACCTTCTGCCATATCTATGATACGGATGGCGTCTTTTCTGTGTTTTGCAAAAAAGATCATATCATCAGAATAACGAACAAAAGAGACCTGTTTTGATTCAAGATATTTGTCAAAATCATCAAGATAGATATTTGAGAGCCATGGACTCAGATTGTCTCCTTGATAGATGCCTTCTGTTTTATCAATCCATGTTTTGTTTTTCAGCATACCGTTTTTTAAAAATAGAGCAATGAGTTTGACAATTTGTCTGTCATGTATAAAAGAGTTCAGTTTGGATATGAGTTTTTGCTGATTTATCGTATCAAAAAAGTTATCTATATCTGCTTTGGCTATCCAAAAATTGGTTCTTAAGAAATCCTTTGTTCTGTTTATGGCTTTTACAGTGCCTTTGTTTTTGCGAAAAGCGTATGATTTGTCAGAAAATTTTACGATATTTTCATAATGTTTCAGGATGATTTTTTGAACTATTTTACTTGAAGTGGATGAGAGAGCGAGTTGTCTTTTCTCATGTTCATTTTTTTCGATCTCAAAAGAGATAACAGGATCAGGGATAAAACCTTCATCAAGAATTTTTAGAAATTTGCCGGAATATATAAGAGAATATATCTGATCATAGTCTTTTGCTTTTTGATATTCTCTAAGTACATCAAAAAGAGATTCTTTTGTAAAAATCTTCTTAAAAGACATAAGACTCTTCTTTTGCAAAAGGGTGAGAGCGTTTTGGGTTTAGTTCTATGGATTTTTCCACACTTGCTTTGTCTATTCTGTAAATACGGATACTGTCTGTACTTTGTATAAATCCTTGTAGTTTTTTGATTATTTTTTTATAATCCTGATAGGAGATATCAAGTTCAAAGACCGAATAATTTACTCTGAAACCGTAAGAAGAGAGAAGCTTGTCAATCTTTTTTCGTCTTTTGTCATCGCTTATATCATAGGCTGTTACGATATACATCTTTTGCTCCGAATATTATTACAGTTTTATATTTTTCAGTGCATTATCCGCATAAATTATTTCTATTTTGAAAATGATATTTTTTATCTGTTTGGTGATATCGGAAAAACTTTTTTCCTGATTGATATGAGCAAGATCATTTCTTATTTTCCTGACCTCATTATAAACAGAATATACTTTGTTAAATTGTATTTTATTGTTTTTATGGATATTTGGATATTTCTTTTGCAGTCTGTTTGATTTTCCATGTCTTTTTAAGTCTCCTATGGTATCCATTACCATTGTATTTTCATCATAACTGTTTTTAAATCTGATATCTTTTGTAAGGTGTTTGAAACAGACAGAGCAGTATTCTCTGAGAGATTCAAAAATATAGGTTAAGGATACTATCAGGTAATTTTTTTCGATTGTAAGTTTGGAGAGAAGAAAGTATTTAATATAGGTATTCAAATGTTCAAAACTTCTTAGAGAATTTAACTCTTTGTCTATTTTGTCTATAAGATTTGAAAGATGTTTCAGTGGTTCTTTGTTTTTTAGTCTCCAAAGTTCATCATCAAGCAGCTTGTAGTTTTTTTCTATCCCTTTGAGGTCATTTGATAAAAGAGATTCACTAAAATCTTCAAAAATCTGACCGTTTAAAAGTTTGAGATTTTTAACGGGTATGAAATTTAGAGTTCTTATAAAACCGGTAAGTAAAAGTGAGATTTGGGTAATCTCTATATATTCGTTTAGAGAGATGTACTCATATTTTTTATATTTTTCAATCTCTTTTGCAAAAATGATTTTCAGATTTTTTCGATCCAGAAACTGGGAGAGGGTAGATGCGAATATCGCCATAATAGGTTGATGTCTAAAACCGTGGGTAATATCCAAAATAATATTTTCCTGATATTCCAAAAGATTAAATATATCTTCAAAAATATCATCAAGACTGTTGTCTTCTATCTCCCTGTATTCGATATTCTTATTTTTTAAATTATCTGATAAAATTTCTTTTTGAAATAGGATAGCACACTTTGTTCCGATAAAGACAAATTTTTCATCAAAATTTTTGAGTAAGAAATGGGTGGAATTTTTATAAAAATTTTTTCCTTTATTGAACATTGAACAGTCATATTGGGCGTTGGTATATAAAATATTATCTTTTTTATCTTTTTTGGGCAGACATGTTTCAGGATCAAATTTTGCACCGGCAGTACCTAAAATGGAAATAATCACTTAAAACTCCCTTTTTAAATAATCATCTTTTATTGTAATCTTTAATGACTTAAAATAAGATAATTATTATAAAAAAGTAATAAAAATATAAGATTATTCAGAGGAAAAGAGTGGTTTTTCAAAAAAATTGATTATTCTTTAATGAACTATTTTAAAGAAACCAAAAATCATTTTTTATCTTTTCAATCTTCTCCTCCCTAAATCCCGTAGCCTCTTTTATGATCTTTATATCCACATCTAGTTTCAAAAGAGATTTTGTCAAGGCTATTCTCTCTTGTTGTGCTCCCTCTTCTATGCCTATCTCCATTCCCTCTTTATAAAGAGGCTCTTTTGCTTTTTCTATGATAAACGGCATTTTAAGCTTCTATTTTGCTTCATAGGATTATTATATCCAAATTTTTTTATATAGTTAATGATTTTATATATTTATGATATAATGTTATAAAACATTATGTAGGAAAACAGTATGTTTATAAACAGAACTAAAGAATTAAAAAAACTTGA
>Ga0256914_1001541_pt1 | contig 20551 bp, 21 predicted proteins | sample HulkmetaG_FD_191571 | JGI IMG/M metagenome (GOLD analysis project Ga0256914, IMG submission 191571) | Hydrothermal chimney microbial communities from Main Endeavour vent field at the Juan de Fuca Ridge, Pacific Ocean - Hulk | ecosystem: Environmental > Aquatic > Marine > Hydrothermal vents ... | reverse complement strand
GGAATAAATCTATCTTGGTACTATCATATATCAAGCAATAAATATTCATGTCAAGAATATTTTAGAATAGAACTCTTTGTGATTAGATAATGTTTATTCCTTGAAGGCTTTGCTCGTGGTGATGTGCAGTATACATGAGGAAAATCCTTGACAAACGAATTTAATCTAAATAAACTTAGTTTTAACAAAAGGAAAAAGCAGGCGGAGTAAGGATGGAGGAAATCAACAAAAAGTTGAAGGCATTGGCCATCGGGGAGAAGATCCGGAGGATCCGGCAGTCGAAGGGGCTGACGCTGGAGGATATCTCGCAGCGAACGGGCCTTTCCAAGGCGCTGATTTCCCGCATCGAGAACGAGCACGTCTCCCCGCCCATCGCGACCCTGCTGCGGATCGCCTCGGCCCTGAAGGTGGAGATCAGCCATTTCTTTACCGATCAGACCTCGCCCCACAAGGTGACGGTGGTACGGCACCATGAGCGTTCCACGACGCGGGACTCCATGATCGCGGTGGGACAGGACGCGGGGTATACCTATGAACTCCTCGCTTTCAAGAAGGACGATAAACACATGGAGCCCTTCATCGTCGAGTTCGACCTGAAAGACCGTAAGGAAGTTCCCATGCAGCAGCACAAGGGTGAGGAGTTTCTGCACGTCTTGGAAGGCCGGCTGGAATTTTTCACCGAGGACGAGGTAATCATTCTCGAAAAGGGGGACAGTATCTATTTCGATTCGGGAATTCCCCACGGTTATCGGGGCCTGGGTGACATTCCGCCGAAGGCCCTGGTGGTGGTTTACGCCCCGTGACGGGGACGGGAGGAAAGATCCATGCTTGAGATACGATTCCACGGAAGAGGCGGACAGGGCGCGGTGGTGGCCTCGAAGATGCTGGCAGTGGCCTTTTTCAAGGAGGGAAAGGGGGTTCAGTCGTTTCCCACCTATGGGGCCGAGAGACGGGGCGCCCCGGTGGCGGCCTTCATCCGCGTGGACGACAAGCCTGTTCTGTATCATCACAACATCTATAACCCGACCCACGTCGTAGTGCTCGACCCCTCTTTGATGGAACGGGTGGATGTGACCCAGGGGTTAAAGGAAGGGGGATTCGTCCTGATCAATACGAAGCTTACCCCTACCGACTTCCCGGACCTCAAGGGATTCGAGGTTCACGTGGTGGATGCCAGCGGCATCGCGGTCAGGCATGGCCTGGGAAGCCCGGAGAATCCCATCGTGAACACGGCGGTTCTGGGCGCCTTCGCCAAGGCGAGCGGGCTCGTGGGGCTGCCGGCGGTCTTGGAGGCGGTGAAGGAGGAAAGCCCCATTAAAGTCAAGGCCAACCTCGCCGCGGCGGAAGAGGCCTATAACAGCGTGAAATAGGAATCTGTAAAAGACGCGAGGGAAAAATGCTCGGAGAATTGATACAGTTTCGCTCGATTGAGGAGTTGCCGGATTCTCCGGTGACATTGGGAACGACTTTATGGAATCCCACGGGGACGTGGCGGAGCGTTCGTCCCGTTCATGTCGCCCGTTTGTCTCCCTGCATGCTGGGATGTCCCGCGGGAAATCCCATTGAATCCTTCATCCGCAAGATTGAGGAGGGGGACGTAGACGGGGCCCTGGCGTTGATTCGTGAAGAGAATCCCCTCCCGGCGGTTTGCGGTCGGGTTTGCTTTCATCCCTGTGAACGTGCCTGCAACCGGGGAGAGATGGATGCGCCGGTGGCCATCCACGAACTGGAGCGCTGGGTGGCGGACCGTGGGAAGTGGCGGCCTCCCGCTTTGGGAAAAGAGACGGGCAAATCGGTGGCCGTCGTGGGTTCCGGACCCGCCGGCCTGACGGCGGCCTATCACCTGCGGCGCCTGGGGCACGCCGTCACCGTTTTCGAGAAAGAAGAGGGGCTGGGCGGCCTGCTGCGCTATGGAATCCCTGCTTACCGCCTTCCCAAGGACGTCTTGGACCGGGAGATCGGGTATCTCAGAAAGATGGGAATCGTCTTCAAGACAGGCGTGACCCTTACCGAGGATGACTACGAGAAGGGAGAGTTCCAGGCCGTCTTGTTCGCCGTGGGGGCGCAGAGATTTCGAGATCCGAAATTGGTACACCAGGAGGGGAAGGGGGTCTGGAAGGCCCTGACGTTCCTCAAAGAGGTGAATGAAGGGAAGATCGACGACCTTACGGGGAAGGTTGTGGTCATCGGTGGGGGAAACGCCGCTATCGACGCCGCGCGATGCGCCCTGAGACTGGGGGGCACCGTGACGGTGGCCTACCGCAGGATGCGGGAAGACATGCCGGCCTTCGACGAAGAGGTGACGGCGGCCGAGGCGGAGGGGATTTCCTTTGTCTTCCTGGCAGCACCTCAAAGCGTGAAACGAGACGGAAAAGGGGAGGTCACGGGCATCGGATTCGCCCGTACCAAAGCGGGATCCCTGGATGCCTCGGGCAGACACAAGATCACCGTCGATCCCCACGATACCTTCACCATAGAGGCGGACACCGTCATCCTGGCCACGGGGGAGGAGCCGGATGAGATTCCCTGGCAGGTGGACTATAAACCGGAGACGACCCGGTGCGAGACAGACCGTCCCGGCGTCTTCGTGGCGGGGGATGTGGTTGGGGACCAGAGGACGGTGGCTTACGCCATCGGCTGGGGGAAACGGGCGGCGGTAGCCATCGACGCCTTCCTCCAGGGGAAGGAGGCGGAGCTGGGCAAGATCGCCCTCTCGGAGGGCGAGGGAATTTCCATGCGGGCCTATCGGGGAGATGTTACGATTCCCGAGGGAGAGGCGGTTTCCTTCGAGGAAGTCAACGATTTCTATTTTCCCGACGTGAACCGCGCCAATCCCCGTCGTTTGCCGATGGCGCAGCGTGTTTCGGGGTTCAAAGAGGTGGTCAAGGGGCTTTCCAAGCCCCAGGCCGTCCGTGAGGCGGGACGGTGCTTCCACTGCGGGGATTGCGTGATGTGTGATAACTGCCTGATTTTCTGTCCCGATATCGCCATTGCGCGGAAAGAGGACGCCTCGGGGTACGAGGTGGATCTGGATCACTGCAAAGGGTGCGGGATCTGTGCGCGCGAGTGTCCCCGCGGCGCCATCATCATGGTGGAGGAAAGGGTATGAAAAAGGTACTGATGGGAAATTTCGCCGCGTCCCACGGGGTGCGGCTGTCCCGGGCGCAGGTCATCTCGGCCTATCCGATCACGCCCCAGACCCACGTGGTGGAGGAGCTCTCCGCCATGGTGGCGAGGGGAGACCTGAACGCGAAGTTCATCAAGGTGGAGTCGGAACACTCGGCGCTGGCCTGCTGTATCGCCGCGTCGGTGATGGGGGCGAGGGCCTTCACCGCTACCAGTTCCCACGGGTTGCTTCTCATGCACGAGCTGTTGCACTGGGCGGCGGGAGGGCGGCTGCCCATCGTCATGGTGGCCGTCAACCGGGCCATCGCGCCGGGTTGGAATATCTGGAATGAGCAGACCGATACCCTCTCCCAGCGGGATACCGGCTGGATCCAGCTCTACTGCGCCAGCAACCAGGAGATCCTCGACACGGTGATCCAGGCCTTCAAACTGGCGGAATCGGTCAAGATCCCCGTCATGGTCATCTACGACGCCTTCATCCTCTCGCATACCTACGAGCCGGTGGATATTCCCGATCAGAAGGTTGTGGATGGGTTTCTCCCGCCCATCAACAATCCCGAGGCGTTGAAGGTGGGAGAGGCCCGGGCCTTTGGAAGCGTGACCAACCCCGATTTCCACATGGAGTTTCGCCTCAAGCTGCACGACACCTATGAACGGGCGATGGAGACGTTCCGTGAGATCGACGCGGAATACGCCGATCTGACGGGCCGAAGCTATGGAATCGTGGAACCTTATCGGTGTGACGACGCGGAATTGATCATGGTTACCGCCGGCTCCCTCGCCGGCCCCACCCGAATGGTGGTGGACGGCCTACGTGCCAAGGGGATCGAGGCGGGACGGGTCAAGCTGAAGATGTTCCGGCCGTTTCCAGTGGAGGCGTTGAAGGAGGCGCTGAAGCCGGCGAAGAAGATCCTGGTTCTGGACCGGAACCTGTCACCTGGGACGGGGGGAATCTTCGCCCAGGAGCTCCGCGTGGCCCTGAAAGAGGATAAACGTCCCGTTTGGGGATTCGTGGCCGGTCTGGGGGGGCGGGACATTACCCCCGAGTTGATCGAGTCCATGTTCTTCGACGCCCTCGGCGCCGAAACACCCGTTTCCAATACCATCTTCAAAGGGGTCCGATTATGATTGAACCGACGTTCAAGATGGAAGCATCGGAAGAATTGGTCCATCCGGGTCACCTGGCGTGCCAGGGATGCGGTGCCACCATCGCCATGCGCTATGTTTTGAAGGCCCTCGGGAAAAAGACGGTGGTGGTGATTCCCGCCTGCTGCTGGTCGATCATCGTGGGGCTGTTTCCCTCCTCGTGTCTGGATGTCCCCCTGATCCACACGGCTTTCGAGACGGCCGCCGCCGCGGCGACGGGCGTTCGGGCGGCGCTGGACGTGCAGGGGCAGGAAGATGTCAACGTCCTGGCTTGGGCGGGAGACGGCGGCACCTTCGACATCGGGTTCCAGGCCCTCTCCGGGGCGGCGGAGCGGAATGAAAACATCATCTACTGCTGCTACGACAACGAGGCCTACATGAACACGGGGATCCAGCGCTCCTCGGCCACGCCCGTGGGCGCGTGGACGACCACGACGCCGCAGGGCGGATTGGAAGACCGGCCGAAGAAGGACATCGTCCGGATCATGGCGGCGCACAGCATCCCCTACACGGCCACGGCCAACGTGGCCTTCCCCGACGATCTCTATCAAAAAATCAAAAAGGCCTCATCTTACAAGGGAATGAAGTTCATCCATATCCTCTCTCCGTGTCCCACCGGCTGGCGAATCCCCTCCTCCGAGTCGATCGAGGTGGCCCGCCTCGCCACCCTGTCGAACGTCTTTCCCCTTTATGAGGTGGAAAACGGCTCAAAATGGCGCGTAACCTATGTGCCACCCAAGAAGGTTCCCGTGGAGAAGTATCTCGAATCCCAGGCCCGTTTCCGACTGATGAGCGAAGAGGAGAAGAGACGAATCCAGAAAAGCGTCGATCGCTACTGGAAGGAGTTACTGGGGAGGGCAGAAGGGGGTTCGAAAAAATAGCTCTCCCATAGAGGCATGGTTGTTCCTATTTACTCTTTTGGGAATCCCATGATACCGTATTAGTCATCATGGGGCGAATCCATCTCTTAGACGATGCCGTCATTCACAAGATTGCGGCAGGGGAGGTTGTGCAACGTCCCGCCTCGGTCCTGAAAGAGCTCGTGGAGAATTCTGTTGACGCCGAGGCGCGCCATATCGTTGTGCGGTTCGAGAAGATGGGGAAACGCCTCCTCGAGGTGGAGGACGATGGAATCGGGATGTCACGGGCGGACGCCCTCTTGTGCGTGGAACGTCACGCCACGAGCAAGATAAGCACGGAGAAGGACCTTCTCCGTGTGACGACCATGGGGTTTCGCGGGGAGGCCCTTCCTAGCATTGCCGCCGTTTCTCGAATGGTCATTCGGACGCGGCAACGCGACGATGAAGTTGGAACAGAAATTGTTCTGGAGGGGGGCCGCATCAAAGAGGTCCGAGATTGTGGCATGTCATTCGGAACGGTGGTGAGCGTCCGACATCTTTTTTACAATACGCCGGCGCGGCGAAACTTTTTGAAATCCGATAGAACGGAGGGGTACCATCTTTTTCGGACTCTGTATGCATTAAGCTTGGTGCATTTACCTGTTCAAGTGGACGTGATCCAAGACGGAAAGCGGGGGCTCCACTTGCCTCCCGCAGAGGAGATCGAGGAACGTCTCTCTCAGATATGGCCTGATATCTTGGAGCAGCCCATGACCTCCTTAGACAACCACTTTAAGGGAATGCGATTGTGGGGGCTTCTTTCTGTTCCCCCCTTTGTACATTCGAGAGGGAGAGGGATTTTTTTCTTTCTGAATAAGCGATGGATCACGGATCGAAGGATTTTGAGAGCCGTGTTGAGTGCGTACCATTCCGTGCTTCCCAAGGGAGTGGTTCCCGACGGGGTACTTCATTTGGACCTTCCTCCCAATCTGGTGGATGTAAACGTTCATCCATCGAAGTTCGAGGTGCGTCTTTCCCGAGAGTATGAGGTGTTAAGGTGGATTCAAAATACCATTGCCGCCGCCCTATCTATTCGTCCCAATCCCGTTGAAGCCTCCCTTGGGGAAGGGATCCCCGTGAAGATGCACCATCCGCCCTTTTCAAAAGGGAAGAAGCAGAGCGGTCAGTATTCCCATGAAACGCCTTCCGGTCTTTTTTCGAAGACGAGCCCACAAGTGTCAGAAACCGCGCCGGTACCGTATACAGGGAAAGGCTTTGACTCTGAGACTTTCCAGGAAAAAGAATCGGAATCTTTTCCTGGAGCTCTTCCAAATGATTTTACGATACTGGGTGTGGTGGCCAATACCTATGTGGTCGTTTCGTATTCAGAGGGGCTTTTCATCGTAGATAAACACGCGGCTCATGAACGAGTGATATTCGAACGTCTGAAACGAAGCTATGGAGATGCCTGTCCTTCCCAACGGTGTCTGCTTCCTTTGATCTTTTCCCTTGACGAAGGAGAAGAGGAGATCTTTCGGCTCTCTGGTTCCTTCCTTCGAAAAGTGGGAATAGTCCTGGAACCGTTTGGAGAAGGGAGTGTTCGAATTGTCTCCCTTCCTCCGTGGGTCCGTCAAGAGGAAGCCGTATCCCTCCTACGAGAACTCTTTCGGGAGTTCTCAGAAACGCCTACCATGGAGGCCCTCTCCGAACGTATGGACAGATTTTTGGCGACCATTGCCTGTCACCGGGCCTGCCGAGGGGACGACCATCTTTCGATTCCGGAGGCCTATGCCTTGTTGGATCAAATCGTTCGTGAACGGGTGCCCTTGGCCTGTCCCCATGGTCGCCCTTTTATCTATTTCTTGTCTCTGAAGGATCTGGAAAGGATCTTCAAAAGATAAAGTGAGAAATTCTCCCTTTTTCAATCGTGACGTGTCGAAACCGGTTTGGAAAGGGGATGGCCCTATTTTTCTGTCCCGGCCAGGGAGAGAGAGCCGACTAGAAGGGAGGGAGCGGCGGTAGATCCAAACCATCTTACGTCACTTCCTACCACCTCCACGTTTTTGAGCAGTTCGAAAAGGTTGCCCGATACGGCGACGCCGCGGACGGGATAGGTCAACTCTCCCTTTTCGATCCACTGTCCAGAGGCGCCAAGCGAAAATTCCCCCGTGATGGTATTGGCGGTGTGAAGCCCCATCAACTCCTGGATGTAGAAGCCTTTTGAGATGTCACGAATCATTTCCTTCAGCGAGACTTTTCCAGGATCGAGATAGAGGTTGGTGGTTCCGCACATGGGGGGGAGTGAGATTCCCCCTCGGATGGCGTTTGCCGTGCTGGTGGCTTTCATCTTTTTGGCGTAATAGTGGTCATACAAAAAACCCGCCACAACGCCGTGGTCGATCAACGTGGTTTTCTGTGCGGGTTCACCTTCCCCATCGAAAGGGGCGGCAGCCATTCCCTCTTCAAAGAGAAGTCCGTCGGAGAGGTTGAGGCAGGGGGAAAAGATTTCTTGTCCCTCTTTTCCTTTGAGCGTCGATTTACCCTTGTAAATGTTTTCTCCAGTGAAAGAGGAAGAAAGGAGTTGGACGATCTCCGCTACAACTTCCCGATCAAGGATGGTAGGAAATGTTCCTCCTGGAACAGGTTTGCCTCCCAGGCGGGTGATAGCCTTCTGAGCGGCGTTTTTTCCGATTTCCTCTGGCTGGATGTCGGCTAAAAAATGACTGCTGAACGACTCCCACCCAAACTCGGACATCCCGTTTTCCTCGGCTGTCAAAATGATGGTGGCAGAGACACCACTAGCCGTGTAAAAACGTTCAAGCTCGAAGGAGTTGAGGAGCCATACATGAGCCTGATGAAAGGAAAGTTGGGCGTTACGAATTTGCTTGATGCGGGAATCGTACTGGCGCGCCGCTGTTTCGATGGACAAAACCATCTCCTTCTTTTTTTCCGTCGCCAAGTCCACCAATGTGGAATCGTGGATAGCGAGAGTTGGATAAGGCGTAGAAGGATCGAGAAATTCGTAAGCGTCATCTTCGTCCGCGACTTCTAGGCCTTCCAAGGCTTTGTGAACCGTCTTTAATATGCTATCGCGATCCAATTGCGTCGTGTAGCTGAACCCCATCTTGTTGGCGGAAAGGATTCGGACGGCAATACCCTCCGTTGTCGCGATTTCATATCCGTCAATGGAATTATCTTTTGATTCGATGATCTCGCTGTGCTTTTTTATGTAATAGATTTCATAGGGTTTGTCAGTAGTGGTTTGAACCGTTTCTTTCACATACGCCATCGTTTCTTCAGTTGGCCGGTTTACCACGAGGGATCCTCCTTGCAATCGGATTAAAGTCTATGCGATAGAATAATATACAAAGGGAGGGTATTGTCAATGGTAAGAAGAACAAAGGGAGAAATGTACAAATTTTTAGTATTTATTTGTACGGGGATTGTTTTGGCAGGGGTGGTTCAAACCCAAAATGCCTGGGGAAGATCCGAAGATCTTGCCTTCATGAGTGTTGTCAAACGAATCGCTGAGGGACCGGGTGTTTTTGATCACGGCAGCCGGAAGATATTTCCCCCCGCCTTTGCGGTCACAACCGATCTTTGTCCTTCCACTAAACCTTGGAATCGCTCCCTTTATGAAATGTTGGTCGCCCTTTCCGATAGGCTTCATAGGCCCTTTCCCGTGGGGATTGCCGTGAGCGGGCGCTGGATGGAGAGGTATCCGGAGGCGCTGGTACAACTGGTTCGATGGGATAAGCAGAAGAAGTTGGCGATAACGTGGCTCAATCATTCCGATACCCATCCCGTCAAGGGAGATTTCCTAGTCAATCCCTCCGTCGATTTTGACAAGGAAGTAAGGGTTCAGGAGAGGCGTATGCGAAAAGCGGGAATCTTCAACGCCCCTCTGTTTCGGTTTCCAGGCCTTAGGTACGATTTTACGCGGCTTCGCCAATTGTCTGAGATGGGGTACATGGCCGTTGGGGCGGATGCTTGGCTCGCGAAGGGGCAGCGGGTTCGTAATGGTTCGATCGTTCTCGTTCACGGAAATGGGAATGAAAAGTTTGGGGTGCGTCTTCTGAGAATCTTTCTGAAAAGGAAAGAGGCGGACATTCGTGCGGGAAAGCTTCGGGTTATGAGCCTGAAAGATCTCCTGGTGGTAAGTGCCCGAGAAGAACCGGATCTTCAATTCATCTCCTGGGTCCATCCGAAGTCGAGATGATACATTTCCAGGAACCGTTTCGCGGTGTCGTATTCGTGTCGGTACAGACGGCGTGATAGAAGGGAATCGTGAATCGCCTGATGGGCAGGGAAGTATTGGCTCATCAAACTGATGTAGGTGTGAGGAGAAATCTCTTCTGCGATAAAACGGAGAATCTCTCCCGTTTCTTCCACATGGCCGGGTAGCACGAGATGGCGGATGAGAAGACCTCTTACCGCGAGGCCTTCATTGTCGAGGATCAGATTGCCTACTTGGCGATGCATTTCTTTGACGGCTGATTTCGCGACGGCGAAATAGTCATCTGCGTGGGCATATCGACGCGCTGTTTCAGGGCGCGCGAACTTGATGTCCGGCATATAAACGTCGATAAGCCCCGCGAGGAGACGTAGGGTTTCAACGCGTTCGTATCCGGAGGTGTTATAGACAATGGGAATTTTTAACCCTTTTTGTCGGGCAAGAACGATGGCATGGGCGATTTGGGCGGTGTAATGGGTTGGCGTAACAAAGTTGATGTTATGGGCTCCCCTCGTTTGGAGATTCAACATCATTTCTGACAGATGTTTGACCGTGACGGGGGTTCCATTGCCGAAATGGCTGATAGGGTAGTTTTGACAAAAGATACACCTTAGGTTGCAGTGGGTCAAAAAGATGGTGCCCGAGCCCTTTAGCCCCGAGATGGGCGGTTCTTCCCCGTAATGGAGATTGTGGCTGGAAACCTCGGGAAGTTTCAGGGATTGGCACACGCCTTTCTCTCCGCCAAATCGCCATGCGCCACACTCGCGAGGGCAGATTTTACACCTCTTCGTCAGGCGATAAAGGGCTCTTAGGCGGGGAGTATTTCTCATATATCCAGGAGATGTAAGATGTCGGACACGTTGATTTCCAACATCTTGGCGCTTGCGAGGATTCTGCGCGCATTTCTCTCGATTGCTTGAACCCCTTCCCCGAGTTCTTGAAGACGTGTGGCGGCGTGGATGATTTTCTTGATTTCCCGATCTAACTCTTGAAGCTTTTCCGTTGGTATCTCCATATCATTCATTCCTTTTTCTCAAATCCTTGAAACGTCTTGCCTTGACTTCGTATCTAGGAAGACTTCCATAGGGATGAACTTCGATCTTATACCCCAGGTTTGTTTTCAAACGGAGTTGATCCTTCAGTCTTGCCAAGATGTCTTCTTTCTGTCCCAAGGCCTCTTCTACGATTTCTATCTTCAAGGTGATTTCATCCATATCTCCCCGTTTGGAGACGACGACTTCGTAATCGTTTCCCAACTCGGGGATTCCTCGGACGACTTCCTCGATGGCGGTAGGGGCAAGGAGAACCCCCTTGACCTTGGTGATGTCGTCCGCCCGACCAATCACCCCGCCCTTGATGAGGCGGAAAGACCGTCCACACTCGCAAGGATCCTTCGCCCATTGAATAACATCTTTGGAATCGAATCGAATACAGGGTTGGGCGATGCGGTCGAAAGCGGTAATAACCATCTTTCCGGGACGTTCCGGTTCCGTGATGATCTCGCCCGTTTCAATATCCTCGATCTCCACAAGAAACAGGGCCTCATTGACATGGAGACCACCCGGCTGTTCCAGGCACTCGTAGCTCCATGCCCCAATTTCCGTGGCACCGATGTGATCGTACACTTTGGCGCCCCATGCCTCTTCGATTCTCCTTTTTGTTGTGGGAATGCTGGCGCCTGGTTCCCCCGCGCACGTGATTCGTCGGATTTGAAGGTCCTTGGATGGGTCGATCCCAAGTTTTTGCTTTGCCGTGTCGGCCATGCCGAGAACATAGGTGGGGGTGGCCATGAAGGCCGTGGCGCGAAGCTCTTGCATCTTGAGAACACGGGCTTCAGTGTTCAAGACGCCGCCGGGGACGACCTCGCAGCCGATCTTTTCGCAGGCGTAGTGTCCCGCCCAGAAGGCAACAAATATGTTGTAGCCAAAAGGAATGAAAACCCGATCCGTGTTTCGGTAACCTTGGGCATAAAGGATATAGGACCATGCTTCTGCCCACCACTCCCAATCCTGCCATGTGTCTGGCTGATAAACAGGTTGACCCGTGGTGCCGCTCGTTTGGCGGAACTCCGTGACTTCCTCGAGAGGCACGCAGAGTGCGTCTCCATAGGGGAAGGGGTCTTTGAGTTGGATGTCACGCATCATTGCCTTTTCTACCTTTGGCACCTTTCGGATATCTTCAAAGCTTTGAATATCATCAGGGGTGATCCCAGCTTTGTCGTAGAGTCTGCGGTGAAATTTGGAGTGATCGTAGGCCCATCGGAAGATGCGTTTGAACTTTTCTAATTGGAGATGTTCCAGGCGCTCAAGGGGGAGGGTTTCTAAGAAGGGGTTCCAATAGATTTGTGAGGGTTCCATAATCGTTCCTTTTGGGTTTATGCGTTGGTTCTAAATATCGTTGATGAACCTTGCTCCTTGTTTATTCATATCTCGTTTCGGCATCGGTGTGTTGAAAATACTTCTTTCAGAAGGAACAAGTCAAGGGGATGGGTGGGGCGGTATTGCAATACAAAAAAACTTATAATATAATTAGTTTTACTTATGATTAGAAATAAAAAGATTGTGGGAAATATTGGTTTCATTGAATGATTCGATTTAATCTCAACCAACTGAAGGTCTTTTATTTAGCGGCAAAATACCGGAATTTCACAACGGCTGCGCAACTCTTGAACGTTACCCAGCCAGCGGTGAGCTTGCAGATTAAATCTATTGAGAAATTTTATGGCATTCGACTTTTCGATAAGGTGGGACGTCAGCTTGTCCTGACGGATGCGGGGGAAATCCTCTATGAGTACGCGGAAAAGATTTTTGGATTGACTTCAGAGATGGTTCAAACGCTGAATGATTTAAAAGATTTGAAACATGGCACCCTCCGGATCGGGACAACGGCCACGTTTGCCCATCATTTTATGCCGGAACTGATAGCCAGCTATCAAAAGTTTTATCCGGAAATCCGGATTATCCTTTATGAGGGAAGCTCGGTTGATATTGTACAGACGGTTCTCGACGGTAGAAACGAATTGGGGATTTTGGGCCGCCTTCCTTATCCGAGAGGAATTAAGTGGATGCCCCTGATGGAACAGGAATTGTGGTTGGTTTCCTCTCCGACCTACCCAAATGCGGAAAAGAATGTGAGAGGCATCTCCATTCAACAACTGGCGGAATATCCCCTCATCTTCAGGGAAATGGGATCGAGCATCCGATATGTGGTTACCGATTTCTGCAATCTTCACCATGTAGTCCCGTCCGTCAGGATCGAATCCGGGAGCCTGGCATTCATCAAAGATCTAGTAATCCAGGGTTATGGCCTTTCGTTTTTTATTAAAGCGGCGGTATTGGAGGAGATAAAGGAGGGGAAGTTAATTGCTATTCCAATTTTGGAAGGAAACCCAAAATTAAATATCGATATTGTATATCGCCGCAATGCCCATTTTTCCCACGCCGCAAAGGCCTTTCTCGATTTGTTGAATGTGGAGAAGAAGGATGGAACACTAGGTGACCCTAAGCCATTCTTTGAGCGTGGAGGGATTGCCCGTTCTTGATTTAGGCGTATCTTTTTTCGTTCTTGTTTCGTGAAATAGGGTGTGCTAGAAAGGCTCAGGATGAATTTTACCGACAGGGAAAAGGAGTAAGGACATGGCGGTATCTCAAGAACTGCTCGATATTCTGGTTTGCCCCAAATGTAAAGGAGATATCCATTTGAACGAAAAGGAGGATGGATTGATTTGTGAGGCCTGCCAGTTGTTGTACCGAATTGAGGACGATATTCCCATTATGTTGATCGACGAGGCAATTCCACTCTCCCAGCTCAAGGATACCGAGGATTGAAGAAGGGTTTGGATTACCTCGTCTATATGTTCGTGAGGGCGGTGGCGGGGTTTTTTCAAATCTTGCCGGAAGGTATGGCTCGTCGCGTGGGAGCCGGAATGGGATACGTGGCCTATGCGGTCGATCTCAAACATCGAAAGATTGCCCTCGATAATTTGAAGCTCGCGTTTGGTGATGCTTGCCCCGACGCAAAACGGCGGGCGATTGCCCGGCAAAACTTTGTCAACCTTGCCACGAATTTTGTTGCCTTTTGTCGGATTCCGCTGCTTACGGAAAATGCCATATCTCGAAAGATAAGGATTCACGGAAAAGGATATGTGGAAGAGGCGAGAAAAGAGGGAAAAGGGATTATTTTTTTTCTCTCTCATCTAGGGAATTGGGAAATCCTCGCGACGGCACAGCTCGTGTGGGAGTATCCCCTTTACGCCGTAGGGAAACCGATCCGCAATCCCTATTTGGATCGATGGATCCGCGGTATTCGAGAGCGTTTCGGGCTCAAGCTCGTCTCGAGCAAAGGGGCAGCGAAAACCTTGCTTCGGTTGCTTCGGGAAAACCAAATGGTGGCAATTCTAGCGGATCAGCGAGCGAGGCGCCGAGAGGCGGTGACGATAGATTTTTTTGGCCAGCCGGCTCCCACTTTACCCACGCCGGCGTTTTTTGCCTTGAGGACGGGAGCGGCCGTGATTCCCCTTACCTATACATGGGAGGAGGGGGTGTACCATATTACCCTACATCCCCCTTTTGACATTGTACGAACGGGGGATTTGCGGCAAGATATCGTGGAAAACACTCAGCGATTCCACCGGTTTCTGGAAGATGAGATTCGGAAGGACCCGGCGAAATGGTTTTGGGTTCATCGAAGGTGGAAGCGGAAAGAAGGGCGCAAACGTCGACATAGGAAGGCTATGTCTGAGGGGAATAGATAAAAAGGAAAGATTATTTACACCCTTTTTACCTTGGGGTATGATACATAGCCATAGGAAGGAGGATACGGATGAAGGTCAGTCGTGTGAACCAGATGCGGGCGATGGATCGGAAGGCCATAGAACAATATGGGATCATTGAAGATCTTCTCATGGAAAATGCTGGCCATGCCGTTTACTATATGATTTTGGAATCCTTTCCTTCCATACGTGACAAGGAATTTACCATCTTTTGTGGGCTAGGAAACAATGGAGGGGATGGCCTAGTGGTGGCGCGGAAGCTCCATTCGAATGGAGTCCACGTGCGAGTCTTCCTTTTAGGTGATCCTGACAAATACAAGGGATCGGCGCGGAGGAATTACGAAATTGTCCAACGCCTATCCATTCCCTTAAAGCGGGTGACCAAAAGTAGCGAGGTGTCCTATGCACTGGCCCATTGTGACGCCGTTGTGGATGCCATGCTGGGAACGGGGCTTTCCCGGCCGGTTGAAGGGCTGTATAGAGATGTCGTGGAGGCTATCAATCGTTCGGGGAAAACCGTCTTTAGCGTGGATATCCCGTCGGGCGTAAATGGTGACACGGCAGGGATCATGGGTGTGGCGGTGAAGGCATTTGCCACGGCAACCTTTGGCCTTCCAAAAATCGGGAACCTCCTCTATCCAGGTTTTGAGTATGGAGGAAAGCTTTACGTCACCCACATCTCTTTCCCTCCCGCCATATACGAAGATGATGAGGTGAAGGTAGAAACGGGCATTCCCGCCCCTATCGTGCCGAGGACTCCCGACTCTCATAAGGGGGATTACGGGAAGGTACTGTTTGTCTCGGGCGCCTCCAATTACCTGGGTGCCCCTCAGTTTTCGGCGCTTTCTTTCCTCAAAGCGGGAGGTGGGCTTTCCTATTTGGCCACCCCGAAGGGTACGGCGCCTTTTTTGGGAAGCCGGGCGAGGGAGCTCGTCCTCTTTCCCCTGTGGGAAACCGATGGGGGAAGCGTCTCTCTGAAAAATCTTGAAGGCCTTCGAAGCCTTTGCGAGCAAATGGATATGGTTGTCATGGGGCCTGGCCTTTCCCTTCATGAAGAAACACAAGAGCTTGTCCGATCCCTTGCTGCCGAGATTCCTGTTCCCCTTCTTCTGGATGGGGATGGCATTACGGCGGTGGCCAAAGATGTTGACACGCTGAGGCGTCGTAAGGCCCCAACGATTCTCACGCCTCATCCCGGAGAGATGGCAAGATTGACGGGAAGGGCGGTGGAGGAGATCAGGAAAAACCGTCTTGAGGTTTTGATGGAGACAACCCAGTCATTGAAAGCTACGATCGTGTTGAAGGGGGCCCATTCCCTGATTGGATTCCCCGACGGTAGGGTCTGGATTAATCTTACGGGAAATGCCGGTATGGCCACGGCTGGATCGGGTGATGTGTTGACGGGAGTAATCGCGGCCATGATGTGTCGACAGGTTGAGGAAGGGGAGGCCATTAAAACGGGGGTCTTTCTCCATGGATTGGCGGGGGATTTAGCGGCGGAAACGGTGGGGGAAGATGGAATGACGGCCGAAGATATCCTCAATGCCTTGCCTGACGCCATCCAAGCGTATCGGAACGAACATGAGAAGTTAAGGCAAACCTTCTATGGTAAGATAAAGGTGGTGTGAAATGGGAAGGATGAAGGCATGGATCTTGGAACACCAGGCACCCATTGGAATGAAACCCTTGGAGAAAACGGACGTGGAGATCCCCGAGCCGGGGAGGGGGGAGATCCGGATCAAAGTGATTGTGTGCGGTGTGTGCCGAACGGATATCCACATCGCCGAAGGGGACCTTCCCTTGAAAAAAGTCCCTCTCGTGTTGGGGCATGAAGTCGTGGGAATCGTGGATAAGGTGGGAGAAGGGGTTTCCCGTTTCAAACCGGGGGTTCGTGTGGGTGTCGCGTGGCTCAACTCGGCTTGCGGGAAATGTAAATTCTGCCGTTCAGGCCGTGAAAATCTTTGCTTGGAGGCGAAATTTACGGGATGGGATAAAGACGGGGGCTTCGCTGGATATACGACTGTCCATGAAGATTTTGCCTTTGCTCTTGGGGATAAACTTTCGTTCGAGGCGTTGGCTCCCATGATGTGCCCGGGGATCGCGGGTTATCGGAGCTATCGTTTGACGGGTGTAGCCACGGGGGAGGTTCTCGGTTTGTATGGCTATGGTCCCACGGCATCTTATGTGCTTCAGATAGCTCACGCCAAAGGGGTGGAGGTGTGTGTGGTTACCCGGAGTGAGAAAAATCGACAAGCGGCCAGAGAAATGGGAGCCGATTGGGTAGGGGATCCTACCGCCTCTCTTCCGAAAAAACTAGATGCGGCTATTATTTTTCCCCCTGTCGGCGAGATGGTTGAAAACGTCTTGGGAAATCTAGAAAGGGGCGGGCGTTTGGTGCTTTCACCCGTGACCATGACTCCCATCACGATTAAGGATTACAACCATATCTGGATGGAGCGTTCCATTATCAGTCTCGCCAATATCTCTCGCAAGGATGGTGAGGAATTCCTCAGAATGGCCCAGGAAGAGGGGTTTGAGTCCCGTTACGAGACTTTTGGATTTGATGATCTTCCCGGCGTGATGATTCGGGTAAAAGAAGGGAAGATCGAAGGGAATGCCGTTATTTGGGTCGATTGACGGCTCTTGCCATCACAGGAACGCATGGCTATAGTAGAATAAAAAAGGGAGGATTAGGATGCATCTTGAACGTTGGTTGAGGCTTATTGCCGGAGTCGTGGTTTTGGGGTCCGTGATCCTTGGATTTGCCCATAGTCATTATTGGTTTTATTTTACAGGATTCGTGGGGCTGAATCTTCTTCAATCGGCATTTACGAACTTCTGTCCCATGATGGTTGTCCTTAGGAAACTTGGCGTTCGGGAGTGCAAATGAAACAGGATGGAGAAGAGGGGATTCCCCAGTTCCACGTTGCCACACCGAAAGAAGTCCGCGAGGGGAAGACGACGGACATCTATTTCGTGAGAACGAAGGAAATTCTGGAGAAGAAAGGCCTTGACCGACGTGTCAAGGCCGAATTTATAGCAAAAGGGTTTCACGATGATTGGCCGTGGGCCGTGTTTGCCGGTTTGGAAGAGATTCTTTCCCTGGTTAAGGGTTTGCCTTTGACGATTCGAGCGGTTCCTGAAGGGACGATTTTCAAGCCCTTTCAACCGGTAATGGAGATAGAGGGGAATTACAAGGATTTCTGCCTGTTGGAAACGGCGATTCTGGGTTTGATGTGCCAGTCTACGGGAGTAGCCACCAAGGCGGCGCGGTGTAAGAAGGCGGCGGAGAAACGGTCGGTTTTGAGTTTCGGGGCTCGGCGGGTTCATCCCTTGTTGACACCGATGATCGACCGGAGTGCCTTTATTGGCGGCTGTGACGGTATTTCGGCCTTGAAGGGGGCCGAGCTTCTTGGCATTGAACCTACGGGGACGATGCCGCACGCGCTGATCCTGTTGATGGGTGACACGGTCGAGGCGGCGGTCGCCTTCGATGAGATCGTGGATGAAAAGGTGGCGCGTGTCGTTCTCATCGACACCTTCAACGATGAAAAGTTTGAAGCCATTCGGTTGGCTAATGCCTTGAAAGAGAGGCTTTACGCCATTCGGCTTGACACTCCTTCCTCACGACGGGGGAATCTTAAGCACATGATTGAGGAGATTCGCTGGGAGTTGGATATCCGAGGGTTTTCCCATGTGAAAATCTTCGTGAGCGGTGGAATGAATGAGTACAAGATTCAGCAACTTAATCCCTATGTGGATGCCTACGGGGTGGGAACCGCCATAAGTAATGCCCCTGTGGTTGATTTTTCGATGGACATCATCGAGATTGAAGGGCATCCCATTGCCAAAAAAGGGAAAATGTCGGGAAGCAAGCGTGTGTATCGGTGTCTTTCATGTTTTAAAACCTACGTGACCTATGGGGAAATGGGGAACGTCTGTGAGTGCGGGGGAAAATTGGAAACCCTTCTCAACCCCGTCTTGGCGCGTGGAAACGTCGTTACTGCCTTACCGCACCCCAGAGATATTCGTTCCTACGTCTTATCGCAGTTGGAGCACTTTTCTCTATAGGTTGGTCTCACCAAAAGCTTCGCAGGGAAAATATCAGGGCCTCCGTATGGCTGGAAGGCCCCCCGATAAGGAGGGTGCGGCCGTTCATGAGACGAGCCGTGGTTCCGAAAGTGGAGCGGCCGTTTTGCGTAATATGGATCTGGACGTTCACCCATTGGGTGGAGACGTGGGTTATTTTTATTGTGCATTGTTTTTTTCCGGGAAGTGAGATCGACGCAGATTGGCCTTCGGATAGGGCAATCTGGTTTGCGTTGATGAGTTTATAGGACTGGTAGTTGAAAATAGTTCCCAAGTCCCGGTAGATATCCCTTAGACGAGGATCCATATTTCCTTTGCGGTGGCTGGCGGCGATGATTCTCCATTCAAGGCGAACGGTTGCGGCATTCCCTGGCTGGACGGTCAGCCAGCATGAGAAGGCGAGAAAGAGGAGCGACATTGTAAATTTGGGTAAAAAAGGATATTTCATGTCATGTGGCCTCCTGATCTTCCGAGTGAGGTACAATCCAAATAAGGGTCGTGTCTTTGCGTTCGGACTGAAAAATCATCACGGTATTTGGTGATTCGATTTGTTCGATGATAATTCCCTGTTCTTTGAGAGGGTTTCGTTTGCCAAGAGGCAAGAAAAGGCTCAATCCCAACGCGATGAGGCAGATGGCGAATGCAATAGCGGGAGCTGGACGAATGCTCAGCGTTTTTATCTTGGCCCACCACTTTTTGGGTGTTGGGAATGTGATAACCTCAGCAGATTGAATCGGTTGAACTCTTTCCTCAATCGCGGCGAGAATCTCTTCTGTAGAGAGGGGGACTTCTTTGGGAATGAGGGCGGAGATTCGCTGCCGACGTTCTTCGCGTTTTTGTTCAAGGGCACTTCGACACCCTGCGCATACCTTCAAATGGTTTTCAAGTGAGAGGCGGTTTTCTGTGGGGAGTTCCCCATCAATGTAACGGTCGAGTTCCTTTTGGATTTTTCGGCATCGTTTCATGAAACTTTCTCCCAATATGGAGCAAGGAATTTTTGCATTTTCTTGCGCGCGTAGTGAAGACGGGACATGACGGTTCCTGTTGAACACGCCATCGTGTTCGCGATTTCCTGATAAGAGAGACCTTCGATTTCTCTGAGGACGAGAGTAGAGCGGTGCTCTGGGGAGAGTTTCATAAAGGCTTCTTTGATCTTTTGCCTCATTTCGTCCAGGTAGGTTTTTTCGAAAGGGGATGGCTGGTGTGATGAGATAGAGGAGTTTTCCTTTTTCAGATGCTCATATCCCACACCTTCCTCCAATTTAACTGATGACCGTCCTTTTCGTTTCCTCAGCATGTCGATACTCGCATTCACTGTGATTCTATAGATCCAGGTGGAGAAACGCGCCTCTCCTTTGAACGAATCTCTTTTTTCGAAAACCTTCAGAAAGACCTCCTGGGTGATGTCTTTTGCATCCTCCATGTTTTGGACGATGCCATAGGCGGTTTGGAATACCCTTTCACGGTATGTTTCCACCACTTCCTGAAACTCGTCTTGTAATTTTCTTTTAGCCGCATATCCGTGAGTGGGTAACATTTTCTCCTTCTCAAGCTTTAGACGCATACCTTTGGTAAATTATTCAATAGCACGATATACCCCTTCAATATTAAATCTATTTTTCTCAGGAGGCAAGGAAAATCTCAGCTGTTATACGATCTATTACCGCCAGTGGCCAGGTATCCAGCCACGGCAGGACCAGTGTCCCGGCACCCATACCCGAACATGCCGGTGTGCGGGAGGTGGCGTACAACATGGTCTTACCACGGTAGTGCAGGAGACGAGAAAAAAGGAAAGACACACCAATGTGACGACAATCAGCCATGCAATGAGAAGTTTCATCATATAAATTCCCTCCTTTGAAATCCTCAATAGAATGACCCGAAAAGAAGGTAAAAGGTTTAAAGTTTATTTTTTCGTGTAGTTTGTTGGTCCCGAAGGGGAGGTTTCAGCATTGCGCCAAACTGGCATTTGTATGTGGAGAAATACCGCAAACACCTTTCGTGACGACGAGGTGAAACCCGACAGAGATGGTCAAGGCCCATTCCATAGGATGATGGTGACGAAGAGGTAGTTCCGGAAGAGAACGGAAATACATATATTATTCTTTTTGACCTTTGGGGGCAAGGAGGTTTGGGTGGCAGGAGGAGGAATATAACGTGTCTCGAAGACAAGACAGTGCGTGGAGAAATGCGCCTCGGTTAGGGTTATATCCAGCCGCAGACAAGAAGGCTGCGAACATCGGTGGAGGGAGGCTTTATCGTAAAAGATAGGGAAGAGAGAGACTTCTTGGCCATAAAGTATCCGGGATTCCCATGGAATGGGGGGGGGAGGATTAAGACCAAAAC
>Ga0256914_1001540_pt1 | contig 20553 bp, 31 predicted proteins | sample HulkmetaG_FD_191571 | JGI IMG/M metagenome (GOLD analysis project Ga0256914, IMG submission 191571) | Hydrothermal chimney microbial communities from Main Endeavour vent field at the Juan de Fuca Ridge, Pacific Ocean - Hulk | ecosystem: Environmental > Aquatic > Marine > Hydrothermal vents ... | reverse complement strand
GGTATGTCGTCCTCGGTCAATTCCTCGTGTCTGTTGTATATCTCCGCCGTCAGCAGGAGTTCTACAAGCTTGAGCTCCTCCATGTAACCAAACCAATCTGGCGCTCTTCTTTTAAATCTTTTGCTAAATCTTGGCAGGCGAGAAGGAGTAAACCTCCGACCCCTCCTCCACCTCGATCTCGAACTCCTTCGTTATCGCCGGAATGAGTACCGACCTACCCTTCCCGACCTCCACGATCTCCTCCTCTCCCACGAGCCTCATCCTACCGTCGACGCATAGCAGAATCTGGAAAACTTCGTTCTTCATCCTTCCACTCGACAAGATCCGATCTACCTTGAAGAACTCCGTGTCCACGACCCTCTCAACACCGTTCACCCTCTTAGCCCTCTGCCTCAACTTTTCCACGTCCGTCCTCTCGAAGTTGAGAACCTTCATCGCCTTGTCCAAGTGGAGCTCCCTACCCCTCCCGTAATCGTAAATTCGGTAGGTGACGTTCGAGTTGGTCGATACCTCAAGAACCCTCACCCCCTTACCGAGGGCGTGAATCGTTCCCGCGGGGATGTAGAACGCATCACCTCTCTTCACCTCCACGGCGTTGAGGTAGTCGAGCACCCCCTCCCCCCTCTCAACAGCCCTCCTGAACTCCTCGGGATCGACGTCCCTCTTAAACCCCAAGTATATCCTCGCCCCCTCCTCCGCGTCGAGCACGACCCAAGCCTCTGGCTTTCCGTGATCTTTCTCCCCAAGCTCCTTTGCCTGCTCCTCGGAAGGGTGAACCTGAACGCTGAGGTTGTCGTTGGCGTCTATTATCTTCACGAGTATCGGAAACTCCTCGAACCCGTCTATGACCTCTTCCCTATACCTCTCTATCAGTTCGAGCATGCTCATCACTCCGTCAACGGCAACCTTGGACGGGCGGGAAGGATGGGCGGAGAACTCCCACGACTCGCCTATGCCCTTCAGCCCTATGCCCTTAAGCTTCGCTATGAAGTCCCCTCCCCAAGGCTTCTCGACCAAGTTCTCCTCAGCCTGGAGGATGAACCTCGGTAGCATGATGGACTTTAGGTCTCGAAAATATTTAAACCCTGATCCTCGACCTCCCCGGCGGGAGGAACTTCATGATCTCGTCTGGCGTCGCTATACCCCTAACCAAATGCTTTTCCTCATCCTTCGCCATTCTCACGAGCGTCGAAGCTATTTCGACCGAAAGCTCGTTTGGATCCTTGTCCCCTATCTCTATCTCAACGTGGTAGTCGCAGTGTTTCCTTACGGCCGAAGGAGGCCCGCCCATCACCCTAAGATTCTTCAAATCCACTCCGATCGCGCACCTCAATTCCACTGTCAGGTAGTTCCTCCTTCCTACTATGTAGAACGATCCCTTCGGCAAGTACTCCCCCGCCTTCGCCGCCTTCCTAACCTGCTCCGGCAGAACGTAGTAAACTTCCCCGCTGTGCATCCCCTCCTTCCAAAGCGATGAGTACACCGCGGCGAATTGGGCGGTTTCGGTTATGCTGCTCTCCGGAGCCTCCTGCCCCCTCTTGAGAACTACAACCGGAGCTCCGGGGGTTTGGGTGTGGAAGAACAGATCCCTGTCCTCCATGTATTTGGAGACGATCTCCTCGTTCATCTGGGCGTTTCTCCCCCCTATGGCAAGAAATCCGTCGCTCGTTACGAACCACCTGAACCTCTCGTACCACTCCCTCCTCCTAACCACCCTGAAGCTTGAGAGGAATCTCTTCGCCTCCAACTCCTCCGCCCTTCTCATTTCCTCCTCGGTCTTCTCTATGGCCTTCAAAAGCCCCTCCAACTTCTCCTTCGCCCTCTTCGCCTTCTCGTAATAGTAATCCGCTATCCCGTGCACGTCTCTGTCGAGAAACAGTTCTATAACGTTACCATCGAGCTCCACCGATATCCTGTCCGGCTTTACGTCCCTGATGATTTTAATCCCCCTAGCTCTCCTTTTCACCTCCTCGAACGGCATACATTCCATGGCCTTCCTGAAGGCTTCGAGCAACCTTTCTACGGTGGTATAGTTCTCGTATATCAGATCCCCCAGCCTCCTGTACTTCTCAATCTCCTTCTCAAGCTTTTCCTTCGTCTGAAGCTGGATTTCGAGCCTTCTCTTGAGCTTCTTCAATGCCTCGCTCTCTTCCCTCTCCTTCCTCTCCACCTCCTCGCTCAGAATCTTCGCGTAGAACTCGTCTAAAGCTTCATTGAAAGTATCGAAGTAAATCCTATCGTAACCTTCGTAGATCCTAAGCTCTACGGGTAGCACGTCCACGAACTTCCCCTCCTTGGCCACGACGTGTGGGGCGTATTTTCCCTCGAGCACGGGCTCGAATATCTCCTCAATTGCCTCCGCTATCCTCCCGATCTCCTCCTCGCTCAGATCCGCGCTCCTCTTCTTCTTATCGATTCCCGCCCTCAGGCAAGTTTCCTCAGCGAACAAGCCTCCGAGCCCGCACTTCGTCGCCAAAACCTTAACGACCTCCCTCTCCTCCCCACGAAGAATTTCGGATAGTGTTTCCACGTCGAGGTCGAAAGGAGTCGGACGTTTTTCGGGAAAAGAGTACGTTTCCCCCGGTTTGATCTTGTCGGTCAGGAGGGGCATGATAACCCTAAATTCCTCGTCCACGAGCACCACGTTCCCCTTGGAGAACAGTTCCAATATCAGGTACCTCCTCTCATCCCTCCTGCGAAATTCCAACTTCACAACCCTGTCGAAGTCGTATTGCTCCACCCTCTCAACCCTGCTACCCTCCAGATGCTTCCTAAGCAGCATCGCGAAGCTCGAGGGGAACTTTGGACTTTCCTTCGGGTATCTCGTTAGGTGAATCCTCCTCCCGGCCTCCATCACCAAATCCTTCCTGCCCTTGGCGTAGAGCTTGATCCTGATCTCGTTCGGAGGGTAGTGGTAGATCTTCTCCACCTTGCCCCCGACTATCTCCTTCCCGAGCTCCTCCACGCACGCTCTAACGTCGACGCTACTCATCGACTTCATGCGACCCCATACGCTCAGCAACGTTATATATCTCCCGGTAACACCATCGACGAATGGACGCAATCGTAAAGGCGTGCGAGGAGATCGCAAGGATAGTTTTGGCTACGAATCCGAAATCGAAGGATGAGGTGGCCAAGATAAAGAAGAGGGTTAGTCGGAAGTATGGACTTCCGAGGATCCCGAGCGACGCGGACGTGTTGAAGGTTTGGAAGGGGAGGGAAGGATACGAGAAGTTGCGCTCCCTTCTGAGGCTGAAACCCGTCAGAACGATCTCGGGGGTGGCGGTGGTAAGCGTCATGACCTCCCCCGCCCCCTGCCCCCACGGCAAGTGTCTCATGTGCCCCGGAGGTGTCGAGAGGGGAACTCCGCAGAGCTACATAGGTCTGGAGCCCGCCGCTCAAAGAGGTGCTCAGCACGGATACAACCCGTTCAGGCAGGTTATGGCGAGGCTGAGGGAGCTCGAGGAGATAGGGCACGAGGTCGACAAGGTCGAGGTAATAGTCATGGGAGGTACGTTTCCGGCGAGGGAGAGGAGCTACAGGGAGTGGTTCATGCTCGGAATATTCAACGCCCTAAACGCTTTCGGGAGGAGGGGGGTCAAGATCGAGAGCGATCTCGAGAGGGCGAAGAGGAAGAACGAGAGGGCAAAGGCGAGGTGCGTCGGAATAACGTTCGAAACCCGTCCCGATTACGCTAAGGAGGAGCACATAATAGACATGCTTCGATACGGAGGGACGAAGGTGGAGTTGGGGGTTCAAAGCGTCTACGACGATGTGCTGGAGAGGATAAGGAGGGGTCACGGCGTCGAGGATGTAGTGAGAGCTACGAGGTTGCTCAAGGATTCGGGATTTAAGGTAGGATACCACATAATGCCCGGACTGCCGGGATCCGACTTCGAGAGGGATCTCGAGATGTTCAGAAGGATATTCGAGGACGAGAGGTTCAAGCCGGACTACCTGAAGATTTACCCGACGCTCGTAGTGGAGGGAACCGAGCTCTACGAGATGTACAGGAGGAGGAAATACAGGCCATACACGACGGAGGAGGTCGTGGAGCTCGTTGCAAGAGCTAAGAGGTTCTTTCCGGAATGGGTGAGGGTTCAGAGGATACAGAGGGATATCCCCGTCGGAAGGGCGATAGGGTTGGACAAGGGAAACGTTAGGCAGCTGATCCACGAGAGGTTGAAGGAGTTGGGTTACGGGTGCAGGTGTATAAGGTGCAGGGAGGTCGGGCACAGGCTGAGGAATGTGGAGATCGACGAGAGTATCGTGAAGAGCGCGGAGCTCGTGATAAGGGAGTACAGGGCTTCGAAGGGTAGGGAGTTCTTTATATCCTACGAGCTCCCCGATTACGACGCCTTGATAGGATTCGTGAGGCTCAGATTCCCCTACAAACCGTACATTCCCGTTTTGGAGGACTGCGCGTTGATAAGGGAGCTTCACGTTTACGGGAAGGCGGTGGCTTTGAGCAAGAGGGAGCCGAAGGCGTTTCAGCACAGAGGATTCGGGGAGAGGTTGCTTAAGGCCGCGGAGGAGATAGCCAAGGAGGAGTACGATCGCGTGGCCATCATAAGCGGGGTCGGGGTGAGGGAGTACTACCGCAGGTTCGGTTACAGGAGGAGGTTCGAGTACATGGTCAAGAGGCTGAGGTGAAAAGTTCGGTTTTTAGCCAAAAACCTTATATAATTACAATCATCACGATAATTATAATGGACTGTGAGGACGGATGCCAATTCAAGCCCGAAACGGTGCTCAGCTACGTAAAGTTCGAGGATATCCTCCCCAACTTCGAAGGTCATAGGGTCAGGATAGTTTACGACAGCACGCTCGTCAAGGATCTAATCGTTCTCCAACACATAGTTCCCCACTTTTCGGAGAGGTATCCAACGTACCTCGTCCTCTACTCCGAGGCTCTCTACTACAAGTTCGTGAAGAGGGTAACGCTTCTGCTCAAGGCCAAGCCCGAGCTCGAAAAGGCCGTAAACGAGTTGAGGATAGTCAAGATAGGAAGGAAAGAGGACACCCGATACGGAAAGCTCGCGTGGTTCGTTGAGCAGGGCGATATGGAGGAGGAGTTCGAGTCCCTTCTCATGTTCCTAACGAAACTCAAGGAGGACGTGACTCTGATCCTTTACGGTAGCGTCGAGTACTACCTCACCGGCATAGGAGGGGGATTCAAGAAGGTCGTGGACATGTTCAGCGTTCTGCCCGAAAACATGACCCTCTTCGGCTTCAGGCACAGGCACAACATGAAATCGCCCGAGACCGCGCTTATAGGTGAGCTGTACGACATAACGGTTAAGGTGTGGAAGGACGATCAGGCGTTCGATAACACGACGTTCTGCTTTACCGTGGAATGTCAGTGCTCCGGAAACGTCAAGCACGGGAAGATGAAGCTGATAGACGGTCTGTTATACTCCGTAGTATAATTTTATTTAACGACCCCTTCTCCACTCTTCTTCATGCTCTCCGTAGCCATTCCCTCCTCGGCTTTGATCAACGAAAACGATCCGAAGATCAAGATGTTCAAGCTCGGCCTCATAGCGAGGGCGTGCGCAATATTCAGAGTTGAGGAGATAATAGTTTATCGGGATCCAAAGCTCGACGAATCCGACTTCATAAAGGACGTGCTCGAATATCTCGAGCTTCCGCAGTATCTAAGAAGGCACCTGATACCGATAAAGCCTACCCTACGCTACGTCGGAGTTCTGCCCCCTCTCCGCATTCCTTCTCATAAGCCGAAACGTTTAAAAGTCGGTGAGGTTAGAGAGGGGGTCGTTAGACGGGTTGCTCCTGACGGCACGTGCTGGGTGGATATAGGTCTGGACGCCCTGGCGCTCCTCAAGCCCAAGAGGAGGCTTAAGAGGGGCGCCCGCGTGACCGTCAGGGTCTGTTCGAAGAAGCCGTTGGTCGTCGAAGAGGCGGAACCGGATGAGTATTGGGGATATAAGGTGAGAAAAGCGGAGCTTAAAGATATACTTAGGAGAAAGAACGTGGTGATCACGTCCCGCAGATGCGGAGTGGTGGGTTTGGAGGAGCTCAGAAGGTGCGTTAGGGAACCTCTAACGCTGATATTCGGAAGTCCCGAGGAGGGCGTGTTCGAAATAGCGGAGAGGTTGGGGTTGAAGGTTGACGCTAAATGTTGGAATACCGTCCCGATGCAGGGTGTTGAGACCGTGAGGTTGGAGGAGGCGGTGTTGGCTACGTTGGCGATAGTGAACTGGGTGAGGTGGTTGGATGAAGTATAGCAGGCCGAGAAGGGGATCTTTGGCCTTCAGTCCGAGGAAGAGGGCGAGTAGCATAATACCGAGGATAAGGAGCTGGCCGGAGTACGAAGGAGAGCCGAAGCTGTTGGGTTTCGCGGGATACAAGGCGGGAATGACGCACGTGATAATGATAGACGACAGGAAGAACTCCCCGACTTACGGAGAGGAGATAGCGGTGCCCGTCACCGTAATAGAGTGCCCACCGATGAAGGTGATGGGGATAAGGGTTTACAAGAACACGCCCTACGGCTTGCAGATAGCGGGAGAGGTTTGGACGAACGAACTCGACGAGCATCTCGCGAGAAGGCTTAACCTTCCGAAGAAGAACCCCGACGTTGATAAGTTGAGGGAGATAGGCGACGTGGCGGAGGTCAGGCTGATAACCTACACCCAGCCCTACAAGATAACGGGTGTTCCCAAGAAGGTTCCGGACGTCATGGAGCAGAAGGTCGGCGGGTCGGACATAAACGCGGTGCTCGATTATGCAATCGAGAAGTTGGGTAAGGAGGTAAGGATTTCGGAGGTGTTTCAGGAGGGGCAGTTGATAGACGTCATTGCGATAACGAAGGGCAAGGGATTTCAGGGGCCCGTGAAGAGGTGGGGCGTGATAACGCTCGACGCAAAGCATGCGAGGAGCAGTAAGCACAGGAGGGTGGGAACCCTCGGCCCTTGGACTCCGCACAGGGTGAGGTGGACTGTTCCTCAGGCCGGGCAGATGGGGTTCCATCAGAGAACGGAGTACAACAAGAGGATAATCAAGATAGGGGAGAACGGTGAGGAGATAACGCCATCCGGCGGATTCGTTCACTACGGAGTCGTGAGGAGCGATTACGTTCTCGTCGCCGGTAGCGTTCCCGGGCCGGTTAAGAGGCTCATAAGGATGAGGGACGCGATAAGGCCTCCGAGGAAGGTCGTTTACGAGGGTGTTAACGTTCTCTACGTCAGCACTTCCTCGAAGCAGGGTAGGTGATCACGATGATGGCGAAGGTTTTGGGTTTGAATGGAGAGGTCGTGGAGGAGATAGAGCTTCCCGAGGTGTTCGAGGAGGAGTTCAGGCCGGACATAATTAAGAGAGCCGTCCTTGCAATTCAGAGCCATCGCAGGCAACCCTACGGCCCCAACCCGTTGGCGGGCTTGGACTACGCGTGGGAGAACTGGGGGCCGGGATACGGATACGCGAGGGTTCCGAGGTGGAAGATAGGGAGCAGGGCGGTAGTAGTTCCTCAGGCTGTTGGAGGGAGGAAGGCTCATCCACCAAAGCCGCAGAAGAAGTGGGCGGAGAAGATAAACAAGAAGGAGATGCGCAAGGCCTTGCGTTCGGCCATAGCAGCCACAGCCAACCCCGAACTCGTGAAGGCGAGGAACCACGTCTTCGAAGGCGAACTCCCGAAGGTGGTCGTGGACGATCTGCAGGCGGTGAAGAAGACAAAGGAGGTAGTTGAAGTCTTCAAGGCCATAGGGGTTTACGGTGACGTGGAGAGGTCGGCGGAGACGAAGAGAATTAGGGCGGGAAAGGGGAAGAGAAGGGGAAGGAGATACGTTCAGAAGAAGAGCGTGCTCTTGGTGGTCGGTAAGGATGAGGGAGTCATGAAGGCGGCGAAGAACCTGCCCGGAGTTGACGTGGTCTTGGCGAAGGATCTGAACGTGGAGTTGCTCGCTCCCGGTTGCGTTGCCGGAAGGCTTACCGTTTGGACTAAATCCGCGATAGAGCATCTGAGGGGATGGTTATGCTGATCAGGTGCTTTTTGGTAACGGAAAAGGCGGTAAGCTTGCTCGAAAAGAACGTATTAACGGCAATAGTGGACATCAGGGCGAAAAAGCCCGATATTAAGAGGGAGATAGAGAGGCTGTTCAACGTGGAAGTGGAGAAGGTGAACACGCTGATCACTCCGAAGGGTGAGAAGAAGGCGTACATAAAGCTCAAGCCGGAGTATTCCGCGGAAGAGATCCTCTCGAAGTTGGGAGTGTTCTGAGGTGGTGTGAATGGGTAAGCGTATAATCTCCCAGAACCGTGGAAGGGGAACCCCCACGTACACCGCCCCCTCTCACAAGTACAAGGCGGAGATAAAGCATCTCAGGTTTAGACCGGGGGAGACGATAAGGGCGGAGGTTATAGACATAGAGCACGATCCCGCGAGGAACGGTCCGGTAGCGCTCGTAAGGTTGCCGGACGGCGGGACGACTTACATCCTCGCTACGGAAGGTTTGGGAGTCGGGGATGTTGTTGAGGCGGGAGAAAACGTGGAGTTGAAGCCCGGAAACACGACGTATCTGAAGAACATTCCCGAGGGAACGCCAATATGCAACATAGAGAACCAGCCGGGAGACGGGGGGAAGTTCGCGAGAGCCAGCGGAACCTACGCCATACTGGTCGCTCACGAGGAGGACAGGGTTTTGGTTCAGCTTCCGTCTGGAAAGCTAAAGTGGCTCGATCCTAAGTGCAGGGCAACCATAGGCGTCGTCGCTGGGGGAGGGAGAACGGATAAGCCGTTCGTTAAGGCGGGCAAGAAGTATCACAAGATGAAGAGCAAGGCCGCGAAGTGGCCGAGGGTCAGGGGAGTCGCTATGAACGCCGTCGATCACCCGTTCGGTGGTGGAAAGCACCAGCACGTCGGAAGGCCGAAGACCGTCAGCAGGAGAGCACCACCGGGCAGGAAGGTCGGAAGCATCGCTGCGAGGAGAACCGGAATCAGGAAGTAACCTTATATATTTATTCGTCATCGTGGTTCGGAGGTGGTGGGTATGGCGTTGAGGAGTAAGATAACCCGTCCGAAGGAGTTTAGGTATCGCGGTTACACGCTGGAGGAATTGCAGAAGATGAGCTTGGAGCAGATAGCCGAGCTCTTGCCTGCGAGGGAGAGGAGGAAAATTAAGAGGGGATTGACGGAGCAGGAGTTGAAGTTGCTGAGGAAGCTGAGGAAGAAGGGATGGGCGAGGACTCACTGCAGGGACATGGTAGTTTTGCCTGAGATGGTGGGGAAAACCGTTTACGTGCACAACGGAAAGGAGTTCGTCAAGGTGGAGATAAAGCCGGAGATGATAGGGCACAGGTTGGGCGAGTTCGCGCTTACGAGGAGGTTCGAGAAGCACTCCGGGCCGGGAGTTGGAGCTACGAGGAGCAGTAAGTTCGTTCCGCTGAAGTGAGGTGGTCGAATGGCTCGCATAAAGTACTCCTACAGTCCGGGTGACGAGAGCAAGGCCGCGAGGGCGATGGGTTACGAGATGCCCATAAGCTTCAAGCACGCCGTGGAGATATGCAGGGAGCTCAGGGGTAAGAAGTTGGAGGAGGCCAAGAGGATATTGGAGGACGTGATAGCGCTTAGAAGACCGATTCCTTTTAAGAGGTACAAGAAGAAGGTCGCCCACAAGCACGGCCTTCACAAGTGGTATGCGGGAAGGTATCCTCAGAAGGCGGCGAGGTTCATCCTGAAGGTTCTAAAGAACTTGGAGGCGAACGCCGAATACAAGGGTTTGGATGTTGACAAGCTCGTTATCGTCCACGCTCAGGCGAAGATGGGGAGGAAGATAAAGAAGTACATGCCCCGTGCCTTCGGAAGAGCCACGCCCAGATTTCAGCAGCTTACGACCGTAGAATTCGTAGCGGAAGTGAGGGGTGAGTAGCATGGCGGTGGAGAGGAAGTTCATAAGGGACAGGATAACCAAGCTTCAGGTTAAGGAGTGGATAAAGGAGGAAGTTAGAAACGCGGGGTTCGGAGGGCTCGATATAGTTAGAACGCCTCTCGGAACTCAGGTTAGCCTGTTCGTTGAAAGACCGGGGCTCGTAATTGGAAAGGGAGGAAGAAGGATAAGGATGCTTCAGGAAAGGCTCAAGGAGTTCGGCTTGGATAACCCGCAGATAAGCGTTGACGAAGTTGAGAAACCGGAGTTCAACGCTCAGCTGATGGCAACCTTGCTGGCGAGGGCTCTTGAGAGGGGATGGTACTTCAGAAGGGCGGGTTACAGGTTCCTCTACAGGATAATGGAGGCCGGAGCTAAGGGGTGTGAGATAGAGATAAGCGGTAAGCTGACGAGTGAAAGAGCCAGAACTGAGAAGTTCGTAGCGGGAACAATGGTTCACACCGGTGATCCTGCTTACGAATTGGTCAGGAAGGGATTCGACATCGCAATCAAGAAGTTGGGCGTTTACGGCGTTTGGGTGAGGATAATCCCGCCGGACGTTGAGCTTCCGGACGAGTTCAAGGTGAAGGAGGTAAGCAAGGAGGAGCTCGAAGCCCTGAAGGCTCAGGTTCTCGGGGAGGCTGAGGAGACGAAGGAGGGTGAAGGAGAATGAAGATGGACGAGATAAGAAAGATGAGCAGGGAGGAGAAGCTGAAGAAGTTGAGGGAGCTCGAATTGGAACTTCTGAGGCTGAGAACTCTCGTCCGCTCCGGAGGTTCTCTGGAGAATCCCATGGCCATAAGGAACGTTAGGAGGGACATAGCGAGGATAAAGACCGCTTTGAGGGAGGAAGGGTACAAGGTATGAGGCCAGAGCTCGTACTCGCTCACGAGTGGATAGGGTTGGAGGTGGAGGTCGTAGATTCCCCGAACAAAGCGGAAGTTGGAATCAGGGGAGTGGTCGTGGACGAAACCATGAATACTCTCAAGATAAGGACGGAAAAAGGTTTAAAAATCGTGGCGAAGAGGGGTAGAACCTTCAGGGTCAGGTTCGGCGGAAAGGTGTTGAGAGTGAAGGGGGATCTTATAGCTTTCAGGCCGGAGGATAGGATAAAGAAGGGCGTACTCATGTTGAAAAGGGCGAAGGGTGTTTGGTTATGGTGAAGGACATAGGTTTGGATGTAAAGCCTCCCGAGAGGGAGTGCGACGATAAGAACTGCCCGTTCCACGGGGATTTGAGGGTCAGAGGTCAGATACTGACTGGTAGGGTCGTGAAGACTTACGAGAGAACAGCCGTAATAGAGAGGGAGCTCATAAGGTACGTCAGGAAGTACGAGAGATATCTTAAGAAGAGGTCGAAGATCCACGCCCACAATCCGCCTTGCATAAACGCTAAGCCGGGTGATGTGGTTACGATAGCGGAATGCAGACCCATAAGCAAGACTAAGAGCTTCGTGATAGTGGAGGTGGTGAGGCGTGAAGGCGATCAGGGCTGAGGTTCCGAGATGTTTGCCCACGGGGGCGAGGCTGGTTTGCGCGGACAACACGGGAGCGAGGGAGGTGGAGATAATAGCGGTTAAGGGTTACAAGGGAGTCAGGAGGAGGTATCCCGCCGCGGGAGTAGGGGATATAGTGGTCGTGACTGTGAAGAAGGGAACCCCAGACATAAGGAAGCAGGTGCACTACGCGGTGATAATAAGGCAGAGGAAGGAGTACAGAAGACCGGACGGGACTCGAGTCAAGTTCGAGGACAACGCTGCGGTGATTACGGACGACAAGGGAAATCCGAAGGGATCCGAAATCAGAGGCCCCGTAGCGAGGGAGGCTGCGGAGAGGTTCCCCAAGATAGGTTCGATAGCTTCGATAATAGTGTGAGGTGGTTCTATGCCGATTCCCAAATCCAAACAGCCGAGGAAGTGGAGGAGGTGGCTTTACAAGACATCCAAGCTTCACGAGAGGCACAGACTGCTCCACGCAACCTTATCCAAGGAGCTCAGGAAGAAGTACGGAAAGAGGGCGATAAGGATAAGGAAGGGAGACAAGGTCAGGATCATGAGGGGCGAATTCAGGGGGCACGAGGGTAAGGTCGTCGAGGTGGACATGAAGAGGTTGAGGATATACGTCGACGGGGTTACTCAGACGAAGGCGGACGGGACGGAGGTTTACATCCCCGTGCATCCTTCAAACGTCATGATAATCGAGTTGGGAGAGGTTGATGAGGTTAGGAAGAGAATATTGGAGAGGAAGTGATGGTTATGCACCAGAAGAGGTTGTCCGCTCCTAAAACTTACAAGATCCCGAGGAAGAGCGGTGGAAGGTGGGTGGTAAAGCCCTCCCCGGGGCCGCACAACAAGTACGCGATACCTTTGCTCATAGTGGTCAGGGACTACCTCCAGCTTGCGGACACCGCGAGGGAGGCGAGGAGGATAATAGCGAGCGGTGAGATACTCGTCGACGGCGTTCCGAGGAAGGACTACAAGTTCCCCGTCGGTTTGTTCGACGTCATAAAGATCCCCAAGCTCGGAAAGAGCTACAGGATGGTGTTCGACGATAAGGGTAGATACGTTCCGATAGAGATAGAGGACGACAACGTCAAGCTCTACAAGATCGTGAACAAGACTATGGTTAAGGGTGGCAGGATACAGCTCAACCTGTTCGACGGGACTAACGTCCTCGCGGGAAACGAGTACAAGACGAAGGACAGCATACTGATGACGATCCCCGACAAGAAGATAGTCGATCACCTCAAGTTCGAGATCGGAGCCTTGGTGATGGTTACCGGCGGAGGTCACGCGGGTGAGATAGGTAGGATAAAGGAGTACAAGATCGTCAGGAGCTCCGCGCCGAACTTGGTTACGGTCGAATCGGACAAGGGAGAGTTCACGACGATAGAGGACTACGTATTCGTGATCGGTAAAAAGGATTCCGACAGGCCAGTGATAGATCTGGGGGTGTAACGTATGCAGGCGGTGACCGTTGAGAGGGGAGAGAAGAAGGAAAATCCCATGAGGGAGATACTGATAGACAAGGTCGTCATAAACATCGGCGTGGGGGAAAGCGGGGAGAGGCACAAGAGGGCTGTGAGGTTGCTCGAAATGCTTACAGGCCAAAAGCCGGCCATAACCTACGCCACCCAGACCATAAAGAACTTCGGGATAAGGAGGGGTGAGGCGATAGGGGTCAAGGTCACGCTTAGGGGTGAGAAGGCGATGAAGTTCCTAATGGACGCCTTGAAGGTCAAGGAGTTCAAACTTCCCGCGAAATCGATAAACGCCGGCAACTTCTCCTTCGGCATCGCCGAGCACATAGACCTGCCGGGAGTGGATTACGATCCCGACATAGGCATATTCGGAATGGACGTATGCGTAGTTTTGAAGAGGAGAGGCTACAGGGTTGCGAGGAGGAGGAGGTGCAGGAGCAAGATAGGTAAGAGGCACAGGATAACGAGGGAGGAGACGATAGAGTGGCTTAGAAATTTGGGAGTGGAGGTGGTGTGATATGGCGAGCAAGCCCAAGAACAAGGTTTTCGGGAGAGGAGCGAACCGTTGTAGGAGATGCGGGAGGAAGAGAGGGCTGATAAGGAAGTACGGGCTTTACCTCTGCAGGCAGTGTTTTAGGGAGGTAGCGTCCGAGTTGGGATTCAAGAAGCTCTGGTGAGGTGATCGCTATGGCAGTGGATCCACTGTCGGATGCCATGTCCGCTATAAAGAACGCTGAGAGAGTTGGAAAGGAGAAGTGCGAGGTTAAGCCCGCTTCAAAGCTCATAGGCAACGTTCTGAAGGTCATGAAGGATCACGGTTACATAAAGGGGTTCGAGTACGTCGAGAACCACAGGGGAGGGAAGTTCATAGTCGAGCTCTGCGGAAGGATAAACGATTGCGGGGCGATAAGGCCGAGGTTCTCGGTAAAGAGGACGGAATACGAGAAATACGAGAAGAGGTTCTTGCCCGCGAGGGACTTCGGCATACTGATAGTTTCAACGACGAAGGGCGTTATGTCTCAGAAGGAGGCGAGAGAGCTCGGTTTGGGTGGTGTTCTGCTTGCTTACGTATACTGAGGTGATGGCAATGATAGAGAGGGTCGTTCCAGTTCCAGAGAACGTGGAGGTTAGCGTCGAGGGAGACACCTCGAAGGGATACGTGATCAGGGCGAAGGGGCCTTTGGGGGAGAACTCCCGCTATCTGAAGTTCAGGGGGGTTTATATAGAGAAGGTGAACAACGCGATAAGGGTTTACGCCAAGGAGGACAGGAGAAGGTTGAAGGCGATGGTTGGAACGTTTTGGGCGCACATAAGGAATCTGATTAGGGGAGTTACGGAAGGTTTTGAGTACAAGCTCAAGGTCGTTTACGCTCACTTCCCGATAAAGGTTAGGGTTGAGGGCGACGAGGTGATAATAGAGAACTTCTTGGGCGAAAAGCATCCGAGGAGGGCAAAGATCGTGGGCAGGGCTAAGGTGGAGATAAGGGGGCAGGAGATAATAGTTAAGGGGATCGATAAGGAGGAGTGTGGGCAGACCGCCGCGAACCTCGAGCAAGCTACGAAGATCAAGAGGTTGGATCCGAGGGTGTTTCAGGACGGGATATACATAGTTGAGAAACCGAAGTGAGGTGGTGGAAATGAATCCGAATCTCGCCCCCGAACTCGTAAGGCTGATGAAGGTCAGGAGGAGGCAGAAGGCGAGAAAGCCGGAGTTCAGGCACTTCGAAGCTCACAAGAAGCTGAGGCTAAGGGATAAGGGCTGGAGGAGGCCTAAGGGACTGCACAACAAGTGGAGGGAGAGGGTAGGAGGTAAGTGGAGCGGAAGGATACTCGTCAGCGTCGGTTTCGGATCGCCGAAGGCGGTCAGGGGTCTGCATCCGTCCGGATACGAGGAGGTTCTCGTCTATAACGTGAAGGATCTCGAGGGGTTGGATCCGAGCAGGCAGGCGGTGAGGATAGCTTCGACCGTTGGAATGAAGAAGAGGTTGCAGATAGAGGAGAAGGCCAAGGAGTTGGGTATTAAGGTGCTCAATCCTACTCAAAGGTGATGGTTATGGATTTGAGGTTGCAGAGGCGTTTGGCCGCTCAAATCCTCAAGTGCGGAACGAACAGGATTTGGTTCGATCCCTCTGCCTTGGACGAGATAGCCGAGGCGGCCACGAAGGATGACGTGAGGGAGCTTATAGAGAAGGGTTTGATCAAGAGAAAGCCCGTGAAGGGCGTTTGCAGGGTTAGGATAAACTACAAGAAAGCTCAGAAGAGGAAGGGTAGGAGGAGGGGACACGGAAGCAGGAAGGGTAAGAAGACCGCGAGGCTTTCGAGGAAGGAGGCTTGGATAATCAGGATAAGAGCTCTGAGGAGGAGGCTGAGGTATCTGAGGGACAAGGGCATCATCGACAGGAAGACTTACAGGATGCTTTACATGAAGGCGAAGGGCGGTGAGTTCAGGAGCGTTTCCCACCTGAACGCTTACCTCGAAACGCAGGGTTTGATTAAGAAGGAAGAGGTGACGTAAAATGGCAAGAGGGCCGAGGTATAAGGTTCCCTATAGGAGGAGAAGGGAGGGAAAGACTAACTACAGGAAGAGGCTCAAGCTACTGCTTTCGAGGAAACCGAGGTTGGTCGTGAGGATAACGAACAGGAGGGTCATAGCCCAGATAATAGAGTACCATCCCGACGGAGACAGGGTGCTCGTGGGCGTGGACTCGTCAATGCTGACGAAATACGGTTGGAAGGGCGACCTGAACAACACTCCGGCTGCGTATCTGACGGGTCTGCTCGTGGGGAAGAAGGCGCTGGAGAAGGGGATAAAGGAGGCCATACTCGACATAGGCCTACATACGCCTACGAGAGGAGGAAGGGTGTTTGCGGTGCTCAGAGGGGCTGTTGAAGCTGGATTGGAGGTTCCACACAGCCCCGAGGTTCTGCCGGACGATTCACGAGTTAAGGGCGAGCATATCGCCCAATACTACGAGATGGCTCCCGAAAGGTTTTCCGAATACGAGAAGAGGGGTTTGAAACCTTCCGAACTTCCCCAGCATGTTGATGAGGTTAAAGAAAGGATAATGGTGGGAGCATGACGGATGAGTGGGTTCCGAGGACGAGGTTGGGTAAGTTGGTCGCGGAGGGCAAGATAAAGACGATCGACGAGGCCTTGGCGAGCGGACTGCCGTTGAAGGAGCCGGAGATAGTGGACGTTCTCCTTCCGGATCTGGAGGATGAGGTTCTCGAGATTTCAATGGTTCAGAGGATGACGGACAGCGGAAGGAGGACGAAGTTCAGGGTTACCGCGGTCGTTGGAAACAAGGACGGTTACGTTGGAGTGGGCGTGGGTAAAGCTTCTCAAGTGGCTCCGGCGATTCAGAAGGCCATAAACAACGCGAAGATCAACATATTCAAGGTCAACAGGGGTTGCGGTTCTTGGGAGTGTGGATGCGGGCAACCGCACTCTATACCCTTCAAGGTCACGGGCTCCGCGGGGAGCGTTAGGATAACGCTGATACCCGGGCCGAGAGGGTTGGGAATAGTGGCCGGAAAGGTGGCCAAAAAGGTCTTGGAGTTGGCTGGAGTGAGGGACGTTTGGACGTTCACGAGGGGGCAGACCAAGACGACCATAAACTTCGCAAAGGCAACTTACGAGGCGTTGAAGCAGACGATGTTCGTCAAGAGGTGATAACGAATGGTTCTGTTTGCGGTGGTTAGAGTTAGGGGAACGGTTGGCGTTCACAGAAAGATCAGGGATACCCTCAAGATGCTGAGGTTGCACAAGAGATACCACTGCGTGGTCGTGCCCGACACACCTTCCTACAGGGGGATGCTTCAGGTCGTTAAGGACTACGTAGCATACGGGGAGATAGACGCCGAAACCCTCGCGATGCTTCTGAGGAACAGGGGAAGGCTGGTGGGTGACAAGCCCTTAACGGACGAATACGTTAAGGAAAAGACCGGTTACGATTCCATAGAGGCGTTCGCGAAGGCTGTCGTGGAGGGGAAGGCAAGCCTGAAGGATCTGCCCGATTTAAAACCTGTCTTCAGGTTGCACCCGCCGAGGGGAGGTCTTAAAAACATAAAGTGGCACTATCCGAGGGGTAGCTTGGGCTATCACGGAAAGGATATAAACAAACTACTGTATAAGATGAGGTGATATCCATGCCGAAGAAGAAGGTTAAGAAGTTCAGGGGGTCGAGGACGCACGGGAAGGGTAGGAACAGGAGGAACAGGGGTGCGGGATGCAGAGGAGGTAGGGGAAACGCCGGAGTTCACAAGCACAAGTACATCAAGTTCATAAAGCTCGCAAAGCTCGGGCTTTACCAGTTCGGTAAGTACGGGTTCACGAGGCCGAGGGTCGTTCAGCAGGAATATAGGGCCGAGAATTTCCACAAGAAGACTCTGAGAAGGCTCAAGGAGGAGGGTAAGCTCGACGAATACACTTACAAGTTCCTCTACTCCCGCCCCGAGATAAACGTCGACGACCTCGACGAAATCATAGACAGACTCGTCGAGCTCGGGTTGGCCACGAAGGAGGGGGACACGTATTCGGTGGATCTCACCGCATTGGGCTACACGAAGTTGCTCGGTAGGGGGATAATAACGAAGCCCATTGAGGTGAAGGTTCAGTCCGCAACGGAAACCGCGATTCAGAAGGTTGAGGAGGCGGGAGGTAAAGTCGTGCTGGAGGCCTGATCATGGATGTGGACAGTTTATTGAGAAAGCTCCAGCCCTACTTTGAGAGAATTCCCGCGGTGGATAGGCCTAAGAGGCACGTCCCGTTTAAGGAGAAATTCGCTTGGACGGTGGGAATACTTCTTTTATATTTCATGCTTACTAACGTTCCCGTTTTCGGTCTTTCCCCCCATTCCATCGATATATTCGCCCAGTATAGGGCGTTTTTCGCCGGTGCCGCGGGTTCGCTCTTGGCGTTGGGTATCGGCCCGATCGTGACCGCGTCCATCATTCTGCAGTTGCTCGTAGGAGCGGGGATAATAGGTTTGGATCTGACCAATCCTGAGGATCAAGCCGCCTACGAGGACTTTCAGAGGTTTTTGGTCTTCGTCATGATAGCCCTCGAAGCTGCTCCGCAGATACTGGGTGGTTTTCTAAAGCCCAACGTTGAAATCGCCCACAAGCTCGGAGTTCCTGTAAGCTTCATATCGTTCCTCATCTTCCTTCAGCTGTTCATCGGTGGCGTGCTCATAGTCTACATGGACGAGGTGGTTTCGAAGTGGGGTATTGGGAGTGGAGTTAGCCTTTTCATCCTCGCGAGCATATCTCAGGCGATAATAATCGGTCTGTTCAACTGGGTTCCGCCGAAGGGTAGGGGGATGCCTCCGGGCGTGTTCCCGAGGTTGTTCTACATCCTAACGCACTATCCGATAAGCTACCTGCTGTCCCTCAACGGGCTGGCGTTCCTGTTCATTCAGGGCGGCATACTCGCGCTGATAACGACCATCATAATAATACTGCTCGTAGTGTTCGCGGAGGGCACGAGGGTGGAGATACCTCTCGCCCACACCCTCGCGAGGGGTGCGAGGGGAAGGTTTCCGATAAAGCTCATCTACGCCAACGTCCTTCCGATGATATTCGTTAGGGCGTTGCAGGCGAACATAATAATTCTCGGGCTCATACTCTACCAGCACGGAATAACCATCTTGGGCGAATACGCGCCGGGAACGGCAAAACCCATCTCCGGGCTGATGTACCTGCTTTCACCCGTTAGGAGTCCTTACGACTGGGTTCCCGCTTTGGTCAAGAATCCCGCCGTCAACCCGTACGCTCCCTACTTCGCCAACATGCCCGACTGGATGATATACCTCCACCTGCTCGTCGATGCGACGATACTGATAGTCGGAGGCATACTCTTCGCCATATTCTGGGTCGAGACTTCGGGAATGGACGCGAAGACCGTTGCCGAGCAGATCGCGAAGTCGGGGCTTCAGATACCCGGTTTCAGGAAGAACCCGAAGATCTTGGAGAAGGTGCTCAGCAGGTACATACCCAAGGTGACCGTTATAGGAGGTGCTGCAATAGGAGTTCTCACGCTCATAGCCAACATGCTCGGAACGGTTGGGCACGTGAGCGGAACGGGGCTCTTGCTTGCGGTCAGCATAGCGTACATGACGTACGAGGAGCTCACGAGGGAGCAGTTGACCGAGATGCACCCGATGCTCAGAAAGTTCTTGGGAGAGGAGTGATATGAGGGATTTCGTTCAAAAATTTTTCATGATCCTCGGAGCGATGTTCTTCGTGGGGATCTTTTTCCCCCAATTTCGTATTCAGCTCGCGGAGGCGGTAGCGCCGATACTCGATCCCCTACTCGTTTTGCCCATCCACATAGTCATACTGATTCTGGCGATATTCACCGCCATATACTCCACCCTGATTCAGAAGTACACCGTGGACTACGAGAGGATGAAGGAGATCCAGAGGAGAGTCATGGAGTATCAGAAGAAGTACATGAAGGCAATGAAGGAGAACAACCAGTTCGTGCTCAAGCAACTGGAGCAACAGAAGAACGAGATAAGCTCACTTCAGGCGGAGCTTATGAGCATGAACTTCAGGTCGATGTTCTACACCGTCGTCGTGACGATACCTATCTGGGTCTGGCTGTGGTACAGGATTTACAACGTGGCGCAGACGGGATATCACGGATTTTACAGCGGCGTGAGCAAGTTCATGGTCAGGGTTCCGTTTCAGGGTCTGATTCACGTGAGCGATAGGGTTCTTGTAATTCCTTGGTGGTTCTTCTGGTTCATACTCTGCTCGATCCTCGTCGGTCAGATCCTTAGAAGGTTGCTCAGGCTGGGATGGTGATGAGGGTTACGATATCCGGCCCTCCGGGTAGCGGAACGACGACGGTCGCAAAGCTCTTAGCCGAAAAACTCGGATACAAGCTTATATCTGCGGGGGAGATATTCAGAAAGCTTGCTGTTGAGAGAGGCATGACCTTGGAGGAGTTCAGCAAGTACGCGGAATCGAATCCGGATATAGACTTCTACATCGACAAACTTCAGAAGGAGATGGCGGAGAGGGAAAAGAACGTCGTCGTAGAGGGCAGGCTTTCGGGATGGATGGTGAAGGACGCTTTTAAGGTCTGGATATACGCGAGACCTGAGGTAAGGTACAGAAGGATAGCGAAGAGGGAGGGTAAGGATTTGGCGAGGGTTAGGAGCGAGACGAAGAGAAGGGAGGAGTTGGAGAAGAGGAGGTACAAGAAGTTCTACAGCATAGACCTCGACGACGTTAGCGTGTACCATCTCGCCATAAACTCGGAACACTTCAAGCCCGAGGAGATAGTCGAGATAATACTCAAGGCTCTCGAATTCTACGGCTGAGCTCGTTGAGAGTTTCGTAAACCTTCGCCCTTTCCGTATCTCCGAGCTTTATCGCGAACTCCATTGCGTTTCTGAAGTCCCCCTTTCTCTCGTAGTGCAGGATTCCCCTCTTCAGGATCTCCCTCCTCATTATTTCGTCGCCTATCATCTGGCATACGTAAAGGGCACTCCTGTACCTACCCTTCTCAATCAGTTCCCCGATTACCCTCATCGCGAGCCTGTGGGCGGCGTCATACTCGTCCGCATACACGAGCATCTCTATTTCGTCGAAAACCGTTAGCTCGTAATCCGATAGCTCTTCGCCCTCGATTTCCGGCTCTTCAGGCTCCACGTCCACCTCGTATCCGACCTTCCGAAGA
>Ga0256914_1001539_pt1 | contig 20563 bp, 12 predicted proteins | sample HulkmetaG_FD_191571 | JGI IMG/M metagenome (GOLD analysis project Ga0256914, IMG submission 191571) | Hydrothermal chimney microbial communities from Main Endeavour vent field at the Juan de Fuca Ridge, Pacific Ocean - Hulk | ecosystem: Environmental > Aquatic > Marine > Hydrothermal vents ... | reverse complement strand
GACGCCGCCGTTGTCGTAGAAGAAGAAGCGGCGATACTCGGTCATGTCCTTGGGCTGATTGTAGGCGTTCGGGTCGGCCATCGACCGCACGGCGCCGATGGGCAGGTCCTCACCGATGAGCCAGTCGTTGGAATCGATCATGGTGCCCCACACGTCCGAGAGGGACTCGTTGAGGGCGCCGGGCTGATACTTGTAGGTGAGGTTCGCGGTGGACTGGCACACGCCATGGCCCAACTCGTGGCCGGTGACGTCCAGGGCGACCATTCCGTCGCCGAACACCATCTGGGAGCCGCTCCAGTAGGCGTTCATGAAGTTGGTTCCGTAGTGGACCGTGCCGATGATCTTGGCGCCCCGCCCATCCCAGGAATCCCGGCCATGCGTGTTCCGCCAGTAGCTGTAGATGGTCTCGAACTCGCTCCATACCTCACGGGCGTCTGCATCGTTGGGCGTGCAGTTCTGTCCTTCGCGGCAAAGGAGCTGCCCGGGCAGATTGCTTCCGTGATTGGCATCGTAGAGTTCCCGATACATCGCCGTGTGGATGGTATCGTAGGATTCCAGGATCCGACCGGCCCGCGCGCCCACAAAGACCACGTACCCGTTCACGGTCACCTTCCAGGCCAGGTGCGTGGGGGTTCGCTCTCCCGAGATCAGGCCGCGGTTGAAGAAACCAAGCTCCGGATCCGTGTCCAGATCCAGGTACTGGTCACGGGCAGCCACGGTCCCGTCGATCTTGCCCTCGTCGATCAGGTCCCACACGTACTCCACTGCGATGTCCGCGGCCACGTCCCCTTCCACCCGCACATCCAGCCGGGGATGGAACGAACGGAGATAGACACCGTTCATGGAACTCACCACATGGTCCTCTTCCACGTGCACGATGAGTTCGGAACCGAATACCGGCAGACCGGCCACGCGGTGCGCGAACTTCACATGGGTCATCCCCAGTTCATCCGGCCCAATGATGTCCACCGCTTCCAGTTCCGTGTCCGGATCCTCGATCCCCACCAGATCCCGGTGCTCACGCAGAAACGCCTGCGCCACATCCAGGGCATCCCGGGTCCGCTCCCGCACATGAAACTCTCCCACGACCAGACTCGGCGTCCCGTAGATGTCCGACTGAATCACTTCATCGATCCGGTCCAACACCGGGTGGTTCACCGCAGGCCTCGCCTCCGCTGTCCCGGACAAAAGCCCCACCATACCCGCCAAGGCGAGAAATCGTATCGTTGCTCGAATCGTCGATCGCATCGTTGCCTCCCAGATTCTTTCGCGCACGTTGTGCATGTTGTGTTCGACGGCTTGGCTATCTTCGCAATCGCCCACAACCATGGGCAAGTTGCGTGCCGCACGCATTCTCGATACCCGGCTCCACCCCGCTTTTCTTCGCCCCCCCGGAATCCAGTCTCGGGGGTACATGCAGATTCTCACAAAAATGACGCCAGGTTACATCCTGATTCCACTCTTGCTGTCACAGGCTGACATTCTCTGGAAGCGGCAGATCACCGTGGAGGCTTCTCTGGTGGTTCCGGGTGCAGGACGCTCACCGTACGAATTGTTGGTACAAAATCGTCCCAGTATCTTGTACATGCAGTTCAAATTTCTGCAACCTTCTACCAAATCGCCAGTTGATGGTGGAAAACGGCCCGGCGAGGCGCTGAAAGAAGGGGGAAACGGGGGGGATTTGTACAAGAAGTCGCAACAGGTGCGGAGGGGTGCGTGGCGTGGTCAGAGCTTGTAGCCGATGGTTCGGAGGAAGTCGTGCCGGGTTTTTGCCTGGTCAGGGCCCTCCACATCCAGGGGAGAGAGGCCGTCGACGACGCCGAGGACGCCGCGCCCCTGGTCGGTCTGGGCGACGAGGATCTGAAGGGGGTTTGCGGTGGCGCAGAAGATGCGGGTGACTTCCGGGCACTGTTTGATGGCGTTGAGGAAGTTGATGGGGAAGCCGTTTTTGAGGACGATGACGAAGAGGTGACCTGAACCGATGGCCTGGGCGTTGGAGACGGCGACGGATACGAGGTCGGTGTCGTTGCCGGATTTGCGGATCAGGCGTTCCTGGGAAGCCTCGCAGAAGGCGATTCCGAACTTGACGTGCGGCGAAGTACCCACCATGATTTCGTGCAGGTCCTCGACGGTTTTGATGAAGTGTGCGTGGCCGAGGATGATGTTGCAGTCCTCGGGGAACTCGACGCGGACGACCTCGATCTTCATGGGTTCCTCCTGGATTCCGGTTCGGATCGACACGAAGGTTGATCTGGGGGGGAGGGTAGCAACAGGGGGCGGCATGTGTCAAGAACCGGGAACGCGACCGGGGTGGAGGGTCCTGACGGGCCGTGTGGAACTGGGCCCTGGGGAAGTCCACGTTTGGCGTATCCCGCTGGATCCGGACGGTGCGACGTTGGTTGCGCTGGAGGGGCTTCTTTCTGCGGACGAGCGGGATCGTGCGTCCCGGTTCAAGTTTGCGCGTCATCGTCGGCGATTTGTGGCGGGGCGAGGTCGGGTTCGTGAGCTGCTCGGCCGCTATGCGGGGTGTGCGCCGGGTGTGCTGACATTCGAGTATGGGCGATTTGGCAAGCCTCGCCTTTCCGGCTCGAGTTTCGGTCGGGACATTCGGTTCAATTTCAGCAACTCGCATGAGCTGGGCCTTCTTGCGGTGGCGGTGGGTCTCGAGGTTGGAGTGGATCTGGAGCGAATCAAGCCGATGGCGGACCACCTGAGGCTGGCGGAGCGTTTTTTCACGCAGCGGGAATCGGCGGCCCTGGCGGCACTCCCGGAGGCGGAGCGGTTGGCGGCCTTTTTTCGGTGTTGGACGCGGAAGGAGGCGTTTTTGAAGGCGATTGGGGATGGGCTGCACTTTGACCTCGACCGCGTGGAGGTTGCCGTGGCCCCCGGGGAACGACCAGAGCTTCGGTCGGTGGATGGTGATTCGAGTGCCCGGGAACGGTGGACACTGCGAGACATCGATCCCGGGGAGGGCTACACGGGCGCCCTGGTGACCGATGGGCCGATTGATCGGGTGGAGTTCCTTTCGTATCCTTCCTGAATCATGGTCCGTCTGGTCATGCCGGTGTGGTCCAGGCGTGGTTCCATGATTCCGATGTCTCGGCATGGGACGGCCGGAGACAGCCCTTGCGGAGCGAGGGCAAAGATTCTATCGTATTCGTTGCTCGGGAGCTGCCAGGGACGTGCGGCCACGCGGGGCGTGCGGGGGGTCATCCAGCGGGGACGTGGGAGCGGGGCGGCGTGAGGTGTTGGAGAACGGGATGCTGGACACGGCCGTTCGTCTCTACAGGGCGCTGGTATTGGGCCGGGTGCCCAATTATGTCATCGCCTTTGTGACCGGGCGGTGCAACATGAACTGCACGTTCTGCTGTTCTGCGGCCCGGACGCTCCGAGGTGTGGACGAACTTTCTCCGAGCCAGTGGGGGACGGCACTGGCGGGCAGCGACGCGCTGGTGCACCTCACCATCACCGGCGGGGAACCTTTCCTGCGTGATGATCTGCTGGACGTGATCTCGTGCATGGTGCGTTCCAGCGGTGTTCCTCGTCTGAGTATCAACAGCAACGGATACTTCCCCGGGCGTACCGCCGAGGTGCTCGAGGAAATACTGACACGTTTTCCGCACCTGGAAACATGCCTCACCATTTCACTGGACGGCCCTCGAGCGGTTCACGATCGACTCCGGGGGGTTCCGGACGGCTTCGATCGGGCGCGGGCCACGGTGGATGCGGTCGCCCCCTTGCGGCGCCGGCATGAGGGGTTCACCGTACGGCTGACATCGGTGCTTCAGCCGGGGAACGCGGAGGTGCTGGGAGGCTTTCAGGAAGAGACGGCGGCGTGGCCCATCGACTTTCACGAACTGGCGCTGGTACGAGATGTGGCCCCGGAGGTGCAGCGCAGCCTCGCCGGGGTCTATGCAGAGTTGACGGCCCGGCAACTTCGTCGTGCGTCCCGGCGTTACGTTCAGACCATGGACTGGCGACTGGCGACCCGACTCCGCCACCAGGTTCTGGAACGGCTGGAGCCGACGGCGGAACCGTTTGGTTGCATGGCCGGCTGGCGCATGGTGGAGGTAATGGCAGACGGTACGGTTCGAGGATGTGAACTGGCGCAGGTGCGGTCCCACAGTGTGCTGGGTCGTGCCGGTGTGGGGGGCGTCCGGGTGGTGGAGGTGCTCGAGGATGGGCCGGCCCGGCGATTTCGCGCCGTTGCGTCTGACTGTACCTGCACGTTCGAGTGCGCGCTGACGTGCTCGACGGTCTTCTCACCTCGAGCCTGGCCTGGGCTCTGGTTTCCCCGTCGACGGAGGAGGGACCGCGTATGAGGGAGGAGGGAGCGAGCGTGATCGTGCCTGCCCACAACGAGGCCGAGCGATTGGCGCGCTGTCTTTCGCCGGTTCTGGAGGTGAGCCGTGACCGGGGTTGGGAGGTGGTTGTGGTGGACGACGGGAGCACGGACGGGACCGGGGAGGTGGCGCGGCGCATGGGGGTGGTGGAGGTGGTCCGTCACGAGGTACCTCGCGGGGTGGCGGCGGCCCGGAACGCGGGAGCGGCGCGGGCGAGGGGTGCGGTTCTGGTTTTCGTGGACGCGGACGTGGTCGTTCCGGTGGAGACCCTTGAGAAGCTGGTGGGCCGTCTGGTTGAGGATTCCGGGGTTGATGCCGTGGGGGCTTGGCCGGAGGTTTCTGAGCTGTCGCCATCGTGGGGGGCGCGGTTCGTGGGGTTGCGGGCCACCATGCCGTTCAAGTTGGGGCCTCGAGGAGACATCGAGGGGTTTTCAGCGTTCCAGTCCGAGTGTGGAGCGATTCGCCGGGAAGTGTTCGAGGCAGTGGGAGGTTTTCCAGCCCACCGTGGTGGAGTGGGCATGGAGGAGTTCGAGATGGGCCATGCTCTGGAGCGGGCGGGGTATCGGAACGTGATCCTGGCCGATGCCTGGTACTACCACCACTTCAAGCCGCTGGGGCCGAGGTGCCGGGAGCTGTACCGCCGGACCCGCCGCTGGGTTCCCCTGTTGCTGCGACGAAGACGACTCGAGTCGCGGGGGGCGGTGGGCACCGGATTCGAGACCACATCGTGCGCCCTGAGCCTGGTCATGATGTCGGGGTTGCTGTTGGCCCCGGTGCGGCCGTGGGGTCTGGTGGTTTCGGCGAGTGCCGCCGTGGGGCAACTTGTGCTGGAGCGGCGGTTTTTGGGGCTTGCATTGCAGACGCACGGCCCGATGATGGTGCTGGTTGCCTGGCCGGCCCTGCAGTGTATCCACCTGTCCATCGGGGCCGGATTCCTGGCCGGGGTACTGGACCGACTTCCCGGTCTCGGTCGAAGGGACGGAGAACGGCCCGAGGAGGGTTCTCAGGGCGTGCGGGAGGGGTGGATTTCGAACGAACGCCCTTGAAATCCAGCGCCTCGGCTGGTAGCCTGTTGAGCCAGGCGATGGAGGATGGAAGGCGCCGAGCCAGTCGCGCAACGCTGCACAACCGGATGCCCGAGAGCTGACTTGGACACGAAACTGATTCGGAAGCTGGACCGCTATGCCGGCAAGCCCCTGTGCCTGTCGTTGACCCTGTTCGAACGGGTGCGTCGCCGGGTGCTGCCTCCTGGTGAGGGACCGCCCCGAAAGGTCCTGTTCGTCAAGCTCATCGAGATGGGTTCGACGGTACTGGCGTGCCCGGGATTTGCCGAGGCCGAGCGTCTGGTTGGCCGCGACAATCTCTACATCCTCGTGTTTGCCTCCAACCGAGCCATTGTGGATCTGTTGCCCTACTTCAAGCCGGAAAACGTGCTGACCATCGACGACCGGAGTCTGGGGCGATTCGTGCTCGGCCTGGCGCGGGTGCTGGCCCGGACGCGCCGGGAGGGGATCGACACGGCCATCGACATGGAAGGGTTGACTCGAGCGTCGGCGGTCATCACGTACTTGACGGGAGCGTCCCGGCGGGTGGGATTCCACAATTTCAGCTCGGAAGGTCCCTACCGGGGACGTTTGTTCACCACCGAGTTGGGGTACACCTTCCAGCACCACACGGCGGAGATGTTCCTTTCGCTGGTGCGTGCTCTGGGTGCTCCGCGGGGGCAGGTGCCCAAGCTGAAAGAGGTGGTGGAGGTGGACTCCGAGGTCATGCCGCGGTTCGAGCCGACCCGGGAGGACCTGGAGGGCATGGAGGCACTGCTCCAGGCCCGGGCCGATGAAGGGGAGCGCTCGGCCCGCCTGACCATGGTCACGGATGCGACCCGGAGACGCGGCCCACGGGTCATCCTCAACCCCAATTGCAATGATCAGTTGCCCCTACGTAAGTGGCCGGAACCCCATTTCGTCGAACTCGGACGCCGCCTGCTGGCGGCCCGGGAGGACCTGACCGTGATCATCACCGGGAACCGGTCCGAGCGGGAGCCGTCCGCGCGGATGGCACGTGCGATCGGACCGGCGCATCGCGTCGTGTCAGTGGCGGGAGACACGAATCTTCGACAACTCCTGACCCTGTACCATCTTGCGGACGTGCTGGTTTCGAGCGACAGCGGTCCCTGCCATTTCGCCGCGCTCACCCCCATTCACATCGTGGCCTTGTTCGGGCCGGAGACTTCCTTGCTCTACAGCCCGGTGAGCGAGCGGGCCACCACGATCTCTGCGGGCATGGCTTGCAGTCCGTGCCTCAACATGCTCAACCACCGCCTCTCGTACTGCACGGACAACGTGTGTATGCGCGCCATTCCGGTGGCGCAGGTCCTGGACGCGACCCTGTCTGCGCTGGAGGAACGCGGGTCCCTGGACGAGGCGGCCCAGGTGAACGTCCCGGCAGGTCGAACATGAGTCCCAGGTCTTCTCATCCGCCACCACACGACCCGGATCGATGGCGACAGCACGCTGCAGCAGCCCGCGTACTGGCAGGCAACGCCCGTGTGCTCGCCGACGTGTGGGCGGCCCGGCACCTGGATCGACGGCCACACTTCCTCCCAATCGTTCTCGCTTTCGTGACCCTCCGGTGCAACCTTCACTGCCGTGCGTGCGGGGTGGAACAGCACCCCGGCCGGGTTCAGGCGGAACTGTCCACCGCCCGGTGGCTGGCTGCGATCGAATCCATGGCCGGACTCCGGACTTCGATCATCTCCATCTCGGGCGGCGAGGCCCTGCTGCGGCCCGACCTGTTCGACATCATCGCCCATGCGCGGCAACATGGTATCTCGGTCCACCTGTGCAGCAATGCGACCTTGATCGACGCCCGGGTGGCGCGCATGCTGGCCGAGGCCGGAACTCACACGCTCTCGATCTCCCTGGATGGGGCCAGCGCCGATGTCCACGATGCCATTCGTGGACCCGGCGCGTTCGAGGCCACCATGGCTGGAATCCAGGCGTTGCGAACGCATGCACCAGGTATCCGGATCGGCATCAACTACCTCGTGACCACGCGCAACGTGGACCAGATGCTTGCCACGCTGGCCCTGGCGGAATCCCTGGGGGCGTTCCAGATCAAGTTCGCTCCGGTCCACACCAACCTGCTCCACCGGGACCGACCCTTGGGGGACTACGCCGACTTGATGTTCCGAACCGATGCCCAGGTGCGCCACCTGGCACGCCAGGTGGAGCGTCTCATGGTTGCAGCCCGCCACGCCGGCATCCAGGTGAATCCCAGGAGCTACCTTGCGGGCATACCCGATCTCTACCGGACCCCGAGACGGTTCCGGTGCTATGCCGGCTACGCGGTGTGCGCCATCGGTCCAGGAGGGGAAGTCACTCCGTGTTGCGACATCAGCGGAGGACCGAGTCTCCGGGATGAATCCCTGGACCGTATCTGGAGAGGGGAGGCGTTCCAGACCTTACGGCAAGAGGTTCGGACATGCCGCGCTCGTTGCTGGGACACCACCAACACAGAACTGAGTCTGCGCCTGTCCCTGCGGAATCTCCCGTCGGAGTTGCAGGATACGTGGCGTGCACTCCGATTCTACTTTGGAAAGGGCCTACCATGATCCCCAGACGCCGAGCCCAGGTCGATCCGGACGAATTTGCATTCATCGCCGGAATCCTCGAGGCAGGCTCACCCCCGGTTCGGGCCGTGGAGCGATTCGAGCAGGCCGTGGCCTCCCGGGTCTGCCGCAAGGAAGCGGTGGCGCTGAGTTCGGGGCGACGGGCCATGACCGCCATTCTGCGGCACATCGGAATTGCGCCGGGCGACGAGGTGATCATTCCTGCCTACACCCTGGGCGACCTGATTCCGCTCATCGAATCCCTGGGCGCGACGGTGGTTCCGGCCGACATCGACCCTACCACGTTCAACCTGACGACGGCCTCGGTGGGGGCACGGATCACTTCGAGGACTCGAGCCATTCTTGCCTTGCACCTGTTCGGGGCGCCGTGTCCCATCGAGGAGATTGTGGCCCTGGGGGCGCGACATGGGATCCCGGTGGTGGAGGACTGTGCCCACGCCCTGGGTGCGTCCTGCCGGGGCCGGCCTGCGGGGTCCTTTGGATATGCCGCGTTTTTCAGCTTCGAGACGACCAAGCCGGTAAACACCTATGGCGGCGGCATGGTGGTCACCGACGATACCGACCTCGCCTCGGCGCTCCGGGCTGTCCGCACCGGGGACCGGCCCATGCTGAGCCAGTTTCGACGCAAGTATACGGCGGTCCTGGCCGAGGACATCCTTTTCAGGACCGGCCTGGCCGCTCCTTTTCTCCTTCTCCTGGCGACACCGCAGTTTCAGGAGTGGATGAGTCGGTTCTATCGTCGGTTCCAGCATGCGCCCCCTGCCGACCTCGAGTACCTCCCCATCCAGGCGGAACTGGGCCTTCGGAAGCTGAGGACCCTGGACGCCCGGACCGCGGAACGGGAGGAGATTGCACTCCGGTACCGGGCACACCTGGCGCCCGAAATCGACCTCCAGGAAGTGGGTGCCGGTGACCGGTCCTCCTGGTACTTCCTGGTGGCCCGCCTCCCCTGCGAAGCAGCGCCCATCCGCCGCGCGTTGCTTCGGCATGGGATCGACGCGGGGGTCGGAGACGAGATTGCGGACGATTGCGCCGCACGCCTCGGCCGGGACGACTGTCCGGTGGTGGCCGATGTCCATCGTCGAGCCCTGGCGCTTCCCATGTTCGAGGGTCTGGCGGAACAGGATCTCCGCCGAGTGGCCCACACAGTGAACCGACTGGTGGCCCGGACCGGAACGCACCGGAACAGGGCTTGAACACGGAACGACCGCCTGGCACGGGCTTGCCTCGAGACCCCACGCTGAGCTTCTCTTCCCGGGGTCCCCCCTCCGCGCTCTCGACCCGGCCCCCCGGAAATCATGAGAAAGCGAGCATGGACCGCGCCCCGCGCAGGTGCACCCGCCACTCGGTCAGGGTGCGCATCGACAGGGCCCGGCGGAGAATGTAGCGCGGACGCAGGTAGAAGGTGCGATAGGAACGGTCGAGGAACGCCTGGTATTCTTCGGGGGTGAGGGCCGGGGGGACGAACACGAGGGCGTTGTGGTCCAGGGTGGAACTCTGGTCGAAATCGAAGGTGTAGCCCTGGGCGACGAGGTCGTGATGAAAGGTGGTGCCCGGGAAGGGCACGAACTTGTTGAAGTGAGCGAAATCCAGGTCCAACTCGCAGGCGAAAGCGAGGGTTCGTTCCAGGCTTTCCAGGGTTTCCGGGGGAGAGCCGACCAGGAAGTCCGCCCGCACGCGCAACCCCGCTTCCCGGGCCCACCGAACCGCCTGCCGATTCTGTTCGACGGTGTTCCCCTTGTTCAGGGCGGCCAGGATCCGGTCATCACCAGACTCGAGACCGAACAGGACCTGCCAGCACCCGGCGTCCTTCATCAACTTGAGCAGGTCCGGGTCGACCGAGTCCACTCGAGTGAGGCAGGTCCACGGGAGTCGGGGCCGGAATCGCCTGAGTTCCCGGCACAGGGCCTCGACCCGTCGACGATTGAGGGTGAACGTGTCGTCGAAGAAGCGGATTTCGCGCGCGCCATGACGGGAGACGAGTTCTTCAACCTCTCCCATCACGTTTTCCACGGACCGCTCACGGTACCGCTCGCCGAACACGGCCCGGTCGCAGAAGTTGCACCGGGAAGGGCACCCTCGAGAGGTCATGACGTGGGCCAGTGGCAACTGTCGGAGCGAGGCGGGACAGGGCTCGTAGGCCTCGAGCGGGGGGAGGAGGTGCCTGGCGGGATAGGGAAGGGCATCCAGGTCCTGAATGTAGGGAGCCGGCCCGGTCCAGTGGACCTGCTCCCCCGAGCGGAATACCAGCCCTGGAATCTGCTCGAGCGGGACACCACCGCCCTGGAGATGCTCGAGCAAGGCGAGGAAGGTCTGCTCCCCTTCGCCCACCACGAGGAAATCGAACACACCGGCGAGGATGGTTTCCTCCGGCACCGCAGTGGGATGGGCGCCTCCGGCCACGAACACGGCGTCTGCCACCACCTCACGGAGGATCTCCACCGTGCGCACCGCGTTCCGGAACGACGGCGTGGTGACGGTCACCCCCACCACCTCGGGACGAAAACTGCGCCCCTCCACGGCAACGGCCTCCCAGGGAAGGCCTCGAGCACAGTCCAAAATATGGACCTCGTGCCCCGCCTGCTCCGCCACCGCGGCGAGATAGGCCAGCCCCAACGACGGGATGACGTTCTCCACTCCAGAGAAGAGCTGCCGCTCACCCCCGATGTCGGTGGCACCGAACGGGACGTCCACCAGCAGCACCTTCATGACTCGCCCCTGCTCCGCCGTCTCCACGCTGCCTTCGAGAAAGCCCGCCCCCCCAGCCCGGGCGACTCGAGCCCACTACAGAATGCGACCGCCCACTGCGTCCATCAGGCCCTCATGAGGCGCGGGTATGATTTCGATGTTGGTCACCATGCCCGGTTCCCCTGCAGCCTCCAGGTGTCGCGCCGCCTCCTCCACCTCGTAGAGAGGACCGGTGATCAGGAAAAACGCCTTGCCTCCCAGCCCCTGTGCGAGGCGCAGATCGAGCAAGCGCACCGCGTTGTGCTTGAGTGCCATGTCTGCGAGCACGATGGCGGCGGAGACGGAGAAGGTTTCCACGATGACCACCGAATCGATGGCCAGGTCCTGGTTGCCGCCGACCATGGCGGGAAACACATCTTCGCTGATGTGCGGAATGAACAGACTGTCCACTACCGCCTCACCGCCGTAGTGCAGCCCCTCCTCCAGCGCCTCCTGGACCTCCCGCTCACCTCCGGCGATCAGGACCATGTACTTGCCCGGACAGATACTGTGCGACTCGAGCACCGAGATCCGGGCTTTTTTCAACATGACATCGTGAACCAGGATGCCTCGAGCAACACTGTTTGTCTCCACGAGGCCCAGAGCGGGATACTTCATCGTCCACCCCTGATGACAATGCGGTCACGCGTGACGTCCAGCACCTGGCCGGAAATCGATGCATGGTGATTTGCGCCCAGTTGGCCGGAGGGGATCCGTGCGATCAACTGGCCCCTGGTCACGGTTTCTCCCTTCCGGACGACCGGCTCGGAGGGGGCCCCGGTCTGCTGCACGAGGGAAATGGAGACCTGCGGAGGGTCGTCCATTCGCAACAGCGGGAGGTCGGGGTGCTCGTAATGCTTGAGCTGATACCGACGCGTGATCCTGTCCTTGCCGATCTTCCGGTATCGATTGAACTCGTGCAGTTGTTTCGGTGCATGGTGGTGCGGGTTCTTCACCCCGGCGGCGCGCAGTCGAGACAGGATTTCGGCGAAGGCGCGCCTGGGACTGAGGTTCATGGGACAGGCGAACTCGCACAGTCCGCACTGAGAGCAAAGGAACGCCGCGGTCATGGCCGAGGTGGGTTCACTCAGCTTGTAAGCCAGGGTGCGCATCACCAGGTGGGGCTCGATGTGGTGCCCCTGCATGTACCGGGAGCAGGCGTCGGTGCAATAGCGGCACTGACAGCAGGCTGCCACGCTCCGCCGCACCATCGCCTCCATGGGCAACTGCTTGTACTGCACCAGGGGGTGGTCCTTGGGCAGGAAGATATATCCACTGGTGGTCTTGTTCACGGACGCGGTGGTATCCACAATCCGTCCCATCATGGGTCCACCATCGATGATGACCAGATCCTCCAGGGGAATTCGAGGCCCGGCACGCAAGAGCAAGTCCAGGACCGGGGTCCCGATGGGTGCGATCACCACCTGCGGTTCGGACACCTCTCCCACCAGGGTCACGACCCGTTCGGTCACCACCCGGCCTCGAGCCGCCCGGGCGATCTGGACCATGGTGAGAACGTTGCTCACCACCGCGCCGACGTTCAGGGGGATGCCCCCCTCCGGGACGATCCGGCCGGTCAGATCCGCCAGCAGGATGTGCTCGTCACCGGCCGGGTAGTAGTTGCCCATCAGCCCGAGTTCGACGTTGCCGCGCCCGTCCACCTGGTCCCTGAGGGCAGCAACCGCACGGTGGTAGTGCTCCTTCACGCCGATCATGCCGTGAGGAGCGCCGACATGAGACATGACCAGGAGCACCCCCTCCAGAACCTCGTCTGCATAGTGCTCCATCACCCGCTGGTCCGACGCCAACAAGGGTTCACATTCGGCGCCGTTGGCCAGGACGAGGTCCACCTGGGCATCGATCTTCACATGCGTCGGGAATCCTGCACCGCCGCACCCGATGATGCCGGCATCACGAACGATATCGACAAGAGACATGAACTCGTGCTCCGTGTGTAGCTGTGGATTTCTTTTACAGAATAGCGGCCCGAGGTGCAACCCCAAAAGTCCATGCACGCTTCCTGGAAAGTGTGTGGGAGCCCCTCGCGGTTTTTTCCTGGCCGCCGCACCGGGGAGAAGTTCGCCTACTCCGGAGGACGTTCGACCTCGATCCGGGCGGCCGGAGAGCGGCCCCAAACGGCGGTATGGTACATCATCTCGGCCGTGGCCGAGGGTTGCACGAACCGCCCCGGCACCACGGCTCGAGTTCGGAACCGGAGGTCGTACACGCCCTTTGGGAGCGTCTCGTAGTAGAATCCCACCTGGTCGTCCTCCATGGCCAGGTAGGTCGGTTCCAGCGTTGGCGGTCGGCTGGGCTTTGCCTCGGGGGGGGCGGTGGCGAGGGCCGGGTTGAGCGGCTCGAGACCGGCTGCCAGGGGGACGATGATGGCCACGTGGTGCCGGTCGGCGGGGTTCACGACCTGGACATGGTCCTCCACCACGTCCCCGGAGTCGAACCGGACGGTGAGTCCTGGTCCGGTCAGAGGGTGTTGCACCGGTGGTGCGCCTCCGGGCACCACGGTCAGCAGTTCCCGGGTGACCACGAAGCCACGGGAGTCGGCGTCCACCCAGGCCCCATCGCCGCCGGGCACATACCGGTCGGTCACCCGTGCCACGATCCGATCTTCCGGTTTCTGGGTTTGGAGACGGACCTGGAGTGCCCCGGGCTCGGTCAAGATGGTGGCCGCCGATGGTGTTTCTGGTGAGACCTCGAGGGATTGGGAGAGGTCCCCGACCTGGACGGTGATCCGGGCCTGCGTCTGACCGGCCAACGGGGGGTGAAGCAAATCGGCCAGGGCTTCCATGGCAGCGGCGTTGGCGTTGGTGGAGCCCCAGCCGCCGTTTTCTCCGAGCTTCACAAGTGCGTTGACCAGGAGTGAAAGGCGAGGATTCTCGGGCTGGTAGCGAGCGATGGCTCGAGTGGTCAGGGCGAGGGTTCGGGCCTCGGAAGGGAGAATCATGTCCGCGTAGGTATCGATCCCGGTCTGAAGGCCCTGATAGACCTCCTGTCCCTGGTGGAGTGTGATGACGAGGCCGTCCCAGAGTTGCGCGGCGAGCGACCGTGCCACGGATTCATGGCCTCGACCTCCGAGCGCGAAGGCGAGGGCGACCCGTGCCCTGGACTCCTGGTCGAGGTAGGTGGCCCGGCGCGCCAGCTCTGCGGCATACCCGGGGTCCAGGTCCCCGCTCCGGGCCAAAGCCAGCAGGGCCATGGTGCGTTCTCCCGCGGCGGCGCCGTCGATCAGGCCGGTGAAGTCGGAACGCAGGGCCCGGCGCAGCGCGCGCTTCAACGTGTGGCGCAGGTCCGGGTCCACCGAATATCCATCCGCCTCCGCGGCCAGCAGGAAATCGAACGCCCATGCGGTGAGAGACACGTAGCCCTCGCCCCCCTGCCAGTAGGCGACCAGGCCGCGCTCGTCCACCGCGTTGCCGATCGCGTCGATGGTGGCAGTCACCGCGTCGTCGAGTTCGGATTCGGGCGCGTCCAGGAAAAGCGCAGTGCGGAACGCGCGGGTGGCCAGGATGGCTCGAGCCCGGCTGATCTTCTGTTCGGTGCACCCGTAGGGATAGGTGAGGAGGAAATCCAGGCCGTCCGCCAGGGCCACAAGGACCGGACGGTTCGAGACGAAAACCTGCCGCCGAACACTCCCCGTCCGGATATTGTCCGGGAGGGCGTCCACCTCGAGCGTGCGGCCCTGAGTCAGGTTCGCGATGGATCGACGCACCACCGGCTTCCGGTCGTCCCGGAGGGGCAGCCGGACCTCGAAGCCGTCTCCGGCCCCGTCTGCGGTTCGCTGAACGGTGAGTCGGAACTGGACTTCCCGGGGACCAGCCTCCACTTCGCGTTCTGAGACGGCGACCGGCACCTTCACCGGGTAGGCCACCCGGACCGGAGCGTCTCGGTCCAGGGTGAGCGTTCGGGCCGCTCGGTCCTCGAGGGCGACGCCTTCCACGTCCAACCGTGCTCGAGCCTCGCCGGCCGGGCCTTCCACCACGCGCACCAGGGCCTCGGCGGAGAAGGTATCACCCGGGCGAACGAAGCGGGGCAAGGAGGGCTGGACCAGCACGGGGAGGCGAACCGAGACCATTCCGGTGGCGACACCGAAGCGCTCGTCGCCGCTGACGGCCTTGGCGCGGATCTTGAAATTGGTGAGGTCATCGGTGAGTTTGACCCGGACCGTGGCGATCCCGTCGGGGCCGACCCGGATTTCGGGTTGATAGTAGGGAATGGGACAGAAGTTGCGGCGCACGGTGACCTTGTCCAGGCCGGCAAGCAACTCCTGCTCCCCCTCGCCGCCTCCGGGGGCCTCGGCCACCGGGAGGAATCCGAAGGGGAACTCCCGTGTATCCCGGTAGATCAGTCGCGAGGGGGCAGGAATCACGAAATCCGGAATCGGATCGAGCCTGTGTTCCTTGCCCAACGCGAGCACCGCCTGGTCCACCAGCCACAGGGTGACCTCGCCTGGGAGCGGGTGTCCATCCGGATCGGCGAGTCGAATGGTGATGGGCAGGATCTCCCCAGGTTGCGCGCGCTCGGGATACTCGAGCTGCACGTCCAGCATGTTGTCACGAGGTGCGATTTCGAGCCAGGTGGTGGCCGCCACGGTGGCGGGCTTCCCCAGGTCGGTCAACCCTTGCAGGGAAGGCGGAGGCGCAGGGACCCGGCCCCGCATGGCCACCACGTGCACGGGAATTCTCGGCGCGAACCGTCCCTCGATGGGCACGTCCACCGTGGCGGCGCCGCCCTTGATGGGCACCTCGAGGTACATGTTGTGCTCCGGGGCCTCCACCACCACGACCGCCCGGGCTTCCTGGAACGGGCTCTGGAGGACCAGGTGGGCGGTGTCTCCCGGGTCATACCGTTCCTTGTCGGGCGACACCGTGAACACGCGCTGCTCCGGCTTCTCCCATGCGACCGGTTCTCCCCCTCCCGCGTAGAAATCCACGGCCACCACCTGGGCGCGGCCCAGGGCGTCCCGGGCCTCCACCTCGACCAGATAGACCCCGGAACGGGGAATGTCGATTGCCACCGGGACCGGTTCGCGCCCGGTGATGACCAGGGTTTCCGACACCTGGGTATCCACCACGTCGGTGATGTACCGGGCGATCCCGTCGGTGAAGTCCCCGGTTTGCAGGTGGGAATGCCATTGCCGGCTGATGAGCCGGACGACGACCTGCCGGTCTGGGATGATGCGGCCATCGTATCCCATCATGATGATCTCGGGGGTTACGCGGTTGCCATCCGGAACGAACCTTGGCGCCCGGACTCCGAGGACGAAGGGGGGGAGCGCCACCACCTGGCGCGTGGCCGTGACCGTCTGATCGTCCTCGCCGGTCACCGTGGCCTCCACCACGTAGGTACGGGGCTGGGCCGTGGGCTCGATGGTGGGGTCGAGGTGTATCCGTGCTGCGCCTTGTGCGTCGGTGGCGTCTTCCCGCACGAGCTGGGGTGTGGATTCGAATCGGCGTATCGAGGAGAACCTCCCGTCCGAAGAGTAGCGGAATCCTGGAAGTTTCGGGGGTTCGAACGTGTAGGGGTACTGGGTGACGCGCCACCGGATTGGACGACCGGCCACCGGGCCACCGGCATAATAGGTGCTCGTCAACGACACCTGGAAGGGGCGGTCGAGTGGGACCTGGTCCGGGCCGTGCAACCGGACCTCGAAGCGGGGAATGCGGTAGTCTTCCTTTTGGAACGAAAACCGGCCGCATGTTCGGGGCGGACCGGAGGGATCTTCCACCTGGACGAAGCCCACGTAGGCTCCCGGGGGGAGTTCCGCTTCGTCGAACAGGAAATAGAAGCTGCCAGCCTCGGTCACGTAGAGTCCATACTCCCACTCGGAGTTCCCGGGTCCTTCGATCTGGAGGGACGCATCGGGCCGCACGATGGAGAGCCGCCCTCCGGCGCGCTTCCGCACGTACCCCTTGATGTGCACCGGTTCATCCGGCCGATACACCGGGCGCTCACTGAACACGTGGCACAGAACTCGAGGTGTTTCCGCGCGCCGGTCCAGGTCCATGAACGCCCACTGGAGCCAGGGGGATTCGCTTTCGAACCAGTGGCCATCGCGGTATCCATCCGGAGCGCGGGCCGGATCCAGCACCAGGATGTCGTCCCCCTTTCGCACGACGATACGCGCGATCCGGGCACCCCGTTCCGGTCCGGGGGCCTGGAACGCACTGCGCCCGTGCCGGTCGGTGACCATCCGGCCCAGGATCGCCCATTCCGGCTCTCCCGCCGCGTTGGTGCGTGCGCCCTCGAGGGTGATCTCGGCCGAACGCACCGGGTCTCCAGTGGACAACGAGGTGACCAGGAACTGGATCGAGGTGGTTTCTTCCCAGGTAGAGAGTGCCAGGTCGGTGACCTGGATGCGGATCCAGGCCCGCTCGGTCCCGGCGTCCAGCCGCCTCAGCCCGACAAGATAGGTCCCGGGAGCGTTTTTGCCGTCGACTTTTTCCAGGTAGGGCGCGAGATCCAGCCCGAACCGGGGGTGCTCACCCCGGCCAAGTGGATGAAGGTCCACCAACTCCGAGACGGGCGGGGCTCCCAAGGAGGCGATGAACCCGGCAAGGGCTTCCGGGGAAACACGTGCTCGAGGATCGGTGAAGGGGGGTGGTTCCTCACCCGGCCCGGGCGGCCTCAAGGACTCGTCCACCACCACCGGGGTGTCTGGAAACGGCCAGAACGAGCGGTCCAGTGGGGGAATCGGGTAGATTCGCAGGTCGGCCCGCGCGTGGCCCACGCCCTCCAGTGGAACCATTTTGGGTCCGAACCGTTCCACCACGCCCTGGGCCGCTCCCCATTTCAAGAACGGACTGGTCCCCGGAAAGGCCAGGTAGGCCTCCACCTCGCCGCCCACATGCAGTGCACGACCACGCGCGTCCACGATGTCCGCCTGGACGAGCCGCACCCGATACAGGCGGTCCGGGAGGAAGTCCCCGTGCACGAGCAACTCGGCATCTCGGGTCTGGACAGACAGGTTGTCCACCGGCGGATCGATCCGGACGAACCGGCGAGCCACCAGTGGGTCCACCGTGGAAACCGGGGCGGAGAAGAGGATGCGGATTGCAGCCCCGTTGGATGAGCATTGCAGCGCCTGGGATGGAGCGAAGCGGGCGCCGCCGATTCCCACGGGGAGGCGCTCGGCGCCGCAGGCCAGTCCCTGGACATGGAACCGGGCCGCCGTGCTGAAGGTGAACTGCGAAAACGCGCCACCCGAGTCCTTGCGGGCCAACCGGAACGACACCAGGACTCGAGTCGCCTCCGGTACCGGAGTGTTCAAGGACACGAGGTAGGAGGCGGGGGCCGTGGGGTCGGCCCGCTCCAGGGCCTTTACCCGGAAATCCTCCCGGGTCAGGCGGCGCGTGTCGCGGGCGTCCACGCCAGGCAGGGGACGCAGCTCGATATCGATCATGCGCGCCAGGGCTTCCGGGTCGATCGGGTCTTCGAACGTGAGGGTGAGCGAGTCCACGCCGACCAGGTCGGTCTCGTTGTTCGCCGGTATCGTCTCGACCGGCGCCTCCATCAGTGTATCGAGGCGGAAGGATTCGTCCTCGACCTCGAGCCGGTAGGTGACGAGAGGGGGCCAGGGGTCCGCCGGCCGGAACTGGAGGGTACGGTCGTCCAACCAGGTCCAGGCGCCGGGATGAGGCGGGGTCATGCGGACGAACGCCTCGGGATGGTCCTCGGGGATGTCGTGCCCGTCCGGCCCGGTGGACCGTGGGAAAAACACGGTGAGGGCGTCCCATCTTCGAAGGAAGGTGTCTGGCACCACCACGGTGCCTCGAGCCCCTTGTGGACGCTTGACCGCATACTCCGCCAGTCCACCCGGGCGGGACTCGGAATGGCCGAGCAAGGGAGTGAGTAGCAGGATGGCTGCCATTGCCGCCCGGTACCGCCATCGTCTGTGGATTTCCCTTCCGCGCGTCCGAGGTCTCATGATGTCATCCCCGTATCAGTTGAACTCGCCCTGCAGCCACTGTTCTGCCCATCGGAACGAGGGTGTTTCCCGTTCTGTGGCCACCGGTGCGTCCGAGGAAAGGTGCAGGAACCGCGCCACGATTTCTCGAGGCGGCCCCGGCGTCGGTCGAGCCACGCCCACCACGGCCGGGCGTGCGCGCACCGGCGCCATGTCCTCGGGCAGGTGAAGCGCCAGGAGATAGGTATCGGGCGCAAGGTCATGTTGCTGCACCACGCCCTCCCCGATCACGTTCCCGTGCCGGTCCAGCAGGCGGCAGGAGACCACGTCCTGATCTGCGCGGACGCCGACCCCGACCGTGGCAGGCTCGGCCACGCGAAACGAGAAATACCGGGTGGCACCGGCCGAGAGGAGCACGCTCGGCCCCAGGCCTTCCCCGATTGGGGTCACCGGCGTGGAGACCAGTTGTACCTCACCCCACAGGTCCGAGTCGCCGATGGCGCGCAGGACCAGGGTGACGGGTGCGCCGGCGAGGTAGATGTCACGTGTTCCACCTTCCAGCAGCGGCACCACCCGTTCCGGGCCGCCATCGAACGCCTCGAGGAGGAGTGCTGGAGCACTGGTACGCAGGTGAAGCACCATGGCCTGGTCCGGGGCGACGCGCAGCTTCTGGATCTCCCCCTGGACAGTCAAGGTCACCGGCAAGGCCAGGGTGGTCGGAGGGGCTGCAGCCGCAGCCTCCCGGGCTTCGGTTCCCCACAGGCCCTCCACCTCGAACCCGGGAGCGTCGATCCACGCATGCACCAGACCGGGTCCGTGCGCGATCTCGACGACGCCCCCGGATTCAGGTACCGGGATGTCCCGGCCTCGAGCCACCGTTCCGTTGCGCCCGATCAGGGTCGCCATGCGGGCGGAACCCCGCACATGGAGTGTCCAGGGGGCGCCCTGTCCTGCTTCCACGGGGGCGACAGGGAGTCGCACGAAGCCCTCCAGCGCTTCATATCGCTCGCACGGCGCCCCGAGGAGGAGTGGTGCACTCATGGCCCGCAAGGCGAGCGGGAACAAATCGGCGGTGAAGACGCCGGGCTCCGATCCGAGGTTCAGGACGACCAACTCCGTGGCGCTCGTTTCCACCTCCTCGCGGAAGGGCGCCCCGTCCTGCCAGTGCACGCTTGATACCTCATCGGCCACTGCGAGCACCGCGGCCAGGTCAGGCCCCAACGCCAGTTCCATTCGCTTGGAGCCCTCCGGAAGGTGGTAGACTCGAGCGCCCCCGCCGGGGATCCGGCCCTCCACGGCCCCCCAACCCGCAGTTTCGGAACCGGCGGGATCGAACAGGGTACGCTTCAGCCGAACCTCGGTGCTCGAGGCCCCGGAGGCGGCCGCCCATGCGAGGAGTGAAACGGTGTCGGAACGGCTGTATGCCGCCGCCAGGGTGGTCCGGGCCCCCACCCCCATTGCCGTCAACTCCGGTCGTGACCCGGCAGCGTCCCCCTGAAGCGACAACCCCGCCACTCCCTGGCTCGGCTCTCCCACCACGGCGACCCATTGCCCGGCACGGGCAACCACCTCGCACGCCACGGGTGAGAGCGCAATGTCCACCTGCACGACCTGGCTCCCGGAAGCACCGAGACGTACCCGGGAAGCCTGAACCGGCTCCCCTCCTCCCCCTGGTTTCAGGTCCCGGACCAGCCACAAGGCGCCTTCGCGACTCGAAACGAGGCCATGGGTCGATTCCGTGCACACCATGTCCGGCCCCGGACACCAGCGCACGCCAGGGGCACCGTTCAGCCGAAACAGTCCCGGTGTGGAGGTGCTCACGCGCAGCACGTCCAGGCCGGGGAGCACCTCTGACACGGGGTGGATACCGGTCTCCAGCGCCTTCTCGGGCCGCGTCGCGGGCAGGACCGACTCCGCCCGAACCGCCACCGTTCCGCCCCCGTC
>Ga0256914_1001538_pt1 | contig 20566 bp, 17 predicted proteins | sample HulkmetaG_FD_191571 | JGI IMG/M metagenome (GOLD analysis project Ga0256914, IMG submission 191571) | Hydrothermal chimney microbial communities from Main Endeavour vent field at the Juan de Fuca Ridge, Pacific Ocean - Hulk | ecosystem: Environmental > Aquatic > Marine > Hydrothermal vents ... | reverse complement strand
CTCGCGGGCACTTTCCAGGCTCAGCAGCTGGCTGCGCACTCCCAGCCGCGCCTGCGTCGCCAGCGCCCGCCGGTAGGTTTCTTCTTCTCCTGCGGGCACCAAAAACAGGTATCCCACCGGCCGGTAACCGGAGTCGGCACCGACGACCTCGGCTAAGTGACGGTATTCCCGTATACTTTCTTTGCTCAACAACACGTTCACCGGTTCGGTGAACTGCACCCTGACACCGGCGGCGCTCCTGGCGGTCGCCTGCGTTGCCGGCGCCGCGGCGGCCTCGAGAATGCAAACGTCCAGGCCCGCCTGCGCCAGCCTGAAAGAAACCGCCAGGCCCACTATCCCCGCCCCCACCACAATCACGTCGCATGAACGCCCGGCCATCTCAATCCGACTATACTGTTAAGGTGCTGAGGAAGATCGTCATAATTCTGCTGGTCGCCGCCACGCTCCTGCTCGCCGGTTTCTTCGCCATCCGTTACTTCTTCTCTCCAGAGCGCATCAACCAGCTGGGCCGGACCGTCGGCACCACCTTCGGTTTCGACTACGGCGTAGTCGAATATTACAGCATGGGCAAACTTGTAGCCCGTTTTTTCAACGTCGAGAAGCTGACCACCGCCTCGGGTACCTACGAGAACCAGACAAGGCCCTACCGCTACGGCTACGGCTTCCGCGACCTCAATAAAAACGGCGTCCTCGACCCGGACGAAGCATCCCTGGGCAAGGCCTACTTTGAGGTGCCCGTTTACGGCGACTACATCTACTACGACGCCAAACGCGACCCACGCCGTCAGTAAAAGGGGGCGGCCGCGGCCGCCCCCCGGTGGCGCGAAGCGCGCCTCAGAGCCCCAGCAAGCCCTTCCAGTCGGTCGGCTCCTTGGGGGCGGTATAGGCGGTGTCCATCTGCGCCAGCTGCAACTTTCCGGAAAACTCGTCGTTGACGGCCTTCCACTCGGTGTACTCTTCAATGACCCAGATACCGCTCTCGCGGGCGCCGTTACCGCTGGCGCGGGTGCCGCCGAAGGGCATGTGGGCCTCGGCGCCGACGGTGGTGTTGTTGATGTTGACCATGCCCGCCTGAATCTCGTTCTTGTAGCGGTAGGCCCAGAGGCGGTTGTTGGTGTAGATGGCGCTCGAAAGGCCGTAGGGGTGGTCGTTGGCGGTCTCGATGGCCTCGTCTATGCCGTCCACCTTTATCAGGTTGATGGTCGGCCCGAAAATCTCCTCGCGGGTCTGCTTCATCCCGCGCTCGGCCTCCCAGACGGTCGGGTGGCCGAAGAGGCCCTTCTCGGGGTCGCCCTTGAAGTTTGGATAGGGGTTGTCTTTGGTAATGCGCCCCTTGCCGGTGAGCAGCCGGGCGCCGTCGGCCTCGCCCCAGTCGTAGTGCTCGATCCAGCGGTTGAAGAGCCGCTCGTTGAAGAAGGGGCCGTAATGAACTTCTTCGTAGGCCACCGGATCGCCGATAACGGTACTCTTCACCTTGGCCAGGAAGCGCTCCTTGAACTCTTCGTAGATGGGGGAGTCGACGATGATGTTGCCGGCGCTGGTGCAGCGCTGGCCGCCGGTAGCGAAGGCGCTCCACCAGGCGCCGGTTACGGCGTTCTCCAGGTCGGCGTCGCGCATGACCACCAGCGGGTTCTTGCCGCCGAGCTCGAGCGTGGCCTTGATCAGGGCGCGCCCCGCCTTCTCGCCGATTATGCGCCCCACCTTGGTGCTGCCGGTGAAGGCAAACTTGTCGAACAGCCCTTCGTCGATCCCGTTCACCACCCACTCGCCGGTGCTGCCCGCGCCGCCGCCAAAGACTACGTTGATGACCCCCGGCGGCAGTCCGGCCTCTTCGAAGAGCTTGACCAGCACGTAAGAGAGGACCGGCGAGTCGTCCGAAGGCTTCCAGACGACGGTATTGCCGGTGAGGACCGCCGGCACCAGCTTCCAGCTTGGCACGGCGATCGGGAAGTTGCCGGCGGTGATCATCCCTACCACGCCCAGCGGCTTGCGGTAAGTAGAGAGGTCCTTATTTTTGAGCTCGCTTGGCACCGTCTGCCCGTAGAGGCGGCGCCCCTCGCTGGCGAAGAAGACGGCGGTGTCAATGGCTTCCTGAACGTCGCCGCGGGCTTCCTTGAGCGTCTTGCCGACCTCGCGGACCATCAGCCGGCTGAGGGTTTCCTTTTCGCGCTCGAGAATCTTGGCGAGCGTGAAGAGAACCTGGCCGCGGATGGGCGCCGGCGTCGCCGACCACTCGGCGAAAGCCTTTCTGGCCGCCTGCGCCGCCCGGCGCACCAGCTCCGGCGACGCCTCGGGGAATACCCCCACCAGATCGTCCCGGTCGGCCATGTTGCGGCTCTCGAAGAGCGGGCCCTCGATTACCTCCTCGCCACCAATCAGGTGGCCGCCGTAAAAAACGCTGCCTAGTTTGCCCTTCTCAACTTTCACTTCACACCTCCTGGCTGGTGATGACCGCCGTGCCGCTGGCGGTCACCATGAGCATGCTCTGGCCGATTACCTCGTAGTCCAAGTCGATGCCGACAACGGCGTTCGCGCCCAGCCTGGCGGCCTCTTCGGCCAGCTCCCTGAGGGCTATTTCGCGGGCGTTCTTGAGCTCCTTCTCATAGGCGCCGCTGCGGCCGCCGAATACGTCGCGCACCGAGGCCATGAAGTCTTTGAAGATGTTGGCGCCGACGATGGTCTCGCCGTGAACTATGCCGCGATACTCGACTATTCGATGGCCCTCGACAGTGTTGGTGGTGGTTAGAATCATTGCCCGCCCTCCAGGTATTCGGGCAGGAGGCGCATGAAGTTCTTGCTGGCCTCTATGCCCTTCTCGAAGTTAATCAGGTCCAGTTTTTCGTTGGGGGCGTGCAGGTTGTCGCTCTCCAGACCGAAGCCCATCAGGACAACCGGCGCGCCAAGAACCCTCATGAAGTCGTGAACTATGGGGATGGAGCCGCCCTCTCGGGTAAATACCGTCTCGCGCCCCCAGGCCTGGCTCAAAGCCGCGGCGGCGGCCTGCATCGGCGGCGAGTCGGTGGGCACCAGTACCGGGTAGCCGCCGTGGTAACGAACAACCTCCATCTGATAACCGGCTGGCAGTATCCGGCGCAGATAGCTCTCGGTCAGGTCGGCTATCTTATCGGGGTCCTGGTTGGGCACCAGACGCATTGAAAACTTGAAGAAGGCCGTGGCGGGAATAACCGTCTTGGAACCCTCTCCCTGGTATCCGGAGCCGATACCGTTGACGTCGAAGGTCGGCCTGGCCCAGCGACGCTCGAGAATCGTGTACCCCGGCTCTCCAGAGGTATCGCCCGCCCCCACCTCACGCCGGTACTCGTCTTCGTCAAAGGGGAGCCGGCGCCACATCTCCCTTTCCTGCGGCGATAGGGGCTCAACGTCGTCGTAAAAGCCGGGGATGCGCACCCAGCCCATTTCGTCCTTGAGCCTGGAAATGAGCCAGGCTGCGGCGTGGGCGGCGTTGGGCACCGCGCCGCCGTAAGCGCCCGAGTGGACGTCGCGACCCAGCCCGCGCAGCCGCACCTCCATATAGGTCAGACCGCGCAAGCCGTAGGTCAGGGTGGGCAGGCCGGGGGCGAACATCGGCGAGTCGGAGATCAGCACCGCGTCGGCCCGCAAGCGCTCGCGGTTCTCCTCGACGAAGGCCACCAGGTTGGGGCTGCCTACCTCCTCCTCGCCTTCGATGACGAACTTGAGGTTGACCGGCGTCTCGCCGGCCAGCTCCGCCGCGGCGGCGACGTGGGCGAATAGCTGGCCCTTGTCGTCCGAAGCGCCGCGGGCGTATATCTTGCCGTCTTTGATAGTCGGCTCGAAGGGCGGCGTTTCCCATAGTTCCAGCGGCTCTGGCGGTTGAACGTCGTAGTGGCCGTATATCAGGACGGTCGGCCTGTCGCCTCCGGCCAGGCGCTCGGCGTAGACGATTGGATGGCCGGCGGTCGGGGCAACCTCGACGGTAAAACCCGCTCTTCGCAGACGCTCCGCCAGCCATTCCGCCGCCCTCGCAACGTCGCCGGCGTTTTCCGGGTTGGCCGATACCGATGGGATTCGCAGAAACTCTATTAGCTCACTAAGGGGGTCTTTCATACCCCTAGTCTACGACCCCGCCGCTTCCTCTTCCGCCCCGCCCGCCTCGCTAACCTTCTTGAGCAGCTCCAGGCGCAGGCGGCTTATCTCGGCCTCGAACTTTTCTTGCATGGCTTCCAGCTCCTGGCGCAGCCGCATTATCTCTTCGACGCCGGCCAGGTTGACGCCCAGCTCCTGCGTCAGGCGGCGGATTTCGCGCAGGTGCTCGATGTCGCGCTCCGAGTAGAGGCGGGTCTTGCCCGAGCTGCGCTTGGGGCGTATCAGACCCTTGCGCTCGTAGAGGCGGAGGGTCTGCGGGTGCATGTCCACCAGCTCCGCGGCGACGGAGATGACGTAAACGGGGCGGTCGCTGGGGGCCGCCCGGCCCTCTTCGCTCGCCACCTCGCCCGGCAGCGCGGGCAGGTGTTTCACCTGGGCCGCCTCGGCGCTTATGGCTTTTTGCAGCTTCTCTACCTCCTCGCGGAAACGACGCTCCAGAGCGTCCAGCTCCTGGCGCAGCCGCATTATCTCTTCGACGCCGGCCAGGTTGACGCCCAGCTCCTGCGTCAGGCGGCGGATTTCGCGCAGGTGCTCGATGTCGCGCTCCGAGTAGAGGCGGGTCTTGCCCGAGCTGCGCTTGGGGCGTATCAGACCCTTGCGCTCGTAGAGGCGGAGGGTCTGCGGGTGCATGTCCACCAGCTCCGCGGCGACGGAGATGACGTAAACGGGGCGGTCCTTGCTCATATCGGCCTCCAGGCAATCACCTTAACAATTCCATTATAAGGAATATACGCTGCAACGTGCAGCCCTCTTTAGACTGAAGAAATATAGAAATGCCCAGAGCTGGCGCTCCGGGCATCTGCTATCTCCGAATCAGCTAGACGCCTTTGACGTAGGGCAGGTACTCGGGCCGCCAGAAGTGTTTCTGAACGTAGTCGCAAATATCGTGCTCAGAAAGCCCCTCGAAGCGCCTGGTTCCGGCCACCCCGTCGTCTACGGCCTGGCGGATGACTCGCGCCGCCACCCGCACGCTTGCCTGGCTCATCTCGCGCACGTACGGATAGACCATACCGCGGGCGATGTGGTCGTCGCTAACGTAGTCGGCCAGCGCGTAAGAAGCGGCCAGAACCATCCCGTCGGTTATCTCGCGGGCGTGCGCGAGAATGGCGCCGAAGCCCAGTCCCGGGAAGATGAAAGCGTTGTTCCCCTGACCGATCTCGTAGGTGCGGCCCTTGTACTCAACCGGCTCGAAGGGGCTTCCGGTAGCGATGATGGCCTTGCCGTCGGTCCAGCGGATTATGTCTTCGGGGAGCGCCTCTGAGGAGCTGGTGGGGTTGGATAACGGGAAGATGACCGGCCTCTCGGTGTTCTCGCACATCGCCCTGACCACCGGCTCGCTGAAGTCGCCGGGTCGGCCGGAGAGGCCGAGGAGGACGGTCGCCCTGGCGTTCTTGATAACGTCGAGCAGGCCCGGCGCCTTGCCGCTGTAGTCCCAGCCCTCGATCCAGGCGGGGTCGTGCGCGTAGGGACGCTTATATTCCTCCATAGCCCGGTTCCTCAGCAGCAGGCCCTTGGAGTCGAGCACGAAGACGCGGCGCAGCGCCTCCTCGTGAGAGAGCCCCTCGCGCTTGAGCCCCTCGACGATTGTCCAGGCGACCCCCACGCCGCCGGCGCCGGCGCCGTAGACGACGTAGTTCTGCTCGGTGGCCTTTTCCTGCTTGACGCGCATCGCCCCCAGGATGCCGGCCCAGGCGACCGCGCCGGTGCCCTGGATGTCGTCGTTGAACGAGGGGAGCTCCTTGCGGTAGCGCTCGAGCAGCGTAAAGGCGGCCTCCTTGGAAAAGTCTTCCCATTGCAGGATCGCCTTTGGATAGCGCTTCTTGAAGGCCTGAACGAACTTGTCCATGAATGAGTAATAGGCCTCGCCGCGCAGACGGTGATGGCGGACACCCAGGTAGAGCGGGTCCTGCAGCAGGTCTTCGCGGTCGGTGCCGACGTCGAGCTCGATCGGGAGGGTCTTGTCGGGGGCCACGCCGCCCGCGCCGGTATACAGGGACAGCTTGCCGATTGAGATGGCCATACCGCCGAAGCCCTGGTCGCCGATGCCGAGGATGGCCGAGGAGTCGGTGGCAACCACCAGACGGACGTCTTCGAGGGGAACGTTGGCGAAGGCCTGGTCGGCCTCGTCTATGTTTTCGGTCGAGAGCGCCAGGCCGCGCGGCAGTCGGTAGATGTGCGAGAACATTCGCACCGCCTCACCAACGGTCGGCGTGTAGATGATGGGAAGCATCTCTTCCAGGTGGTCAGCCAGCACGGCGTAGAAGAGAACCTCGTTGCGGTCCTGCAGATTGCGCAGGTAGATGTGTTTTTCCAGATCGTTGTCTTGCAGCCGGTAGCGGCGGTAAACTCTCTCTTTTTGCTCCTCCAGGGTGGTTATGTGGGCGGGGACCAGCCCTTCCAGCTCGAGCAGGCGCCGCTCGCCACGGGTGAAGGCGGTGCTCTTGTTGAGCAGCGGTATCCGCTGCAGCAGGAACCCGGTTACGTAAACTTCCAGGTACCTGTTCCCGTTCTTGTCTCGCTTTACGTCGTAGTATCGGCTGACCTTTGCCATGGTCTCATGATAAGAGGCCGACCCCTTGTAGATGTCCCGTTTACGCCGCTTGAACCCGGAGTAAAATTATCGTTGGAGGTAAGTTATGGCAATTACAGGACGTCCCAAGGTAAGCGTGATCGGTGGCGGCCACGTCGGCTCCACACTGGCCATGCGCATAGCCGAAGCGGCCCTGGCCGACGTCATGCTCGTCGACATCGTCGAAGGCATGCCCCAGGGCAAAGCGCTGGACCTTTCCGAATCCAGACCGGTCGTCTTGAACGACGTGACCATCACCGGCACCAACGACTATGCCGACATCGCCGGCTCCGATATCGTCATCACCACCGCCGGCGTACCCCGCAAGCCCGGCATGAGCCGTGACGACCTGATCGAGATAAACAGCAAGATAGCCGCCTCGATCGCCGAGAATATCAAGAAGTACGCTCCCGACGCCTTCATCATCCAGGTTGCCAACCCCCTCGACGCCATCACCTACGTCATCAGCGAGATTACCCAGGTGCCCAAGAACAAGATTATGGGCATGGCCGGCGTTCTCGACTCGGCCCGCTACCGCTACTTCATCGCCGACGCCCTCGGCGTTAGCGTCAAGGACGTTCAGGGCGTCGTTCTCGGCGGCCACGGCGATACCATGGTCCCCCTGCCCCGTTTTACCTGGGTTGGCGGCGCGCCGCTCACCGAAATCATGCCGGCCGAGCAGATCGAGGCCATTGTCGAGCGGACCCGCAACGGTGGCGCCGAGATAGTTGGCCTGCTCAAGACCGGCTCGGCCTATTACGCTCCTTCCGCAGGCGCCTTCGAGATGGCCAAGGCGATAATTCGCGACGAGAAGCGGATTCTGCCCGTCGCCGCCTATCTGAACGGCGAGTACGGCATCTCCGGCCTCTTCGTGGGCGTGCCGGCGGTGCTCGGCAAGGGCGGCGTCGAGAAGATTTGGGAGCTGCCGCTTTCCGATGAGGAGCTGGCCGCCCTCAAGAACAGCGCCGACCACGTCAAGGCGCTGGTCGACAAGGTCAACGAGCTAGGCATTCTCTAGGCCTCTCTTCCTTCCCACGGCGGGCGCCGCGCGGGCGCCCGCTTTCTTTAATCTTTACAAGGCATTTCTGCATATGTATACTACGGCACCAAGCGGCCCGGCCGCTTGCGTCCTCATCATGAGCGGTGGAGGGAACTGGCCCTTTGATACCGCGGCAACCGGCGCGATCGCGTCAGGTGCCAAAGCCAGCCCGGGTGGAACGATGGGGAGGAGATACCGGCTCCTCCCCCGTGGAGGAAGCCAAGCGAGATGCGAATTACCGAAAAGGCCAGGCATACCTTCGTCATCACCGCAGAAGTAGACCCGCCCCGGGGCGCCGACCCGACGCCGACCCTGGAGCAGGCGCTGGTGCTGCGCGGATACGTTGACGCCGTCAACGTATCCGACGCCCCGATGGCCAATCTGCGGATGAACAGCTTCATGCTGGCCCACCTTATCCAGAGCCGGACCGGCGTTGAGGTCATCCCGCACCTGACCGCGCGCGACCGTAACGCCATTGCCCTGCAGGCAGACCTGCTGGGGGCCTGGGCGCTGGGGGTCAGCAACGTTCTGGTGCTCGGCGGCGACCCGCCCGAACGCGGCGACCATCCCTGGGCCAAGCCGGTCTACGAGTTCGGCGCGGTCGAGCTGGCCCGCGCGGTCAGCAACTTGAATAACGGCCGCAACCTGGCCGGCGGCGAGCTGGAAGGCCACACCAGCTACTCGATCGGCGTCGCCGTCAACCCGGGCGCGGCCGACCTGGAGGCCGAAATTGCCAAGTTCATTGCCAAGGTCGAGGCCGGGGCTACGTTCGCCCAGACCCAGCCGGTCTTTGAAGCGGAAACGGCCGTGCGCTTTCTCGAGGCCCTCGGCGGCGCCAGCCCCATACCCATCCTCTGGGGCGTGTTGCCACTGCGCTCGGCGCGGATGGCCCGCAACGTCGCCCGCTGGACCGCCGTGCCCGGCTGGCTGCTCGAGGGGCTGGAAAGCCGCGGCAGGGTAGCGGGCATGGAAGCCGCTCAGCAGGTCCTGGCGGATCTCCACGCCGCTGGCATGGCCGGCGCTCACCTCTACCCTCTCGGCAAGGTTGAGCTTTTGCGGGAGATGCTAAAGCCGATCGGCGCACGGCTCAGCTGAACCGCCGGCTCGAGAATCACCCCAAACCCCGCGCCTGGCGGGTCTGCCCTTCCGCTAAAGGCCATGGCCTTTGAGCCGCCGCGGCCGGATAGGCCACCGGCCCCGCCTGCGCGGGCGGAATGGAGAACGGCCCCCTTTCGGGGGCCGTCTGCCGTAGCATGACGCTACTTGTTCTTGTCGAGTATGCCGGCCAGCTCCTGCAGACGCCGCCAGTTCTTCAGGCGCTCTTCTTTGACGGCGAGGAGCACCTCGTCGGGGTTGCCGTCTTTATCGAAGTGCTTGGCGAAGCGCTGTTCGGTGCGGGCGAAGTCGATGAAGGTTAGCGGCTCGCCGGTCTTCGGGTCGATGTAGTAGTCGTCGTAAATCTTCGGGTTCATCTTCAGGTCGAGACGCTCGCTGAGGCGCTCGCCCTTGCGCGGGTCGTGAACGAAGACCGGGAAGGTACGGGTGTCGACCGCCAGGCGGGCCTGCCGCGCCGAGGCGTCGTCGGCGACGCCGTGCTCGGGCTGGCAGGTGGTGTAGACGATCAGCACCGAGGGCCCCTCGTATTCGTTGGCCGCGAAGACCGCCTTGTAGAAGTGATTGAAGTGGGCGGCGGTCGTCTGGGCGACGTAGACGTCGGGGTGCATCATCAAGATCTCGGCGATCTCCTTGCGGTGCTCGGTCTTGCCCTTCAGCTTCTTGCCGAACGCCGACATCTTGGTCTCCTGGCCCATGTAGGTGCTGGTGGAGGCCTGACCGCCGGTGTTCGAGTAGACCTGGGTGTCGAGGATGATGACGTTGATGTCCATCCCCGAGGCCAGCATACGGCTGAGCGCCTGGAAACCGATGTCGTACATGGCGCCGTCGCCGCCGACGACCCAGAGCTTCTTGTCCTGCCAGCCCATCTGGTTCCAGCGCATGCGGATGCCCATGGCGTCGGTGGCGGCGTTCTCGAAGAGTGAGTTCGTCCAGGGCACCATGAAGGGGTTGTACGGGTACGTCGAGCTGTAGACGGTGTTGCAGCCGGTCGCGGCGACGATGCCCCACTGGTCGCCGTAGGCGAAGGCGTTGGCGGCCGCCAGCATCCGCAGGGCGGTTGCCTCGCCGCATCCGGCGCAGCTGCCCGCGCCGCCGACGAAGAGGTGGGTCTTGTCGGTCAGCATCAGGTCTATGGGCGTGCGCTCGTTGATGTACTCGCGCGGCGTGTCGGGAAGCGACTTGAAGAAGTCGAACTCTTCTTTGTACGCCTCAACCATGCCGCCCTGCTTGGTGACCATCTCGAGGGCGTCGTCGTTACAAACGGCCACGCACTCGCCGCAACCCTTGCACTTGGTGGGGTCGACGAATATGGAGAAGAGCGCCGGTTCCTTGCCCTTCTTCTGGGGAACGTCGTAGAACTTGCGGGTCTTGGCGAAGTGGGCGCGCATGCGCTCGCGCGTGGCCTCGTCCTCGATTTTGGCCAGCTCCTCCTCGACCTGCGACTCGGGAATCACCTTGGCCAGGATAGCGGTGTCCGGGCACTCGGTGACGCATTCCATGCAGGCCGTGCAGTTGGAGGCGATGTAATGGGGAATGTCGGGGGCGATGTAGGAAAAGTCGCGGTAGTGGCCGGTGCCTGGCGCGATGTGCGAGCGGGCCATCAGCTCGTCGGCCGGCAGCTCGGCGTCGGCGCGGCCCTCGGCGTAGGCCTCGACGACCTCCTTGAAGTTCTTGTTGAACTCGGGGATATTGACCGGCTCGGGCTCGGGTAGCATCTCCAGCTCGAGCTCGAGCTCGCCCATGATTATCTTCTTCTCGCTCATGCGCCCACCTCCTCGGGCTCGGTGGCGATTACCTCGGCGGGCACCTCGATTATCTCGCGGTAGCCGCGCTGGATGGCGGTCATGTTGTCTTTGACCACCTGCTCGCCGCGCTTGCCGAAGTACTTGCGGATTATCTTCTCGACCCGCTCCCAGAGCTGGTCCTCGCTAAGCTGCAACCTCTCGACGAAGGGAGCGACGCGCAGGTAGACGCCCAGCAGGACGATGCCCTGCATGCGCATCACCAGGTCGGCCCGCGAGGATACGTCGCGGGCGATGGAGATCGTATCGATCGCGTAGAGCTTGTAGCCGTTTTCGCGGATTACCTGGCGGGCCCACTTCGGCACGCTCGCCCAGACCCCTTTGGGGTCCGACTCGCTCGACTGCATCCAGACCACGCCGCCCGGCTTGAGCCCGCTGAAGGGGTTCGTGTAGTGGAGGGCGTTGGGGTCGTTGATGGCGATCATCTCGACGTTCTTCAGCTCGCTACGCACCCGCACCGGCTCTTCGGCGACGGTCAGGTAGTAGTTGGTCGGCAAACCCTTCTTTTCGGAGCCGTACTTGGGGAAGGCCTGGACGTAGAGGCCGAAGAGGTCGGCGGTGGTCGAGGCGATGACCTTGTTGGTCGTCACCGAGCCGAAGCCGCCCACCGAGTAACCGCGCATGCGGAAGGTGCCCCTGGCGGTGACGTCTATCTCTTCTTTGGGCTCCAGCGCCAGCGGGTGCTTGATGTTGAGAACGAAGTAGCGCTTTTCGCCCTGCTCGATCAGGTGGTCGAAGACGGCCACCACATCGGCCGGGCGGATGTCGCGGCCGCCGAGGCCGGCCGCGCCCGAGTATATCTTCGGCATCTTCTCTATCTGCGGATAGCCGGGGTAGCCGTCGAGGGCGTCGGCGAAGGCCGCTTTGATGTCGCGGGTCAGGGGGTTGGAGCCGGCCATGGGTTCGTCGGTCCGCTCCAGAACCGCGAATGCCTTGACGTGCGCCAGCGACTCGACTATTTTCGCCGCCGGGAAGGGGCGGAACGAGTAGACCTTGAGCATGCCGGCCTTGACGCCCTTCTGGCGCAGCTCGTCAACTACGGCCTCGATCGTGAAGGTCATCGAGCCCATGCCGACGATTACGTACTCGGCGTCCTCCAGCCGGTAGCCCTTGACGAAGTCGTACTGGCGGCCGGTCAGCCTGGCGTACTCGCCGAAGGCTTCGTCGAGAGCGGGGATTACGCGGGCGTAGAAGAGGCGCTGGGCGATCCGGCCCTTCATGTAGGCGTCCTGGTTCTCGACCGGGCCGGTGAGAACCGGATTATTTGGATCGAAGTAGTTGATGAGCTTCTCCGACGGGTCGCCGACGAACTGCTTCATCAACTCGGGTTCCGGCAGGTTGTAGTTTTCGACGGTGTGGGTGTTGAGAAAGCCGTCCTGGGAAACCATGAACGGCGTCTGGCTGTCCTCGGCGGCGCGGCGGGCTATGAGCGCCAGGTCGGCCACCTCCTGGGCGCTACCGGCGAAGAGTATGCCCCAGCCGGTGTCGGCGACCGCGTACACGTCGTCGTGACCGGCGTGGATGTTGAGCGCCTGGCTGGTAAGCGCGCGGGCGCCGATGTGGAAGACCGCCGGCAGCCGCTTTCCGGAGATGACGTGCAAGACCTCTTTTTGCAGCACCAGGCCCTGCGAGGCGGTGAACGAAGAAACGCGCCCGCCCGCGAGGGCAAAACCCTCGGCGGCCGAGCCGGCCGAGTGCTCCGACTCCGGCTCCAGGAACATCAGTTCCTCGCCCCATAGGTTGGTGCGTCCGTTAGCCACCGCTACCTGATATCCGTACCCCATGTTCGTAGACGGGGTAATCGGGTAAGTGACGGCCGCCTGCGAGACGTGGGTTTCCACCCAGACCGCGGCTTCAGAGCCGTCACCGGTGGTTGGGATACCGGGATATTTCACGTTGTCCATGTGCCCTCCTTCCCCGAAGCGACGGCTCCGGGTCATACCTTTCCTACACTACACCTTCCCGGGTGCCCGCCTCCAGGACATGCGTCCAGTTATCGCTTGCGGCGACGGGTTTTCTTGGTTTTTGGCGATTTTTCCTTTTCTTCCTCTTCCGGCTTTTCGCCCTCCCATTCGTGGAAGTAAACCTTGTTCGCGGTCAGGCGCACGGGCCGCTCGTGGCGGGCCTTCTCCTCGGGCGGTCCAGCGAGGACGCGCGTTTTGCCCTTTTTCGAGCCGCCCTTTTTCCTTTCCTGATTTTTCGCACTCATCACCTTTTCCTCCTCTATCGCCAGGTCAATCTGTCTGAGCGCTGGCGTTGCTCTTTCTATGCGGACCCGCAGCCGGTCTCCCAGCCGCCAGGTCTTCCCGCCGTGACGGCCCACCAGCTCGAGCGTATCGGCTTTGAACTCGTAGTAGTCGTCTTCCAGAGCGCTCAACGGCAGCAAGCCTTCGACGCCGTTTTCCAGGGCGACGAACAGGCCAAAATTGGTTACCCCGCTTACCGTGCCGCTGAACGCCTCGCCGACGTGCTCTGCGGCCCACCTGACCTGGTAGTACCTGGTCAGGTCTCTCTCGGCTTTCTCGGCGGCCCGCTCGCGCTCGGAAACGTGCTCGGCCATCTCGGGAAAGCGCGCGGCCATGTCGGCCTTCTTGCGGGGCCCCAGCTTGCCGTGGAGCAGGTCTTTCAAGACCCGGTGGACCACCAGGTCGGGGTAACGGCGGATGGGGCTGGTGAAGTGGAGGTAGTCGTCGAAGGCCAGGCCGAAGTGGCCCAGGTTCTCGGCGGCGTAGCGGGCCAGGCTCATACTGCGTAAAAGCAGCGTCGAGACCGCCTGCCCCTCGGGCTTGCCGCGGGCGGCCTCGAGAACCCTCTGCATCGACTTCTGCTCAGGCCCGCCGAGCGGCAGGTCGTAGCCCAACCTGTTCAGCGCCTCGACCAGGTTCTTGTAGCGATCGGCGAGCGGGTCGTCGTGGACGCGATAGAGCGCCGGGACCCCTTTCTCGTCGAGGTGAGCGGCGACAGTTTTGTTGGCCAGCAGCATCAGCTCTTCGATGAGGCTGCGGGCCTCGGCCTCGCGGACCGGCAGCAGGTGCAAATTGCCATCGTCGTCGAAGTCTACCCTGACCTCGGTCGTTTGGAAATCGAGGGAGCCCTGCTCCAGCCGCTGCCGCTTGAGTTTGCGGGTCAGGCGGTGGAGGGTCTTTACGTCTCCCTCCAGAAAGCGGGCCTCGGCGGGCAGACGGCCACCGCGCAGAAAACTCTCGACCTGGTCGTAGGTCAGCCGCGCCCGCGAGCGGATGACGCCCTCGGCGAACTCGTAGCGCAGCACCCGGGCCTCCTCGTCGAGTTCCAGCAGCACCGAGAGCACCAGCCTGTCTTCGCCGGGGACCAGCGAGCACACGCCGTTGGAAAGCTCTTCCGGCAGCATCGGCAGCACCCTGCCGGGCAGATAGACGCTGGTCGCCCGCAGGTAGGCCTCGCGATCGAGCACAGAGCCCGGGCGGACGTAGTGGGAGACGTCGGCTATGTGTACGCCGACCTGCCAGTTGCCATTTTCCAGGCGCTTCAGGTGGATTGCGTCGTCGAAATCCTTGGCGTCGGCGCCGTCGATAGTGAAAACGTTCTCTTCTCGAAAGTCGCGTCTTTTGCGGAGTGTTTGCGCGGCGATGCGCTTCCTGATTTTGCGGGCTTCCTCAAGCGCCGCGGGCGGAAACTGGTCACGCAAATCGAAGTTGTGAATCACCGCCTTCAGCTCTGTCTCCGGCGTCTGCCCCTGCCCCAGGTACTCGCGGAAGACGCCGAAAGGCTCCGCCTCGCCGGTCTCCTCGGGGTACTGGATCTCGACTACTATCCGCGCGCCTTCTTCGAGTTTCTCAAGACCTTCGGGAGAGAGCAGCAGCCGCCGCTGATAACGCCTGTCGTCGGGCCGCAGTAGCGCGTAGCCGCGCGAGAACTCCAGCGTTCCGACCAGCGTCTTGCGGGCCCGCTCGACGATCCGGATAATCTCGCCGCTTACCCTGCCCCCTTCCCGCCGCGGCAGCTTGCGGGCCACCACCCGGTCTTGCGGCCAGGCGCCCGCCATCCGGGCGGGCGGTATGAACAGGTCGTCGCCGTTCTCGACGAGAACGAAGCCGTAGCCGTCGGGGTGAACCTGAACGGGCCCGACCACCAGGTCCATCTTTTCGGGCAGACCGTAGGTCTTACGGCGGGTCCTGACCAGCTTGCCGGCGGCCACGAGCTCGTCCAGCGCCTCCTGGGCCTCCTTCTTGCCGATACCCAGCGCCCTTGCCACCTCACGCAGGTGGACCGGCTTCTTGGGCTTCGACTTGATGTATTCGTATACCAGCTCTTCAATCATGCAATTATCCGCGGAGCTCCGCTCCGCAAGTCCTCCTCGTTTTTCGTTACAGGACGCCGGCCAGCATCTCGCCGGTCGCCCGCAAACTCTCCTCCAGCGCCTCAACCGCCTGATCTATGTGCTCTTTTTCAACTATCAGCGGCGGTTCCAGGCGCACCACCTTGGGGTTGTTGAGCCCGAACGCCGTAAGAACGCCCCGGGCCGCCAGCTCGCTGATGACGATGGCGCCGATGTCGGCGTCGGTGAACTCCACGCCGACCATCAACCCCTTGCCGCGAACGTCTTCGATGAATTCGGGGAAGCCGGCCTTAAGTTCCGCCAGCGACTCCAGTAAATAGCCGCCCATCTCTTCGGCGCGCGCCGGCAGGTCTTCCTCGATAGTTACTTCTATGGCCGCCAGCGCCGCCGCCGCCGCCAGCGGGTTGCCGCCGAATGTCGACGAATGAATTAGCGGATTCTCGCGGAAGGGCTCGAACAGCTCCGCGCGCCCGATGGCGGCGCCGATTGGCATCACCCCGCCGCCCAGCGCCTTGGCGCTGGTCAGCAGATCGGGGGCGACCCCCTCCCAGTCGGCCGCCCAGAGCCGGCCGGTGCGGCCCATGCCCGTTTGCACCTCGTCGAAGATGAGCAGCACGCCCTTTTCTTCGGTCAGCCGCCGCAGCTCGCGCAGGTAGCCCTCCGGCGGCACGTTGATACCGCCCTCGCCCTGAACCGGCTCGACGATCACCGCCGCGGTATCCGGCCCGATGGCCTCCTCCACCGCCGCGGCGTCGGCGTAGGGAACAACCCTGACGCCGGGCACCAGTGGGCGCACCGGGTCCTGGTAGTCGGGCTTGGGGGTCAGGGACAGGGCCCCCATCGTCTTGCCGTGGAAACCCTTTTCGGTGGTGATTATCTCGGGTTTGCCGGTGTGAATGCGCGCCAGTTTGAAGGCGGCTTCGACAGCCTCGGCGCCCGAGTTGCCGAAGAAGGTCATGGAAAGGTCGCCCGGGGTTATCTCGGCCAGCCTGGCCGCCAGCCTGGCGGTCGGCTCGGAAATCATCACCCGGACCGACATGGGCATCTTCTCGAGCTGCCGCCTGACCGCCTCCACCACCCGCGGGTGGCGGTGCCCCAGGTTGAGCGTGCCGTAGAGACCGAGAAAGTCGAGGTAGCGCTTGCCGCCGGTGTCCCAGACGTAGACTCCCTCGGCGTGGTCTTCGACCACGTCGAGCCCGGTGAATCTCAGTAATCCGGCTAGTCCTGGGTTTACGTGACGTTCGAAGAGTTCGTAGGCGTCCATAACACGGCCCCCGCATTGCGCGGAGCTGGCTTTAGTATACCACACTCAAGTTTGCCCGCCCAGCGCTTCCTGAAATGTCCGGAACAGCTCTGTCGGCAGGCGGCGGGCCCGGCCGGCTGCGTCCTGGGGAACGTGGACCGTGCGCGCCGAGGCTACCACGCCGCCGGCTTTCTGAATCTCGTAGGCCATGGCAAAACGGCGGCTGCCCAGCTCCTGTAGCCAGGTAGTCACCTGCAAGACCTCGTCGAAGCGGGCCGGGGCGCGGTAGCGGATTTGCAGCTCGACTACCGGAAAGAAGACGCCGCCCCGCTCTATTTCGGCGTAGTCGAGGCCGGCCGCCCGCAGCCAGTCGACCCGGGCCAGTTCCAGCCAGGCGACGTACGAAGAGTGGTGGGCGACGCCCATCTGATCGGTTTCCGCGTAGCGGACCCTGACCTCGCTCACCGTCTTCACGGCGCTTCGCCGCCCTTCGCGAAGAAGCTGAGCCGGGGTATGCGCCGCATCTCGACGCTGTGGGCCAGCTCCTCCTGCAGGTAATGGTGAGCGTGGTTGAGAATCTCCGCCGTTTCGCCGCTCCGTTCCAGGGCGCTTATCAGCACCTTCCCCCGCGACAGGTCGGGGCTGAGACGCACCTGCTCTACGGTGACGACTATCGGCAGGCGCGGGTCTTTCATCTCGTGGATTATCTCGTTCAGGGCCCGGGCCACGCGGAGCTCCAGCCTGAGTAACGTCTTGCTGCCCATCCTCACCTCCGCGGCGCGCCCTCTACGGGCACCCCTTATTCTATCCGGCCGATTCGCTCCGCCAGCATCTCGGCCGCCGCCCGGACCAGCTCTTCGCTGGCCCCCTCGGCCATGACCCTCACCAGCGGCTCGGTGCCCGACGGCCTGACGTTTACGCGACCGTCGCCGATTATCTCCTCGGCTTCGGCTATCCAGGCGGGCAGTTCTTCGTGGCTCATGATTCTTTCTTTGTCTCGCACCTCAACGTTCAGCAGGAGCTGCGGGTACATTGGCATCTCGTCTACCCACTCGGACAGCCGCCTGCCCGATTCCTGCAAGGCCGCCAGCGTCAGGAGCGCCGTTTGGATCCCGTCGCCGGTGTGCAGTTTGTCCATGAAGAGAACGTGCCCGCTCTGCTCGCCGCCCAGCCGCCAGCCCCGTTCCAGGAGGCGCTGGTAGACGTAGCGGTCGCCAACCGGCGCCCTCTCGAAGGCGATGCCGCGTTTTTGCAGGGCGCGCTCGAGGGCCATGTTGCTCATGATGGTTCCCACCACCCCCGGCTCGTCGCGAACCACCGCGTTGATAAGCAATACGTAGTCGCCGTGGGCCAGCCGCCCGCGCTCGTCTACCATCACCACCCGGTCACCGTCTCCGTCGAAGGCGAAACCGACGTCGAAACCACCCTCGACTACCAGCCGCTGCAGCGCCTCGGGGTGCGTGGAGCCGCAACCTTTGTTGATGTTGCGGCCGTCGGGGGTGTTGAAGATGGCGAAGACCTCGGCCCCCAGGCGCTGAAAGACCCGCACCGCCGCCCGGTAGGTGGCCCCGTTGGCGGTATCGAGCGCCACCTTCAGGCCGTCGAGACGCGGTCCTATGGAGACCAGTCTGTCGATATAGAGACGCTCGGCCTCCTGGTGGTTGCGGACCGTGGCGAGTTTCGCCGCGGGGAATGGCTCCTCGAGATAGGCCTCGATGGCCAGCTCGGCCTCGTCCGAGAGCTTGCGGCCGCCGGGGCCGAAAAACTTGATGCCGTTATCGTGGTAGGGGTTGTGACTGGCCGAGATCATCACCCCGGCGTCAGCCCCCAGCTCGCCGGTCAGGTAGGCGACGCCCGGTGTCGGCAGGATGCCCAGGTGCTCGACCGCCACCCCCTGGCTCAGGAGCCCGGCCGCCAGCGCCGCCTCGAGCATGTCGCACGACTCGCGGGTGTCCTTGGCCAGCAAGACCACCGGCCGCTGGCTCTCCGCCGCGAAGTAGCGGCCGGCCGCCCTGCCCAGTCTGAGCACGAAATCGGGGGTCAGCGGCTCCTCGCCCGCCCGTCCCCTGATTCCATCGGTACCGAAGTATTTTCTCTTCACGATGGCAGGATAACACCACCTACTAAGGCGCGTTGTATCTGGCTATTATTTTTGACACTATCTTGACAACCCGCTCGTATAAATATGCTCCAGGGAGATGGCGACGGTCTGACGTTTTCTTAATCAGTCTTCGCCAGGCCGGTCGACTACAACCCCCAATAATCAGCGGGCAGTTCGTTTAAAAGCTGCCCGGAGAGGAAGGAGCTATGTCCAAGAAGGAACAGATACACGGCATTCTCTCACAGCTCAAGGCGGCCCTGCCCGAGCTGCAGGAGGTCATCGTTGCCAGCAGCGACGGCCTGGCGATAGACCACCTTGGCGCCGGCGAGGCCAACGCCCGTTTGGCGGCGATGGCCGCCACCGCCCACGGTCTCGGCAAGCGGATTGCCACGACGAGCGACCTCGGCGAGATCGTGGAAACGGTCATTCTCGGTTCACAGGCCTTCTTCATCGCTTACGCCATCGGCGACAAAGCAGTTCTGGCGCTGACCATGCCCGCCGGTTCCAACCTCGGACTGGTCAGGCTCGAGGCTCAGGAAGTTGCCAGGCAGCTCAGCCAGGTGCTTTGAACAGAGAAATGGGGTTATGGAAATAGAACTTGCCATCCTCAAACACTTTCAGTACATCGAAAGCGTAGCCGCTTTCCTGGAAGGCTCGGGGCCCGAACCTACCCTGATCGACTCCGAAGATAGCGCTGTTGCCGAATGGCTCGCCGAGCACCCCGATCAGGCGATAACCGACCAGCAGACCAGGCTCTACCAGACCCTCGCCGACGCCGTCGCCGCCAAAAAAGCAGGCGACGACGCCCGGGCCGGGGAGCTGCTGGACCAGGCCTACCTGCTCTACAGCCAGATCGAGCGAGCTCTCTTCGTCAACGAAGAAGCCCGTGAGGCCGGTGAAGGCTCCGGCGAAAACTAGGCGAACCGTTGTTACGCGGGCGGCTCCGGCCGCCCGCTTTACTTTGCCTCCAGCCAGTTGTCGCCGGTGCCGACGTCCACTTTCAGCGGCACCTCGAGCGGCCAGACGTTCTCCATAACCTCGCGGACAACGGCCACCGTCTCCCCTTCCAGCTCCCGCGGCGCCTCGACGACCAGCTCGTCGTGCACCTGCAAGAGCAGCGCCGCCCCCTCAGGGAGGCGCGGTGCCAGCTTGACCATCGCCAGCTTTATCAGGTCGGCGGCGGTACCCTGGATGGGCATGTTGAAGGCAGCCCGTTCGGCGGCCTCACGGACGTTGCGCGCCGGCGAGTTCAGCTCGGGCACGTAGCGCCTGCGCCCGAAGAGGGTCTCCACGTAGCCGCGCTGGCGGGCCTGCTCGAGGGTCTCTTCCATGAAGCGCCTGACCCCCGGGTAGGACTCGAAGTAGCGGTCGATGAAGGCCTGCGCCTCCCCGTAGGCAATGTCCAGCTCTCGGCTCAGGCGGTGGGCGCTCATTCCGTAAAGCACGCCGAAGTTGATGGTCTTGGCGGCCCGGCGCTGATAAACGTCGACCTCGGAGTTTTCCAGACCGAACATCCAGGCGGCCGTCTGCGTGTGGATGTCGTGCCCCTCCTGGAATATGCGCTTCAGGTTCTCGTCGCCGGAGAGGTGGGCCAGCACCCGCAGCTCTATTTGCGAGTAGTCGGCGACTACCAGCCGGTAACCGTCGGCGGCGACGAAGCCGCGGCGTATCTTGCGACCGACCTCGGTCCTGATGGGAATGTTCTGCAGATTTGGGTCCGAGCTGGCCAGGCGGCCGGTCACGGTTCCGTTCTGGTGGAACCTGGTGTGCAGACGGCCGGTACCCGGGTGGACCAGCCGGGGCAGCGGGTCCAGGTAGGTTCCCTTGAGCTTGGCGAGCTCGCGGTACTGGAGGATTTTCTCGATGATCGGATGCTGGCCCCGGAGCGTCTCCAGGGCGCTGGCCGACGTGGAGCGCTTGCCGGTCTTGGCGGTGCGCTTGCTGGAGCGCAAGCCCAGCTCGTCGTAAAGGACGGTCTCGAGCTGGTCGCGGGAGTTGAGATTGAAGGGGTGGCCGGCCAGGCGGTGAATCTCTTCTTCCAGCCGCGCGAGCTCCGCCGCCAGCTCTTCGGAGAGGGCCTTGAGGTAGTCCACGTCGAGGGTCACGCCCCGCCGCTCCATCGCCGCCAGCACGCCCTGCAGCGGTTTTTCTATTTCGCGGTAGAGCCACCACAACCGCTCCTCGCCCTCGAGCCTCTCCTCCATCGCCCGCCACAACCCGGCGGCCGCCAGCGCCCGCTCGGCGGCGCTTTCG
>Ga0256914_1001537_pt1 | contig 20568 bp, 16 predicted proteins | sample HulkmetaG_FD_191571 | JGI IMG/M metagenome (GOLD analysis project Ga0256914, IMG submission 191571) | Hydrothermal chimney microbial communities from Main Endeavour vent field at the Juan de Fuca Ridge, Pacific Ocean - Hulk | ecosystem: Environmental > Aquatic > Marine > Hydrothermal vents ... | reverse complement strand
CTGCCCCCCTCCCGGCCTCCCCCCGTTTCGGCTGGGGGTGGGAGGAGCTGGCGGTTTGCCGCTGCTCACTGGCCTCTGACCCTCTGGCCTCTGACCTCTGGCCCACTGAGGGGCCAGCCCCAGCGGGGCTTTGCAACGGTAGCCCGTGGCTTCAGCCGCGAGCGGGGGCGGCTGGGCGTACACGCAGGCGCATGAGCGCATGATGCACGGGCCCGCGGTCAACCCGCCGAGTCGCAGACTCGCCTGGTCGCGTTTCTTTGACGGAGGAGCTGGCAGTTTACCACTGACCTCTGACCTCTGACCTCTGACCGGCTGCGCAGCAGCCACCTGAGGGGGCAGCCCCAGCGGGGCTTTGCAACGGTAGCCCGTGGCTTTAGCCGCGGGCGAAGGCGGACACGTGAGGCGCGCGGGCCCGCGGTCAACCCGCCGAGTCGCAGACTCGCCTGGACACCTTTTTTGACGGAGGGGCTGGCGGTTGACTACGAAACGCCGCCCGCGAATGGCTCCCTCCCCCGCGGGCGATGGAAAATGAGCGGGCGGGGGAGGGCTGGGGTGGGGACAGCCCCAGCGGGGCTCCCCAGGGCGGATTCGTAATTCGACCGGCCAAAAAATAAAAGCGCCCCCAAACTGAAACGCACATCATCGACTCGTGCTTGACAAGTGCCACTTTTTCTCGTACAATGACCCCACAATTTTACATGAAAGACAACGAATCGGAGGAGTAGGTTGGAAACGCTCGCCAGAGAGGCAGGGTCATCGGCTGCAAGCCCCGCCCGACACGCCCGACCGAATGTCGCCGAGGAGTCGATGGGCTGAAGCTTGTCATCTGCTAAACAGCGTTCTTTCTCTGCACTGATTGCAGAAAACTGTAAGCTCATCCGGGTAAGCCCGTTACAGCGCAGAGTGGGGAAGGCTTTTTTATTGGCTGGCACTTTGGCATGCCAGCAACCTTCCCAACCAAGGTGGCACCGCGGAAGTCCTCCGTCCTTGAGACGAGAGGGCTTTTTTATTGGCACTTGCAAGCCTTCACCTCAATCCAGAAAACACCAACGGCACAAAGGAAAAACTTTCGTAACGACTAAATAATCTCTGAAAAGTTACTTAACTTTCGTCAATTAGCTCTGTGACGACGCCAAGACGAAAATGGACGAAAGGAGGAACGTGGAGGAAATAAAATCGTCCACATTCGTCTCATTTGGTCCATCTTTGTCATGAAAAAATGACAAGCTCGCAAGTTGGAATTAGGAAACTTATTGCAAACTACTTAACGTCCCCGACTTCAATCACCACAAAGACACTAAGAACACCAAGCATTTCAAAACTTTTTCTTTCTTTGTGCCGTTGTGGCTTCCTGTCTTAGTGGTTTCTAGCCGGGCTACCTTAGTCGTAACAAACTTTCTCGACTGGCTTTTTTTGAATTTAGCCCAACCGCCGTTGCCCAATCTCCAATCTCTCAACATCCCATCTTCACGAGGTTCCCATGCCCGAATTCACACTGCCCAAAACCTACAATTTTCGCGATGCAGAACAGCGCCTTTATCAATGGTGGGAAGAAAATGGCTGGTTCAAGCCGGAAAACAGCCGCAATCCCGATGCCAAACCTTTCGTCATCAGCATTCCGCCCCCTAATGTGACCGGCGTGCTGCATCAGGGCCATGCCCTCACTATTGCCCTGGAAGATCTGATGATTCGCTACAATCGCATGAAGGGCCGCGCCGCACTGTGGGTTCCGGGAACTGATCACGCGGGTATTGCCACACAACTGCAAGTGGAACGCAAATTGCGCAGCGAAGGCAAAAGCCGCGAAGCTATCGGCCGAGAAGCCTTTGTGGCCGAATGCTGGGATTGGACACACAAGCACCACGATCGCATCATCGGCCAGCTTAAACGGATGGGGGCAAGTTGTGATTGGGATCGTGAACGCTTTACCCTGGATGAGGGGTTGAGCAAGGCTGTCCACGAAGCCTTTGTGCGCCTCTACCGCATGGGACTCATCTACCGCGGCGAATACATCGTCAATTGGTCGCCCGGACTACAAACCGCGGTCAGCGATGTCGAAGTCGAGTACAGCGATGAACAAGGCACACTCTACTACTTCAAATATCCCATTGCCGGGCACAATCTGGATGAAGGCCCGGGCCAGGGATACATCCCTGTGGCCACCACCCGCCCCGAAACCATCCTGGGCGATACCGCGGTGGCTGTGCATCCCGAAGACCCGCGCTACCAACATCTCATCGGACAACAAGCCCTGGTTCCCATCACGCATCGCCCCATTGCCATCATTGCCGATGCTTACGTCGATCGCGAATTTGGCACGGGCGCACTCAAAATCACGCCTGGCCACGATCCTCACGACTTTGAAATTGGCCAACGCCACAAGCTGCCCATCATCAACATCATGAACAAAGATGCCACCCTTAACGAAAATGGCGGCATCTACGCGGGCCTGGATCGTTTTGAAGCCCGCAAAAAATTGTGGGCCGATATGAAAGCTGCCGGCCTGGTCATCAAAGAGGAAGCCTATCAGATGCAAGTGCCCCGGGCCCAACGCGGCGGTGAAATCATCGAACCCATGGTTAGCATGCAATGGTGGCTGGATACCGACGCCATGGCCAAACTGGCGCTCAAGGCGGTAGAAAGTGAACGTATCCGCATCATTCCTGACCGATTCACCAAAATTTACAATAATTGGCTCAACAATCTGCGTCCCTGGTGTCTGAGTCGCCAACTGTGGTGGGGACATCGCATTCCTGTGTGGTACGGGCCCGACGGCCAGGAATTTGTCGGGCACGATGCAGCAGAAGCCCAGGCTCTGGCCCGTGAACATTACGGGCACGAGGTGACACTCACCCAGGATGAAGATGTGCTGGATACCTGGTTTAGTTCCGGTTTATGGCCTTTTAGCACGCTGGGATGGCCTGATGATACGCCCGACCTGCGTCGCTATTACCCCACCGATGTCATGGAGACAGGCTACGACATCATCTTCTTCTGGGTCATTCGCATGGTGATGCAGGGCCTGCTTTACACCAACGATGTACCCTTCCGCACCGTTTATCTGCATGGCCTGGTGCGAGATGAACATGGCCGCAAAATGTCTAAAACCTATGGCAACGTCACCGATCCCATTGAAATGGCTGATGAATTTGGTGCCGATGCACTGCGGTTTACCCTGCTTACCGGCTCGACGCCAGGCAACGATATGAACCTGAGCACCGACCGCGTGCGGGCCAATCGCAATTTTGCCAACAAGCTATGGAACGCCACCCGCTTTGTGTTGGGTAATTTGCCCGATGAGTTTGCTTACAGTGGCCTGCCCGCGGCCCAGGATTTGCAAACGCCCGAGCGTTGGATGCTACATCGTCTGAACCAAGTCATTGTCAGCGTCACTCGTCTTATCGATGCTTACCAATTCGGTGAAGCGGGCCGCCAGATTTACGATTTCATGTGGAGCGATTTCGCGGACTGGTACATCGAGGCCGCCAAACCGCGGCTACGGGGCGATGATCCCGATCCTGTGCGCCAGACCCTGGTCTACGTGCTGGATCAAACCTTGCGCTTGCTACATCCCTACATTCCTTATGTCACCGAAGAGCTGTGGCAGCACTTGCCGCATCAGCCGCAAGAACAGCCCACGCTGATGCTGGCGCAATGGCCCGCGGGGGTCTCGGTTGACGATACCGGTGCAGCCGCAGCGTTTGAGCATCTGCGCGAGGTGGTTCGGGCCATTCGCAACGCTCGCAGTGAGGCCGATGTGGAGCCCAGCCGCAAAATCGAAGCCATCATCCATGCTCCCAGCTTTGGCTCGGCGCTGCAAACCATGCCCCAAATTCTGGCCCTGCTGGCCCGGTTGGATGCCGATAAATTGCGCTTCGGGCCCGTGCCCGCGGGCGAAGCAGGTGTCAGCCTGGTGGTGGCCGATACGACCATCTTCCTGCCCCTGGGCGGCATGGTGGATTTGGCCGCAGAGCAAGCACGATTGCAAAAACAACTGGCCGAGACTGAAAAACGCATCAAAGGTTCTGAGGCGCGGCTCAGCAATGAGAATTTTGTCAGCAAGGCTCCCGAAAAGGTTGTGGCTCAGGCCCGTCAAACGCTGGCCGACCTGCAAGCCAAACGGGCCAAGCTGCAAGAACAGTTGGCTGCGCTGCGGTAGTTGCAACCATGACGCGCGTCCTCATCATCACCAGTAATTTCCCGCGATGGGAGGGCGACCCGCATTCACCCTGGTTGCTGGCACTTATGGCCCGGTTGCAGGCCCGGGGGCTCTCCTTTCAGGTGCTGGCCCCCGCCTTCCGGGGCATGCGCTCCCACGAGATTGATGGTATTCCGGTGCATCGATTTCGATACGCACCGGCCCGCTGGGAAACCCTGACTCACGAGGATGGCGCGCCCAATAAGATTCGCAGCCGGCCCGCATATTTGTTGCTGTTGCCCTTTTATGTGCTGGCCGGGCTGTGGGCCACCTGGCGATTGACCGGACAAACCTCCTTCGACATCATCCATGTGCATTGGCCTGTGCCGCAGGGTTTGTTTGGGCTGCTGGCCCGATGGCGCAGTCGCGGGCGTTTGGTGGCTACTTTTTACGGCTCGGGCCTGGTGATGGCGCAGCACTGGCCCGGTTTGCGGCAGTTTGTGCGTTTCTTTGTTCGGCGCAGCCATGCCATCACTGTCATTTCGCCCTTTACCGCCCGCTTGCTGAGCGCCATCACAAATACAACGCCACACGTCATTCCTTATGGTGTCGTACTGCCGCCGCCGCAGGTGTGGCCTCGCACCCAAGGTATGATTTTGGTGGTGGGGCGTCTTATCCCGCGCAAGGGGCACATGGTTTTGCTGCGGGCCATGCGCTTGCTGTGCGATTTACCTCAGGTTCATCTGATGATTGTGGGGGAGGGGCAGGAGCGGGCCAGGCTGGAGGAGGCCATTCGGAGATGGGGCCTTGAGCCGTGCGTTACGCTGACAGGTCGCATCAGCGATGCCGACCTGCAACAGATGTATCGGCGTTGCCATGTTTTTGTGCTGCCCGCCATCATCGATGAGCGAGGCGATACCGAAATGCTGGGTATGGTGGTTCCCGAGGCCATGCGCTATGCCAAGCCGGTGGTGGTCACAGCGGTGGGGGGGCTGGTGGATTTTGTTGGTTCGGGGGCATCGGGCTTGGTGGTTGCACCCGCTGACCCGCAAGCTCTGGCCGCGGCGCTCCGGCAGGTGCTGTTGGATGATGCTTTGGCCGCGCGGCTGGGAGCAGGCGGCTATGAGCTGGTGCAGACGCAGTTTTCGTGGCCCCGTGTGGAACAGGCGCTGTTGGAGGTGTATGGCGTGCAGGTGTGAGTGCGTTCGCGCACCTGCGCATCATGCGCCCGAGGCTAGGTTTTGGCTGGTTTGCGAGCGCTGATGATGCCGCCCCAGGTGTTGCGCCGAGCGGTTTCTATCTCGATGCCGTGGATTTGGCGGGCGGCGTGGTATTGTTGCTGCCACGCTGGAGGCTGGGTTGAGGGCTCCCAATGCGCTTTGGCTACGTAAATTCTCTGAAATCCGATATCGAAAAGCGCGGTAAACCACGCGTTTTCGGTGCGGTATTGGAAGCTGTTGGGGATGACGCGGCTGTAGGCATCCATAAAAAAGGGATGGAGCCGGGCCTGGGGTGGCAAGAAGGGGGTGGCAAAGAGGAGTGCCCCGGTCGGTTTCAGGGCGGCAAAGATACGCCGTAGCAGGTCATGGGGCTGGTGGATGAATTGCATGAGCTGCATGGCGTAAATGGCGTGGTAGCTGGCTTCGGACGCTTGCCATGTTTCGGCATCGTCAACGCGAAAGCTGATGTTTTGCAGGCCCGCGGTTTGAGCTTTGGCCCGGGCCATTTGCACGTTGTGCGGTGTAAGGTCGATGCCGCTGATGTGGCCATGTGGCCATTTTCGGGCCACAGCTAGTGCAATTTCGCCGTTGCCAAAGCCGATGTCGAGGATGCGGGCGTGTTGGGGCAGACGGCGCTGCTGCAAGGTGCGAATGACTGTGGCTGGATGCACATAGGTGCGTTGGCCATCCCATGAGTTGTAGTAGTCGAAGATTCGGGCCCGCTGTTCAGATTTTGTTGACATGAGGTTTTGGTGTGTTTGGGGTATTTGTCGGCGTGTTCTGGTCTATTGTGTGGCCAGGAAGTCATCGAGTACGGCAAAGAGGGCGTTCAGGTCGTCGGGCCCGAGTTCTCCCATGTGGGCAATGCGGAAGGTTTTATTTTTGAGTTGTCCGTAACCATTGCCGATGATCATGCCGTGCTCGCGGGCAAAGGCAATCATGGCGGGCACATCAATGCCGCGGGTGTTGCGCACGCAGGTGACTGTGCGGGATTCGTAGCCAGGTTCGGGGAAGAGTTGGAAGCCGTTTTTGCGGGCCCAGGCGTGGGTCAGGTGCATGCTGGCCTGGTGTCGGGCCCAACGTGCTTCCAAGCCTTCACCCAGAATGCGTTGCAGTTGCACATCCAAAGCGTTGAGCAGGCTAACCGCGGGCGTGGCCGGGGTGGTGCGCCCCGCTGCCAGATATTTTTCCAGCAGCAGCAGATCAAAATACCAGCCGCGGGCAGGAACCTGGGCAGCTCGGGCCAGCAAGCGCGGGGACACCGCAGCAAAAGCCAGGCCGGGCGGCAGTGCAAAGGCTTTTTGACTGGAGGTAAGCAGCATGTCCAGCCCCCAGGCATCGAAATCAATGCGCACGCCCGAAGCTGAGGATACAGCATCTACCAGTAGCATGACATCGGGGTAGTTGGCCCGCACCAGTTGGGCAATGGCGGCAATGTCGCTCATCACGCCGGTGCTGGTTTCGTTGTGTACGATGGTAACAGCATCGAAATCGCCGTCAGCCAGGGCGGCATCCACATCTTGCGGGCGAATGGGCTGGCCCCAGGGCAAGTCGATGCGCACTGAGTTTTTGCCATTGGCCACGCTAACCTTTTGCCAGCGATCACCAAAGGCCCCCGCTACCATGTTCAAAACTTTGCGCTGCGGGCGCACGGCATTACGCACAGCAGCCTCTTGCAGGCCGCTGCCTGAACTGGCTAAAATGTAAAGATGTTGTTCCGTGCGCAAAACCTGTTTCAGGCGGGGCAGAATACGATAAAAGGTCTCGGCAAATTGCGGGTCCCGATGCCCAATCATCGGGCGGGTTTGGGCGGTCAGCACCTCGGGTGCGACTTCGGTCGGGCCAGGAATAAACAATTTGGGATGTGGCATCATAAATCTCCAAGAAAAGGGCGGTTTCGGCAAGTAGCATGTTAAAGAATGTGCTGCATAGGGTGATTGCAGCGGCGTTGGATGGTAGGGGCTCTGAGACGAAACCGGCAGTGTTACTTGATGTGCTTGATTATTTTAGATTGCATTGTTTTTTGCAGCAAGGAAGAAAACATACCTTGCGAGGCTCTTTGAACATTGCTCGCAAGAAGATTTCATGCTATAGTGCCTACTTACGAAAAGAAAATTAAGCGTATCCTTTTCTGCTTCTCTCTTTGATTGTACCGCTAAAATCTCACTATCGCTAAACAAGCCTTTTTGTTTGGCTCACGCGTCATCTGATTAAGGATCTCATGGCCCCACTCGAAGTCGTTATTGTTGTTATCCAACTCATCTTTCTCGAAGGCATTCTCTCGATTGATAATGCTGCGGTTTTGGGAGCCATGGTCGCCCCCTTGCCCACCGATAAACCTATCCCTTGGCCCGATTCACTGAAGTTCATGGCTGGCTGGGGCGATAAAATTTTTGGGATGCAGCGTGGTGCAGCGTTAACTGTGGGACTATTCGGCGCTTATGCGGGCCGGGCGCTAATGCTGTTGCTGGCCACCTACATCATTGCTAATCCCTGGCTGCGTTTACTGGGGGCTGCCTATCTTTTCAAGTTGGCGGTGGAGCATCTTGGATCTTCGCACGATGAATGGGATGAAGATGAGGAGGCAGAAGCATTTGCCAAAAAGACAGCCAACAAAGGTTTTTGGATGGTGGTGCTGCTAGTGAATTTGGCTGATCTGGCTTTTAGTTTGGATAACGTGGTGGCAGCAGTGGCGCTGAGTTCAGAATTTTGGGTGGTTTTCCTGGGTGTTGCCATCGGTATTCTCATCATGCGTTTTGCAGCCCAGATTTTTACCACGCTCATCGAAAAGGAACCTGTGCTTTCGACAGCAGCTTATTTGCTGGTGTTGGCTATCGGAGTAGAAGTGCTCATCGAAGATATTGCACTGATGTCCGGTAAGGAATTTGAGATTCATGCCTGGCAAAAATTTCTGATTTCTCTCAGCATTTTGTTCCTTTCTGTTTTTTATGCACATTCGCTCTTTTTACAACGTCTTTTCGGGCCGCTATTTACAAGTTTCAAACGTATTTTTCACGTTATCAACCAGGGCATCAACCTGTTATTCTATCCTGTCACCTGGATTTTCAAGATGCTTTTCAGTGGCATCAGTTTGTTGTTCCGCAAATAACTATCACACGCAAACCTGACCATTCTTCCCTTCACTCATCGTAACGATTTACGTCTATCCAGGTAACGACTAACGTACCCGACTTCAATCACCACTCATCTTTGATTTTGCTGCAAAAAGTCATTGTACCCCAAAGAGATGGCGTAAAAAGGCAACATTGTTGACAAATCTGCTTCCTGTGCCAGCTATGTTTCTTTTTTCATCCCATGTCTTTATGGTGTGACTTTTAATTTTATTCTCAGGAGGTGTTATGTGTCCAAGTTTTCCGAGAAGTACGTAAGCACGATTGACAACTTTACTGAAAAGTTAGGCTGGCTTTCCCAGATTCTGACGATGATTGTTGTTGTCATCGGGTTTATGAATGTTGTGTTGCGTTATGTCGGCTTCATTATCGGCATTCGCCTCACCTCAAACCTCATCATCGAGCTGCAATGGTATCTTTACTCGTTGGTCTTTGTGTTCAGCTTTGCTTACATTCTGAAACACAACATCAATGTGCGGGTCGACTTTTTGTATGGGCAGTGGCCTAAACGGCGTCAGGTTTGGGTAGATTTTATTGGCAATTTCTTCTTCCTTATTCCATTTCTCATCTTAGGAAGTTATATTGCCTGGCCTGCTATTTTGCAATCGTGGGGGCTACGCCCCGGCGGGCATTGGGGCCCGATGGAATGGTCGCCTGACCCCAGTGGTTTGCCCCGAGCCCCGATTAAAACCATGATTATTTTTGGATTTATGACGCTCTTGTTGCAAGCGATTTCCGATCAGGTTAAGTATTGGTGGTTCCTGCGAGGCAAAACCGATGAGGAAATCCTGAAAGAGCAAGAGCACGACGCCCCTCTGCGCATCGAATAAATTCCTGCACATAAGCAATTATTCCCGGAGTATTGACCTATGGCTTCGACAACGATATTGGGCTTACTGGCCCTTTCCATGTTCGTTTTTTTCTTCATCCTGATTCTTATCGGGTATCCGGTGGCATTTTCGTTTGCCGGAACGGCTGTTATTTTTACTGTTTTGGGCGTTGCCCTGGGCGCGTTTAATCCTAATTTGCTCAAACTGTTACCTAGTCGCTGGTTTGGCAGCATGAACAATTTTACATTGCTGGCCATTATCTTTTTTGTCTTCATGGGCGCAGTTTTCGAAAAATCGGGGTTGGCAGAGCAATTGCTAACCACCATTGGCATTCTCATGGGCCCCATGCGTGGCGGCTTGGCGCTTTCGGTGATTATTGTAGGTACGTTGCTGGCCGCAGCTACCGGCGTGGTCGCGGCCACGGTCATCGTCATGGGCCTTATGTCTCTGCCCATCATGGTTAAATACAAGTATGATCATCAGTTGGCCACAGGTGCGATTATTTCATCAGGTACGCTGGCGCAATTGTTGCCGCCCAGCCTGGTGCTGGTGGTGCTTAGTGATCAGGTGGGTATCAGTGTGGGCGATTTGTTCATGGGGGCACTCATCCCCGGGTTGATTTTGGCCAGTTTGTACGCCATTTATGTCATGGTGGTAGCCTGGCTCCAGCCAGAGAAAGCGCCGGCGCTGCCTCCCGAGGCCCGCACACTCAAAGGTAAAGAACTGGCCCAAAAGGTTCTTATTGCTGTGATTCCGCCACTGGTGCTGATTTTCGCAGTATTGGGCTCCATCTTCTTTGGCTTTGCCACACCTACCGAGGCGGGCGCAGTGGGGGCATTTGGAGCTGCCTTCCTCACTGCTATCAATGGTAATCTGACCTGGGATCTGGTCAAGAAGTCAGCCCGATCTACTGCTAATATCACCGCTTTGGTGCTGATGATTCTTTTCTCTTCCACCTATTTCAGCATTGTTTTTGATGGCCTGGGTGGCCAGGAATATGTCAAATCCTTGCTGACCGACCTGCCGGGTGGTTATTGGGGGTTCATCATCGTCGCCAATGTGGCCATCTTCCTGCTGGGCATCAACCTAGAATTCATCGAGATTAGTTTTATCGCCATGCCGCTGCTCATCCCCGCTGCTCGCGAGTTGGGTGTTGACCTGGTTTGGTTCTCGGTGATGATGGCCATCAATCTGAACATGGCCTTCATCTCTCCGCCCGTAGGGTTCTCGCTCTTCTACCTGCAAAGCGTGGCGCCGCCGGAGGTGAAAACCATTGATATTCACAAGGGGGCATTACCATTTATGGCCTTGCAAATTGTTGGGCTCATTGTGGTTATGTTCATCCCCGAAACTGTGACCTGGTTGGTGAACGTCTCAGCACACTAATCGCATTACAACATTCTTCTACGAAAAAAGGGACGCAGCCGACGGTTGCGTCCCTTTTGTTATGTGCGCTTGTTGCGTGAGCGCTTATTTGTTGAACTTGGTGGCTACGTAGCTCATGAAACTGCCTTCGTTCAGGCTGTTCCATTCCCAAATGCGCTTGCGGAAAGCATCCCACTGCTCGAAAATGGACTTGAAGTCGGCATCCTGCTGTTTGTAGTCATCATAGAGTGACTCAGCGGCAGATTCGGCAGCGGCCAGAATCTCATCACTGTACGGGCGCAGTTGCACGCCATAATCCAGCAAGCGCTGCAACGCCTCGTTGTTTTTGGCGTTGTAGCGGGCCAGCATGGTCATGTTCGCCTGGTAGGAAGCGGTTCTGATGATTTCTTGATAAACCTCAGGCAGTTTGTTCCACTCATCAAGATTGACTTGCACTTCCAGCGAGGGGCCTGGCTCCCACCAACCGGGATAGTAGTAGTATTTGGCAACTTTGTGGAAGCCCAATTTCTCGTCGTCATAAGGGCCTACCCACTCGGCAGCATCGATGGCGTTGGTTTGCAGGGCTTGGAAAATCTCGCCACCAGGAATCACCTGCACCGTGACCCCCAGCTTGTCCATGACTTTGCCGCCGATGCCAGGAATACGCATCTTCAGGCCTTCCATGTCCTTGGGAGAGTTAATTTCCTTGTTGAACCACCCCCCCATCTGTGCGCCCGTGTTGCCGGCAGGGAATTGAATCACGTTGAAGCGTTCTTTATAAAGTTGCTGCATCAATTCAAGACCGCCACCTTCGTACATCCAGGCGTTTTGCTGCGGGGCCAAAAGACCGAAGGGAAGCGCCGTGCCAAAAGCCACAGCATTGGTCTTGCCCACGTAGTAATACGATGCTGTATGTCCCACAGGAACTGCGCCCTGCGAAACCACATCCAGCACTTCAAGGCCAGGGGCCAACTCGCCAGCAGCGCGGGGCACAATGGTAAAACGGCCACCGGTCATCTGCGTGACACGCTCGGCAAAAGTCTGTGCGCCACCAAAGATGGTGTCAAGCGCTACAGGCCAGCTTGTTGCCAATTGCCACTTAATTTCAGGCAATGCCGAATCCTTGGCCACTTCCTTCTTTAATTCATCCGCCTTGCCCGCGGCAGCACTTTCTTCGGTGGGGGCGGCGCTATCTTTGCCACCACAGCCCACCAGGGACATTGCAGCAACGCCCAGTGCGCCAGTTGTGGCAGTCTTGAGAAACTCTCTTCGCTTCATAATGGTTCCCCTCCTGATGGGAATGATTGGGTGAAAAAGGGAAGAATCTTAAGATGAGAGTGATTATTGTTCGATAATCTGAATCATTTTAAGGGATATTTAGAATGCTGTCAATTGATCCTTAAGGGAATTAGCGTCTCTGCATGGGAAATTTGGTTTTTATGCAAGCCAGAACGCCCCACGCTTTTGCCCACCATTCGGGCATCTGGTATGATTTTGCCATGACTGAAACACTTTCGCTACCCATTTGGCCTCTGCTGGCCGCAGCGTTCAGTTTTTTGCTCATCTGGGCGATGGGGGCGCTCATCACCACGGAACAACGCCATTTGCCCGCACTTTCGCTGTTGCTGGCCGTGGTCGGATATGCAGCCACCGGTTTTGCGCTGCACTTCGGCGGCATCGGCATTCTCATCGATCACCCCGATGTGGCGGCGTTGGTGTGGGAGTGGACCCCCTTGCGCCACGGCAATCTGGCTCATTGGGGCGTGGCTGGCTGGATGGGGTTCGGGCTGAATCAAGCCCAAACCCCGGTGGCGGCCCTGCTCTTCATCACAGCGCTGCCACTGGTTAGCGTGACCGCGTTGTTGTCGTTGCGCAGCCTTGAGCCACATCTTTCGCTGCGTGCCCGCCTTATCTTTGCCCTGCTGATGACCGCCATCCTGGCCCCCCTGGCCGGAAATTGGACTCAGGCGGGTGGCTGGCTCATGCACCTGGGGCAAAGTCTGGGCGCAGGAGATGGGTATCTTGATTTTGGGGGCGCGTCCTTCTTCCTTTTGGCCGGAGGTGTGGCTTTGGCCGCGCTGCTCACCGGGCGCAAAAACCTGAGCCCGACACCTGAGCCCGACACCATCGCTGGCATTGGCGCGCTTATGGCGGGGGGGATCGGGTGGATTTTGGCCTCACCACTGCACCTGTGGGCTGGCTCATCCCCCAGTATCGGGGCAATGAACAGTTTGTTGGCCTTGGCCGCCGGAGGACTCATCGGCCTGGTGTATGGCCTGGTGGGCCCGCTGTCGCTACGATGGTTCAGTCGCAGTGCCGCTGCGGGATGGATTGCTGCCCTGGCCCCCTTGCCCTGGATGAACCCCTGGCAAGCCATGCTGACCGGAGCCATTGCCGCCTGGATTTACATCCTGGCCGCGTGGGGACTTCGGGCCCGGGGGCGCCACGATGCCGGCGACAGCTTTGCCGCCTTTGGATTGCCAGCCCTGTGGGGGCTTTTGGCTGTGGGCTTCTTTGCCCCCATGCCCGGACAATTCAAAGCGCAACTTTTTGGCATTGCCACACTCTTCCTGCTTTCATTTCTCTTTGCCAGCCTCTTCCTGCTGCTGGGTCAAATCCGCAGCACCGCCACCTCAGGGAATTAATTCTAGTATGCTATTTTGGGGACGTATTCGCCGGGTGGTATTCTTTTTAGCGGGCCTGGCGCTGCTTTGCAGTAGTCAAACCGCCCTTGCCACCTCTGATGATGTCAAAACACTCTTCATGCCCTGGGTTGTTCAGCGCTATGTTCCCCCATCAGCATTGAGCTGGGATCAGCGCTTGACCCAACGTGGCGCATACCTTATTCCTGCCGACGTAGTTCCAGGACAATTTTACTGGCGATTGACCAGCGCCCGTTGGTACAACGAGGAAGAATCGCATGGCAAGCACCACATCTTTGTCGACACGCTCGATGCAGCGGGACAGCGGCAAGCAGGCGTTCCCATCCTCTTCTCCTGGCCCGACGATTCTTTTACAGCAGAAACCGAAATGAAACCGGGCGAGGCGTATGCCGCCAATATGCCCATGTATGCCATTGCCCCCGCATACAGCGCCCATCCCAACAACGCCCCCGCAGATAGCGTTGCAGGCATGGGGTTGGGCAGCCTCATCTATCCCAACAAAACCATTCATACCAGCTACGGGCTCATCTGGCAGTGGGTTCAGGCCCGATAACTTTGTTGACGGTGCAATACACCTGGATTGCAGGCCCGCGCCCGCGGGCATCATGCCTGCGCGTGCAACCAACAGCTTCCAAAACCGCGATGCAGTTCTTAGGTCTCGAAATATCGCCGTACCTGCGAAGCGGAAAAAACACCGCGATCAGTAACAATGCCCGTGATGAGCTGCGGTGGCGTGATATCAAATGCAGGATACAGCGCATGAGCCCCCTCCACCGCGGTACGCTGCCCCGCGCAATGCAGCACCTCCTCCCCATCCCGCCATTCAATTTCAATGCCGGCAGCACTTTCAGTATCGGGGTCGGGCCCATCGTAGCCCAGCACATAAAAAGGAATCTCGTGATACTGCGCGGCAATGGCAATCTGAAACGTGCCCACCTTGTTGGTAATATGCCCATCCAAGGTAATGCGATCTGCAGCGCAGATGAACTTATCAATCATGCCCTGGCTCATCAAGTGCGCAGGCATACCATCGGTAATGACAGTGGCGGTTAGGCCCAGCTCTTTGGCGCACTGAGCGGTGAGTCGGGCCCCCTGCAAGTAAGGGCGAGTCTCGGTGGCAATAAGCTGGATGTTTTTTCCCTGCTGCTGCGCCGTCCACAACATCCAGCACAGGGCTGCACCGGCAATGCAATGGGTGAGGATGCGGTCGCCATCCTGTAACAGACCCGCCGCGTGCTCCCCGCACAGCCTGCTCACCCGATTGCCCCGTTCGATTTCAGCGTTGACATAAGCCAAAACCGCCTGCTTGGCATCTGTACCTGCGCTCAGCGCCTCTTGCGCCCGAGCCAACGCTGCAGGAATAATGTGATGCAAGTCATCCGCTGTGGGGCGAGTGGCCAGCAACCGCGCTGCGGCCCGCTCATAACCCTGAGGAGTACGCTCAGCCAGGGCCAAACCCAGACCCGCGGCATAGGCCAGAGGTGGCCCTCCCTGCACAATCATAGTCTCGATGGCCCGGGCCACCTGCTCGACAGTGCGGCACACCACAAACTCAGTTTTATGCGGATAAATGGCCCGATTAAGCAGCACCACGGCATCCTGGGCAGCATCGTAGCGCAAAGTCTTAAAACGGTCGGCAAGGATAGCAGGATTCATTGTAAAGCGTGGCTCGTTTATGCCTGACGCTGCAAATAAGCCTGTAGCGCGGCCTCAGGCGTCTTTTCTTCGGTCAGCACCGCGTCGATGCCAAATTTCCGGGCCAACTTGCGCTTGCTTTCTTCGCCCATGCGTCGCCCGATGAACACGCCACATTCCGGCAACAGGTCAATAATCAACTTGGGGTCATCGTGATGCTCATGCTTGGTTCCCTGGCCTGCACCATAAGGATTCGGGCGCGTCTCCAGCAGCTCGCCCGCGGGGGAATAAATCTGAATCGCAGGCGTGGTGCCAAAATGACCGCCCCACAGGCGTCCTTTGGCGTCGGTAGCAATGGCAATGTTGATACGTTCGGTGGTCATGGAAGCTCCTTTTTGAGTGAATAACTGATGTTACGCAAATGACAGCTCTTGCCCCTTAATGTTTTGCCACGAAGGCTCGAAGGTGACGAAGCGGGGAAGTTTTTCTTGCTTCGGGCCCTTCGTGGTTAATCAGAGGATGAGAATCGTCATCGCTTTTGTGCTTGCCAAGAGCTGCTCAATCGATTGCTGTGTAATTTGAGTGAATAAGTGGTAAGTGGTTTGGCGACCAGTGGGCATCGAGCAGGCCCGGGGCAGCTCCCCAAGCAGTGCGATTGCCCGCACAGCGTCATCTCACCCAGGCCGCCAGTCCCTTCATCCATTTGTAAACGACCTTTGCGGGCCCAAAACTGCAACATGCCCGCCAATGCGCTGGGCTGAATGCCAAGCCTGCGGCCCAGCTCAGTGGTGGTGATGGGCCCGGAGGCCATCTGGAGTTCATGTAAAATGGCGTGAAGCATGTTCAATAACCTAAGCCAGTAACACCTTGCCAACCTGGAAGACCACAAAGGCCAGCAGCCAGCCTGTGGCAAGCTGTAATCCCAGGCTAAAAAACATCCATCGGAAACCAAATTCCTGGCGTTGTGCGGCAATGGTGGCAACACAGGGACTGTAGATGAGTACATAAATCATAAATGCCAGCGCAGCCAAAGCGCCGTGTCCATGACTGCTCTGCTCGAAACGTTGCCGAATGGCCAACGCCAGCGCCTCCGGCTCCGATGCCCCCTCATCGGGCAAAAGCTGGATGCCAACCAACGAAGGAAGCGTTCTCACAGTATCCCAAATGGCTTGCCCCAAGTCAAGAACCAGGGCCTGACTCTGGGCCCAAAAACTTGTAGCCTGCCGTTGGGCATCAGGCTCTGGGGCCACATGATAAACCTGAGCCAGCGTGCTTACCACCACCTCTTTGGCCAAAAAGCCAGTAATCAGAGCACTGCTGTTCTGCCAATTACCAAATCCCAAAGGCTCAAACGCAGGGCTCATGCCCCCTGCCAGATGAGCAAATGCGCTGTCATCCACCGGCGTATGCGCAAAACGCCCGTCGCCACTGACAGGAATTGCCATGAGCAGCCAAATGACCATGCTCACGACCATGATGATGGCGCCCGCACCGCGCAAAAAAGCACCGGTGCGCAACCACATCTCGGTCCACACATTGTGCAGCGTGGGCATACGATAGGAAGGCACTTCGATGAGCATGGCGCTCTCTTCGGCCCTCTTGAACAAGGTTTTGCGCAGCATCAAACCTGCAATCAGTGCCATGAGAATCCCCAAAAGATACATAGCCAGCACCACCAATGTGCTGTTTTGGGGGAAGAAGATGGTGGCAATGAGGACATAGACAGGAAGGCGGGCGCTGCAACTCATAAAGGGAACCAGCAAACCTGTGAGGATGCGATCGGTGTGCGATTCCAGAGTGCGTGTGGCATAGATGGCGGGCACATTGCAGCCAAAGCCCAACACCAGGGGCACAAAACTCTTGCCCTGCAAGCCCAGTTTGCGCATGTAGCGATCCATCACAAACGCGGCGCGGGCCATGTAGCCGCTATCCTCCATCAGTGCCATGCCCATGTAGAGGAACATGAGCACCGGAACAAAGACCAAAATGCCACCGAGGCCAGCCAAAAGGCCATCCACCACCAAACTGGCAAACCAGCTTTCTTGCAGATGCCCCAGCGCCAGCAATTGATGCACCCAGTGCGCAAAATAATCGTTGACAAAGCTGTCAATCCAATCGACCAGTGGTGCAGCCACATCGGTGGAGAGCTTGAACACCATCCACATCACTGCAAAAAAGATAAACAGGCCTGCCACAGGATGCGTAATCACAGCGTCGACTCGGTCGGAGCGGGTGGGGCCCTGCGGACGTCCCTGAACCACATCGTTGACCAGGCGATTCAGCCAAGTGTAGCGCTCTTCGGCGATGTGTGTATCCAGGTCATCGGAAGTTCCGGCAAGCGCGTGTTGGGCCTGCTGTCGAGCTTGGGTCAAAATCGACTCAGTCTCGGGCACATTGGCAATTTTTTGGATGCAGGGCTCATCCCCCTGCAACAGCTTTAGTGCCAGCCACCGCGCCCGATAGCGTTTACCCAGGACAGGATGTCGGGCAATGGTTTCGGCAAGCTGCGTCAAGGCCTCTTCGATGCGTTGATTGTAGCGCATGGGGGGTGTTGCGGGGGCCTGCTTGGCGGCATGGCCGGTGCGCGCCACTTGCACCATGGCCTGCTCTAATTCGGCCATACCCTGGCCAGTGCGTGCAGTCATGGGGATGACCGGCACGCCCAATCGTTGCGAAAGCGCGTCCAAATCGATGCGCAAGCCCTGGGCCCGGGCCGCGTCCATCATGTTCAAGGCCAGCACCACATGCGGCGTCATCTCCAGAATTTGCAATGCCAGATACAAATTGCGTTCAAGATTGGTGGCATCGACGACCACAATCACCGCGTCGGGCTGATTTTCGACAATAAAATCCCGGGCGATGATTTCTTCGGCGGAGAAGGCCGAAAGGCTGTAAGCGCCCGGTAAATCGACAATGTGAAAAACATCTTCACCTTGTCGCCAAATGCCCTCTTTGCGGGCCACGGTTTTGCCGGGCCAGTTGCCTGTGTGCTGATTCGAGCCGGTGAGTTGGTTGAAATTGGTGGTTTTGCCGGTATTGGGATTCCCCGCCAGGGCGATGGTGTACTCAGCCATGCTGCGCCTCGGGCGTGGTGACCAAAATTTTCTCAGTCATGCCGCGACCCAAAGCCAGCCGGGCTCCGCGCACTGCAATGAGCATAGGCCCGCCGTTATCGTGCAGCACTTGCAGCGTGACGCCTGGTGTCAGTCCCAGTTCGGCCAAACGGCGTGCCAGACGCCGCCCCGCAGTAATGTGCGAAAGCTGCACGCGCTCTCCCCGCTGCACCGTGCTTAGCAGGCGGGGTTGTGTGAGAGGAAGCTGAGAGGGTTGTAACGATGACGGCATAAAAACCTCAGAGAAAAGGGTGATGAGTAATGGCTGAAGCGTTGGCTTTGCCAGAATGAACACAGCGAGCTGTGCAGTTACGTTGAAATGAGCATAGGAGAGGATGACAACGCATCAGACGAAGATGGGTGAAAAGTTTTTCTTTCGTCGTGCTATTGTGTCTTGGTATCTTTTGTGGTTAATCAGAGAACGTGAATTGTTACCGCTTTTGTGGCTTGCGAGAGATGCTCAATCGATTGGTGCGCAACATCGGTTAAAGGGTTACGATGATGTTTTGTGCAACAGCCGTGCTAAGGGAGAGATGTCGCTGCTCAATTTGAACAAGCAAGGTGTTTTCGCTGCGGGCCAGTATTTTAACGGCAGCATCGGGCAGGAGATGTTGGGCGTGCAAGAAGGTTGCCAGGGCCTCTTCGGCTTCGATGCGTAAAATGCGGGCCTGCTGATTGACGCCCAGCGTAGAAAGAGGGCGTGATTGATCTGGCTTTTCTTCTGGCGATTTCAGAAACTCGGTGAGTTTTTCTACCAGCTCGCCCGGTGTTACATGTTCCAGGCGGCAGGCAATTTCTTCAGCCACATCAGCAGCCAGTCCCAGTTTATCAGCCAAAAACTGCTCCCACAGATGCCGCTTGTGCAGCACATTGCGGGCAATGGTCTCGCCCTGCTGGGTAAGCGTAACCCCTTTGTAGGGTTGATAGCTGACCAATTGTCGGGCCTCCAGCTTGCGGCACATCTGATTTGCGGAGATGGGGGAAACCTCCAGGGCTTCGGCCAGTCGGGCGATGGGCACGGGAGATTGGCTGCGTGCAAGCAAATCAATGCGCAGCAAATACATCTCGGTAGATTCAGAAATATCGGAAGATGAATTATGGGTTGCCATAAAATTTTCTCCATTGCAGGAGTGTATTTTAAGTTTACCTGAGAAAATTTGTGTAAGTCAAGTTCCTGTCAGTGTTAGAATCCCTCTTGGCAGTAAAATAATGCTACAATTTAGAATTATTCTTAAGTCAAGGCATAAGAGTTAAAAGTTTGGGGTTCACGGATTACGGTCGGGCGCCTGGCACGGGCGTCCATCATGCGCCCGCCCGCGCGCCTCACGTGTCCACCTCCGCCCGCGGCTAAAGCCACGGGCTACCATTGCCAAGCCCCGCTGGGGCTACCCCCTCAGTGGGCCAGAGGTCAGAGGCCAGAGGGTCAGAGGTCAGCGGGCCAGTGAGCAGTGGCAAACCGCCAGCTCCTCCGTCAAAAAAACGCGACCAGGCGAGTCTGCGACTCGGCGGGTTGCCCGCCCGCGCCTAGGATTTCAGGTTCAAAGTTTGCTGGTTGAAGGTTGTGCCAGCTTGCGCGCACCTCATGCGCCCGTGTGTGCGCCCAACCGCCCCCGCCCGCGGCTGAAGCCACGGGCTACCGTTGCGAAGTCCCGCTGGGGCTGCCCCCTCAGTGGGCCAGAGGTCAGAGGCCAGAGGGTCAGTGGGTCAGAAGGTCAGAGGGCAGTGGGGCAGAGGCCTGTGGGTCAGTAGGTCAGTGAGCAGTGGCAAACCACCAGCTCCTCCGTCAAAAAAACGCGACCAGGCGAGTCTGCGACTCGGCGGGTTTTCCGCCCGCCCGCGCGCCTCACGTGTCCACCTCCGCCCGCGGCTAAAGCCACGGGCTACCGTTGCAAAGCCCCGCTGGGACTGCCCCCTCAGTGGGCCAGAGGTCAGAGGCCAGAGGGTCAGAGGTCAGCGGGCCAGTGAGCAGTGGCAAACCGCCAGCGCCTCCGTCGAAAAAAAACGTGTCCCGGCGAGTCTGTGACTCGGCGGGTTGACCGCGGGCACCTAGAATTTCAGGTTCAAAGTTTGCTGGTTGAAGGTTGTGCCAGCTTGCGCACACTTTATGCGCCCGTGTGTGCGCCCAACCGCCCACGCCCGCGGCTGAAGCCACGGGCTACCGTTGCAAAGCCCCGCTGGGGCTGCCCCCTCAGTGGGCCAGAGGTCAGAGGCCAGAGGGTCAGAGGGCCAGAGGTCAGAGGCCAGTAGGTCAGAGGCCAGTGGGCCAGAGGTCAGCGGGCCAGTGAGCAGTGGCAAACCGCCAGCGCCTCCGTCGAAAAAAAAACGTGTCCAGGCGAGTCTGTGACTCGGCGGGTTGCCCGGCCCGTGCGCGCATCATGCGCCCGTGTGCGCCCAACCGCCCTCGCCCGCGGCTGAAGCCACGGGCTACCGTTGCGAAGTCCCGTTGGAGGGCTGGTCGGGCTACCGGGCAGCC
>Ga0256914_1001536_pt1 | contig 20581 bp, 22 predicted proteins | sample HulkmetaG_FD_191571 | JGI IMG/M metagenome (GOLD analysis project Ga0256914, IMG submission 191571) | Hydrothermal chimney microbial communities from Main Endeavour vent field at the Juan de Fuca Ridge, Pacific Ocean - Hulk | ecosystem: Environmental > Aquatic > Marine > Hydrothermal vents ... | reverse complement strand
TATAAGGATCCCATATAAGGGAATAGAAAGTCTAATAAACTTCATCGTGTACGTAGCAATACCACTAATGATAGATCCCATATAAGGGAATAGAAAGTGTCCTTACCTATGTATGCATACCCATCAGCTAAGTTTTCCCGATCCCATATAAGGGAATAGAAAGTGGGGTCTGTAAAGCCACTTAACGGGATGCTTAGCTTGTAACCGATCCCATATAAGGGAATAGAAAGCTAGCAAATAAGAAGCACCCGAGATGGCCTTGGGAATGCTCATACTGATCCCATATAAGGGAATAGAAAGAAGTACTACAAAGACATGCCGCTGCTCATAGTACGAGATTATAAGATCCCATATAAGGGAATAGAAAGTTATTTTATTGAGGTAATGTGGGGTTGTTGTTTGTTTGTGTAGTAATTGCTTTATCTTGCTTTGTTTCTTTTCTTGTTGGTGGTGTTGTGGTGGTTTTGGGTTCTTTGGGTGTTTTTGGTGTTTCTGTTGTTACTACTACTTACTGTGAGGTTGATTATGTTCGTAGGTTTGTTTGTGCTGTTAAGTCTGTTCTTCGTGACTTCCCTCATGAGGTTATTGTTGTTGATGATGACTCTCCCGACGGTACTTACGAGGTTGCTAGGGGTGCTGCTGATGTTGTTATTAGGAAGGTTAGGGAGGGTCAGACTAAGGGGTTGTTGGTTGGTATTGAGGTTGCTAGGTACCCCGTAGTAGTTACTTTAGATGTTGATTTAGAGAACCCCCCGGAGCTTATTCCTGAACTCCTTAAGGTATTCCTTACTGGTGGTTATGATGTGTTAGTTGCTTGTAGGACGTACCTACCTAGGTTTTCTGAGAGGTTAGCTTCTAAGTTACTTAGTAAGTACTTAGGTGTTAGGGACGTGTTCTCTAACTTCAGAGTGTATAGGAGGGAGTGTGTCGTAGGTACTGACTTAAGGCTTGGTGAGACCTTCGGTGCTGAGTTACTACTAATCGCTAAGTCTAGGGGCTGTAGGATTGGTGAGTACCTATACGAACCACCACCTAGGAGGTCCAAGCCTAGAGTTGGTGGTAAGTTAGTCAGTAACTTAAGGATCCTTAAGGTAATCACTAAGCTACTATACGCTACCAAAACAACCTACAGACTAGCACGTTAAGTGGAAGAACGCTAGTACCTTCCTACCCTTACTGACTAACTCATTATAGACCTTAACAGCCTCCCTAGTCCTACCAATAAATACCTCCCTACCCCTCCTCCTAAAGGCCTGAACAACATCCTCATCAACACTCATTAACCCACTATAACCCGTACCAATTACTACGTAATCAACATCCTCAAGTAGGTAATCCCTAACATCAGGTATTTGAAGTCTATGACCCTCAAGCCTCCACCAATCACTAACTACACCCTTAGGAGTTATTATTAAGTCACTCCTATACTCCCTACCACCAACAACCATAACACCGAAGTCGTAGTAATCAATGAGTGGTTGAGGCACTTAAACCACCACTAACTAATTACTTAAGGAAGCTTAAATTCAGTACTGAATGACTTACCACTAACTAACTCAATACGTAACCTAACAACCTCACCACCCCTGAAGTACTTACTAGGTAACTTAACGTATAGGTAAGTAGGTACGTGAGGTACTAAGTAAGTAGGTGCTCCAGTAACGTGGTGTAACGCATTAAGACCTGGAGGACTTACTGAGTACCCCCTATAGCCAGTAGGGAATACTACGTAATTAGGTAGTACCGGCTCCTCATAAACAGCATGTATGTATATTAGAGGTACTGAACCCTTATAGAGAGTGACCTCAAGGTCATCAATCCTTAAGTCAGCTAAGTAACCAAACCTAGGGTACCACCTACACATCACATCCCACATAACCAACTCAATAACGTTACTTAATGGTAACTTACCGACTAACTCACCATCAACTAACCACTCAATAACTAACCCAGAACCCCTAACGTACCTAACCTCAATAGTTAATGTATGCGGTACCTCAAAGTTAATACCCGATACCGTAGATACGTTAATAACCCTGAAGGCACCCCAACCCCTAAAGTAACCAATGAAGACAGCTTGAAGTACTGAAGGCTTAACAACCCTAAATAACGCCCTACAGAAGGTGAATGACTCAGGACCCCTATACACGTTCCAGAAGTAGGTATCTAGGAGGATCACGCCCCTATAGTCCCTACTTAAGTTAAGTACCGACTTACTCAACCTAATCCCTAACTTAATCACCTTAACCCTCTCACTAACTACTAACCTACCGTAGGTTGAGTTAATGGGTAGGCCCCTCCATGAGGGGTACTCCTTCTTAATAAGTGGTATCTCAGAAATCAGTACTTCAGTACCTGCTGCTGACTCATTACCTAAGCTCCTAAGTAGTAGTGAGTTCTGATTAGGTACCTCAGCAATAACCCCTAAATCACTAATCCTTAAGCCATTAGCCTTAACGTACTTAATGACGCCGTCACCCAACCCATCATTAACTACCTTAACCTCAACTACGTAACCACCCCAATCCCTGAACACCTTAACAACACTTAAGTTAAGACTAACTAAGTAACCAGCATTTATTAATGCCTCAAGAACTATGATAGCTGCTAAAGCAGCTACTACAGCACATGAAGCAACCACCACTACTGACTTCCTAGACACCAACACCGCGCACCTAAGATTACTGAGCGCTTGAGTTATTAGCTGTACCTAACCTACTTAGGAGGTGCTGAGGTAGTGACTACTAACGCCCTCACTGAGTTACTGTGGGTTTACGTACTATCACTAATACCTTCATTCGAGGGTAGGTACGCAGTAGTTGTTGGGTTAGCTATGGGGTTAAGCCCTTCAGGAGTAATGACTGCCGCATCCCTAGGCGTACTCACACTCTCACTAATACTACCTAAGGTACTACCTAAGATAGACGACCTAATGAACTCACTAGCAAGGAGTGAGTACGGGCTAGCCTCTAGACTCGGTACTACGTACTTGAGGTACGTGGGTAGGGTTAGGGGTAGGGTTAAGCCCTACGTAAGTAAGTGGGGCTTCATAGGACTGACTATATTCGTAGCCGTACCACTACCAGGTACGGGTGTGTGGACGGGTGCGTTAGCTGCTTACGTACTAGGTATGAGGGGTAGGGGAGTAGTGACTGCTTTAATCCTAGGTGGTCTACTATCTAACGTCATTACCTTAGTACCTACCCTACTAACTACTAAGTTAATACCGTGAAATCACATACCAGGGTACTCAAGACCCTTAACATTAACTACCTTAACACCATCAGGTAACTCAAGCTCCTCACTACACTTACAGAAGAAGAGGACCCCTTGAATAGGTATTATGTACCTATGCTCAACCTCCTTACTAAGTAACTTCTTATTAATTGAGTGAATAACTACTGATGAGGTACCGTAAGTCTTAACTAGCTCTATGAAGTCCTTAGGACCTAACTCAACCAGTATCCTATCGAAGAACCTTAAGCTCCTCTCAGCATTCAGTAACCCCGTAGTAATCACCTACTACGTAGTACTACCTACTCCTTAATAACTACATCACTACATGAGTACCAACCAATCACGGACAGTAACTCAGCTACCTTACGAACAGCCTTAACGACTAAGTCCTTAGGTACTCCAGGTACTCCAGCACCTAGTATTAGTACTTCCCTAGTACCTTCAGTAACGCATGACTCCCTACTATCCCTGTGGGGGTATATGTGGAGTACCTTACCGCTAGAATCCTTAAGTACGGGTACGCCGGGCCTAAGGACCTCGTCCCTACCCCCTAAAGGCTTGAATACCTCACCACCCTCACTTAGGGTTAGCTTGAGGGGGAGCTCAACCCTACTTAAGTCGTAGAGACCTATAGGTACCATCGTGTACGCTGAAGCTATGTTACCAGCATCAACTACCGGGTTAATCCTAGGGAATGGCTTACCCCTCAAGACCCTCCTAACTAAGGCCTCAGCAGCCGGCCTTGTCTTGGTCGGGTCAATACCTACCCTCCAGAAGAACCTCCTGTAAGCCTTAACTACCGGGTCGTCCTTAAGGCTACCTAACTCGTACCTACTCCTTAAGTAATTAATTAAGGAGTCAAACTCACTACTCAAGTCACCCTCAACTGAGGAGCCCCAGGAGATCGTGTAGGCTATGAAGGCACCTAAACCCCTAACACCCTCATCAATACCTACTAAACCCCCTAACTCACTACATAAGCTACTCACGGAACCACCTACGAGTAGTTACGGCGTCCCTAAAATTAATTAACCGATGACCTCATACTATAAAATATTAAGTTACTACTAATTAGTAATGTTTATTACTATTGAACCCCCCACAAGCGGGAGGTAATTCGTATGGTATTACGTAGCGGGTGGGTAGGTAGTAAACTGAAGTACTACTTAGTAATCACCATCATAGCTACTGCAGTACTAGCTGCCTCAGCACCCATAACAGCATTGAGTGACTCAAGCAACTTCACCGACGACATAGTGAAGTACAGTAACACATTAACCTTAGCTAGGTTAGGTAAGGTTAAGAAGGTTATCGTGAGTGGTAACTACGTATTCGCCCTAGGTGATTACGGAGTAGCTATAGGTAAGGTATCTAATTACGTAATTAACTACTTAGGCTCGATACCTTCAGAGAAGTACTTAAGTGATATGGCATTAGGTAAGGGGTCCTTAGCTACCTTAAGGGGTGACTGCGTAGTTAATATACGTCAACTAAGTAACTACATGAAGTACCGGGAAGTTAGGGTTAAGGGGCTGATGTGCTTCGCTATTGACTACTCAGGAGGTTCCTACTACGTACTAGGCGTGACTGAGGGGTTGAGTAGGATATACGTAAGCATCGTTAGTGAGGGCGGTAAGTTACTTAAGGTAATTAACTTAAAACCACTCAGTAGCTTATACAATAAGAAACTAGATATTAAGGTAATAGGTAATTACGCCTACATAGCCGTAGCTACCCCATCAGAACTAACTGACACCTACGTAATAGACGTTAGTAAGGGATCGTTAGTAGGTAGGTTAGTTAAGTCACCAGCAACACCTAAGAAGCCAGTACTGTTCATTAGGGCAGGTAAGTTGATTGACGTAAGTAACCCGGTGAAGCCTAGACCCATTGAGTTATCGGGTAAGGGAGCACCTAAGAGCTACAAAGCACTTACTCAATTAACCGTAGGTAGTAGTAAGTACGTACTGATATTCACGGGTGAGTCACTAGGTGTTGCTAAGTACGTAAATAACGCCTTAGTATGGGTAGGTAACGTAGCCGGACCCCTAATAGGTATTAAGGTGGGTAAGGACGTTAACTTACTAGTAGGTGATTACGTTAAGCTAGGCAGCAGTTACGAGTACTCAATACCTAATAAGTTCGTGATGGCTGCCGCATCAGTAAGTAACTCATTAGGTATACTGTATAGTTACGAGTACTCATCACTAATACTGACGAAGTTTGAGGGGCCATCAAGTAATTACGGATTAATTGCTAAGGCACTATACCTCCTCCCAGTAGGTTTTAGTGACTTCATATCCTTAGGTAATGGATACACAATAACGACTAATGGTTGGTACGTACTACTTACTAAGGCAGTTAGTGGTGGTATTAAGTTAGTGGGTGGTCTCTACTTAAATAGTGAGTTAAGGATTAATGGTAGGAAGGTAATCCTCCACGTAGGTAACATCATCCCCGACGTAGCTGGTAAAGGGACCCTACTAGCTCTGAGTGATAGGTACGTGTACCTAATGAAGTTAAGTAGTAAGATACCTATGTACGAACTAATTAAGTACTTCAAACTAAGTAAGAGTGTTGATGCTTACGTAAGCTACGGAGGTAAGGTATATGCCTTAGTGAATGATAGGGGTAAGAAGTTACTAACGATTAACCAACTAGACCTAAGTAGGGGTAAGTTAGTACCCATCAAGACAGTAAATTACGGTAAGTTAGGGGTTAGGGACTTAATAATGAGTGCTAGCACCCACAGACTATCAGTATTAGCTACTAAGGGTAAGCTAGTCATCCCTGCTGAGTTAAGTAGTAGGTACGTAGGACTACTAATCACTGACTTAAGAAGCGGTAGGACAGTCGTGATTAGGGATTACCTAAAACTACCTACTACCTTAGGTGATAGTGGTTACGTAGTAGCATCCACTAGTAGGGGGCTAGGATTAGCAATCGTTAACGTACTCAACGGTAGGGTAGTTAGGAAGCTAACATCAAGTGACTTAGGACTTACTGGGTGGAGCATTAAGTCAATAAGAGCTACTGAATTAGGTAATGGTAAGTATATAGTGGTAGTCAGTAACTATAACGAGGTAAAGGCACTACCGATAATCATAAGTAGTAGTGGGGTTAAGGTAGGTAGGGTAGTAACCCTACGTAATAGTGAGGGTAAGGTACTTAAGCAGGTAAGTAACAGTGTGTTCGCGCTAAGTAAGGATACCTTAATAGTTAATGACCACAACGGTAAGTACATATACTTCTTCAAGCTAAGCATAGGTAAGTACAGTGAGGAGGTTAAAACCACTAAGACATCAACGACTAAATCAGTAACTACATCAGTAACCCAAGTAAGAACCACAGCTAGAACTACTCAAGTAGCTAAGACATCAAGTAGTAGGGTAAGTACGAGTACATCAGTAACTAAGCCGTTAAGGACCTCATCAAGTACGGTGATTAAGTCCGTAGCATCAACTACTAAGTCAGTAAGGACCGCGAGTACGTCAACGACATCAAGTACTAAGACGGAGTTAATACCTACCTCGAAGGCTTCGGAGGTAGTCAGTAAGGCTAAGTCAGTAGCTAATACAGTAATTGATGAGTTAAGGAAGAACCCAGTACTAGCTGTAGTAGCTATCGCGTTAGTGATTGCCGTGATAGCTGGTGTTGCTAAGGCTGTTAGGAAGTAGTTTTTAATGTAGTGGTGAGTAACTACTGACGTGGTTGAGGCTACGTCAGTAGTTACTCCGTAAACACTCTTGAGTATTCATTAATTCGTACCTTAAGTACTTAGTAATGCTTAAGTAGCTTTTTAAGTTCATTTACTCCCCACTAAGTTTGGGGGTTAGGTCTTGAGGGGGCGTAAGGCCTTACTAGTGGTACTGACGATCTTCGCTATCTCAGCAGTTATCATACCCCTTATTTGGTGGTTCGGCTCCTTAGTAGCTCCTACGTACTTCGTATCGCCATTTAGTTGGTGGTGGGCTTGGTGGTTAGTTGATGCTGTCGGTTACGCTATATCATTAGCTACTATATTCCTAGCTGGTGGTTTATTGAGTAGGTTAATTAGGGATCGAGTACCTGTAGGCTTATCAGCTCTTAGGGTATCAATGATTAACACGGCCTTAGCAGTCATTGCTGGTGCCGTAATAATACTGCTTATCCTAGCTGAGGTACTGAGTATTAAGAGCTTACTAACGCTCTCCTTCATAGCTATAGCATTCGCTCTAGTACCTGCACTAATTTCGTGGCTCTTCGCACCAGCAATAATTAATGCAGTCTACGGAGCTAGGCCGGACCCGGAGCTTCAGGAGTTAGTTAATGAGGTCGCTACTAGGGCAGGTATTAAGCCCCCTAAGGCAGTCCTAGTACCTGAGCACTACCCCAACGCCTTCGCCTACTACTCACCACTATTCGGTAGTTACGTAGCTGTTACTGAGGGCTTACTGAGGATATCTAGTAGGGATGAGGTTAGGGCTGTAATTGGTCATGAGTTAGGTCACCTCAAGCATAGGGACGTAACTATAATGTTACTACTAGGTATAGTACCTACGTTCATATACTTCCTAGGTAGGATGCTGCTATTCTCAGCAATACTTGGTGGTGGTGAGCGTGAGGAGCGTGGGGGTGGGGGTGGTTTACTAGCTCTAATAGGTATCTTAATCATGGTCGCTAGCGTACTTATTGAGTTAGGTGTTCTTGCGTTCTCAAGGCTTAGGGAGTACTTCGCTGATGCTCACGGTGCTAAGGTTACGTCACCATTCACTATGATCTCAGCACTTAGGAGGATAGACTCCTTCTACAGGACATTCCCGAGGGCTAGGGCAGTTATTGATCATAGTAAGTTAAGGACGTTATTCATATACGCCTTCACGTCACCATTCATGGACTTAAGTGAGGTACTAGCTACTCACCCACCAATACATAAGAGGATAATGTTCCTACAGTCACTAACTGACTTAAGCGGTGCTTAACTACTTATAGAAAGTTTTTTAACCCCACCTAAACCCTTAGTGAGGGCACCGTATTGAGTGATGGAGTAGGTATTGAGTACAGTAACGTGTGGAAGTACTTCGGAGGTAATGCGGTAGTTAAGGGAGTTAACTTAAGGGTTAGGTACGGTGAGGTTAAGGTACTACTAGGACCTAATGGGTCGGGTAAGTCAACACTATTCAAGATGAGTGTAGGGCTGGTTAAGCCTGATAGGGGTAGTGTTAGGGTAGGTGATGTAGACCCAGTAACTGATGCGTTAAGTGCTAGGAGGTTAGTTGGTTACGTACCTGAGGACCCGCTAGTTTATGAGTCACTAGAGATTACTGAGTTCCTAAGCTTCCTAATGTCCGTCTACGGTGTGGAGGTTAGTGAGTCTAGGGTATCAGCAGTTATTAAGGCCTTAGGTCTTGAGGAGCACTTAGGTAAGTTAATCGGTGAGTTAAGCCACGGTAGTAGGAAGAAGGTAATGATTGCTTCAGTAATGCTTAGGGACCCTAAGGTACTCGTACTTGATGAGGTATTCTCAGGGCTTGACGTAAGTAGTGCTAGGGTAGTTAAGACTTGGATTAGGGAGAAGGCTAGTAAGGGTGCTGCGGTACTCATATCGACTCACGTACTACCACTAGCTGAGGTAGTTGCTGATGGGATAAGCATAATTCATGAGGGTAGGGTAGTTGCTGAGGGTACTCCGCAGGAGCTTAAGGAGGTCTTAGGGAGTAGTGAGTTAGAGGATGTGTACTTAAGACTTACTGGCTACTCAAGGGAGTTTGAGGAGTTAGTTAAGGCGCTAGCAACTACTTAAGGTGGTTTCGTTGGGTGTTACTACCCTTAAGTTAGCTAGGTACTTAGCTAATGAGGTAGCCTACAGGGGTTTTAGGGAGCAGTCACTACCCTTCCTAGGTATTAGGGGGAGGGGGTCTAGGGGATTCAGTGGTGTATCAGTTATTAAGTCCAACATACTCAGCTCGATACTCTTCTCCCTAGTCTCCATATCAGCATCAGCTGTGGTAGCCCTAGGTAATCCAGTAGCTTACGCAGTATCAGCTACTATATTAGCTGGGGTATCAATAGCTATGGCGTTAATGTACGTAACACCATTCACCTCAACCGTAATTCGTGAGGGTATTATAGACCTACTGAGGACCCTCCCAATAACCCCATCTCAAGTACTTAAGACTTACTTAACGGCCTTAATGCTCTACTGGGGAGGTCTCTCAGTTACGTTCTTCTACATACCCTACTTAGTAGTATCTACTTACTACGTATTAGTAGGTACTTTAGGTATTCAGGAGTTACTACTTGCTCTACTAGCGTTCACGACCTCATTACTCTTTAGTTACTTACTAGGTATTGCCTTAGGTACTTACTCATACGTAGTTAGGAGGAGGGCCGTACTTAGGTACGTAACAGCTATTGCTTGGGCACTTACCTTCCTCATAGTATACCTAATGTTCTCGATAACTTCACATATAACTACTTTAATTAAGTCTAGTACCCACTTAGGTATGCTTGAGTTAGTAGGTCCTTACATACCCTTCGTAGGTCCCCTATTCAGTTACTTAGTAAGTCCTCAATTACTTACACTATCAGTTATTGAGTCATTAGCTATCGTAGTAGCTACCTACTTCGTAGGTAGGGGGAGGTTAGCTTCAGTAATACTCCATGGTGCTGAGTATAGAGTACCTACTAAGGTGGTTAAGGCACCAGTAACTAGTGTTAAGCCTAAGCCATACCTGCTAGGTATCGTTAGGAAGGACCTTAAGGTACTCCTTAGGGAGCCACGTAGGTTAGGTAGTATGATAGTAATGATGGTGTTCCCACTAGTGATTGGATTCACTATGTTCTCTAAGGAACCTATACTCTCGTCAGCACTAATTACTTCATTCGTAGGTGCCTTCTCGGGCTTAAGTGTTGAGTACCTATACTACGCTGAGGGTAGTGGTGCTCAGTTACTTTACCTCCTACCTATTAGGAAGCGTGACGTAGCTATTAGTAAGTCATTAGCTACCTCAGTAATAACCTCCCCGATATCCCTAGCTATAGCAACTACGTTCTCACTACTTAAGGTAGGTAACGTAGTGACTTCATTAGCCTTAGGTACTTCAGCAGCTGCACTATCACTTGGTTACTCACTCATTAACTCAGCACTAATAATTAATTCAGTACCTAAGGAGCCTTCATACTGGAATGAATTAACGTTTAGGAGGTCCTTAAGTAGTAGGTTAGTTAGGACCTTAGTAGCTATTGTTGGTGTAGGTGCTTCAGTAGCTATACCCCTAATCCTCATGCTCATGGGGTTAGGTAATGAGGTAAGTAAGGTAGTTACTGCTGTAGGTACCTACGCATTAGCTACCTTAGTAATCGGTTCATTAATGATTAAGTACTTAGTTAAGGGTAACGTATTGAGTAGTTGATTAAGTAACCACTAGTACGTATAAGCCCCGCCAACACATCATATACGGTGGTTAATTGAGGGTAGTAGTACCTATTGAGGAGTTAAGGGGCCTTAACTCTAGACTCTCTAACCACTTCGGTAGGGCACCGTACTACGCATTAATTGACTTAGGGAGTAATGAGGTTAAGTACTTAAGGAACCCTAGGGAGGAAGGTGTTAAGCCGGGGGAGTTCTTCAGTGGTTTAGGAATTGATTACGTAGTGGTTAAGGGTGGGGTAGGTCGTAGGGCCTTAGAATTACTTAGGGGTGCTGGTGTTGAGGTACTTACCACGGACGTAAGTACCTTAGGTGAGGTTATTGAGTGTTTGAGGAGGGGGTCGTTAAGGAGGTTTGAAGGACCTGCGTGCGGTGGTGGTTTTGAGTAGTTCTTTTGAGGTATTTAATGAGTTGTTTAGGAGGTATGATGAGTGGTACTTAAGGATGCGTAACTTATGGGTTAGTGAGTGCTTATGCCTTAAGCTACTAAGTACTCACGGATACGTACTAGACGTAGGTGTTGGTACGGGGGTATTCAGTAATTGCTTAGGTAGTGATTACTTAGTAGGTATTGACTTAGCTCATAACCCCTTAAGGATAGCTAGGTTAAGGGGTGTTGAGGCGTTAGCTTCAGATGCTGAGTACCTACCCTTTAGGGAGGGTTCTTTTGACTACGTAGTTATGGTAGCTACTATATGCTTCCTAAAGAACCCGCTGAAGGTGTTGAGGGAGGTTAGGAGGGTCGTTAGGGGTGGTGGTTACTTAGTAATGTGCTTCATACCTAAGGATAGTGATTGGGGTAGGTACTACACACTACTTAAGTTGAGGGGTGAGTCACCGTTCTACAGAGTAGCTAAGTTCTTTAGTGTGGGTGAGGTCATTAACTTACTAATTAAGGCTGGCTTCACACCCGTGGATTACGCATCAACACTTAACTCACTACCTAATAACCCACCAGTAACTGAGTTACCTAGTAGGTCATTAGGTCCCGGCAGCTTCGTATGTATTAAGGCAGTTACTAAGTGAATTCCCTCGACCTACACATACCTAAGAACCTTAGGGACTCCTTAAGAACCTCGATTAAGTACCCCTCCTCACCGGGTACCCCCTCAAGAACCTCAATACCATCAACTAACACCTTAGGTACTTCATCGTTTGATTCCTCGGTATCCACGTCTATCAATACCCCACACTCACCCTCGATTATGTCCTTAACTTCCTCAATCCACAGCCTTAAGGTGTACCTCCAGTAATTCCTAGCCCCCTTAACCGTAACCACTACCGTGTCCTTAACCAATGACTAATCAACCCTTAATTGAGGTGGTATCGGGACTTATAAAGAGTACACCACGATGACCTTAAGCCAGTAAGTACAGTTTAAATAAAATGAAGTTGAGTGAAGATGTGGTAGTGAGTATAGTTAGGTGGTAATGATTATCGGGGGAGGTATTGAGGGTATTAAGAGGAAGATGCTTAAGGACTTAAGGACGGGTGTCTACGCACTCGTTATTCTAAACCTAATAAGTAGGGAGGGACCTATCCATGGCTACGGATTAATGATTAGGGTTAAGGAGGTTAGTGATGGTGTGTTAAGCCCTAGTGAGAGTACGGTCTACGAAACACTTAAGTACTTAGAGAGGAAGGGACTGATTAAGTCCTTCTGGGGTAGGCCTAAGGAGGGTGGGTTACCTAGGAAGTACTACGTAATTACTGAGTTAGGTAGTAAGTTACTTAATGAACTGAATGAGGAGGTAGTAGGTATTGTTAAGGTAATTAAGAGGGTAGTTGAGAGTGACGGTACTTAAGCTTAGCGTAGGTACTGAGTATTCATGAGTTCCTAACGCATCCTTAATCACACTCACGAGTTCCTTGAGGAGTAAAAACTATAGTCTTGAGTAAGGTGAGGATGTAGGGGTAGGTAGTGAGTGGTGCTGATCAGTTACTTATCTACTACGTAGGTATTACCTACTTAACCCTAGGTGCTATACTCTACTTCCTCATAAAGAGGATACCACCTAATATATTCATTGGTTTAAGGATAGGCTTCACATTCATTAGTAGGGAGGTCTGGTCTAGGGTTAATAGGGAGTACGGTGCTTCATTAGTAGCTCTAGGTACTGCAGTAATCCTACTGAATTACTTAGGACTACCACCTAATACCTTACTGAATGTCTCAGTAGGTGCTGCTATAGTAATTACGTTAGTATTCATTATTAGGGCCTACAGACTAGCTGATTACTACGCAACTATGAAGGTAGGTGGTGGGGGTGAGGGGGTTGAGGTTATTAAGCCCCTTAAGTTAGGTAGCTTAAGGACTGCATTAGCTATAGCACCTCCGATACTCATTACTGCTTCACTAATCCTCACCTACCCCATACTACCTAATCAAGTAGCTACTCACTTCGGACCTAACGGCTTACCGAATGGATTCACTAGTAAGTACGGGTTCCTAACCTTCGTTACACCCTTAATACTCACCCTATCACTCCTTGGGTTAGCGTCAGTAATTCTAGGTATGAAGTTACCTATAGCGTTCTACAACCCATGGACTACTATGGGGAGGTTCTTCATAGCTGTTACGGACCTACTAATAGCTACTTCATGGGTTATGGTACTTACTTACGTATCAATAGTTACTTACAACGTATTAGGTAGGCACATACTCGACCCTGGATTAGTAGCTACTACCTCATCATTAATTACGGTACTACTAGGTATTAGGGTTATTTACGTATGCTTAATTAAGCGTAGTAAGGGCACTAGCCAAGCCTAGAACCACATACCTAAGTAGTTAAGAGTGATTAAGGTTAAGGCAGCTACTAAGGGTACGGTTAATTCATCATTAACTGATTTCCTAGTTAATGATTCAGTAATTGTTGAAGCTACTGAAGTAATTACTGAAGTAACTAAGGGTATACCAACTACTAAGCATGAAGCAGTACTCGTTAGTAGCATAGCTAATGAACCACTAACCGACTTCCTCTTATTGAATACTAACTTAGGGTTAGGTAGTGCCTTACCAACTATGGCTGCTGCAGCATCACCTAGTGCTGACACCATGACTGCCGCAGCAGCTATGTGTGGTGGTAACGTACTTACTAGTACGAGAGTAACTCCCCAGAAGTAAGTAGCTCCTCTGAAGTGCCTACCCCTAATCTCCTCCTCCCTAGCCATTAATCTGAAGGTCTGGTAAGCTATGGGTACCTTAAGCTTAAGTCCGTAGTGTAGGGTGACGTCATGTAGTAGGTACAGTATGAAGAAGGCGGTAGCTATGGGTACAGCAACTAACTTACCACCCCAAACAACTACTGGTATAGCCATGAATCCGGGAATTACGTGTATTGACTTCCTCCTAACCTCCCTAAGAACCTCACACCACCTACTCAAGACTTAAGCACCCCGTAAGGAAGGCTAGGAGTCCTAGGAGGAGTGGTGCCTTAAGCACTCGGGTAGCTCTCCAGGCATTACGTAGGGGGTCCTTAATGATTAAGTAAGTAGCCAATGCTATTGGTGCGTCAACACCGGCGAAGGCTAGGGTGGCGTATGGTATTGGGTTTAAGCAGTAATTAGTGATTAGTGGTAGGGGGCTAATGACTACGACAGTAGCTAGTGAGGTTAAGCCTAACGCGGTAGCTACCCCCACGCCGTAGGTATTAGCTAGGGTCATTACTCCGTACTTAAGGTCGCCCTCAATATCCTCTAAGCCCTTGAGGAACTCCCTCCCAAGTATTATTAGGAAGGCGTAGAAGCTAGGTACTAGGGACTTGAGGGGGTTACCCGTAGCTACGCCACCGTAGATAATGGATAGTAGGGATAGTGAAGCTATTACTGAGTTACCGATAGGGCCTAATGACTTAAGCCTCCATGAGTATAGGTAGAGGAGTACTGAAGCCGTAAGTGCTAGGACTGAATTAGTTAATGATACTAACGTAGATACTAACGTACCTAAGGCCATGAAGACCATAGAAGCTCTAAAAGCTACTTCAGCCTTAATAATACCTGATGGTATTGGTCTCCAAGGCTTATTTACTGAGTCTATGAACCTGTCGAAGTAGTCATTAATTACGTTACCACCAACACCAACTAATGAAGCACCTAGGAAGAGTAGTAGTGCCTTAATTAAGTCGTGACCACCGCATACTACGTATCCAGTAATAGCTGCTACACCAATAACTACGGAATTACCTACCCTAGCAATCCCTAACCAAGCCTTAAGTACCTCAATACGCAAGACTCAGCACTTAAGAATGGTTTGAGGACGTGATTTTAAGGGTTTTAAGGGCGTTCCTACATGCTTTGAAGGACTTAATGAATTCCCTAGTAACTCCGTAGGGGTCCCAAGTAACGTTAGGTGATTTAGTAGCGTCTCTATGGGGCTCTATCTCCGACCTCTCATGGTACTCATTCCAGCTGTATATAGCTACTAACCCAACCTCCCTACAGTGCTTAATGACCCACCCCCACTCCTTAACGTAGGCATTGAGTGAGTACGTAGGGTCTAATAACCTAGTAACGCACCCCTCCCTACCACCTACCCTACATAACGCCCTATCATCGAATCTAGGAGCTATAGCTACGTAACCATTAATCCTAACCTTAAGTGATATGGAGCCCCTAGGCCTAACCCACGGAGCTAGGTAGTCAGGCCATAAGTCCCAGTCAGCCCTAAGACCTAGCATCTTAAGTAGGTCTACGTGAGTACTGACTACCCTGAATACGTAGTCACTACTCCTAGGTAGGTATAGGAGACCTACGGGTGCGAAGGTAAGTATTAGTGGCTTACCGCATAACCTAAAGTAGCTACTCCCGTACTTCCTAATGTATACCTCCTCAATATAGGGTAGTACGGACTCCCAGAACTTAGGTCCGTACTTAGTTAATGCGTCAGTAAACCCGCTACCCCTGAATGGCTCGATTAGTAAGGCTGCCTTAAGGCCGTACTTAGGTAGTAAATTGAAGACCTCCCTAGCAACCCTATCTTCGTAGGAGTTAGGTCCCCACCATGAAATGAATAGTACGTCAATACCTGCGTTACGTATTAATCTTAACTGCCACTCAATAACTGATTCATTAATACTTGAGTAGTAGTTTATTAGGGGCTCATCAACTACTTGAGTAACTGAGCTATCGTTCCAGTGCCTACCACCTAAGCCATCACCGTACCATACGTAGTAGTAAGTAGCTACTACTGGCTTACTAGGTAGTGACTCACAAGTAATTCCTGAGTAGTTGTAAGTACGTAGTACTGAGGTAGTCACTACTAACACCGTAGCTAAGGAGGTAATTACTAGTAAGGTAATGACTAACCTACCCACCACTACACACCCTACGTGTTAAGGTAGTTGAGGACCTGCGTATATACCTATATATTTACTTAAGAACCACTACTTACTGGTGGTTTAGGTGTTAGCTGAGGCTTCAGTACCTATTAAGGACGTTCTACAGGGACCCTCCTTAGGTAAGGAGGTAGTCATTCGTGGTTGGGTCCATAGGTTATTCAAGGTAGGTGGTAAGGTATTCGCTTGGGTTAGGGACTCAACAGGGGTTGTTCAGGTAGTCCTCGATAGGAGTAACTTAAGTGAGGATGAGTGGAGGTTAGTTAAGAAGTTAAGTAGGGAGTCAAGCATTGAGGTTAAGGGTGTTGTTAGGGAGGACCCTAGAGCACCTAGTGGTAGGGAGGTTGTTGCCTCATTTATTAAGGTCTACGGTTTCTCACCACCATTCCCTATAAGGGGTAAGGAGGATATAGAGTTCCTACTAGACCATAGGCACCTATGGCTTAGGTCTAGGAGGATGGCAGCTATAATGAAGATAAAGCACACCGTACTCCAAGCACTTAGGGAGTGGTTACTCAGTCATGGGTGGTGGGAAGTAACACCGCCGATACTCACTGGCTCAGCCGTTGAGGGTGGTGCTACGTTATTCGAGGTTAAGTACTTCGATAAGAAGGCCTACTTAAGCCAGTCAGCTCAGCTCTACCTAGAGGTAATGATATTCACCTTAGGTAAGGTATGGTCACTAACACCGTCATTTAGGGCTGAGAAGTCGAGGACTAGGAGGCACTTAAGTGAGTACTGGCACTTAGAGATTGAGGGTGCTTGGTACGATATGGAGGATACTATGAAGGTAGCTGAGGAGATGGTTGCCTACGCAGTTAAGCGTGTCCTTGAGGAGAGGAGTGAGGAGCTTAAGTTCCTAGGTAGGGACGTTAGTAAGTTAGAACCAGCTCTAGAACCACCATACCCGAGGATAACTTACGACGAAGCTATTGAGAGACTTAAGAAGAAGGGATTCAGTATTGAGTGGGGCGATAACTTAGGTGCTGATGAGGAGAGGGCACTTACTGAGGACTTCGACAAGCCATTCTTCGTTACTCACTTCCCGAAGAAGATTAAGGCGTTCTACATGAAGGAGGACCCGAAGAGACCTGAGGTCGTGCTTGGCTTCGACCTCCTAGCACCTGAGGGCTACGGTGAGGTAATAGGTGGTTCTCAGAGGGAGGATGACTACGGTAAATTACTAGCTAGGATTAAGGAGGAGGGTCTAGATCCTAAGGACTACGAGTGGTACTTAGACCTTAGGAAGTACGGCTCAGTACCGCATTCAGGTTTCGGATTAGGTGTTGAGAGGTTAGTTATGTGGATAGCCGGGCTTGACCACATAAGAGACGCTACTCCATTCCCGAGGTGGAGGGGTAGGATATACCCGTGATTTTTAGGAGGTAATGCCTTGAGGGAGTCCCTAATCGCTTCAATAGCTGATGACCTACCCATAATAATTACCTTAGTAGTAATTACTGCCTTACTAATCACCTCCCACATACCTTGGTACTACGTAGTACCTGCCCTAGCCGTACTCACCATAACCTCCATAGCCCTCTACAAAGGTGCTAAGGCCCAGTTAAGACCACCTATTAAGGGTCTTGATGAGTTAAGGGGCTTAGTAGGTACCGTAGTTGAGGTATCGAGGAACTCACTACTAATTAGGATCGACGGTGAGTTGTGGAGGGCTAAATGCCTAAGTGAGTGCATCGGGTTGAGACCGGGTCTTAAGGTTAAGGTAGTTGGTGTTGAGGGTAGTGAGTTAGTAGTTAAGGTTATTGAGTAGTACGTAAAGATGTAGTGGGGGCTCGGTAATGACCCGTGAGTACTCCGTAGGTATACTCGGTATGGGTGGTCAGGGAGTGGTTTACGCAGTAACTACGTTAGCTAATGCCCTATTCAGGTCGGGTTACTACGTATCCCAACTACAGAGTTACGGTGCTGAGGTTAGGGGTGGTTCAGTACTTGCTTACGTAGTTTACGGTGAGGGACCCATCGAGAACCCATTCGTGGAGTCATTCAATTACTTAGCGATACTTCACCCAGCAGGACTTAAGAGGTGGGTTAAGTTAGCTGAGGGTAGTGAGGTAGTTATAGTTAATGAGGACTTAGTACCTAAGGAATTAATTAGGGGGTCATGGATTAAGGCACCACTAACTAAGGTAGCACCTAGTAGGGAGAGTATGGCTGCCCTAGGGTGCTTCGCTGGTTTAGGGGTAGTCAGTATTAATGAGGTAATTAATGCGTTACCCCACTCAAGGTTTAGGGAGGAGAATGTAAGGGCTGTTAGGGAGGGTTATGAATTAATTAGGAAGTTAGTAAGTCGTTAGTAACTAAGTAATTACTCACGATACTTAAGTTAGGAGCTACCTTACTAAGTACTTCGGGATTCTTAACTACCTTAAGTAACTTCCTCTCATGGTACTTAAGTAGCTTACGTACCTCCTTAGGGTAGTTAATGAAGTCGTCCCTACATAGCATACCCTCACGCCTACATATCTCATTGTAGAGTACATCATCAATAACATCAATACTTAACCTACCAAACCTAACTACGTAGTCGTAGAGCTCCTTAAGCGTAGGTCTCACACCAACTACCTCACTCCTAAGTAGGTGGATACCGCAGCAGTTAGGTGCTGTGTGTAACTCAAATAACCCCTCCTTACACGTAGCGAATGTTATCCCCTCCTTAAGTAACTCACGAGATAATTCACGGTACTCATTAAGTCTAGTCCTTAGGTTAAACCTAAGCACTGACTCACTAACTAAGCTGTAGGGCTCTAGGTCCTCCATACTCAATCCGAACTTCCTAAGTAGCCATGAGTAATTACTGACCTCAACAGTACCGATCCTTAATGACTCCGTAATTACGTGCTTAACACCTACCTCCCTCAACGTACTCACTAACTCATTAATTGATGGGTAAGTACTTAATCTAGGTATGTATGGTGATAACCTAACTACTAAGGCATCACATACATCACTAAGTACCTTCAGAGCCTCTAACCTCTCCTTAACAGTAGGTGCTTTAGGTTCTAAGTACTTAGTAACTACCTCATTAAGTGACGGTATGGAGGCTTGAATAACTACTAAGCCCTCACTACATAACTCCTCAATCACCCTACGCCAAGGATCCTCAACGTAATTCACTGACTTAGTATTAATTATTAGTGGGTAGCCATACTCAAGACTCAACTTAAGTACCTTAAGACTTAACTTAAGACTTAATTCAGTATCTTGGAAGGGCTCACTTAACGTAGCTAATCTAGCTGGTAATGCCTTACTACCTGAGTTAATGACTGACTTAACTAAGTTACTGAACCCCCTAATAACTCTAAAATTAGGTCTTAAGACCCCCTCCCTCCAGTACCACCTACCGAAGCAGTACACGCAGTTTAGGGAGCACTTACTGAATGGCTCAACCCTAATTACTGAGTAGCATAGAGGTGATACTACGTTACTAACACCAATAACTAACTCACTCAAGTCCCCAACCTCACGATATCCTAATCCTAAGTAACTTCCTAACCTCATCAGCTACGTATATCAGTAGAGGTACTACAGCTATGTAGGCGTAGGTACTTAGTGGTAGTGGGTAAGTCCTGAATAGAGTGGTTAGTGGTGGTACGTAAAGCACCATCAACTGTAGAGCAGCTGATGCTAGGAGTGCTGGCAGTAACCACTTATTCCTCCTTAACCTCCATATAGGTAACTCCTCACTCCTAGAAGCTAATGCCCTACCAAACTCTGAGAATGCTATTGAGGTGAAGGCTACGGTCCTAGCGAATCTAAGACCTAGCGGTAGGGTTAGTGAGTATAGAGCAATTACGGAACCACCTAGTAAAGCACCCATTAACACGTAGTAGAGGACCTTCCTATTAGTTATTAATGACGACTCCCTACCCCTAGGCGGTCTCTCCATAATACCCGGCTCAGGCGGTTCAACACCTAAGGCTAGGGCTGGTAGTGCGTCCGTAGTTATGTTTATCCATAGTAGTTGAGTAGCTGTTAGTGCTGGTGGTAGGTCAAGCATTTCAGAACCGAATATTAGTGCTACCTCACCTAAGTTACACGTTAGTAAGTAGTTAATTGGTTTCTTAAGGTTCTCATAAATGACCCTACCCTCCTTAATAGCCTCAACTATAGTTGCGAAGTTATCGTCTAGTAGTATTAACTGAGCAGCTTCCTTAGCTACGTCAGTACCTCTAATACCCATAGCAACACCTATATCAGCTAGCTTAAGTGCTGGTGCGTCATTAACGCCGTCACCAGTCATAGCTACTACGTAGCCCCTCCTCTTAAGTGCCTTAACTATCCTAGCCTTATGCTCGGGGGTCACCCTAGCGAATACTACTACCTTATCAATAACTCCCTCAAGCTCCTCATCACTCATCCTATCTAAGTCCCTACCCTCAAGTACTAAGCCATTATCAACGTCTAGACCGACCATCCTAGCTATCGTTGTAGCTGTTAATCTATGGTCGCCCGTAACCATGACGACCTTAACACCCGCCTTCCTAGCCTCCTCAATAGCTCCCCTAACCTCATCCCTAGGTGGGTCTAGGATAGCGAGGATCGCTAGGAACTTCATACCCTCCTCGAGCTCCTCACT